>Ga0179593_1348372_pt1 | contig 11774 bp, 17 predicted proteins | sample CZODoug2_1_08_16_FD_185931 | JGI IMG/M metagenome (GOLD analysis project Ga0179593, IMG submission 185931) | Vadose zone soil fungal communities from Angelo Coast Range Reserve, California, USA - CZODoug2_1_08_16fungal (PacBio error correction) | ecosystem: Environmental > Terrestrial > Soil >... | reverse complement strand
ATTTCTGTTTTGGCTCCAAGACGTTCTGTGGGGGAGTTTTTTCCGGCGCAAACGTACCTACCTACTGAGTGCACGGACCCGAAACCCCGACGCTTGCCCACTACGGAAGATGCTAGTCTTTTTGAGGCTTTGTTCAAACCCCGATCGGCAAACTACCTGAACAAAACACCGTTGATCGGCAATCCCTTCCCCCGTGAAGGAGATTCTGAATACAACAGAACCCTCTCCCTTTGTGAACATGTTCTTGTTTCACGTTTTCCCCGTGGAAAGTTTCAAGATACCCTCGCGTGCCGATCCCCAACACTCCTTGCTTTCGACCCCAATGCCAGGGCATAAGCCACCGTGGAGGTAATGTGTCTCAACTATAGGCTGACGCCTTCCCCCCCCTTCCGTTTCCCTAAGGCATAGCGGGCGAGGGCCGCCACTTGATTTAAAAGTCTTGACGGTGCATGTAGACTTCAACAAATAATTTCGAGAGTCCCTCTTTTTCTTGACCTTCGCTGAGCCTCCATGGATCAAACTTGTTGGTGGCGTCGCCCTTCCCTTCATGAGAACATCTGACGGCCCCCTCTCCTTTTTGCGCTCCCCCCAACCCCCATTCTTTCTCGGCAGGGACAAGCGTATGAACCACCTCCCTCAGCGGAGCGTGTTCCTGGTGTGCTGTAGACCTCCCTCATTGATGAAAGGGGTCTCAGAATGGGAAGAAGACTTACCGTGACCCTTTAATGATGTTTTGAAGGATATAGAAGGCTTTTTACTCTGAGCAAACTTCGGTGGCTGAACGAATCCGCAGTCCTCCCCCCCCATCCACTCAGCGGATCGATGACGGGGCTCCTCTTGGAACCAGCACATATCACCCTCCGCCTCAGCAGCCTTCCCTTCTGGAGCGGCGAAGGCCCGGAGTAAGAGATGTTTCTGTACACAGCACGAGTATACCCGTAAGTCCCCCCCCCCTTGCATGCCGTGTAATCCGCGGACGTCCCCCTTTTTCTCCTCAAGTATACCTCCGTACCCACTCCTCTTCCCTCAGGCTGTTTCTGCTTCGGGCGTGATCGAGAGATCAGCCTGACCTCCCGGCACGGAAATCCTGAAAAAAGTTCCCTTGAAGGCCCCAATCCAGAGTACGGACCCTCCCTTTTTCAGCGGAAGTACTCTGAATCTTTCGACGGTCTTTGGTTCCCTTCTGCCCCCCCAAGATACGCGGCCGTCTCTCCCTTCTGCGGACCTTACCCAGAAGTTTCTTGACAGCGTTCTATCTTGCGAGGGGTAAGTCAAAACCCCCCTTGCCCTTTTTCAGTATTCCTGATCAGGCACTAGGTGCTCCCTGAGTTGAAGGTACTTCCCCCTGTCCCCCGCCAAATTTTTTGTTTTCAACTTGCCTTAGAGGCAGATATAATAGGAATAGAGAGTTTTCCCCCATCCCCCGTGAGCCCTTACAAGTTGCCATCCCTCGGTTTCGTTTGATGGAGTCTCCAAGAGAGAGGAATCTGCCGAGGGGTTGCGGGTTTTTCTCCCTCTTTTCTTCTTTAACCCTGGAGGCAAACAATTTCCCTTTAGGTAGATGGCTTAACGCTGGTTTGATCTTTTCTCCTTTTTTCAAGTTGACCCCCATTATCAGGAAGGTTTGAGTTTTCTCCCCCCCCCGGAAAGAGGGTATCGCTGTATACTTCTTGAGTCCCACCCTGCTTCCTAGGAGCCTTCTTCCCTTTTCTATCCCCGCATTGAGCAGAGATCATCGGGAAGTGGACCCCCGAGTCAGTAACTGTACCCCCTCTCCTGATATAGTTTTTGTACTCCAGAATCTTCCCCCTATCTTATATAGAGTCTATCCAGAGCGTTCAAGAAGAATAGACTGGAATTGAGAGTTTTTTCACTTTTATACTGAGCGTTTAAGGATGTATTCCCCCCTTCACTCCCCGGTTTTTTCTGCGCATCTTTTCCCCCTCTCCTCCCTTAATATACAACAAAACAAGCAGGCCTTCCTGTATCCCTGATGAACAATCTTAAGTCCGACCTCTCGAAATTCAACCCCCCCCCCTGTCGGAAGTTTCTCAGGTATCCCCTTACCTTCCTGGAAACCTTTGCCGACGCACTCTCCATCAGAACTCCACTGCAAAGCGCTGACAAAGAAAAAAATCCTCTTTTTTTGGTGGACTTTCCATTACCCGCAGTCCCTTTATATTCCCTTTTGTTGAGAGCAAATTCAGAACAATTTTCAGATTTTTTTCATCCGAGGCACACTTGTCTCCCCCCACTTGTCTTCTTGGAGAGATCTAATAGCCCCTCTTTTTTTCATGGACCTGAGATGCAGTCAGCCAAACCATCACCGGCTTTTTTTTTCGTGCAAACCTTTTACCGGAACAGCCCGCAGTCCTGCGCCCAATTGCCCCAATTCTCTTTGTTCCCCAGATCTTCCTTGTGGAGTTTCCTTCCCCCTTTTTCTTCAATGCCCTAAATAAAACGCGACGCGGAACGTCTTCACTTCTCGTTCTTCCGCATTTCTAAACGTAACAATTCGAATTACGCCCTGATGCCAGTAAAGTTTCCCCTCCCTCCTTCCCCAATAAGGGCAAAGTTTTTTTTTCAGGTGATTTACTCGACTCAACCTGGATAGATAGCGTGTTCTTTTATTGTCCTACAACGGAAACCCCACCCCCCCTTTTCAGGTGACTCTTATTCTCCTCCACTTTTTTGAAATCTTTGAATTACTTAAGCCGACGTTTTTTGATTTCCACCCAGGTTCGTCCCCCTTCTTTGCTTGATCCCTTGTGCGTCCCGGTTTTGGTTTTTTTTTATTTCCATACTCTCTCCCCCTGTTAAAGATTGAATTATCTCTAAGTGAAAAACCCATACTTCTTTGTTGAATTGGTGGTTTCCTTTCTCTCACCTCGCTTATCACCCGCATGTCTTTCCCCCCACACAAATGCGGGTTCTTCCTTGTTTGTCCTTTCGGCTTTCCCCCCCCAAGGAAGGACCCCTTCATTATGAAACCTTGTAAACCCTTTCACCCCAACCCTTTTTTAACTTTTTTGTTTTTGACTTTCCGAATTCCATCTCAACTACCTCTTGACTATCACCCTTTTCATTTCCTAATAATACGTTTTTTGTTTTTTTTTCTAGCTTCTTCTTCAAGGAGTTTCTTTCAAGTTCTTCCCCACGAGCAAAAAAAAGTTTTTCTCTTCGGGTGTACCCCTTTTCATTTTTCTTTTCTTATGTCCCGCGAAGCAACGCGGGTCCCACTCCCTCAGGTTTTTTTCTCCAATCCTCAGTTGAGAGCCCTGGAAATCTGTTCTCTATTAAGAACCATCCCCCCCTAGTATTTTGGTGGAGTTCTAAGGTTACCCTTCGTTCCTCCTTGTTCGAGAGGATGTCCATCCGCCAGGTTCCTTCCACACTCATTCCCCTCCCCGAATGCCAAATGTGCCCGCCCTCAGGGTTTTTCCTGGTTCCTATCCCTTGTGAAAAGGAGACCCTTTTCTAATATTCCCTCCTTCTCTTTTTTTTTGAAAACGTAGAACACCCCGCGCCTCCGATCCTTTTTCCGTACTTCTTCACTGCTGCCCTCTACCTCGCAAGTGAGGTTGTCCCTTTTCTTAGGATCGGCCTTGCGATGGACCCCCCCTCCCCTTCTGACTCTTGGCCGCCTCTCTGCATACCCGCTTCCTTTCCTGTCAGGCGTTTCTCTTTACTCCTTTGAGGACACGCATTGTGTGCCTCCACTTTTTTTCCCCTTTTGAGTGAACACCTTGGACTCCAAAGTCTCTTCCTGTTTTTTCAGTGAAGGTGACCAGTTCTCCCCAGCCTAGTACGCCCTTACCTCCCATGATCCCCGTCGATCTAAGCGCTCCCAATGGTCCCCTGGATAATTTTGACTCCGGAGATTTAAAGTTTTTCTCCTCACGATCCACGGGACAATGCCCCTCATGTTTGAAGGGTTTTTTAAGGAACCTTACCATATGCTGTCGGCTCCTTTCTGAAAATCCCCCTTCCCTCCTGGACATTAGACGTCCTGTTTCGTTACCCAGACCAGTTTCCCCCTCAATTTTCTTTCTCTTTCCCTCACGGTTGCCTTCCAGGGAGTCTTTTGGTACTTTGAACATGTCCCGAGTCCATTTCCTGTTGAGGTTTTCTGGATCGTCCTGTTTTCGGATATTTTATCTGGTCCGACAATGAACGGGAGGCGGACCTCAAAGCTTTTCCCTTAATTATTCTTTTCTCAACTAAAGCCTTCTGATCAGGATTGTAAGACATTTTGATCCCATAGTCTAGCCTTTTTCTCCGGCAGGTTTCGAAGCTCCTCGGACCCATTTCTCTAAGAGCCGCTTTCACTCAGAACTGCGTAGGTGCGCAAGGTCTCTCTCTTTTTCCTATGGGAGTCTTAACTCCTCTAGTAGCCATTTTGGCCCTCCCTACAAGTTATCGTGTATAAACTCTTTCTTGATTTTCCTAAAAACCAAAACCTACGTTTTTCAATTCCCCTCCAAGGTTCCCCGTTCATCTCCTCGCGACTCCCCCCCCCTTCCCTTCAACTTGCCTTTTTCCTTCCCCCTTTTAATAATGACCCCAACCGCCCCCCCATTAAGCTTCCCGATAGCCATCATCCCTCTTTTTACCTAGGTGAGGGAAGAGGTTCTTTTTAACTTTTTCTTTGTCCTATATTTATTTCTTGCTCTTGATGACCCCCCCCTGATTTTCTCCCCTAGTTCCCCCTAACAGTTCCTCCTTTCCCCCCCCCTGCGCAACTCTTCGCGAGCAGCGTCCTCCGTTTCCCTCCAGGTGTGGAGGGGATTTCTGACGAGACGTCTTAAATTCTCTTTTTTTCTCAATAGTTGTCTGACCCCTCGGTGTGGTGGCTTGCCTTAAACCCCCCAAATATATAAAGATTTCTCATGCTTGCCCTCAGAGTAAATGCATACAGACTTGCCTCCCTCTTTCCCCCGTTTTTCCCCCTTTTTCCCCTTTTTTGAATCGTTTCTTCTTTCTCCTTTGCCACCTATCCCTTCCCCCCGACTGCCCCTACGCAAGGCTTTCTTTTCGAGATCTTGTATTCTTTAACCCTTTCTTTCCCCCTTTTTGTATCCCCCCCCACATGTGCCCATGAGAAAGGTTTGTAGTTTTATCTTTATTCCCACTCAAAATTTTTTCCCCAACCTGGTCTCTTCCTGTTTCCTTTTTCCTCCCTATAATCTGTCTCTTCTTTTTCTCTTCTGGTTGCCCCCTTTTAAGAAGCCCTTTCCCCCAGTATATCCCACTTCATTCTGCTTCCCCCTTTCTCTTTCTTCTTTTTTCCTAACTCCCTGGTAAGAGTCAATCCTTCCCGATGTTACGTTTCCTGAAAGAACTCATTACCCAGGTCTTTTCGGATTCCCTTCGCCCCCCTGGCATTCTGTTCGCCCTCCCCACATTAACCCCCCTTTTAAGCTTGGTTCGATTTTTAATAGAAGTACTGCACCAAGAGACCCTCCCCTTGGCTCCCAGTTTCTCGTTCCGCCTCTTCGTCGATCATTACCACATTCCCCAAAAAAGGTTGCGTCGTTCGTGAGGAAGGTCTCCTTCCCTCCTTTCCTATTTTTTTTTTTCCTTTGCATTCAATCCCTCAGAAGTTGGGGCCCCCAATTTCAGACAACTCCGTTACTATCCTTTTCTTTGTGACTTCCTTTCTCTGTCCAAAGATCGGGCTTCAAATGCACTCTTTTGAGGTACCTGGATAGTAAGGTTTTTTTCCTCCCCTCGTTTCTTTTTTTTTTTCTCTCCCGCGTCGAGTGAACTGCGCCCTTCCCCAATTTGTAAGACCACCTCCTCAACAGATCAACGAACCATTTATTTTGTTTTATCTTCTCAACTCCCTTTTATTTATATCCTGAAGGGGTTGTCATTCGGGGTCCCCTACTTGGGTCTGAAAGTGACCACACATAGCAGCCTTGGGGGTTCCTCTTTCCACTGAGGTTGTCTTTTCCCTCTGGCGCGACCCCATTGTCTTTTCATTCACCCCCCTCATACCCCCCGAAGACCTTTGGTTATGTAAAAGGTGACCCCTCATTACCTCCCCCCCTTCCTCCGTTGTTTGTTTTTTTTCTTCTTTTCGATTACAAGGTCTCTTCCCCGAAACAGTGGTGCCGGGACTTGATTCTGTTTTTTTTTTCCCATTTTCCCTCCCTTCCCCCCTTCACGACTTGCCATTTTCTCAAACACACCGCCTCCCCTTACTACTCCTTATGACTCTTGTGCGTGATCCCCCCTAGGTAACACCCTACTTTACACCTTTTTCCCATTAGTTTCCCTCCTTCCCTGGGAATTGCGAGAAGCAACCATCCATTGAAGCCGTCTTGCCTTCGCTAGGATGTTTCCCGGTTGTTCCCAGGGATTTCTGTTTACCGCTCCCCTCCCCTCTTTTCACCTCTTCCCCCCAAACTTCCTAATCGTGCGGCCCTCCCGCGTGCCCGGCGATCTCCACGACCCTTCTTTCGGTGGATCGGTTTCTTTTTTTGACCTCCCGTTCTTTTTCCCCCACTGCTGTGCATTTTTTTCTCAAGTGCGTTAGGGCAGTGGAGGCAACTTCCCCCTTCTCATTATGAATGTGACCTTCCCCCCTTCTCCTTCCAACTCCTTCTCCCTTTTTTTTTTTTTTTTTTTTTAGGTTTTGTTTTTTTTCCTGTTCCATCCGGTCGACTCCTATCGGAAAAAAGCTTGCTTACGCCCCCCCAAATCTGGTCCCCCCCTTTTTTCCCTCCGCTCCCCCTTTACCAAGAGCACTAGCGTTTTTTTCCTTTGTGTCTTACTGAAGGGCCCCTTTTCCCTGACTTGTCACCCCCCCCCCCTCCAGGCACTCCTTTCTCTTTTTTTTTTTTTTCTCTCACAGCGCCCCCTTTTTGACTGCTGCGCAAGCTTGGACTGATCTCGTTTCCCGAAGTTCCTAGTTTGACCCCCCCTTGCATCTCTCTTTTCTTGCCGTTTTGCTGCTTCTCTCTTGGATCCCAGAAGCTTTCCCCCCCCGCTCAAAGAATAATGACAGTTTTTTTCTCCAAGCCCCCCCTTATCTCCCTGCGACTTTTTCTTAAACAATTTTTTTTTTTTAGAGAAGCGCCCCCCCCCTTGATAATTTCCCGGGAGAAGAGATCCCACCCTGAAAAGAGTATAATAGTCCAACCCCTTTCTAGTCCTTCCGCTGCTTTTCCCTTTTACGGCGTTTCTCGTTCCTTGCTCTCTTCCAGTCCCCCCAGTCTTCCAGGTCATTGACCAACGTTTCCCGGTGGTAAAAGGACCTTCTTAATTCCCCTTACAGGCAAATTCTCCGTTCCTACTTTTCCGACTGAGATTTTTCTTTCCCCACCCACCCGCCTTTCCCGTAAGAGCCGTTTGCGTCACAGCCCTGTAGGAAAGAAGTGAGATTTATCGGCGCTTTTCTTCCCCCCGCCCACAACCCCCTCCTTTTTCGTCGATTTTCTCCTTCCTGGTTCTCATTATAATTTGATTGTTTAACGCGACATTTTTCCCCCTGATCGCCTACGGCTATTACCATCCCCTCCTTCGACCATCCCCTTTTTCGGCCAAAATAGGTTTTTCTCCTTTCTTCTTATCCGTCGAGAACTGCGGAGGGTGGCGTTTTGTCCCGAGGTTTCCCTTTAAACACTTTGACTTTATTCTTTTGCTAACGTCTTTTTTCCCTTTTCTCTCCTTTTTTTGTTGAATGGCCTTTTTCGTTCTTCAGCTTTTCTTTCTTTGGTTCTAACACGCCGTGGTAGGAGCCTGAGGATAAGTAGTGACTTGAGGTTAACCATTGAATTACCCCCTATCCCCTTCTAAGTGGATCCATTGTCCCCCTAGCCAGCGCATAAGGTGGTACCTGAACCTTCCTTATGAGGTCAACTTCCTCGCCTGCCACCTTCCCCTTTTTACATTCCCTTTTGCCTTCCTAACTCTCCTCGACATCCCTCGCCCTATTTGTTTCAGGCAACTTTTGATCCTGACCTTGATTGCTCATCTTGTTTATATAGCCTTTCTCATTCTGGGGGTGACGTCGTTGTATTCCCTTCCTTTTTCAATGCGCCAGTCTTACAACCCCTCCTCCCCAGTCCTATTCCCTTCCTCCAACACGCAGTTTCAGCCCATTCCTCTTTTCCCATGCACTCTAAGGCCCCCCCCCCAGCCCCTGTCCCCCCCTTAAAACCCACTTGAAGGTCCAGATTTCATTCACTTGATACTCCCAGACGGTCCTCTTTCTTTCTTCCCGCACCTCCGTTCCGCCCCCTGCAACACTCAAGCATTTCTGTGGAAGAATTTGAAGACTACTATTTCGTCCCCCCCCCTTGACCCCTTGTCCCACATGCGCGTCTTTTTGCTCCTGTCCACGGTTTGATCGAATGCAATCCAAACGTCACTCTAAGTTTCTCGGACCCAGGAGCCACTTGTTTCCGAGGATCTGGTTTCGCTTCACTTCCTACGATGCGGCTCAGTGGCCGCCTGTGGCTGCCGTGCCCTTTCACCTTTAACAATGCACCGCCTTATACTCTCTCCCGCTTGAGTCCAATTGTGACGGAAGAAATGAAAAGGTTTCAACAAGGCTGTGCTGCGCCCTTCACGTCTTCCCCCTCCTCCATTCCTTCCAATCTAGTTATTCTTTTCGAGGAGTAACCACAAAATAAATGTAGTCTCTTCCAAGTATAGTCCTGGTGACCCCCCTCGAACCCGTTAAACATCACGGGTAGGGAGATCCCCCCTTTGTCTCGACGGCAACAAGATAGCTTTTCAAACAATTCCCCCCCCCCCCCCCCTCTAATACTTTCTTCCGCAAGGTCACTAATGTCCTAGATCACCCTCTCCCCGACCTGCGTCACGAACAACCTTGTTGTCTTGAGAGAGCGCCAGATAAGGCGTTGTGTCTCAAATTGTGCCATCCTCGCCTCCAACGTAGTCCGCTGAAACGTTCGCCCCGTTCCCCCCCCAATACGAGTGGTGAGTGTGTTTTGTGGAATCGAATCCCCCCATCCTAAGTCTCCGTCACTCACCCCAACACCTGCGCTGGCTCGGCTTCGTCTGATCAATAAAACCTTCCTCCGCCCCTCTTAACCGTGTCACTCACCCAAGTGTCACCTTGGCGGTTTATCGTAGATCCTCCGTCTATAAAAGAATTGAAGAATCCCTTCTCCCCCTCTCTTTGTTGTTGTGAGATATATTGCCGTCCCGGCGTTGAACGTTCGCCCCCCCCCCCCTTTTTTCCTCTTCTGATGGTGACACGGTTCATCCGGGAAGGCTTGTGTCGATGATTTGCAGTAAGCAAGGACAGCTTTTGTTGAGGGAAATTCTGTGTGAGCTCCTGTTCCCTCTTCCTCCCCCCTCCCTTGTGTTCACCGTCTTCCTTTTCTTTTTCCAGCTTGAAACGTGGAGATGGCACATGTCCGGACCCCAAAAGCCTGATCCCCTCCGTTATACCCGACCGAGTGCAAAATTGTTTCTGACACCTGAAGGTCTGCGTTCATGGTGATCGAACTTTTTTCCCCCCCCCCTTAACGTTGTCGAATCTCATCCCGGAGATGGTGTTTGACTGGCGCACAGCCCCCTCCCTCAGATCCCTTTTCGTAGATGATAAAGCTGATCGCCGGCTTGACAGTTTCGTGATGTCGATGCGCATTTCTCGTGGTACTATTCTGCCGGCTGTTGGCGTGTAGACTGAGAAGAAACGTTGTCATGCGGAGTTCTTGACGGCATGTGGACTGGCAGCTGTTTGCCTTTTCCCTTCCCGCACCCCTCTTTTCTCCTTGGTCTTATTGGCACGATAGCCGTGATGTTCACCTGGTGAACGCGTCGAATGTTCACAAAAAATAGCCCCCCCCCTCAGAGGTCCCTCTGATCACGAGCCCCTCCTGCTCCATTTAATGTTACCCTTTTCCGTGCGTCCCGTACCGTCTTGCCTTATATCTCCACCCGTGGCCCGGGAGCCCAAGCGCATGTTTTTTCCGTTTTGTCAGGTCCCAAATAACAATCGAGTGGCGGAAGATCGTTTTCCCCGGGAGATTGACTGGTCTTAAGTATCGGCAGCCCCGTCACCCAATTATCCCTTTCCTGCGACGGCGACGGTTTCGGAAAGGGAGCGGGGCAATGACTGCGATCCCTTTGAATCTGAGTGCGCGATGTGTCATCGTCCAATGCCCGGGCGGCCGAATCAAGGGGAAAATCTATTCGCTCTCCCCCTTTCACGTAAGTGAGAGGTCTTTTCTGACTTTATTACTTCGGTGGATCCTGAGCTCGCAGATTGCAGAAGGTGCTAGATAGTGACCTCCGACTTTAGTCGGTGCCACTGCTCCGCGAGACTGATGGAGAGAAATTCGCGATGTTCCGGCTGGAAGACTCCGGCAGACTTCCCCCGGAGCTGCCAAGCTGGCTGGGTCTCCCCCCCACAATCCGCTGCCTTCCTCTCTTGCACCGTCCACGGGCTCTCTCCTAGCTCATCGATAGACATCCTCCCCCCTGTTTCGGTCCGTTTGCGGCTTCGACCCCCCCCCCTTTTCAGCTTATCGACTCTACCAAGTACTCTGTTGCCGTCCTTTCTCCTTTGCATGGCGACGCTCGAGGCCGAAGGAGATGCGAGTCATCTTGTTTCAGAGAACTGACCTTGTCCTTTCCCCTCCTGCGACCCGGAGGCAGGATTCCGAGCCATTCCCGTTTTTGCGGGCTCCCGCGAGGTAGATACGACGTCATCGCTTTCGGTCCGAGGTTGCCGCAGGAGCCCGCGTCTGGTGGTTCGCATTCCACACCCTCTCCCTAGTCTTTGTCTGCCGAAGCGTCAATGAGGACTGTACTCTTCGGCTGACCCCGTTTCCGAGTGCCTGGTACCTCTAGCCGAAAGTGCCATTTATAAGATCCCGAATCGCTGAGAAGAGAATGGTCAGTCACACCCGCGGAGGCCTGGTTCCCCGGGCCAGACGTTTTTCGGCTCTCCCACCTTGCTGGCCAAACCCTTGCTGTACGGGGATGTCTAGCCTACCCTACGGGCCCTGTTCTTATTGCCGATTTTTTCGCGCCTCCGATATCCTTTCTCTTTGCATGGTTTTCGATCGGCGCCTTTCACCTAATGACGTAAAGAATACAGTATCCGGGCAGCTGCCTTAGCCGGTGGCTTCTGCGGCTGCCTGCTCCCTGTTCTTCACACCACCCGGAAACGCTCCGCTTGGCTGCGGTGCTTTGCATATCTTCGTCCCCCTTCACTAGACGAGATCTTTGGCCGGTCGCGCCGCGTGCTGGGACGCATCGGTAGAAAGGATTGAATTCCCACACACCCTTTTTCTCGGATTGTGGACATGGCAGGCGAATTAAAGATTATGCTTTAAGTTGCAGCCCTTAAGATTTGAAGACAAGTTAGCACCCCCCCCCCACCCCCCCCCCCCCCCCCCCCCCCCCCCCCCCCCACCCCCCCCCCCCCCCCACCCCCCCCCCCCCCCCCCCCCCCCCCCCCCCCCCCCCCCCACACCCCCCCCACCCCCCCCCCCCCCCCCCCCATATAGAGGCGAGACCGGTTTTCATCAACGCAGCGAACGCGATTGTACTGCGACAAGATCGGAGTTTGTGCGCCCCGAATGAACCATGTCCCTACTTTACGGGGATCTTACAGCTTTTCGGTCCATTTTGCCGCCCTAGGTTAGATTTGTTTGTATGCCCTAGACGGATGTGATCTTTGTATCTCAAGGTTTCAAGGCACCCGGCAATGAACAATGGGGAGTGCACCCCCCCCCCCCCCCCAAACCCCACCAGACGCCTGACAAGCCCCCCCCGAACAGGAT
>Ga0179593_1794995_pt1 | contig 11775 bp, 22 predicted proteins | sample CZODoug2_1_08_16_FD_185931 | JGI IMG/M metagenome (GOLD analysis project Ga0179593, IMG submission 185931) | Vadose zone soil fungal communities from Angelo Coast Range Reserve, California, USA - CZODoug2_1_08_16fungal (PacBio error correction) | ecosystem: Environmental > Terrestrial > Soil >... | reverse complement strand
TTTCCCCGCCTGTCGCGGCATTTCCTTTTTCCTTCTTCGATCCGCGCTCTTCGCCTTGTGCCTCCCCCTTTTTTCCCCGCTCAGAGATTTTAAGCGCCACCTCCCTTCACCAACGGACTTTTTTCCGTGCCTTCAAGCGTCCGAGCTTGGATTCCTTTCGAGGGAATATAGTGAAGAAGCGTTTTTTTTTCCCCCTCAGCGCGATTTTTTTTTTCTGGAAAAATCACGGGTTAAGGTCTCTCTTTTTTTCCCCCTCCTTTTATTCATAAGACTATTAGGATGCTTCCTCCCTTTTTCCTTCACCATGTAGTTTTTCCCTTTGCTAAGCTTATCCGATTTCTTTTTCTCCTCCTCCCCCCTCATATTTGCCGCTTTTTCCCTCCTGAAGCTCACTTCTTTCTTTCATCGCGCCAATATTTTTTCCCTTGAGCGCCGTAATCCTCCTTCCCCCCCTTACCCTGCTCACCTTCCGCAAAAACTGCCTTTCACTTAAATTCATCTTTCCCCCCCCCCCCTCTCCGATCGTGCTTTTGACGAACGAGGTCACTTTTTCTCTTCCCCTTCAAGTCTGTGGACACCTCCCTCTTCCTTAATGACAACAATCCCTCCTCCCCCCCCCATTATTTAATCACGACGTGCGCCCCCCGTCGAAAAGTCAGATTAATTTTCCCCTTATTGCTAGCCTTGTCCCCGTTTTTCTGCAAAATTAAGGTCCTTTTCCTTCCCCTCCCCCCCTTTATTTGGTACGACCTATTCTTTCTCTCGAAGATTGATTACCAAATAGCGGGGAAAATTGTCTTTTTTTCTCCTCTTTTCCCCTCTCCGATCTACGGGGGACAACTTCTCTCCTCTTCCCTTTTCAATCAATTATCTGACTGTCTTCTTCTTTATGAAGATGGCTATTCTGTTCTTTTTTTTTTTCTCTTGATGAAGTTTATGAACGTCTCCCCCCCCTCTCTTCAACTCAAGTCCCTTCCTTTCCTCTCGCTGAGGAGTTTTTTTTCCCCTCTTATTGAAGGGGAAGGACATTCTTTTGTGACGGTGTACCCCTTTTCTCCCAAGGCAGGGATTCAATTCTTTTTTTCTGCCACATATTGGCCTTTTTCCCCCTTTGACGTCGGCTTCGCGGAAGCTCTCCCCCCCTTTTTCGCAGCGGAAAAATTACTTCTTCTTCTTCCCTCCCTTCGCTAGAGGAGCAAAGTTCCCCCTTCCCCATTTTCCGAGGATTCCTATTAGCGATAAGAAGAGTTCTTCTTCCCCCCCATGAAAAAAGAGAGCCCTTTCCCCTTTCCTGCTTTTTTCGAGAAAATTCTTCCCTCCCGCGGGACACGATACTGCTTTTCTCCTCTCTTTCTCCTTCTACAATAACCCTTCCCCCCCTTGCCATTGCCCAAGCGGCCCCTTCCACGAGATCGTTGCGTTTAAAACGCTCTCGCCTTCTCCCCCCCCCTCCAGTCGCACTTCGAATCGCTCTTTTTTCCCCTATCGAGAAGAACGGCAACCTGACTTCTTTCTTGCAAAGCGAGAAGCAGATAACCCCTTTCCCCCCTCCCGCGCAAAAAAGACCCCCCTCCCCCCCCCTTTTTTTTTTTTTCTCTCTTGCCGGCCTTTTCTTTTCCTCCTTCAGGAAAGCGCCTCTTCCTTTTTCTCTCTTGAACAACCCCCCCCTGCGCGTCGATCTTAGGAGCCCCTTGAAGAAAGATCTCATCATCCCTTTCCCGAAGCTTTTTTCCCCCCTCTTTCACTGGTTCGCGCACTTTTATGAAGTACTTTTTCTTTTTTCCCCCCCTCTAGCTGAATGAGGAAGAGGGTTTTCCCCTCGGTCCCGAAAAAAATTCCCCTTTCTGAGCGAATTTGCCCGCCCTCCTCCTGAATGACACACACGTTCAATTCAGAACTTTTTTCAACGGAATAAGACTTTTCTCATCTTCCCAAAATCCTTTCCTCCCTTCACTGAGATAGTTGATAAGCCACCCTCTCTCCTCGTGCTCGCGTTCTTCCTCCGCCTAGATTTCCCATTGAGAACAAAGGCCGATCTCTTTCCTCTAAAGCAAGAGTGATACTCCCCTTTCTTTTTCTTTCCTCTTTCACGTATTATCGGTCTTCCTCTTGTTGTTAACAATATCGCTCTTTTTTTTTTTTCCCCTGAAAAAAAGATACCCCCCTCCTTGCGCACCTGAGAACTCACTTTCCCCCCCCTCGCGCCACCTCTTTTTCCCTGCCGCAGACGAGTCGGTTCCCTTTTTCCTCTCCGTGTTGTCAACATGTGCGTCCACCCCTCTTTTCCCCTTGAGAACTCGAGAGTTCACCTGTTGTACTTTCCTCCCTTCTTTCTTTTCATGAGGAGATTGGGACACCCCCCTTTCAAACTTCCATTAGATGATCCCCCCCCCTTAACGGCAGACTTCTCCCGCACGGGTTGGCCTTTCCTTATGAGGTAGGAGCACCTCTTCTTAGAGGTCCTTGTTTCTCCTGTTTCTTCCCCCCCCCCCCGACCTGAAAATTAAAGGTCACTTATTCCTCCTTCCTCCCCCGTGATAGTCTCCCTTCTGAGGCTTATTTAGCTTCCTTCCGCGTTTTCCACACAAATATTTACGCCTTCCTCCTCCCTCCACCCTTTAACTACCAAAATAACGGTCCTCCAGAGTGATGATAATTTTTACCTTTTCCCCCCACAGCGTGGAGAGATAGCTACTCCTTTTTTTCTCCGCAGAGGGTGCTTGCTTTTTCCTCTAAATGTTTGCTTTTCCCCTTTTCTCCTTCCAGAGAGAAAAATCCCTTCCAAACCCCTTTCTTTTCCTTGAGATCGCGCCCCTAAGGTAGAGTCGCTTCTCCTCCCTGGCCCCAAAAAAGACCTCGGGTTCCGTTCTCCCCCCCCCACCACTTAAATGCTAAGCCTTAAATGTGCGTTCGTCCTTTTCCCGTGGTTTTTCCCCCAGCAGATAACTCCCACCTCCCCCCTTTCATCTTAGTTGTTTGGATTAATACCCCTCCCTTTCTTTTTGCTTGCGTCGAGGCATTCTCTCTGGAAAAGAGAAATTAATAAAAGTGTGCTTCTCTTTCATAATCGGCTGAGATCCCCCCCCCTTCAGTAGGAAAACGAAGTCCACTTCTCTAATGTAGTGAAAAACCCCTTCTTCTCTTTTAGATGAATTACTTTTAAGGATTTTGAGATTTACTTTCCCTTTTCTCCCCCCTTTACAGAGTCCTTTTCTCCTTCCCCTTGGTGAAACGTTCTGGCCCGACGGAAATCCTCCGCCCTTCCCTCTTCGTGCTTGGAAGAGATAGAAAATTTCTTTTTTGGTTTAATCCGAGACGGCCCTCTTTTTCGAACTTCATAGAGGTTCTTCTCCCAGCGTCGCTTTTCCCCCTCCCAGTAAAAATCCGTTAAATTGTCCCCCCCGCTTCTTTCTTTTTTTTCAAGAATATTGTCCACAATTTTTCCCTATTCCCCAAGTCCCTCCCCCTTTTTCCCCGGTTGAAATCGCGAGTGGATAGGGCTTCTGTTTTTTTTTTTCTTTTTGCACGGGTGAACGCCCTTCCCCTTCTGGAACCGACAGGCCTGCTTCCTCAGAGACGTGGGGGCTCCTTTGCCGCCCTTTTTTTTCTGCGCGTGAAAAATGGTTACGGCTTTCCTCCCTTTTTGTTTCCCCCACTTAGAGTCCACCTTTTTCTCTTTAAAAAACACGTCCCTTCGTGCGTTCTTTTTCGAAACGAGGAATCCTCCCAAAGTCATAACTCCTTTCCCCTCTGCGGGAGAGCAATTCACTCCTTTTGCCCCATTGCAAATTTTCCGGAGATGAGCCTCTCCTCTCCCTTTCCCCGTGTTTGGAGGAGCCCCTTTCCCCTTTATGCGGAAGCCCTTTCGTGCGGGATTTTTAGACTGATGACTTTCTTTCTTTTTCTCCTCGTTAGAGTAATGTGTCCTCTTCCTCTTTTCTTTTTCGGTGATTGTTTAAAACTTTTTTTATTTTTTTATAACGAAGAAATCTCTCCCCCCCCTTTTTTTCTTCAAGCTTATAGTGAAAGGACTCCTTTTTTCACCTGGGCGCGCTCCCTCCTTTTTACACTATAGGGAATCCTCGATAGAAGAGCTGTTGTGGATTTTTTTTATTTTTCTAAGTCAGAAGGCGCGTTCTTTTCAGGAAAGAGCGGCAAATTTGTTTTGTCACTTAGGATAGCCTATTCTTTCTTCATTCTCCCAGAGTTTAGTGACACTTTCCCCCCTTAGGCGGTTTAGCCCCCCCCCCCTTTTTTTTTTCTTTTTGGGTGAGATGCTTTCTACTTCTTCTCTTTGATTAGAGACTTTTCCCCTTCCAGAAGATTTTTTTCTCTCCTTTTCCTTATTCTAGATCGTTCCCCTCTCGATCATTACTCCCCTTTTTGCTAAGGATAGATCTCTTTTCCTCCCTCCGTTGAGAGATAGGGGATTCCCTTTCCTTTTCCGTGCCTTCGCGCTCTCCCTTTTTTGGATCCTCTTTCCTAAGAGACTATGAGTGTTCTTTTTTTTTTTTTTCTCAGAGCTTTTCGCGAAATGTTTTTTTCTAAATAACGGGTTAAGGCTCTTCTTTTTTTTCTTTTTTTTTCACTTCCTCTTCTTATTAAGATAATTCTTTCCCCTTCACTGTAGTTGTTTTTTTTCCTCCGATAGCGATTGATTATGAGGAGCCGCCCTCCTGATTTTGAAGATGAGAGTTTTCCCTCTTCTCCCCCTGACTTGAGTTCGTCTCTCTCTGGGGGAAAAGGAGAGCGCGGACTTCCTCCCCCCTCCTTCAGGAACTGGCCTTTTTTCCTGAATTACCGTCAACAATTTTCCCCCCTGAAGGAAAATCCCTTTCCCTCTTTTCCCCCCCCCCCCCCGCAGAATCATTTTTCTCCCTAGCGATTTTTTCCGATCTTCCCCCTTTCCTTTTTTCCGCGACGTTCCAGAACGTCATCCTCCCAAATCCCCAGAAAGTTCCCTTCTTTTTCATAAAGACGTGGCTTCTTCCTCCTCATTGCCTTTGAACTCACGCCCGTCTTTCCCCCCCGAAAAAGGGGTTTATTTTTCCCCTCCCCCGGGGCGGAGAACAATTCACTTTTCCACCTGTCTCCTCCTCTCTCCTTACAATAAGAAGTGCTTTTTTTTTTTAGTCGGACCAAATAGCGGTGTCTTCTGCCTTCAATGTTGAGCACGATTTCTCCTTTTCCCCTCTTCCCCCTCCCGCAATAATGGAGTGAGTTAAAAGGCCCCCTCTCTTTCCCTTCCGTCGTGACTGCGATGGTTTTTTCTTTTGGGCGGGATTGATGCACGTTCTGCCCTCTCCCTCGTACTAGAAAGTCCCTTACCGCACGCGGTCGCTGTCTTCTTGCTTTTTTTTTTTATAGCCCCAGATGAAATTGACTTTTTTTTTTTCTGTTCCCTTTTTCTTTTCTTGATGACAGTCATTTATACCCTTTCCTTCCGCGCTCAAGTTGCAACCCCTCTTTCTTCCCCGCGTGCGCTTAGCGGACCCCCCCCTGCAGAGGAAAAATATTGCGCTTCCCCTCCCCCTCTCCTCTTCCTTTGAGCAAAGGGCAAAGGTACCCCCCCTCCATTGGGGCTTGTCTTAGCCAGACTTTTTACCTCCTCCTTCTTCTAATTGAAAATGACAAAAGCTCTCCCTTTTTTTCATCCCACAGTCCTTCCTTTTCCTTCTTGAAGGCCTTCCCCCTTTCTCTCTCTGCTTCGTCAAGAGAGGCGCCCTTAAAAAGTGACTTTTTTTTTCAGCATGAGAAAGAGGCCTTTCCCCTCTCTTTCCTCCCCCCTCTCGTTTCGCTTAACCCCTTTTAAAGAAATCGCCCTTTTTTTCTTTCAGAAGGAATAAAAAACCCCTCCTCCTCCTTTTCCCCCCCCCAGAATGAGAGAGGAAACCTTTCTCCTCCTCCATCCAGAGAAAACTTTTTTATCAAGCAAGAGAAACCACTCCCCCCCCCCCTTTCTGTGGGAGAAGAGAGCTTTCCTCTTTCTTCTCTTTCCCTCCTCTAGTAAGATGAAGATAGCCTCCCCCCCCCCTTTTTAAGATATGCCTTCGTGTCTCCCTTCGAGCCGTGAAGCTCCCCTTGATACCCCGCAAGACATAAAAGCTTTCCCTCTCTCTCCCCCTCCTCTCGTGCCGAACTTGTTTTTTCCTTTTTCGGATTGCCTCCTTCTCCAAAGAGAAGCTTCCTCTTCTCTTCTGTCGGCGGTAGACCCCCCCTTCGCCGTTTTCCCTTGAAAACTCTCCCGACGACTGAATGACACCCCCAGCAGAACGCGAGTCTTTTTTTCCCGGATAAGACGGTCTCATCTTCCCCCATCCGAAGATATAAGCATCCTTTCCTTTATCTAGAAGGAGTGCTCCGCCAACCTCTTTCCCCTTCGCATCGCAGAAGAGCGTCGTTGTCTTCCCCCTTCATCACAAGGACAGCTTTTCCCCTATTAGAAGGAAGCTGAGGCTTCGCGTATTATAGGTTTCTTCCCCTCTTCTTTCTCCCCCCCGTTGATTGTGTTTTCCCCTTTCTCTTCTCCCCACAGGAAAAGGTACAATTCTGGCGATTACCTTCCTTCCCGCGCTAACATACGAATCTCTTCTCCTTTCTCCCCCCACGCTATGGCAGGGATTAATTGGCGTCCCCCTTTTTTCGATGATCTGCATAGGACCCCCTTCGCATCACAAACCACCTAACAGAAGCCGGAGCCCTCCTTTTTTTTTTTTAGCCCCTCTGCCGTTTCCCTTCTTTTCGATGGGGAAAATGGACCTTCCCCCCCCCCCTCTTCCCCCCTTAGCGGCCTTGCCAATTTGGACCCCCTTTTTCTCTCTTCTTTGTTGGACGCGACGCTTTCCTTTTTCCCCGATAATCTTTCATGGTGCTCTTTTTCCTCCCAGCCCATGAAACTCTTTCCTCTCGGCTTCAAAGCCCCCCCTCTCCTTTTTCCCCTCTTCCTTCTTATTTCGCGGGACCCCCTTTTTCCTTTTTTTCCACCCCATCTTTACTTTTTTTCAACGATAAAAAATTGCTCTTCTTTTTTTCCCCCCTGAAATAATCCGGTAAAACTCTCCTTTGGACCTTCATATAAACTCTTTTTTTACGAAGTTTGCAAGACATTCCCCCCCTTTTTTCTGTTTGCAGGGACCTTCTCCCTTTATTTAAGCCGTCCTCTCTCCAGAAACTACATCTTTCCCCCCCCTTGGTGATTGAGATTAGATTCCCCCTTATCGCCTTATGCTTTTTTTTTCCCCCCCAACAGAAGAATGCCTCCCTCGGTGGAAGTTTCCCCCCCCCAACTTAACTTCCCTTGCCGTTTAGTTAGATTCTTTTCTTTCCTTTTATCATCATCCGGTGTTGTTTTTACCCCTCACTAACGAAAAGAATTTTCCTTCTTTCTCTTTTTTGGATTAATAAATGCCCCCCTTTCTTTTCTTTTTTTAGTTCGTAGAATCCTCTCTACATTCGGAAACCCCCTACTCTTCCCCTTCCCCCCCCCCCCAAGTTTGAGCGTCGTTCTTCTTCTCGTAAAGCAACACTTTCTGAGTCAGGGAAAACCCCCTTCCTCATTTTTCTTTCGTGCCAAAAACTTGACTATCCGCTTTAGATGAATTCCCTTTTCTTTTCCTCTTCTTTTTCCCCTTCCTATGGTTCACTGCAATTCCGCGCCCCTTTTTTCCTTTCGTTCGTAAAGATTTTTTTTATTTTCCTTCCCCCCCGCGTGAAGAGATCAGGTGTTCCTTTCAGGACGCAGCGCACTCCCCCCTCCCTTTTTTAAGCTCTCCGATTTTTCCTCGGTAATGTTCAGGGCTGTTCCCCTTCTTAGACAGTTTCCCCCTTTTTGTGCTACGGACCGCCCCCCCTCCTTCCTCCTTTCCCCCCCCCCCCTGTCGACAGCAAAATCCTCTTTCCCCTGCAAATCGGCACGCCCCCTTTTTTTTTTTCAAGGCATAGGTGGTCCCCCCCCCCCCCTTTCCCCCCTCATCCTCCCCCCCGGCCGGCATCTTTTTGAACTATAGAGTGCATAGGCTTATTTTTTCTTTTTTTTTCGCTGCAAGGTTGAAACGTCCTCCTTGGACCGGAAGAGGATGAGCACCTTCCCCCCCTTCTCTTTCTTTGGATGCTCGTTGAGCAATCTCCCTTTTCCCCCTTTTCTCTCTTTTCCAAAACTGTGCGGACGCTTCCCTCTCCCTTTGCCGCACTCGCTCCTCGCGTCTTCCCCACAAGAAAAGTGCTGTGCGAGGCTTTTTTTTTTCCGCCGCCTGAACCTTTTTTTATCAATCTGGCTGGATTCCCCTCTCTTCCTTTGCTGCAAATGAAAATCACCCCTCTTTTTTTCTTTTCTCGGGGGAGCTTCCCCCTAGATGAAATATTCCCTTTTCTCTCCTCCTTCGGGGGATTTTGTAGATTTCCCTTTTTTCCGTTTCAGCGCTCGATTTTTCCCCTTCCTTTGAGAGCTACTTTTTTTTCCCCTTCTTTTCCGGTTAGGAGCTTTCTCGAGTCCAATACCGGCTTCTCCTGATAAAGAATCACTTTCCTTCCCTTCAAGAAGCGAAGATTATCATTCTTTCTTTGCATCCCTTTCTCAAAGGAGGTCTCTCAACAGTTAGGAAAGTTCTCCTTTTTTCCCCTTCTCGCTCTTGGTTTTTCTTTTGAGGATCGTGCCTCCCACTTCCTCAGGCGAAGGAATTCGCCCTCCCTTCTCTACCATTTTTTTTCCAAGATTCGCTACTTTTTCCTTCATGAATGGAGTAGTTAAAAGCTTCACTTCCCTTCCCCTTCCATAGGTTTGGATTGGGTGAGATGCTTCCTTTATACCCTTTTCTTTGTTCGAGATTTTTCTCTTCCTAAGAATGTTTAGCGCCTCTTTTCGTTTTATCCTTCTTCGATCCTTCTTTCCTTCCTACTTCTTTTGCTACTGATCTATCTTCTTCCCCTCTCCTCCTTTCTTTCGGAGATGGGGGAAATTGGCCGCTTTCCCTTTTTCTCGATCTTTATTTCACTTTTCTTGGGCTCCTTTTTTCCCCGAAGAGACTAGGAGTGCCCTCTTTCCCCTTTTTCCTTCTCCCCTCTTTCCGCCGGAAAAGAAGGGGAGGATGACCCCTTTCCTCTTTTTCATTATCCTAAGCCTCTTTTTTTTCCCTTTCCTCTGAAGGAATACAAAGGGAGGTTTTGTTTTCCCCTTTTTTCCGATAGAGAGTTGTCTTTGGTTTCTGATTGCCGTCCTTTTTCGCGTGTAAGAGAAGAGAACTTCTTCCTTCTTTTCTCTTTCCCTTCCCCTCGGGGGGGGGGGGCCTTTTTCTTCAGTCAGGTCTCCCTCTCTTGCCAGAAAAGAAGGAACTCCCCCCGTCTCCCTCCCCTCCCCACAAAAGAATGCCCCCCCCCTCTTTCCCCACGCCCGGCCCTCCGCGGGGCGTGATTCCGCTTTCCCTTTCCCTTTCGATGTGCCAAGGTCTGTTTCCCCTCTCTTCTTCTCCCCCTCCCGCCCAAACAATCCAGATCCCCTCTGAGCTTCCGCCAGTCATTTCTTTTCACTCACGAAAGTATTGGTATTTCTTCCCTCTTCTCCCTTTTTCCCCGAGAGAAGTGCGCAACCTTTTTTTCCCTTTAACGCTATTGCGTCCTCTCTTTTCCTCATAAGTTTTTTTTTTTTTCTCCTCTTCTTCTTTTTCCCATAGACGGTGGGAAAATTGATTTTTTTTTTTCTTTTGACAGCGCGCTATCGACATCAACCTTTTTTCTTCCCCCTACTGGCGAAGGCGAAAGTAGTTCTTCCTCTTCTTTCTTGTTGGGAGGATTGATTCTCCCTCCCCTATTGTTGCACATCGTCCTTTTTTCCTAGTAGTAAAGAACCTCCTTCTCTTCGCAGGTGTTGGTTCCTCTGGGGAAGGCAGTTGTTTTTTTTTTTTTTCCGGCAGGAGGTGAGGCCTTTCTTTCCCCCCCCCTTCGTGAATACGGATACGTTGCCACCCCTCTCTCCTTCCTTTTCCCTAATTTCGCTCGCTGCTTCCCAAAAACGAAAAGGCCCCCTTCTTCTCTTTTTCCCTTCAAAGAAATACGCTAGCGAGCAAATTTTCCTCTTTCCTTCCTGGTTTAGCCCAGTCCTCTTAATTCAGAAGAGCTTCTCTTTTTCCTGACAAACGATATCCTTCTTTTTTCTCTCACAGGATTTAGAGAACTCCTCCTTTTTTCCTTCTCTCCCTCTGGCACGAATAGGCTTAGTCACCCTCTCCCCCCCCCCAGTGCAATCAATCGTCTCCTTTCCCGAGGCAAATTTAAAAGAGATCCCTCCCCTCTCCTTCTCCCCCCAGCCTCGGCATTCTTCCCCCTCCCCATCGATTAGGATCGAATAATTTTCCCCCCCCCCTCAGAAGAAAACGGCAACAGCCTTTCTCCTCTCCCCTTTTTCTCCTTCAAAGCTCGAAGCAGAGCCTCTTGCTCACCAATCCCCCCTTTTGGAGAAAGAGAGATTTGCCCTTTTTTTCCTCCTCCTTAAGGAAAGCGCCTTCTCTGAACCCCCTTTACCGATCTGACATGTCCCCCCTTTCTCCCTTTTTTTCCTTCGGACTGGAGCCTCCCTCCCCGCGGTCGCGCTCCCTCCGAGCGTGCCGAACTGTTCCTCTCCCCTCCTTTTCAGAGAGGATGCCCGCCTATAGCTGAATCCTTTTTCCCCCTTTTCGGCTGGTAGAACCCCTCCCCCTCTCTTAGCGAATTTGAACTTTTCTGAATTTCCCCCCTTTTCGCGCGCAAAAGAATCCTTCACTTCCCTCCTGGAACGGCATCAGACGGTCGTCTCCAAGCCCCCTCTCGCACGCCACTTTCTTCTCCCCCATTCTGTTGATCACGCAAAAACAGCGCCTCCCTCTTCCTCTTGAATCGCCGCCGCGATTGATTGCCCTTCAGAAAAATTTCTTCCTTTATATAAAGAAAGATTCTCTTTTTCTTTTCGTTTTTACTCCGGTGATAGTCCTTTCCTCCCCCCCCTTGTTTTTTTTTCCAATTATAAGCGAGGACGCCGATTTCCCTTTCCTGTATCTTCCCCCTTGAAAGCCGCTAAAAGCGACTTCTTTTCTCCTTTCTCCACCGTCTGGGAAGGATTAATTTTTCCTTTTCCTCTTATTATCTGTCTTCTTTTCTTCTTGTCAAAAGGGAGCTCCCCTTCATCCCCGAGCCACTAGAGAGTTCTTTTCCCTTTTTTTTCCCTGACGCGTGTTTCCCTTTTCTCTTGGGGACAAATAGGACTTTCCCCCCCCCTCTTCCCCTCTGCTTTTTTCAATTTGGGGAACGGCAGCCGTCTCTTTTTTTTTTTCGATTCCCTTCGGGAGCCCCCTTTTTCCTTTTCTCTTTCACTGGGCATAGTAAGTCTGGGCCTTCACCCCCCTCCCCCCCACGGTCCCAATGATTCGATCGATTCCCCCCCCTTCTTTTTTTCCTTCAGTTCTGTTTTTCTTTCCCCCCTGATATCGCACGCTTTTTTCCCCCCCCCCCCTTTACGCATGAACTGCCTTCAACTCTCTTTCCTACGGTTTAAACATCTTTTTCCTTCTTAAAGGGGAAGGCAGATAACCCTTTTCCCTCTTTCCTTTTTCACGAAAGGAAGAAGCCTTTTTTTTTTTTCCCCCTTTCGCTTTCTCTCCGCCTCTCCCCTTCCACGACAGAATAAAACTTGTCCTTTTTCCCCCTTTTCCCTCCGTTAGAGATCGCCTTTCCTTCACTTCCTGGCAAAACCTCTCCCCCCCCCAGATTTTTCTTTCTCCCCCAAAACAAACTTAAATGCTCCTCCCCTTT
>Ga0179593_1375711_pt1 | contig 11775 bp, 11 predicted proteins | sample CZODoug2_1_08_16_FD_185931 | JGI IMG/M metagenome (GOLD analysis project Ga0179593, IMG submission 185931) | Vadose zone soil fungal communities from Angelo Coast Range Reserve, California, USA - CZODoug2_1_08_16fungal (PacBio error correction) | ecosystem: Environmental > Terrestrial > Soil >... | reverse complement strand
TTGCCCCTCAAGTATGCGTCTTCGATTGATCCACTTTCCCAGGTTTCAGACAACCATTCCAATTCGACCCCCCTCGAGTTATGATAGAACGAGAGGATCGTCACCATGGGGTTGATGTCCTTTCTTTTTTCTCTGAAGATCGTTTTTTCAGAGTGCCTTCGACGACCCTTTTCGCTTTTGATCTCTATAATTATAGACTGGTTTTCTACATCAGCTCGCGAGAGATGGCGTGCACTTCTTCTTCTCAAACCGGTACATCTTTGCAGATTCTGGTGACGCTCTTATGCTTAAGAGCTCGACTAAGCTCTAGATAGGGCGATCTCCTGTCCTAACCCCGCACTTTTCTTGTCACCTCTCTTCCTATGTTTTCCCTCACAATGCGCTTGAATCCCCCTTTTTTTTTGAGTGGACACCAGTTTCCTGCGAGATGCAAATTTTGCAAGATGGGTAAGTACATTTGTCCCTTTTTACGATCCCGTGCCTCACCCCTTATCCCCGCCGAGGACCGCAGCCTTCAAAAGGAATATTTTATTGAAGGTCGTGTTTTTCTTTCCGTTTGAGCCGTTGGCTCCATGATTTCACGGATTCCTGATAGACTCTACATCTACCCCTCCGCTATGAATCTCCTTTTCTCCTTTTGGAAGTAGGCGATTGTAGGCACGGCGCCTAGGGGTTCTTTTCTTTCGGGCCGTTCGGCGCTCCCCGTAGCCTTTGCCGCGGCTTCCCTCATTTTTCCCACAGTTTTTGAAGCTTTTGAGGCATTGACCATCCCGAAACCCGCTCTTCTGTGCCGTTCTTTCCGTTAGCACTGTTTCTTCAGGTCCTGATTGAGCTCGCATGACGCCCTCATTTTTGCTCTTTATCAATATCTACAGCTAAGACCCCTCTTCTTCAGAATAGATAATGTAGCACAGCTTTCTTTTCTTCTCTCTCTTAATTCCCGCTGGCTTTCGAGCATAGTATCCTGGTTCTTCACGCAGTTCTATCTCCAGTCTTAACCTTTGATCGACGTACGTGTTTTTGCTTGCGAGATCGTTCCAGTTTAAGATAAGGAAGACTCACTCTGCTATCCCGCGCGCCCCACTTCGCGCTCGTCGCCCCATGCAGTCCCCCCGAATACCCCCCGTGCCGTCATCACGGCGCCGAAACTCTTTTTGGCGGGCCTCTACTTAGTGTTCGCGTAAACCCACGTTGTCGCTCCATTATGGGGGAACAGGTTTCTGACTTCATTTTCTTTCTATAATGTTTATACTGATCGCGTTTGGACTCCCCGACAGGACTTGTGGACACGTGAACGTTTCTTCCTTCCTGAGTTTCCGCAAGCTTTCAATTTTCACGTAAGTTAGAACCGGTCTTTTTGAAACTTCCCGTTGTTTTCCTTTTCAATGAACGACGCTTCCGGCCCGAATATGTAGACTGCGTTTAGTTTCGACTACGGCGAAGGCCCTTTACTCCAATACGTCTGTCTAGCCGCCCAGTGAGAGGGTTTTTTGTGGTTCTTCCCTCCATCTCGCGCAGCCCGGTCTTTGAACTCTTTCCTACTCTCAAGAGGGAGACTGCCCTGGGTGACCGGCTACGTCGCCATCTTATAAGGGTCATCGGCTGTTACCCGTCTTACGATCCTGCCTTTTCATTCTCATGACTAGAAATACGGCCGAGTCGAAGTTCCTCCCAAATCTCCATGTTTTACTGTCGATATCCCAGAACTCCAGGGCATCCCCCGTTTCCCTTTCCAGCATCTCTTGACTATTGAACTTTTCCGCAAGCCGTACTCTTTACTCCCGCCGTGATGAGCATCTGCTCACATGCTCCCCCCTCTAATGCTGACTTAGCCTCCCCCCTGCCAACCCCCCCTGCAGAGCACATGTTCCGAAACCTCCCTCGAATTGCTGAGTGTTTCCTTCATTTTGTGTTTGTTAGAATTCTCAATCCCTACCCCCTCTCCCCTTTTGAGCTTCGCATTTCCAGCATCTTCTTTCTATGGATTGACGCTGGTGCCTTCCTCTTCCTTATTTCACTTAGACTCATTGAGCCCCCCCTCCTTATTATCGAAGTCCTATCATGCAACAACCACTCCCCGTTTTTTTTTTTTTTTTTTTTTCAGCGAGGAATTTACCACTTCACCGGGTCCTTCTACTTTCCTGCACGGCCAGTCCTTTTTTTTCCCCCCCGGTACCTTTTTTCCTTCCAGCCTAGGCTTTTTTGCCGTACTCTCCGGCCTGAGTTTTGACTCTACAAAGTGATTCGACCGCGGATCGCACCTTCTCTTCTCCAGACCTCCGTGTGTGTCTTTCCCGTTTTCGTACTAAAGAGCTTTTTTGTTTGCTGCCCCGACGCCGTCTCCTCAACTATGGACCATCTCTCTTCTCTAAGTTTTTTTCTCTCTCTTTAAGAGATGGCGCGATGATATTATTCTGTGATCCCGGCGCCCCGACTTTTTCTCTCTGAGTCCTATGGATATCCTCTCTCTTCGAGGGATCTCCGGTTGATCCTCACCCCTCCATCTCTCACTTTTTTCTATCAGGCCTGGGGTTTCGTTCCACCTCACTTGATGTCTTCAAGGTCGTGAACCTTTGGGCGGCCCTCAAATCTTGCGTGCCTTTTTCCCTCTAGACCCGCGTGCATTTGAATTCTTCCTTTAAGGTATCTCTTTTCTTTTTTTTTACTTGAGATGTTTCTCTTCTTCTTTCCCCCTTTTGTGCTCGAGTGGATGGTCATTATCTCTAACGAGACTGGCTTTGTCCCACCTTGCGTCAATCCCCCTCTTCAATTTCCTCCGCGATAGTTCTCCTCTTCTTAGGTCGGGCTCGTCTACGTCATTCCTTCCCACCCTCTAGAACCCCCTATGAGATAATGCTTCTCTGAATGTTTGGTTCATTTAGACGTGCAGTACCCGCTTCTTTTTCTCCTGGGCGCGATGACTCCTTCCCCCCTTCGAACGCGTCTTTCTTAGTAGAAGACGTTCCTCTTCCGTTCTATGGTGACGTTACGTACTTTTTTATTAGTGATCGTCGATCGACCTGTTACTTGTCGTTTTTTCTTCTTCTGCTCTTGCCCTAGTGCTAGTACACCTCCTTAGTCCCGCAGGTTCTCGCGGTGATACGCACCGATCGCCGCTTTTACGATCTTCGCTCTCGGTACCCGCTTCCATGCCTTCTCCACCAGATTGTAGTAGAACGTTGTGGACTGCTCCAGCCTTTTCCTCTCGAGCGCTTGACGCCGCCCTGCTCCTTTTCTTCTCTCCTAGTGACTTTTCACCCCCCCATGCCTTCTGTCCTTGTTCCCTTTTTTTATTCACCTCTTCGTTCGCGACCAAATTAATAGGCAATGCCCAACTTTTTGAGACCTACTTCAGTCAAGTTTGAACGTTGTTTAGGGCCCCGGAACTCCTCCTTCAGTATTCCTTGCGGGGTTCACTGCTTGGTCAGGGATTGAGGTACCCCGAGATAGTATTTCGCGAGGTTATCGCCCGGCACATCGTCTGATCCTCCGCTTAGAACATTTCCAAGTGTCTCCCAAGTGTGGTTTTTCACTACTCCTTTTTCTTCCCTCCAGACACGGAAGAGAAGTTGCTCCGCCCGGTTTTATGCGGATGGAGGCGCTCTTTAGGCTAGCGGGTTGCCGCCCTTTCTTTCTTTTTCTTGTTGTATATTAAGACGCGCGCTCTTCCCCTCCCACCTGCCGTCGGCGATCATCCTGCAGACTGAGATCGCCCTTGCGCTGGGACCTATAACTGTTTTTGTTCTGAGCATGAAGGAGGTACATCGAGATTTAGCTACTCTAAGACCTGTAGGTCTCGCTTTCTCGAGATGCAGATCTAGATCTTTTTTTCATAGCGACCCTCCTTAGGTATCCCTCTTATTAGAACTCATCACCAGCGAATAACGCGTCTCTAGCTTTCACTCTTTATATTTCCAGCGTCACCCCCGTCTTACTCTAATCCTCCGGTCCGGCATACGAGCATTCATCCCCCCTGCCTGTGATCACCTGACCCTACAGTGCCTAGTGACCTCTCCACTCCAAGGAAACCGGAAATTGATTGCCTCTGTCCTACTAGTCCGTAGTGTCTTTTCCCCTGATCTTTCTCCCCCTGAACACGACCCCCTGCTCGCAAGATCCTTTTCCACTACTTTGCTGGGTCCCAGTTTTTTGTCCTGTAGCTTAAAAGGACTAGTCTCTCCTGGTCGTCAGCCTTTCTCTTCGAATCTTAGTCCTCTCTTTAGAAGTTTCTCCCCCCCATATTCCCTCTCCAGGACTTTGAAAACCTCAGTGATTTCTCTTTCGTGCGCCTGACCGCGACCCCTGCCTCTCGCAGATCTCGAGCTCGTACGCTCTATTCCACGCTCCTTCTGATATGATTGTCACACAGCTTTAGGACCGTGTTTCCCCTTTTGACTAAAGTGTATGCTCGCCCTGACTCTTCTTCCCCGGAACTTCAATGATATTTTAAGAATCCTCTGGTACCTTCTCCGATCCTTTCTTTCTATAGATTTCCGCATTATCCAGTTAAATCCAACCTCCGGTGAAGACGTTAAGCTTTTCTTAACGCTTCTCGACGATTTGTTTCTCCCACATGTTATCCCTTTTTTTGATTCGTTGATGACCGACTCCTCTAAGAGACTTTCGAATGGGAAATAGTGCGCAATCCCTTTTCCTCCTTCGTTTTAGCATATTCGGTCTGCGAACGCTTTTCCTAGCTCAACTGAGAGGCTTCCGTTTTTAGTGCATCACTATCCTTTACTGTTAAAGTTCCCCCCAGTTGCGCCACCTCAGCGACTTCTGATTTAGGATAGAACTACCCCTTCTCCTCCCATGGAGTTTCCTTTGATGCCGCTCTTGTCGGTCGACGATTATATTCTACATTCCAATAGATTATAGCGAGCCTTTTCGTCCGGGTTGGGGTCCTCCTCCCTGATAGCGAGGCTTTTTTCCTGCCCTTTCTCTTCTCCACCCAAGGACGCCCTCTGTTTTCTGACCCTCTCTTCCTCTGCATGTTTTCCTTTTTTTTCGAAATGATAAGCTTGGTAGAGATCCTTCCTTTTCCGCGCGCAAGTCTCCGCGAGCTCGGGTTCTCTTCCATCACGCTTCTAGCTGTGGTTTCTCTTTTTTTTTTTTTCAGAGTTCTGTCTCTGCTCGATTCCAGTGCTCCGATGCGTTGTCCACATGGTCCGATACTAGTTCATTGAATGCTCACCTCTAACCCTACCTAGGCCACTTTCAGGATTGCGCAGGTGTTAGTGGTCTTCCTCTCCTTTTTAATTGACGATTTCCTTTACCTCATACCCCGTCTCTCTACGGAATAGAGCAAAGAAGGGAACTTATTTTTTCGTTTTAGTTTTCGCTGTACCTCCCACGGCGCTAGGGTTCATTGCTCCAGGGCACTCTTTTTCCCCCCTTCTCTTCTCCTTGCAATAGGCTTCTCAAAGGCCTTTTGTCAAGCATCTACGACGGCGTGCCTCTCCCCCCCCCTATCCTTTTGTGTCCGTAGTTGATCCCGGTGATGGGTTTCTCTACGTCTTTTCAGCCATCCAATGTGATATGCTCCCCTCCATCTACATTTAGCGCCGCCTTCCGGCCGATCCTTTCGGTAGCTCTGTCTCGAGAGTTCGAGGATTTCCGCCTTTCTTCGTCTCATTCGGAGCTTTTTCCTGTTCGCCCCTCCCTGGGCTCTTCTTAAGCGGCGCTTCCTTTACCTTACTTCATTTTAGTGAGCTCTCCCCATAATTGCCGCTTTCCCTCTTGACCGACCTAACGCTGATCAGACCGCTCGCCCCCCCCTGCCCTTCCCCAAGCTCGATAATGTAAGACTATCCAAGGTTCAGTCCGCAGTCCGGCTGGGCCACGGTGGTTCTCTTATCAGCCTTAATTTTTTTTAACCCCTCCCATGTGGTCTCTAGCCCTTTCCGTGGTTCCTGGTCCCCCAGGAGTCCACGTATTTCCGGTTCAGGAAATGAGAGCGCTCTTCCCTGGGCCGCCATCACGACAGGTGGCCTTCGACTTGCTTTCCCTTCCTCGTATCGTCCTTCCCCTCGTTTCCAGAAGAAGAAAAAGTCTTGACGCGTTTTTTGCCCCCCCCCTCTTTATTCTGTCGCCGTTTTCCCTACGACTGCGACCGCCTTTGCTTTCTTCTCACGAAGGTTTTTGACTCATGCCCTTCTCAGTATTTTACAGCACCTTAGACTGTTGTGGCCGGTGCCCCTCCCCCTCTGACGCAGCCATTTTGATCTCTTTCGACGAGAAGCGGGTTCCTGACCTCTTCCCTTGTTGACCAGGATCGTAGCCCCCCTTCAGACGTGCTTTGTCCTGCTTTCCTGTTATAACAATTAGGTCGTCAGTCCTTCTTCCCCTAGTTCGAGTGACGAAGTCTCCCCCCTTCCCCCTCTCGTCAGTTCTGCTCCCGAGCCAGCCCGGGCTGCCCCACGTCCCCTTCCAGCCGCTTCCTATCCCTTAGTCGAGACTGCCCCCCTCTCTGTCGTTCTTTACTTTATTGAGCATTCGCCCAGGATCTCGAATGATGCCCGCGCTGACCCGTAACCATGCAGCTGCCCATTCTCCCCCCTCCCTGTTCTCTAAAGTGGGCCCTCACTCTTCTGCTGCAAGTTTGTTCTTATGAGGACCCGCTCATCCCTCGACGTAGGAGCGTGCGCTTGAATCTGCGTCGTTTTGAGAATTTCTTTTCCTGGGAGTGCCGCGGCCTGTTAGTCCCTCTCATGGTCCTCAGAGAGAAAAGTAGTCGATTTCTCTCCTTTTCACTCTACATTCTCCCCCCGATGCCGAGGTATGAGGAAGCCCCGTCCCTTTTTCCCCTTCTCGCATTTCACGCCCCCGTCCTTCCTTGAGTCCCATTAACAGTTCTTTCGCTTTCTTTTCTCCTCTCCTCTGCCGCCCTTGTGTCCGATATCAGTGGTCGTCAAGGTTGCGGCTCTTGTTGATCCTTCTCTCCCATTGATGTTTTTTTTTTGCGCCCTGAGAAGATTTCTTGGAGTCCTCTTCACGCAGCGAGAAGTCCTCGTTCCATCTCTCTCTTTCTCCCGTGTGTGTTTCTCTATTGCCCTGAGCGCGCTGTTTTGATCCGTCTCCCTCTTTTGGCTGTCGCGGCGACTCCTTCCCATCACTTTGCTTTTTCTGCATTATAAGCCTATACGAAAAGTCCTCCGTCACGGTGGGATCTGCCCCCCCTTGCTTTCGTCTTCCCCTGAGCGTTTAACAACGGCGTCGCTCCCTTCTTTGAACCTTGGCTCCTTTCCTGCAGGGCCTTTCCGTGAGAGCTAACAGGGTTTACGCCTCATCCTTTTTCATCTCGAGTCGTCGTTTTTCCCTCTGCAGCCGGACTGCTCGCACCTTTGCGGCGCGCTTTGGACGGCCATTCCTTCTCCGTTAGTACGCCTTGAACTTTCCCCTGAGTTTCAATACGACAAAAGTTGGACTTAGTGTTTTCCTTTTTTTTTTCTCCGCTTCGCGGGCTCGTCCTACCTCCTCCCAGTTGCAGAACGCCCCCCCCTTCTCCTTCATATGTTCAATTTTATATTGGCTATCTGCATGTTTTTTTTGAGGCTGGCCTATTAGGAGGGGATAATGGCGCTTTTTCCATCCTTTTTAACTTCGGCGTTCTCCCTTTGACGACGTCCTTTCCGTAGGGGTCTTAAGGTTGCCTTCCCGTCTGCTGCCTCTTCCTCCTACCTTTACCCGCTGGTCGTTGTTTGTCCCCGGTACCCCTTCCTTGTTTCTTAATGCTTCTTTCTCACCGTCCGTTGGTATGCTTCTTTGTCGTCACTTCTCTCTACGGATACGAGGTTACGATGCTCCTTTAAAAACTTGAAAGTAGCCCCGATTGCGTCCGTCGACCTCCCTGGCTGCGCTAGGCTTTTCCCCCCTGAACTTGCCCCCCCCTCCGAAATTGAGCCCCCCTTCCCTTACGTTCTGTTTTTTCCCCCCTTCTTGCGTGAGTTTCTTTCCCAATTCGCTAACCTCGGAGTACTCGGAGACTACTTTAATCCTCGGACCCACCCCCTTCCTCGCATCTACTTTCCCCCAAGTCCTCTCGTCCCTGTCTGAGGAGCTAAGACCTTTACTTCTCCCGTGGGTCCCCCCCCAACGTCCTGAGGGAATATGCCAAACTACGATCCTTCGCTCCTCTTACCGAAATCTCAATCTCTAAGTTGACTCCCCATGACCCCTTGCTAGTCCCCCCTTCTTTTCTGCATAGCATTTTTTTTTCCTCCCCCGTGGCCCTTGCTAAGTGATGACTCCTCCTTTGTGAAGCGGAGGATGCATCGCGCGCCTATGTCTCGCTTGCTGCCGCTTTCGTCGGTTTCCCCCTCCCAAGACGATCTCCATCCAGACACCTGCCGTACGGCGCTCATAGCTACTTTCTATAGCCAATTGCGATGGAGAACGACGACCCTCTCTGATTCCCCGTGTCCCTACCCCGCGCGTCGCCACGATAAGCCTACGCCTGACCTTTTCTCTTGAGCCTTACGTTCCGTGTCGATGTCGTCTTTAGATAGTGAAGAGAAAGTCATTGCTTCGTCAGTCTTATTCCCCACCGCATCCACCTGTCCCGACTACGGCGTTTGGGGGATTTCCACGTCTTTTATCTACATCGTAAACCAGTTTTCATCGTCCCCACTGGCACCGTCTCTCAGGAGGCGTTCTCCTGGAGCCCATCAAATATTTGCTCCTTTCCTCTGAACCGAAGACGTCCCCGCTCCCCCCCTGACCGGGAATGCATAGTTGCTGCGTAGAGTCTCTGTCGAATCGTGACGCTGCTCCCCGTGCCACCGGGCGACGTCAGACCCCCCTACCGCTCCGATAATGTGCCTCGTGACGCCCCTTGCTTTTGACGACCTCTTGATCCACTTTGCAATGTCTCTCCTCCATCTTCCCTTAAGCATTCTTGCGCTGGAATAGAGAGTAGAAGGAGTTGGCCCCGTAAACCCCCTCTTTCCGCGCATGAGCGTGCTCTGCCAAACTCGATTCATTCTCTATTGCGTCGTTGCCCGCATTCGTCCTTCTTCTCCCATCTAGACGCGTCTCGTCTTTCCCCTCCTTCGCGAGAGTCCAACCATCAAGGTGCCGTCACGCTCCGGTCTTAAGCTCTCAACTTTTTTTTTTTCCTCCCATTAGAGATTTTTTGCTCTCAAACTTCAATTTTAATTATAGAAGAGCCCTCCGATTGCTTCTATTCCCCTCGCGTAGACATTTTCTGACCTCCAAGGACACCCCCACCGACGGGGGACTACCCCCCGTCTTCGTCCTTCTGAGTAACTTAACCCTAGCTGTATTCCTGAGGTTTCGTCCCGTGGTACGTTTTCCAGACCGGGCCGCATCGCTGCTGAACGATCCGCCGCCGCTCTTGCTCTCCTGCCCCTTTCGCAAAAAACAAGTCCCTTCATCCCTTCTCTTGTGTGTTCGAAATAGGTGTCCTGCTCAAGAGGTCCCTTTGATTCCACACTCGCGGCTTGAGGCGTCTTTCATCCTCTGTCTTCCTTGTTTGGTTCTTTCCTTTTAAAGGTTCCCCTACACCTCCAAGCGCTCCCCCCCCGCTCCTTTTGTCTTTTTCTCCTCTCTCATTTTCTTCTTAAGTTTGGTATCCCTGTTCTGCTGAGGCAGCTCCTTGACATTATTCTTCGTCCTTGCCCCCAAACTTTTTTCTCATCATTGCATTCCTGTCGCTCCCCTCTCGCGCGGACTCATCTCCTTCTTCTCTCCCCTTTAATCTGCGCCTTGTTTTTTAAGCTGTCTCCTTCTTCGTTCGAGAGCCGTCGTCCCGACTCAATAAGATCGCGGAGCCCTCTTGCTCGTAGTTTCCTCTAGCACAGGCTATCTCCCCGATTGTTAAAGGAACGCTCATTCGCGATCTTGGAGGCCTCCGGGACCTGCCACGCGATTCAGGCGCACCTCATTCGGTCTTTCCATAATGGATGTTAGTAGAGAATTAATTTTTAAGACACTGATCCCCGCCTCAGGCCCCTCTTACCCCTTATTTCTGAGCCTTTTTTTTTTTCCTTTCCATGCTCCGTCTGTAGATATTTGTCCGCTATCACCTCGCTCGATGACAGGACAGCCCTCTCCAGGGCCCTTCGCGTATTCTTTGAGACTTCGGCGAGGTATAGCCCCGTCATTTTTGTTTTTTCCTCTTCTATGATTCGTCTCGTTCACTTATGCGTCTATCCCCTTTGGTGAACGCTTCCTCAGTAGTTTTCAATACGCTTAGACCAGTGGACCTGTAGTCGAGCCTTTGATTGGTAGGATATCCGCATGATCTCCCCTCCCTCCCACATGTTTTTTTTTTTCGTTGCTCGATTCTCCCTACCTCCATACAGCTCTATCCCAGAGTCCGAAGCTAAGTTAGTGTAAGAGTCTAGTTCTTCTTATCTCTAATTCCGCCGTAGGTTCGTCGATTATCAGGAGGGGCTCCGTTTCTCCATCGCGCGCCCCTTCGTTCAGTTGAGATTTCTCGCCGTACGTGAATGTTGATTTGAAGCGTATATGCCCCTCTGAAATACTACGCTAGACAGTTCTCAATTATAGCGGTGTAGCCCATTTCAATGCTATTCCAAAGTTGCTTAACGCCTCTTGACGGATGGCTCTCATTAAGGCCCTGATAGACTAGCACGTTCTGAGTCACCAGTAATGTTTCTTCCCATTCAGTTGATATCTGGATGGTTAGTTTTCGCCAGAGAGTCTACTATTAGACGTTGTTTCATGTACCCTTCTTTTTTACCCAAAAAAGGCCCTACAGTGATTCCGGCAGGCGTCCCTTCCCTTCAATCTCCTGTAAGAGTTTCCCCTCACTTTAGGGAGGAAGTTGGGGAGATGTCAGGCCATGTAGTTAGTCCGCCTCCTACTGAACCTCGGTAGACTCTTTGGGAGACGACCCTCCCGAATCATTCTTGGTTCCGATTCTTTTCTTTGCAGCCTTTCTCTTTTGTGTTGCAGTTCGTCACGCCCGCTCGTCCTCCCCCCCTCCCCTTCCTGGTAATTTGCTCTGACGCGCCGGGGGAGCCCTTGCCTACCTGGTTCTTCTCGCTCGTGCCGTGCCCTCCCTTTTCCCCGGACTTACCGCTAGACAAATCCGTTTTTCTGCCTGTCAGTCGCCAAGAGGCCGTGACTCTCCTCACCACCACATCTTTTCCTGTTAGCTTTCTGAATGAAGGGCCCCCGCTACCATCCCTTTTCCCGATGTTCGCGTTTCACCTCCCGCCCTCGGTTTGAGTTACGTTTGCTTCTCCATTCCTCCTCCCACTACCCCCTTGTTGAGGCCCAGAGAAGCCCCATCAACCAAGAAGGCCCAGTTTTTGCCTTCTTCGCACCTGGACTCTCCTTCGTGTCTTGTATGGCCCCATCAGCTTGGACGGTCCCCTGGAGCGACGCCCCCCTCTCCCCCTCGCTTCCGTCCTCCATCAGGCTGGTTCGATGGTCTTACATCTTTTGCAAAGTCCTGGCCTATTCTCCCGAATGTCCCCCTCCACGCGAGACCCTCCATAGTTTTAGGAAGTCATCCGGTGCTCCGCCCCCCACCTCCAGCTCTCCTCTTCCGTATGAGATGGAAGTCCCCGTGAAAAGGTATTCGAGTTTCAAATCAGGACGGTAGGGCGTCCCCCCACCGGGTTACCGTCCTTCTTTAAGCTTTATTCTTAGCCGTCGATGCCCGCAAGGTTCCCCCCCCTTTCATCTCATTGAGGATCTCCACCGTGTTATGTCCCGAAAAAGAGAGTTTTTTGAAAAGAGAAGAGCCGCCTCAGCTCGGGTCTTCCTCTTTCTCAGAGCCGC
>Ga0179593_1363744_pt1 | contig 11775 bp, 16 predicted proteins | sample CZODoug2_1_08_16_FD_185931 | JGI IMG/M metagenome (GOLD analysis project Ga0179593, IMG submission 185931) | Vadose zone soil fungal communities from Angelo Coast Range Reserve, California, USA - CZODoug2_1_08_16fungal (PacBio error correction) | ecosystem: Environmental > Terrestrial > Soil >... | reverse complement strand
CTTTTACTTCTGCCTCCCCCGCTCCCCCTGGTGGTTTCCTTTTCCTTATCAAATTGCCCCCCTCCTCTGTTTTCAACCGTGATCCCCCTTCTTCTGAGCCCGGACCCCAATCCCCCCAGTGAGACCGACCATCGTTTCCCCTACCACGAACTTTTTTTTAGACATTATCGTGAAAACGGGGCGGATTCCAGAGGTGTATGAGACCCGGGGTATTTTTCGACAATTTGACCCTTCGAGTCGCTCGCTGTTTCCGAAGAGATGCAATACAGGTGCACTCCCCCGAGTTTTTACTTTCCCGAAACTCCTCCTTTGATGTCGTCCCCCCACAGTGATTCCGTCTTTTGAAGGTAAGGAGGACGTGGGGCGCGCGGAGTTTTTATATGTCCCCTTCTGAGTGTAACACGCGAGTTCCTTCTCCCCCCCCCCTCTCCGTGTTTGATTTTCGTTTTGTTCTGAAACTTTAGTTTTCTTTTTGATGGGTTTCCTGATCAGCTTCAGTATCCCTCTATCGTCCCCGCGGGCATTGGCTGCCTCCTTTAAAGCCGACCCTTTTCCTCAACAAAATCCGTTGCTTTTTGGTTGCACTGATTTTATGGCGCCTTTTTTTTTATTCGACTCTTTTCCCGTGTTCATGGTCATTATGCTAACTTTCCCCCCCCCCGAATGCTTTGAATTCAGATGACACTGTCTTCTTTTAAAGCTTGACCCTTTAATGCGAACCACTGCAAGGCCCCTTTTTGGTTTTTTTTTTTTTCTCGTTCACTCTTTCGTCTCTTCTAAAGGAAGTCCCTTTTCCCGGTCAATTTTCCAGAAAACACGTCAATCACAGCCCCGACTTTTCCCCAGTTTTCCACTCTTAAAGAACCTTTCATGACCCCCCCCCTCCGCTTTGCTACCCTTTTCGTGTCCTCTCTAGCTTTCCTTCCTTTCTCCACTTTCCCTCTTTTTCTCTCTGGCCTTACCATTCCACCAATATTACCTCCCCCCCCCACCTTGACCCCTTGTAACCCAATTCTTCCTCACTCCTCCATGCTCTCTCCCGTCCCCCGATTTACCGGCAGTCTGGGTCCGATTGTTCGTGTCCCCCCTGATGGATTCTTCTTGGTATACAAGGTCCCTTACACCACCGATAATTGTTTCTCTCCGCCCTGCCTTCTGTCCCCCCCACGCGACTGCTCCGTGAAGTTAAATCGAGAGCTCTTCATTTGTTCATTTCGTCCATTTTGAAGTCCCGCCTGGTGCCCTTTTTCCGATTCTTACCACCGGTACGTCAATTTACGGCATGTTTTGACTAGGTCCTTTTCCCCTCTTTTATGAATTTGCTGAAATTCCCACCCCTGTCCGGGTTCGGTCAGATCCTTTGAAACCATGGTAGCTGTCCGACCCATCTTGTGTACAGGGCCATGAATCGTGCCATTGGTTCAGACTAGTTTCATCCTCTTTTTCGTTGCATTTTTTTTCTTCCCACACTTCTTTTTTCCCCTTTTCCGGCCAAAACATTTCCTTGGCGATCATAGTTATAGCGCCCATCGGAGGGAAGACCCCCCATACGTCTGAAGTTCCACTTTCGATTCGTAAGCGAAACAGATGACTCACCGCCCTAACCCGTCCTTGGCTAGAGTCTCGTTCGTCAAAATGTCCTCTCCCCCGATTACAGCCGATCGGCTCCTGGTTCCCCCCCTTTTTTTTTTCAGGCCTTTCCTCATACGGCCGGCTTTTTTTAGGCAGTAGGCCAATCTTTGTGTTTTGTTGAGATTCTCTTTTCCATTTCGTTGCCTGATATTTCCACGCGTCCCGGTTTCCCGAATTCGTAAGAATTTGTCGTACCTGTTTATTCCAAAACCGCTTCTGGATGCGTTTCCCTTTATTAAGATACATCTGACCCCCCAAACCTTCTTTTTTTAATATTTTCCTGACCCCGGTGATGTCGTCCGAATAGTCTTCTTGCGTTTCTTTTCCTCCCCCCTGCTTCTTCTCCCGTGTCTTCATTTGTGTCAAGAATCTCATGATGAGTGATGTAGTTTTTCCAGCTTGTTTCCTACATCTTTCCTGCCACATCCACCTCTCAACCTCCCAATTCAGCTGCTTCTTGTTTCAACTAAGTCTTTCTTTGCAGAATTCCGTAACTTGTTAAATCCTCCGGTCTTTTCCCTCCTCAGTTGTTTTTTTTTTCTCGATCTCCCCTGCTTTTCCACCTTGGACTCCGCCCCCATACGACTGCCGACGTCTTATTTAAAACAACCGTGTCGACCTCCCTTCCTTTTTCCGGTTGTTTGCTTTACCTGTCCAGATAAACCTTGCCCCCCACTCCCGCATCTTCCCTTGTAGTCGTTCTTTTTCCTCACGCTTGGTTCCGCTCGATTTCTCCACCCGCAAGATTTCGACGCCTTCCTGGACACGCTTCCGCCCATTCCTGGTGCCTATTTTTGAACCCCCGGCCTCTCGCGCTGGTTGCGACACAGGTACGAACCCACTTGTTTTTTCCGATTCGTGGTCTCCGCGTCCCCCCCCTTTCTTCAAATCTCTCTCGAACGCCCCCGTCTCATCCTTCCCAACCCATCCCCCCCCACAGTTTTTCCCCGTTCAGATCTCTAATCCTGTCTATTCGGACTCTCTCTGAGCCGACTTATTATCCCCAAGTTGCTCTTTTTTCTTTTAGAGGCGTTTGCCGGCGTAGACGTGTTGGACTGTCGAGTCCACTCTCCGCACATTAAGTATTGTGATATCACCTCGCGCAATCTTCGCCTGAGACTTTTCTTCACTTTCTTCCTTATTGATGTTCTCGAATTATTCGCCGCTTTCCCCCCCCAGGGTGGGTGCGGGGCCTATCGGTCTGTATTTTTGGACGTTCGCCAGCGTTTTTAAAGCGGTCGCGGATTCCCTCACCCCTTTCTCCCCAATCGCCCCTGCATCCACCGAGCGATTCATGGTGTTCTCGCACCGGGTTTCCGTTTTCTCACCCGTCGGTTCCTCCTTTCCCCCTTGTTCAGCCAGATTCTGATCCACCCCCCCCTCGGCAACTCAGTCTTCATCCGGCAACATTTTCTTCTCCTGTGACTTTGTTTGTAATGATTTTTTCCCTAATCCCCAATCTTTTCCCCCCACCCCTGTCGCCCCGTGGTTTGTGTGGAAACCCCCCCCCCTAAACACTCTCGTTTGCTTTGAGGCCCCCTAGCTTTTTCTTTTTTTTCCAGAATCGTCGCGGCTGACTTTTCTTTCATTACGGGTCTTCCCCCTTTTTCCCCCGATCCCTCCCCAGTTCGACCTCTCGTTCTCCGACGGTCTGTTCGTAAGCTGTTCTTCTTTTTCTCCAATTTTTTAGGCCCTTCTCCGTTTCCTGGTTCCCTTTTTGAATAGTCTGGCCCCAACCCTATGATCCTACATCGACAATTTTTGTTCTTTTTTTCCTTCCGGTTTTCCCGCTGGACAGCAGTTAATTCCGCATCTCGTTTTTTTTTTTTCCCCTTTTGATCATTCAGATTAGCCTTTCCACGGTTCTTTAAGACTCTTTTCGTTCCGCATACCTTTCGCACCCCCCTCTGAAGCCGATTACTTTTTCTATTTTTCTCAATTCCCCCTCCCTGCATGAATTCTCAGTTTCTCTCATGGCGTAAATAGTGACAATACAAATCATCCCTTTTCAGAGACCCCCCTAACCCCCCCCATTTAATACTCGCTGAGTACCCTGATCCCCTTAGCCCTTTTCGTCCCCCAACCCCGCTTATACTTAAATTGTAAATGATGTAGGCTTCAGTCTTTTTTTCCCATTTTCCTACGATCTTCTACTGCTGGTACAGGGGGTCTCCGGTATTGCGTCTTCTTATTTTTACAGGTGAGATTTTTCCTTTTACTTTCGCCTCCCCCCCATATCATCACGTGACCCCTATTTTTCTTCTCTTTAATAGTCGCTCCCTTCGGGGTCTTTATTAGAATTGTTACTCCTATCCCTTTGTGTTTTTGTTTTTTCCCCTTTCTTTTCAGAGCTGGTTGAACTCATGTGTCGTGTTTGGCTTACCTTGAACCCACGAGGTCCTGTGTTTTTTTTATTCCCCCCCCCTCCTAACGTTGGTTTCTGAGATTTTCTATAACCTTTCCCCTCTTTTTTCTGGACTTCCACTTGTGCGTGACATCCCTCCCCCCCCCTCTCTGATAATGATCTTTCAATCCTTTTAAATTTTTTTCAACCACCAGTGAAGCTCTCCCCCTCCCCTCTACACTCCCTTTTTTGTGTTTAGCGACCTATTATCTCCTTCCACTCGGCTTCCTAATGAGCGCCCGCCAGCCTCTCATCTGCCTCTTCCCAGCTTCGTAGTCTTTTCCTTGGAGAATACCAAAAAAGGTGTACTCTCCTCCGCCCCCCCTTTCCCCTTCCCCACCATTGGGAACTCCCCGTTTTATACTCGTATCTCTTTGCTTTTTTTCTTCCTGTTTCTTCTCACGTTTTTGAACTCGTTCTTATTCCCTTTCTTCTTCTTCCCTCGCCCTCTTGTTTCCTTTCCCTCCATTTTTTGCTCCTCCTATGTTTGTCCTTTCTTCCGATCCCTTGTTTTTTCTTTACCGTGGCCCTGGGGAAAAATCCGTGAAAAAGTTCTCTCCTTTTACTGCCTCTTTCGTCATTGCTTGGTTGTATATTTCGTACTCCCCGCGCTTTTAGATTTTCGTCTTGATTTCCCTATTATTAACCTTTTCACCCCTCCGCTTCTTTCCTACGTTGCCCGAAGGCGTTCAACCCCTCCCATCACTGCCGCCTTGTTCCTATCAGTGCATTTTTGCGATGTTCCATACGGTCATGAAAGGCATGACCCCTTAAGCTTTCCCCACTTCAAAGTTCCGTCTCCCTCCCCCCAAAGTCCCTTTTTTCTCCACTCGCTACGGGAGAATTGGCGCTATGTTAACCGGAGAGTGATTTTTAAATGCTCGGCCCCACAGTTAATGGACTTTCTCTCTCCCTTTATTCCCTTGGCACCCCAAACGCCTTCTGAAGCCCAAAAGTTACCCCCTTTACAATTCAGATTTTTTCAGAGCCAACTTTGGTGGAAGACCCCCTGTCTGCCTTCCGATCTCCACCCATTTTCCAGTTTCCAAACCACTTTTTTCTACGCTGAGTTGCTTCCCTTTCCTTTTTGCCTCAAAAGTTTTTTTGCCGTGTCCCGATCACGGAACCCCCCCGGTTCTTTTTCTTCCCTTCCCCTTTATTGCCTTCAGGAATTCTTTGCATTGCTATCTGTCTTCACGAATTTTTTAATCAAGTCACCGCAAAAACCTTCTTCGAAACCGTCGCGTCAAACCTTCCTGCCCCTCTTATCTCCTAAGTCTCCCCCTCTTGGGATAAGGAACCTTCATCAATTATTTCCCCTCTACTGTCCCATTTTCATATCCTGTCGTGACGCGAAATCTCTCACCTAAGTAACTAAGTCCCTTTTTCTCTGCCTCTGTCTGGAACTTCCCCCCTTTGGATACACCCATGGGTCCTCTTCCCCCCTATCGGCCATCTTATTTGGATATACGGTCCTTTTCTACGCCACGGCTTATGGATTCCTTTCCCAAACTCTGTGTTCTTTGTTTTTTTTTTGAATTTTTTTCTGATGAGATGTTCGGGTACAATATGATTTTTCCTCTACCTTTTCTTTTGTCGGTCCTTTGATCGCCAAAGAAACCCTTTCAAATGTAGAAATTAGGTCTGTTCCGGCTGTCCCCCTTTTCTTCCTACCTTCGTCACCCAGGAGGCTTTCATTTACGCCTTGATTTCTTTCCTGTTGACCTCTTATTTCTTTACTTTTTTCCAATTTTTTACGGAACGGAACCCCCTCTTCAATGGATTCCTGTTTTTTTTTTTTCCCCGTGTTTTTTCTCTCCCTCCGGTTCACCACCAAGTCCCCCCCCCTCTCGGTCCCGGTCTTCAAATCGGTGACCTGCATATCCTCTCGAATGAATCTAATTTCCCGACATTCCATTCTTTTCCCCTTCCCTCTCTTTCCTCCTTCCCCCCGTTTTTTTTTTTCTTAGGATTCCCCTCCTTCCCTCCCCCCCCTTAGATGACAACTTTACGATCCCTCTCACTCTTATTGACACCCCCACCGTGGTTCATCGGAATTTTTTTGGTTTTATTTGAAGTTTAGACCTTCAAGATTTATTCCACCCCTGGAAACACGCCCTCCCCCTCTCGGAACTCTTTTTTTTTTTCCCGTTTCTACGGTTTGAGATTGCCGCAGTCTGTCTAACCTCTGTCGCTCGATTTTTTCCCGCGACACTCACAGCCGTTCACCGATTTCATGAGTTGCTATCAAGCTTTCAGCTTTCCCCGCCAGAAGCCTCTTTTCTAAACAGTTCCCTCCCAATGGTCGGTCGCTCTCCCCCCACCCTTTACTACCCCCTCCCTCGCGACCTCAACCTTAATCTTCCACTACCCAGACACCTTTGGTATTCCGAGTTTCCGCTCCTCTCTCCTTTTCCTTTCCCCCTTAAGAAAGATGCGCTTTTATCCCAATTGTCTTGTTGTCCGATCGGTTTTTTATCACCCCCCCCCCCCCCATTTGTCCCCCATTGTCCAGACAGAGCAAGCCTCCTCCATTTATAGTATTTCTGTTTCTAGTCCTTCTCTTTTTCAACCCGTTGACTTCTTCTTTTGAACCCTCATTGATTTAGCTTCCTTTATCCTACGCTCCAGATGTTTTGCTACTGATCAAGGATTTTTTTGCGGGACGGTTTTCGACCCTCTTTTTTTCCCCTATTTCCGCCGTTTTATTACGTCTTTGACCCCTCTGCACCCCCTTTCTCATTCTGCCAGGGAACAGGATAATGTTCAGGTTCCCCATTTTGATTTTCCACGAAGCCGTTTTTAGCTCACTTTTCCCCCCCCCTTCCTTGTTCTGTTCCCACGGAAACTCATATCATCGGTCACACCCCCCCCGTCGCATTGACTGTGGTCGTAGTTTGGGGATTCCACCTTTTCAGCCCCTTCCATAGACCACTTTATTCCCCAGGTGGCTGCTCCTTGGACTCTATTGTAGGTTTTCTTGATAGGCTTCTTTCCTCTTACCCTTAAGGTTTTTGTTCAAATCAAGAAACTAGTTTAAGCCATTCGCCCTCTCGCTTTGTTTCCCCCTCTTCGAATGATGCAGTTCGAGTTTTTCGGTGTTTGCCACTTGTTTCTTGTACCTCCCCTCCAAGGGCATTATCCCAGAACCTGTATCTCCCCCCAGCGCCCCCCCCAAATCTGCATAGTGCCGCAGTGCATGGGTCGTTTTCCTACGGTCTTTTTTTAAAGACGCAAGCCCTAAGTCTTCCTCCAAATCCAGTCATCTTCGTTTTTTAAAAGGGGACCTTCTGTCCTCGCGGCCTATTTCTCCCACTGTCCCTACGTGCTGTTTTCCCCCCTACGTCCTTTTTTAAAAACGACCTTTCCCTAAGCACCGATCTTTGTTCCTCTTCTCCAAGGGACCAAAATTACCTGCCTTGACTCCTCCCTGTCTTCTGACCGAAGGGGACTTCCAGGCTCCCTTTTTTATCTTTCCTCGAGGTTCCCCCCACTCCCAACGGATTGCGGATATATAATATCTTGAGATGTTCGATTCCCCCCTGGGCCATATTCCTTACTTCCGCCCCCCCCCCTCCAATCGATTCATTAATGCCTACTTCCCTATGGCTCCCTCTTGGATCTTTCTTATTATTGACCGATACGTGAGTCTTCACCTTATGTCTGTTTCCTTCTTCTCTTCCCTTTTCTCTTAGCTTCCTTTTTCTTCTGAATATAATCATACAATTCTTTTCGTAGCCGCCGCTCCTCGTTCTAGTTTCAGTGGGCTTTTATCGGTTCCCGTCTTCATATAATGAGGTTTTCTTTTTGTGAGCCTCATTATCAAACTTGAAACCCCCCCCCCCCCCCCCCCCCCCCCCCCCCCCCATTTGTGGTTGTCCTTTACCTTGCAATAACCTACATTCCAATGTATGTCTTTACTCGATCTCCTATTTTTCTCCCCTTCCTTCCGTTTTTTTTTTTTATATCTTCGTTCATGCCTCCCCCTTGGTTTTTTTTCCTTTTAGTTTCAGGCCATCCCCCCTATGTTCCCACTGGCCCGTCTTCTTCCCTACCTTCCCCCATTTGCAACACCCTTATGCGTGTAATGACCCTTCTCACCTCCCCCCGGGTCTTTCCCCTATCCGAAGACCACTTGTCAGATCTGAGAACTTTTTTATCTTCTCCCTCTAAACCTTCGTCTCTCCTCTTTGACGGAGTCCAGCGTAGATACCCCCCCTCCAATATGGTTTTCACACCCCCCTTTCTCTTTCCCCTCTCCAACTCTTCGAATACTTCCTGCGCCCCCCCCGGCCTTATCTGTTGTATCTCTTGATGGGTGAACGTACTAATTTTTTTTCGTCCTTCGGTACCCCCGCATTCAGTCCTCTTCTATCTCCCGTCAAATATTCGTTTTCATTTCGTTTCCCTTCTTCCCTCTTATTTCGAGCTTTTTCCTTCCCCTGCTCTCTCCTATCCCTGCACCTTCCTCCCTTTTGGATGGACTAAGTCCCCAATTAGATCGGTTTCCTGTCTCTCCTTTCCCTTTTTTTTCCTGAAGTGTATGGGCGAAGAAGTCCTCTCGCGATATGCCATTTGGCGTCATTGGCCTCCCCCTTTTTCCCCCCCCCCCTCAGAGCTGGAATTCAGAGGAAAAAGTCGGCTGGAACAAGCTGACAGTACCTTCTCAACCCTACCCATCACCTTCTCCTTATTCCTTTCTCATTGTTGGCGATTTTCTATTTCCTCTGATGCCAACATTGAAGTTGACTTCCTTCCCCCCTTCCCCCGATCCCTCAACCAGGCATGCGTACTCAGCTCCATGGTTGTCCTCGTTCGATTTTTTCTTCCCCTTTCTTTTCGTCTGTATAGTTCCCGGTTTACCCCCTTACTTGCCCTGGCCTCCCAATGGAAAACCCACGCCGCCGCTCTTAATTTCCTCCCAGTCTACAGCTGAGACCTGCATCTTTTTTCCTTCCCACCTTTTGTTTTCCCGTCTTGTCTTCCCTATCACTGAAGGCAAATGAGACGGAATGTTTTGCCTCCTATCCTCTTCTTTTCCCTTTTGTTCAAGATCCTCTGAAACGGTTCTTTTCCAAACCGTGTCGGTCGTCTCCGTTCCCCCCCTGTGCTCTGCTCCTATACGGTGTCTCAGAGTTTGGTTTTTCAGATCGATTGTTTATTTCATCTCCATTTTCTTTATTTGTTTTCCAAAATCCCTTCGCGCAACCCCAGATCCCCCTCCTCCCCCTCTTTCTGCCTCGATCAATCTTTTTCCCTGCAACTTTCCAATGTCCGATCTGTCGTTGTCCGCTCCCCGCTTCTCTCTTCTCGCAAACAAAAACTATCCCTTTTCGAGCTCTTAAACAGTCTGGTCCCTCCTTCCCCCCCAATCTGTGATCAAAGCAGATCGCTGAATCAAGTTGGCATCTTTTTCTCTTCCTCTCTCCCTGGGCTCCTTATCCTTCCAAGTCACTGAACGCAAACCCTTTTTTTGTTGTTTGTTTCGATCCGACTTTCTATCGATTTCACCTTCTTTTTGATAGAGGCCCCTTACCGAATCGTAAAGACCCCCATTTTTTCGTAACTGTGACCTGAAACCAAAACATGGAGGTTAAGGTTTTTGAACTCAGATAACCATGATTTTCTCTTCCTATGTGGGTATCCCGTACGGTGAAATCGATCTTCTCGTTTCTTCCCTTCTCGGGCCAGCCTCCGTATTCCGTTTCCCCTCATTTATGATGGACGTTTGCTTTTTTCCTCCCTTCTTGTAACTATTAAAACCACCTGTCCCCATTCATATATCCCCTGGCCCTTGTTCAAATAAGTGTGACTACTGCCTCGCATTTATTTCCGACAATCACCCTGGGGCCCTCCTTTTTCTTCCTCCTTTTTTCCTTTCCGTTTTTATCTAGCTACATGATTTAGCCTCATCCAAATACTATCTTCTGGTCCTCCTCTATGCGTCACTCAGTCTTTGACCTGGCACGTTGTTATCAGTTTTTTTCTTGGACCTGAAGATTTATGTCCCCCCACCTTCCCCACCCCCCTCTGTCAATGGAGTAGGTAAGTGTAATAATTTCTTCTGAGCCCGCCATCTCTTTCCTCCCCATTCCTATCTTTTCGCCATTCAAATCTTTTTTCTGGAAGATTCAGTTTTTATCTTAGACAAGGTTTCCGCGTCCCTCAGAATCTTTTTGTTCCGCCCCCACCAAGGGTTTACTTACCCGATTTCGTGGCAGACCCCCCCCCCAGAGAATACTGTACCCATTCCTTTTTTTCCGCGAAGCCCCTCCCTTTTCCCCCCGACTTCTCCCACCCCGAAAAACCCCCAAGTTTTTTTCACTCAGTTTCCATCCTTCGCCTTGTTCTCATCGTATCGCACCTTTCGCGACTTATTATCCCACGGATCCGGCTTGGCTTTTCTAGGATCTGTTTAGGTGCCCGGCTTTTCCTTCCCAGTCCGATCTGATGCCTTGTCGGGTGATATCCTCAGCGTCTCTTTCGCGTCCACGACTGTCTCCGCAGTCCGCCCACTAATTGCTGAAGATATTACCTCTTTTCTTCCTCTTCCTCCTTCTCGATTCTTTTCCCCCCTTCTCAGAACGTTGCGCGATACCTGAACCATGTCGTATGACCCCCCCCCGCTCTGCACCCCATGCTGTTCATGCATTGCCTTTCCTCTAATGGTGGATGCACCTTGGTCTCTCCCCCCGCAAGATGTTTAGCACATTCAAGTTCACAGGATTCTATTACCAACTATCTCCCCTTTCCCACCAACATTTTTTTTCCCTTCCACTTTCATGAGTGCTCCATTCCTTGATTCCACCCCCACTGTGGAATCCCCTCTGACAATTAAAATCTTTTCCTTTTGTCCTGGAGAAGTTTTTCCCCTCCCTCGTGTTTGTTTTACAGACCCCTGCTCGGCGTCATGCCAGGTCACCAATTATTTTTCCCCCTGCCAGCTCCCCCCCTCCGATCGCCAATCTCGCCGCCGTGGTTAAGTTTCTCTTTGTCGTGTCTCCGTCAACCCGATTGCCTATCCTTCTGCCTTTCCCTTTTCTTGACTTCGAATATGACCTCCCAAAACACCTATGCTGATCTCTGAATCTTTCCCTCTGTTAGTTGGTCGATTCCTCTCCTTTTCTTTCCATTTCACTCTTTTTTCCCAGGATCATCGCGTTTTTCTCCCAGACGCCCTTTAATTTTTACTCCCTTTTTTCCAGCCATAATTTCAAACACTTCTCTCCTCCCCCCCCCCCCCCCCCCCGATCCCTTTATTTTCCCCAAGGCCCCCCATTTCCCTGCCTGACCTGGGTATCTGAGCATCCTACACAAACTCCTTTTTTCTTCTTACAATCGACAGATTCCTCTATCCTTCTTTCCTTTTCTTCTGAGATCGCCTATAAGCCGCAAACAAGCACCCCTTATATATTATACCCGAGTAAATGCCCTGAGGCGCAGGACCCCTGAGATTCCTGCGGGACGTTTATTCTTTTTTCCCCCTCCCCTGTATATTTTCTACTTTTTTTCTTTAGCGTCCCCGGCTGCCGAGAAGCTTCCTGTTTTCTTGTCGGATACCCTTTTTCCCCCCTCAACCTTCCTCAGCCTCATTCTCTCTCTCCGCATTTTTTTTCTGAGGGGGACGGTTGTCTCACTTTGTTGGTTTTTTTTTTGTTCTTGAAGAGCTCCTTTCCCTGTTGAGTTCTGGCTTTCCCACGTGCCTTCACAACAGGTTTGAGAGAGCTATGTCATTTTCT
>Ga0179593_1286904_pt1 | contig 11775 bp, 15 predicted proteins | sample CZODoug2_1_08_16_FD_185931 | JGI IMG/M metagenome (GOLD analysis project Ga0179593, IMG submission 185931) | Vadose zone soil fungal communities from Angelo Coast Range Reserve, California, USA - CZODoug2_1_08_16fungal (PacBio error correction) | ecosystem: Environmental > Terrestrial > Soil >... | reverse complement strand
ACCAAACTGACCAATTTTGTCTTATTAAATTACAGACCAAACTCCAGTTTCCCCTCCCCCCCACCCAATACTTATCCGATGTTGTATTCGTGCTTGTTCTGACAGTCAGGTTTCGATAGGCCTTTTTACTCCTCACACGCTAACTTTCTCCCCTCAATCTCTGGCTCCCTTAGCTGTTTTTCGGTGCACTTCGTTTGTGGACACCGAACCACCGATCCGGCCTTTGTGTTACCCACGATTTTTTTGCTCTCTTCTTCTCCACATGTCTCTCGGGTTCTTTGTATTTTTTGTTTGAGGGACAGTTGCATTTTTCTCCGCCCATGAGGCACGTACATTGTTTGTTCCTTTCCCGCCTTCCCCTGGGAAAAGATCTCCTTTACCCACCCTGTTTCTCTTACCTCATTGGTGGTTGACTTTATTCCCCGTTTTCATTCTTCTGCGATTTCATTCCTTCTTTCTTAGGACCTGTGACCACTTCTGGTTCAGTATGTTGTTTAGGTGCCTCCGAATAACCTATCCGCGTTTTTCTCCCTCCCCTCGCCTCCAGTTCTTTCTTCCTCACTGGGACATCTTCCCCCCCTCCACCGGATTTTCTTTCCCGAAAATTCTCGTTTGGGCCCCCCTTTTCCCCACCCCCAATCCTCCGCACTGTAAGCTAGATTATGGAATGTCCCCGATAGTCTCTTCCAACACCATATTTCCCTCTCTTTCAGCCCCTCCACTTATCTAGTGTGAATGTTCCACCCGAGTGTTAGTTGGCCAGGAATATTTGATTCACCTACTTATTTTTGTAACAACCTTAGTTCCCCTTTTCTTTTTGTCCCCCTCTTTTTCTTTGGGTCTTGGTAATTCTTCGCATGCGGTCATGTGAAAATTGTCTGTTTTCGCTACATTGATTTTCTCAACTCTCTTTTCAGGTACCCAATCATTCTTCAGTAACGCCCCTTCTTTTTATCCCTAGAGGAAATCTTGTTTCCCCACCCCGGCTTGATTTCCCTCGGATTTTTCCCCCCCCTTTAACCCTTCCCCCTTCAGGCCCGTCTCTTAAAACAGCTGGCGTGTCAAGTGTTTTAAACTCCTGCCTGACCGACCCCCCCCCATCAGGCGAATGAAGGTGTGGACATTAAATCTATCCCAGCTCTTTGTGCCGGTTGAGAAGACCCCGTCCTTCTGTTCTCTCTTGTCTTTTTCTTGGACCGGTTCTCCCGACTTCGATTAGTCTTTTTTACCTAACGAATTTGGATGGGCTTCCCGGGATTTGTCCTTGACCCGAATCATAGTTCTTCTCTTTTTGAACCCCCCCTCGCATTTTTCTTCCCATTACCCCCTTTTTTAAACGCATATCCCGGAGGAGACCTTTGCGCGGTTTACAAACCAGTGAAGGTAGTGTTCGGTGTGGGGGTGGCATGGTGGTTCGGCTAGTTCCCTTTGATTCCCCAGTTTATTTTTCCTTTAGTCTCCACTCCCTTCCTACCTTTTTTAACTTTCCCTTCAGTTCCCTTCTTTTGGCCTTTAGTTCAACCTGTAGCACCTGTGGATTTATGTTAGCCCTGCCATCCGGGTCTTCCCTTATTTCCTGTTTTTTTGAAGTTTTTTCGCCCCTCCCCCCTCTACACCCCTTTTTTTTTTTTAGTTAAAGATGGCCGCCTATGACGTGACCAAATGCTTTGATAGCAGGCCCGGCCATTTCGCCAATTTTGACCTTTTTCCCCCCCCCCTTTGGCTCCGCAACCCTTTGTTGGCTACTTTTGTTTCTTTTTTTTTTCCATTCATTTCCTCTGTTAGAAGTTTTACGGGTTCGGGAATCACATGGACCCCGGCTGCCGTTTGGCACTGTTCATTTTACCCGTGCTGACCAGATTTTTCCGTCTCTCTTTTTGCCTTCCTCAACCCTCCGCGCCGCCGTCTTTGGGGAGGGGGGTGAAACACTCCATTTTTACATTCACTTTTGCGTTGAAAGGACCACACGCGCTTGGTCACGCTTCGGCTATTCTGGAAAATTTTCTATTTGGATTTCTCATTTTTTTTTTTTGACCTTCCTCCCCCCCCCCCATCACTGAGTTGAACTTTTTCCCTCTTTTTTTTGATCTTTTTTCTTAATAGTCATCAGTTTTTTCTAAAACTCCTTCCATTGCTATTCCTCTCATTTTTAGGTTTTGATTTTTCCTCCCTCATGAGTGCACTTTTGCAAGTTCCTTTTTCGCTCCGATTCCATTTTCTACTGAGTAAGCCGGTTTCGGGCAATCCCTACCGTCTTTTTTCTCTCTCCTCCAGCACCTTTATCTTTCCTTCTCACCCTTTGTCTACTACCTAATCATTCCGTGCCAAGATGTTCTTTGTAGTAAGTTTCACCCTCGTTTCCCCCCCCCCTACCAATCCCTGACTTTCCCCTTTTCTTCTTTACATTATATTTTCTATTTTTTATTCGCCCGTATCTTTCCCGCGAGCGGCCTGTTAAGGTTGATACACGAGGGACTTCGGTGTGCCCCCCCCCCTTCCACCCCCATACGCAACTCTCTGGTATTTCCCCTTTTGGTGATTTTACCATTGACCTTTTTTCCACCACATCTCCCTTTTTTGTAGAAGAGTTCCTTATCTAGTTTTCCCGTCGTCAAATTTGCTTTTACTTCTTTCTCCGCCAATCCCTCCCCCCCCCCCCATTCCCCAATTATAACCGAACCACAGTTTTGCCCCTTTTTTTTTTTTCCCCATAACGTTTGCCTGCTTCACCATTCCTGGTACGGTTATTCCGTCCTTCTTGTAATCATTTCAGATCTTCTTTTTGTCCCCCCCCCCTTTCTCAGTTTTTCCCCCCCCCCCCCCCCCTTAAACCCTGTCTTTTTTTTCTCCTCCCCCTTTTAAATTCTTTTCCCTTCCTACGCGTACCCAACTACACCGGAGCAAAGTAACCTTGGACCCCATTTTTTAGTGTCTGACCTTTCCATCTCCTTTTTGCCCCTGCCCATCGGGGTCCTTTCCTTTCCTGCTCGCTTTTCTGTTCTCCTGTATTACCAACGTGTATCTTATTAATCAGTTTTGCTGTTTATTCGAGATATATTTTCGTTTTCCCCCCTTTTTTTCCTTACTCCTTCGCGTTGTCGCTTCTCCTTTTTCCCCCGGACATTTCACCCTGCCTGACACTTGTAGGAGCTTTACAAGACACTGCCGTCTTGTGGAATCGATCCCCAACTTAATGTAGTTTTTGTACTGTTATCCTTCCCTACCCTTGCTGTGTTGACCCTGACAAATTTCTTTTTTCCCTCCAGTTCTTCGTACCTTTTTCCCTTTTCGTTTAACAGCGTTCCTTTGTTGTTTAATTCGGCAGTATTGGGGACTTTCGTTTCTAGGAATGGTGGGGGTGCTTTTTAACCCCCCAGGACTCTTTTTTTTTCATTTTTGACCGTTTCTACTACCACCCGAGTCAGTCCCTTTAGTTTTTTTGTCCCCTTCGTTCCTTTGCCCCCTCTCCAAAACGGCCAAACCCTTTATAGTCTGTGTTTTCCCTGTTTTAGGACCGTCTTTCTTTCTGTATAACTTCTTGTCCCTTCAGTCAGTTTCCGCTTCTGCTGATTTTCCAATTCACTATAGTTCATAGCAATTTTGTTATCCGATGGCCGTTTATTTTTCCCCACGATGTGTTGTTTTCCCTCCCTCCCCCCCGCCTCATCTTTGCTTCCTTGACTTTTTTAGGTTTCCCCCCTATCTCCATTTCTCTCTTTTCGTAGCGCACTTAGGTGACCTGTCCCCCGTAGTCACGATGGTACCTCATCCTCTTTCTCTCTGAAACCTTCCTTGCTCGCCCCGTGTTCCCCTTTCTGCTCTTCTCCTCCCATTCCTGACTTCGATGATCGGTCTTTGAAGCGCCCATGTTGAGATTCATAGCTACAAATTTTCCCTTTTTTTCCTGCCCGCTTCCGTTCCGGTCCCCCCCTTCTTCCTCCCAGTTCACCTATTTCTTTTCCCCTTGTGTTTTGATTATCTACCCCCCACTCAGAAGTCAATCAGGAGAGTATTCCTTATAGCGTTTCCCCAGTGTCTTTTCCCCTTACCCCAGAAAGTCCCCTCGGTATTTTTCCAAAGTCTCCTTTTTTGTTCCCCACATACAACAATTCTTCTACGACGGTCGTTTTGTCTGCCGTGATCGATATTGTCGGTCCACCCTTGGTCAGTTGCATGTCCATTTCTTTAAAATCCTCTCTTCTTAACCTAATCCCCTCCCGGTTCCAACCCATCGTCCCGATTTCAGTCCAACCACCCTTTCCAAAGTCTTTGTTTCGATAAGACTTCAGCCCCCCCAATGTTTTTCGAAAGCCCTTTTTTCTCGTATCACTTTTTTCCCTGACTGTTTTTCACCTTCGATTCCCCATTTACGTTTTACCCCTTTCTTCTTTTTTGTTTTGCGGATTACCAACCCAGTAAAAGACCAGTCTTTGTAAGTTTCTGTTCCTTCCTTTCTTCCTTGATAAATTTCTCCTTGCCTCCCCTTTTTGACTTGAAATGCATGCCCCCCCCCCATCTTCCCTCATTCTTTCTTCAAGACCGTTGTACTCCTGTTCTTTTAGCGAGTCAACCGATACAGTCACCACCCGTAACTCCTTTAAAGTAGTCAGTTTTTTCAAATTTCTGCCCCCTTTATGAGATCCAGTCTTTATTGCGTTCTTTTTTCCCAATCCCCGTTCCTCCCCATCAATGACTCTGTTCCCATACTTATAACGGGCACTGTCCTGCCGCTGACAGCCTTTCAAGCTTTCCCTCCTTACACTTTTTTTAAAAATTTTTTCCCTCCTTTGTCTTGCCCAATGAAAGGCCCCATGTTATCTCCAGCGAGAGCTGGATTTAGCGGCGCCAGACCGCCACATCCTGATGGTCGTTTACATACCCTTCTTTTGCTTTTCCTTTTTTTTTTTTTTCGTCTCTCCGTTCCATACGTCCCTCCAAAGCGGTGTTTCTATTGTTTTATGCACGGAGTTAGGTGATTTCCGGCACAATCTTTTTGCTCCGTCTTGAACTCTAGGTCTACCTACGTAGTTTTTGATTTTTACTCACCTGAAACTCTTTTTCTAGATATTTGGAGGTGGAATCCTTGATGACATCATTTTTTCCCACTTTTCTCACCGCCTTCTCGCATTTCCAGTTTCCAAACTCTGGCACACCCCTCCCTTTTTCTTGGTTTTTTCCTTTCGGTTTTGATCTTTACCCTTGCTTCCCCCCCGCCCTATTTTTTAACATTCATTCAGTTATTTTCGCACGTCTTTTTTGAAACTGTTTTTCGCTTTCTTTAGCATCCCCTTCCTTCCCCGCTCCCTCCCCACCCCCAACCACCCAACCCCCTTAGGTCTTATTCTACTTGTCCGTCGCGTTAACATTTCTTTGATTTCCTCTTCCCATTCCTCTCCCCCTCACGTGCTTTAGTTTTCGAGACTGTGTTCTTTTTTCCCCTTGAACACCTAGCAACCCCTCGTTTCAAAGTTGTGCGTTTTAGTATCTTGCCCTGTTCTTTTTGTTTCCTCACGATTCACTTTCCCCAGTTCTCCTAAACGTTCCAACACCAACATTAGCTCTCTGGCCTTCTACTTTTTCTTGTTCAACAGGTTGAGGCTTTTCTCCCCCCAACCCCCATTTTCCTCCTGGTTAGTCACACGCCAACTTCCTTACACACCTCTGACCCCCCTCCCCCCCCCCTCGCAACTCCTTTCAGAATCATTTTTCTAGGCCACTTTGCAACAGCCTGATACGTGTGTGGTCTTTGACTACGAATTCGTCTTGTTACACTCCCAATACGTTCCTCCCCTTTACTTCTCCCATTTTCTCGTTTCTTTGTGACCCCATTTCCCCCCTCTGCCGTCTCAGCACCTCCCCATTTTTTTCGGATTGTTTGTCGGTCCTTTAAACTTTTTTAATTGCCCCTCCCCCCCCGTGCTTTTTTCTTTTACTCCATCCTCCCTTTTTTTTTTTTTTTTTTGAGATCTCCCCCTTGCACAATTGTTTCTTCTCCTGAACCATTCCGTTACCTCCCCCCCCATCCTCCAGTTCTTTTCATCAAGTGATTCTTTCAGTTATGGGATTCCTTTGCGGACTTTTTTATCCAATTACCCTCTTCCGTGTCTTCCCCTACTCTGGTCCGTTTGTTTTACGACGAAAATTAGTTGTTTTTCAATCCCCCAAGAGAATTTTTTCCCCCTTTCCCTCGTACTCTTATGCTTCTTTCACTGCTTTTAGGTTCTCTTTTTGATGTTCTTTTTCGGTTTTGAATTTTCCGGGTTTTTTCACCCCTAAATGTTTCTTGGTTCCAGCTGTCACGACAGTGAGTGGTGGACATCCAAGTATACCCTTTTTTCCCCTGACCTAGTTTACAAGTCCACCTTTTTTTAAGATTTTTTTTTTGTGGTTCCCGTTTTACGTTTCATCTTTTTTTTTTTCCAGGTTTCCCCTACCCGACGTCTACTTTCCATTCCCCTTTTCCTTTGAACTTTGAGAAGTTCTTTGTCTTTTTTCATTACTCCTCCCAACGACTCGGGTTTCCCCTCTCTTTTGTTTGAGAGCCCCCTTTTTCCCTTATTCCAATTTCAACCCCGGCAGGATTTGCAACGCAAAGCTTTACCCAATGGTGTGAACAATTCCTCCCGCCCGGCTTACGCTCGTTTTCTGGTCCCTCCCGACCGTTTCCCCCCCCCGCTCAGATCATTTTCCACCCCGCCGGTACCCCCCTCTCCCTTTTTTTTTTCTTTTTTATTCCCCCTCGTTTTGTTTTTTTTTCTTTTGTATCTTCCCCCTACTTTTCAGACATAGGTCCCGGATGGTTCCTCTTTTTTCCTTTTTTTGACTCCCGCCTCTTTCCTTTTGCCTGTCGTCCCTGGCGCGGGGATCCTTCGCTTTCCTCCCCATCTCTAGTCCTTTTTACTTGGTGTCCTCCTCGTCGTTCATCTCTTTCTCTGTGCAAAACGCGAGATTTCTCCTTTTTTTACCCTCACGATTGGCCTCAACCACCTCTCTTGACCCGTATGGCCAGCCCTTTCTCATCCCCTTCCCCCCCCATTCGCGTGATACGGTGAGAAACCCTCTCTTTCCCTCAGGATGCTTGAGGTCTTTGCCGCGATTCAGCTTCTTCTATTCTTTATTTCTGACTGTCTCCCTGTCCCCCTTAGCTTCTTCTTCCCCCATGGGACTGCAGATCGATGCTTGCCCCTCTTTTCGGCTGCTTTCTTCCCCTCTTCTTGTGTTGAACCTCCGGCTTTAGTCCCACTTTTTTTTTCTGAATTTAACTTCTCCCTCCCTATCCCGGATCGTGATTTTTATTTCGCCTTGTTTACAAACTTCGCCTTTTTCGTGTCGGGCTGTGTGATTTTTTTTTTCCCCTTCTTTAGTCTTTTGATCCCTGCTTTTTCCAACTACTTTCTTCCATCCTCGACCTCATGAGAGCGTTCCTGTGTAATTTGCTTCGTTGCGAAGGCCACAGCGCGCAAATCGCTGGCTGATGTTCCCTCACCTCCTCGTAGTAAGGTTATCTCTGTTGGTTTCTTTTTTTCCTCAACCACGTGCATCACGAGCGGAAATTCCGTCGAGCTTGACGGGACCCCAGGCGTTCCTCCGCCCCCAGGGACTCCCTTTCTCACCCCTTGGGCTTCATTTCTCCCAGACCCCAACCTTTCTAAGTTTTTGGTCTTTCTGAGCCCTTCTCGCATTTCCGTTTACGGTGTTCTTCTGTTCCAGCAGACGGGCGGGATTTGACACAACCCCCCAGTGTTTGCACAAGATGTTAAAGGACCTATCGGGCCCTGCAAGTACAACCTCCGCGCGAGTACCTTTTTTTTTTTTCTGGGGTGAAAATTCCCCAAGGATTTTCTTTCCCCCCCCACGGCCCCTCTTCATGTGGGGGTTCCCGGACAAAAGGTTTTGAAGTCGGAAGTCATCCTTCGAGCGCCCTTCCCTTTCCTTCTATTTTTTAGATATTTCCATACCCCCCTTTTTCTGCTTGTCCATGTTTTTGAATTGGGTTCTCTCTGTTTTTTTTTCGTTTCTCTTCTGAAATTCAATTCCTCTTTTCTCTTTTACCCTCATTTAACACCCCCCACCCTCTTCCCCCCCCCACTGGTGGCTCAATTATAAATATTTAGGTTACAGTGGATTTGGCCTTTATCAGACCCAAATCCCTTCCGTTTAACTTCTCTTCCCAGTCAGTTCCTTAAGCTCATTTCGGCGCGTCAAGCATTTCCCTTCCTTTTTTTCTCTTTTTCACTTCCCGGAATTGTCCTCCTCCTACCTCCTTTCAATAACCTTACGGTCTAGTTTTTTTGTCCCTGCCAAAAATCATTACGGGACTAGTCGGCTTTTAGGAATTTGCCCCCTCTTTTTACCCTTCCCCGAGATCTTGGATCTTTCTTTTTAAGAGATGTCGACTTCGAGCCGCCCGTCTCTTATCTGCTTCTGGTCAGTCCCTTTTTCTCCCCCGACATTTCCCCCTCCTTGGTCCCATGAAAACCCCCTGCCTCTTTTTTAAACCCACCCGCTACGTGACTTTTTTTTTTGGGCATGTTGGGCAATTTCCCTCCTTTTCCCCCCCCCAAACGATCCCTTTCTGTGTCCTCCCGCTCGCTCCGCTTTCTTTCCCCCAAGGGATCCACTTTCTTTTGGGTTCGAATCCCTCTCGCCCCTCCCTGGCTACACGTCCTTTCTGGGCCCCCAAAGATTATAACAACATCAGTCAGTCTTCCGAGTGAATCGAGTTCGCCTTGATCCGGGCAATCACGAGAGGTTCCGTCCGTCCAAAGTATTTCTCCTGTACCCCACAACCCCTGCGTTGATAACGGAGCACACCCCAGCCCCCGCCCCCATGTTTGGTTCCAATCATTTGCCTGGTCTGCCTTAATTTCGGGGCTTTCCTGAGCACGCGTCCTTTTCTTCATGAGTTCCTCTTTTTTCCCCCCGTTTAATCTAATTTTTTCTAGAGCCGATCCCCCCCTTCTTGGCTACTTTTTTAGTATCTGTCCTCCGGTTCTTGTCCGAAATAAAGGCATGGCACCGCGAAATGCTTTATTTAATTCCTTCCCATGGGCCCTCTTACGTCTTCCTTTCTCTCTTCACCATACCTGTCGTTCGTGGGGTACTCTTAGAAGGACCTCTTCCCGCGACTGAATTCGTTTCTTTGCCCCCGTCCCAAGGGCTCTCTTTCAATTCTCTCTTAAGTATACTTTCCGTTCCTTGGTGGATTTTGCGTTCTTTTTCTTTTCCCATGGTCGTTATAAGGATGGTGGATTCTTTGATTCGAACCCCCGGCCTCCTTGCGAACGGGAATCACACCTCCTAAGACGCGGTGACCTCATTTATCTTTTTTTTTTTGTCACCGGATTCCCCCTGTTTCCCCAACTTTTGCCCTTCACACTCTGTTTTACTTTTCTTTGGCATGGGGTTTGTTCATTGCACTTCGTGTATCCATTGGCTGCCGATAAGCTGATTAAGCTAAGGGTTCTTATCGTCCCACCCTCACCTTTTCCTCCCTTTCTACCTTTCTCTCTGACTTTTTCTTTTTTTTCACTCTTGTGAAACTTCGCAGACATATGTCACCTGACATTTTTGCTTAGCCCCGTTTCCCCTCTCTCTCTTATCTAGGGCTCCTTGTTTTTCCTTCTGGCTTTCTTACCCTCCACCGGATTTTCTAAGAGCCTCTTGTAGATGGAGAGTTAGAGACTTCAGCTAAGTTTCCTCCGTCAGTGCTTTGATTCCCCCCCCTTCCCCTTGCAAAGACCGCTGACTTGGAAGGTTGCCCTGTTTTCATGTTAATGAGATTAATCTGCGCGGAATTGATTTCGTTCTCCCAAAGCCGTTTGCAACCTTTAGTTTTTTTGTCTGTCTTCTTCCCACCTAGACAGTTAATCCTTGGACTTCTTATTACGTCCGAGCTTAAAAAGCGGCCCGGCGGGTTCCCTGGTTAACGAACACCTACTGCTTGAATGCCCCCCCCCTTCTCCTTTGTTTTACCCAATCCCCCCCCCTACTTCGTCGCTCGGTTGCCGGAGATCGATTAACGGTAATGGTCCACATTTCCTTTCCCCACTTCACACTTCTTTTCCCGGTCCCTTCTTTGATTTCCCCCTCCTCCCCACACGCCCTCCTTGTCTCGTCGATCTGCAGCAACTCCCAGCCGGCTTGTTCGTCAGATACCTTCCCCCACCATGTTAGACCCTGCCCCCGCCTTTTTTCCGATTCCGTTCCTTTTTTCTCTTTCCACAGCCCCCCCTTCCCCTGTATCGCCGGTTTTGCGGACTAAAAACGTCACAGCCCGGCGGATACTTTTTCCTCCGATTCTGCGAATCATCAGATCTTTGTCCCTGTGTTGGTCCCGACCCATTTCCCTTAAGCTCCCCCCCCTCTTTCCGATACATGAGGTGGTTTTTTTCTGCAAGGCGGTGTACGCCGAGTGCGACCCAGTCGATGTCCTCACTCGAATCCGGAAAAAATCTCGCCACTACCGTCTTTTTTTGGGAAACGCGTACACCCTTTCCCCACCTTCTCTAACCTCTCCCTGGATAGCTTTCTTTCTATGACAATTCTTGGTCCTAAATGACCCCGTGTTCCCACATACTAGCACTTTCTTCCCCTTGTGCAGAAGCAAGTTCCCCCCAGGAATCCCCCTTACCACCCCCTTTTCTTCTTTTAGAGAACGGTCGATACCCCCTGGAATCCGAGCGGCGATTTATGAACCCCTTCTGCCCGGCGCACCCCCTGTCTGTTGAGATCTGCTTCTTTCCCCCCTCCAAACCGTCGTACCGTTGACTTTTGGCACGCTGGCCAGCTTACGCCAGCGGTCGTTACGAGGGCGGAACCTATTACTTTGTACTTTGAATCACTTCCCCTTTTTTTTTTTTTACCTACTTGTCAGTCTTTAATACCTTGTATGAGCTTTTCTCCTTTTGAAGATTGTCTGCCGATATTTGGCGGACCCTTTATCTGCCCCGCCAACTTTTGTCCCCATTCCCTCTGCGGGCGCATTCCAGTCTCGCCACCTTTTCCGGTTACTTCTTTTTTTCTCCGTCTTCTTCTTGTGGATTGCTCAATATTACGCCCGCGGGTGGAGAATCAGAAAGCTGAAGTGGTTCGCCGCTCTGCAACTCTTTTGTCTAGCGCTGTACTCAATCGTAGCTTCCCCGTTTATGATTTTCCTGGGTGTCCGATGTGTTCAATCATTCCCGGTTGTTCCGCCGGCCACTGTGCTGCCACCCTTGCGTATTTGGCGCCCCGCTAAGGTTCTTTTTTCTCCGTCCACCACATCCCCCCGACGATACAAGTGTCCGGCTGATGCGGCGGCATAGTTGCTGTTCCTCGCGCCGAACTGAACCCCGTGCGAATACCCCCCTTAAAAACACAAAACTTTTTTGCTTCTCTCATTTTCTTGTACACTTATGTCGTTCCTTATTTTCTGCTTCCACCCCCCACACTGCGTGGCCTCGGGCGTCCCTGCACCTCCATGTTTGGTCAACACTCCCCGCCCTTCTCACTTTGTCTTCCCTTTACACCTTCAGTCTTCCCCTTTTCCTGACACAGCACCGATCCCGTTTTTTTTTTCGGTGTCAACCTCCTTCTTCTTCGCGTACCCCAAAAACATTTAGACCGATCCCATTAGGCGACCTCGCTTAAGTGAGGACCCCGTACCGCCTGCGACCCCAAATCCCATACTTACTCCCCCCCCCAAAGCTAGTCCCCTTTTTATTTTATATTTATGTGTGGTACACTTTCTTTACTTTCATTTTTGATTTTTTTTTTTCCCCCAACCATGGTTTT
>Ga0179593_1555316_pt1 | contig 11776 bp, 14 predicted proteins | sample CZODoug2_1_08_16_FD_185931 | JGI IMG/M metagenome (GOLD analysis project Ga0179593, IMG submission 185931) | Vadose zone soil fungal communities from Angelo Coast Range Reserve, California, USA - CZODoug2_1_08_16fungal (PacBio error correction) | ecosystem: Environmental > Terrestrial > Soil >... | reverse complement strand
TTCGTTCCCTTTTTTTGTGGTTCCCTTCATTCTTAGTTTGTGTACACCGGGAGCGGCTTTTCTTGGACAATCCGCGCTCCGCCTCACTTTTATGCTTCCCCCCACGCCATGTACGCTTCACGGCCCCCTCGCCCACTTCGTGAACAATGCACTTTTCTCCAAACCCGCTGCGTTATGGGAGAGGTTGCTTGAGCTGCCTCCTCTTTTTCGTCCTCACGAAATTGGCACCAATTGCTTCCTTGAACTCATTCTTCTATTGTGTCTCCGGCGACCGTTTCTTTCTCGGTTTTTTGTGAGATTTTTCTTGAGTGTACAGCGCCCGCCTTTCTTTTTCCTCCTTTCCAGCTCGCCTGCATTCCTCGCGTTCTGACTCCAGCCTTAATCTATGCGGATGTCGCCCGTCCTGCCTCCTTTTTTCTCTGGGCCCTGGCTTGCGTGTCTCCACAACCTGTACCTTTTTGAACTGCGCTCGGATTTTCACCGCGTTGCCTTTTTTTTTTTAACGCGCTTGGCACACTCGCGCGATTTGTTGTTCCGTGGCTTTAACCCAACGTACTCCGCTAGCCGTCTTTTTTCCTCTTTCGTGAAGGCTCAATCAGCTCGACGGCCTTTTGCCCACCCCTCCAAATACGGAACCCTTTCCGCCCCCTCTCCAGAAATTTTACCCGATAGCGCCCTGAGAACGTGATCTTTTGAACTGTTCACTCGCCGGATGGCCTCTTTCGAAGACTCAGGTATTCACCTCGATTCGAAATCCCCACCCTAACCTAGCTGAATTTCCTTTTCCCCATACGTAGTCTTCATTCTGTCATGGCAAGGCGGTATTAACCATTTTTCCGTTCTGTCACCTCATGCTGCGGTCTGTCGCAAGTTTACACCAGAGCCCTCCTGGTTTTTTTTTCGTCCTTTGGCGCGAGGGTTGTACGGTTACACGCTTCCCTCTGACTTTTTATTTCACGCTTTGCCTCTTCATGCGTGCCTTACCCTCGCTTTGCGTCCTTTTCATGAAAGTCATGTTCGCGGGAAGCAATCTTCTCGAGCGCGTGATCCTCAATGTCCCCGCAGCATCAATTTTTGTTAGGACGGAAACTTTGACCGGGCTGGGTTGTGAGCTGTGCGGCCCCAGACTGGCTCGTTCTCCATTCCCCCTTGTCGTCAAACAGGGCAAGCTTGGCGGGTTTTGTTTTCGCAAGCCCAAATGGGAATAGCGTCACTTCGTTTTTGCTGCGGGGCGTGATCCCCCCTGTCGATCGCTCTCTCAACACAAATTGCCAGTCTTTTGGCTCTGCTTTTTTTTTTTTCAGGCCAGTCCCTTATAAAGGCAATCGGCGTTGAAGTCTGTCAAACACAGAGAGGAGCAATCTCCCTAAAAGTCCTCGGGATTCCTCGTCATCGCGGCACTGTGTCTTTCTTTTTACCCATTTCGAGTCAAGATTTCCCCTATCCCCCTTCACATCGGCAAATATTGTGCGACCTTGTGGCGTTCTCCGTTTCTCTCAACTATTTAGGTGACTTTTTCCCAGGAGTCTTTTTAGCATAGCCGCTTTTTCAATGCAAGATCTTCGCGGTTCATTCTGCCTTCCCTTTGAGCCGGATACTTGATCTGGCCCAAGCTTTTTTTTTTTTGACGACCGAACTTTGTTAGCATTTTCTCGGACTGCCGCTAGTACGCCGAGTAAACAATCTCGATCTGTCTGCCCGCTTACTCAATTTGCTTTTTTTTTTCCATCAGACAAGACGGAGAAGTTCCCCCTTGCCCTCAACCCGAATCCTTTTTACTACTAAGTGGACTTCTTGGTTACCTCTGCTTGGTGCCCTTCTTTTTTGCTTACTCTCGGGGGCATCCGACCGGCACACCCTCTTCTTCCTGATTAGAAGAGACCAGGTAGCTCTATTTCCGATTTACTTGCTCGCACTCTTACGTCAGTGCCTGAATTATTTCCCCCCTGGAGAAATGGGTCTTCGTGATCACGCCATTCTGACTCTTCCCAAGTCGCTGCTGCCTCCGCACTGACTGCTTTTTCTCCGAATTGTTCTGCGCCACCTCCTTGCGGGTTTCCCCCTACCGTTCGCGTATGTCCGAAGAAATGGTTACGTCGTCGGCTGAGCCTTTTCCTTCTTGCCCGATGTTTCCCGTCCTTAATTTTCCTCTGGACTCCTTTGCGGCCAATCCCTTATTTTCGCCGGTTTCCCGATCTTTTGGGCAGTCCTACGCTTTCTAATTCCCTTCATGAGGTAATTCTCTTTTTGTTCCCCGCTCCGCGTTTGCGCCGTGTAGTTAACACGCTAACCTTTTGTGATCATCCAACGGGTTCGCTCCCTCGGATAGTTGTAGGCCTTTACACGCGATCGCGCAACGCGTTTTCCTCCTCGATCCCGGACTTGCTCTTCCTACATACAAGTAAAGCCCTCGTTATACCGTTCCTCGCCGGATACTTTGGAAAGTCATGTTGACGCAATCTCCCTGCCGTTCCCGCGACCACCATAACACCTCCATCATCTGGGACCCGCTTTTTTTTTTCTGGCTTCTCCCGAAGAGAGTTTATGCCAGGTTTTTACGATCTTGCAGTCCTGTTTTCTCGAAGACTTACTGCATGCATCGCACATTCTCCCTGCCTTCCGACAGTCGCAGCGGATGCGTTTTCCCCAGGCCATCGGGTTACTGTATTCTTGGGTTCCTCTAGTGTACGCAGTAATGACTACCCTCTTCACAACGTAGCGCGACGAACCGCGCCTTTTTGAATGCTTGCACTCGGACGGTTGGCGTCGGGCCCACGCACTCCAGTTCCTCTTTTTCAAACATTTCCCTACCTTAATGTTTTCCTTTCAGAGTTCTTCTCCCTTCTGTTGGACTGATTCAGGGAGTGTTTTTTCTATTAAGAATCTTTCTCTAGCTGGGATGTTTTCTCGCCCCAATTTGGCGGCCATGACCTTGTCGTTGACCAGTTCGCGCACGATTCATCTTTGCGGCGAAGTCTAGTGGTGTGATGTTCTTCTCTTTGCGGCTTCTGTTTTGGTGATTTTCCGAAAGGCAGAGGTAAGCTTCCCCCCCGTCCCACCGCACCTCGAGGGTCCCGCCGGTCTTCCTTGTGTTGGGTTCGCTTGAATTCAAACCTGCACGAGTTCTGTTGCCCATGATCCCTGGACCTTGCTCGAGCCGGTGCCGATTTATGCAGTTCGGGGTCCAGGTCCTCTTTATTTTTTTTCGGCGAATTCGTTTCTAAGCCAGGGCCATTTTACATCCTTTCAAACCTCAGCATGAGTTGTCCAAAGGCGTCCTTTTCTGGCGTCATTACGCGTTTTGATCTCTCAAAGAGAGCTCCGATGCAGTTTTCTCTTTTCGCAGGAAATGCCTCGGTTCCTTTTCTTTTCCTCCTAGATAAAGGACTTCCTTGGCAATAATGCCTCTCCCTTTTCCTTTGAGACCGGCAATTTTACCTTTCCAGTTCCGCGAGTCCGCTGTAGCAGGTTTGAGTCGCACGCCTTCCGCCATTCCAACTTCCCTTTTTGCCTTGATTTGTTCTTGAATGCTGGCCCGTTTTTAGGCACCTCTCTTTCCCATGGAGTTGATTAAGCATGTCAAGCTCATTGATGTGCGTCTTCTTTGGACTTTCCCCTCCGTGACAAGTTTTGGTGTAAGTTTACACCCCTCAAGAATTTTGATAATTCGTCCGGTACCTTTTCTCCTCCTCATGTTGGGTTGCTTCTTTTTCCCCGCCTTCTCCTTTCCCCCTTGATTAGTGACTCACTTTCTCTCCCCCCGGGAGTCAATTCTGGCCCCCACCCGCTGACTCCTCCCCTCTTTCGGAACTAACCCGCCATGTTACGGGAAAGTTTCGAAGCTCTGAACATGAACACTGGCCCAAAAGTTTATTTGGTCCCTTTTCGTCCGTGCTTGTATCTCTTCCCACGTCCTGTCACTACTTTGTCACCGCCATGCGCGTTAAATGGACTGCTCGTTCGTTCCGGTAGACTTCCGTTGCCAGCTTTAAGTCCGTTTATATTTTTTTCTCTTTTTTCTGCGAGATTACGATCTCCCTAAGTTCCGCTCAGATCCCCTCTCTTGCTCGCTTCTCGTTCACGAGTTCCCGCCTGTTCTTTTCTCTTTTTTTTTTCGGCGCCCCGCGGATGTATTTCTTTCCCCTTTATTTTTCATGCTTCGTCCCGCCCCAAAAGTTTTTCACCCGAAATGTCTTCTCTATCTTCATTTCGCCTGCTTGAAACGCAGAGCACGCTGTGCTTTGTGCTTCTTGTCCCTTTTCCCCTCTCCCCCCCCTCCTCAGACAGTCTGTGTAGATTTCCCTTGTTTTACTCCCATTCGATCGCCCGTCTTTTCCCCTCATACAAAACACTCCCGCGGCGCAGTACAAATCCTCCCCCCCCCAACCCATCCCCACGATCTTTCGCCGCGTTACTTCTTTTCGCAAAACTGTCATGCCACTGTCATCCGACCAAAATTTTTCTCCCTCAGTCACATGCCTATCTTCCCTAGCCGATCCCACAACATCAACTAGATGACTTTTCCCTACGGCGGAGTATTACACTGCCCACGTCCTGGAAATGGTCAAAAGACTTTTCTTATTTCCTGTCACCTCGGTTCAGTAGTCGCATCCCCCGAAGACGCGAGGTTTCTATTTTGAGCTAGGTATTCTTTTCTGCGGAACTTCTCCTTGACGGATTCAAGTAACGTGCCCTATTTTTTTGCCAGGCCCTCTCCGGACTTCCTCATCTCGAATGATTTTTTAAAATGTGCGGAGGTCGTTAATCGGTTTCTTGATCGGCCGGGCTTCACTTTTGGAAGTTCCCTCACAGTTCTTTCCGGTTCCCTAGCCCCTTTCCTTGTTTCGTTGTTTTTAACTCGTGGGAAACTTCTTTTTTTCGATTGATCCTTCCTTGGGATGCTTAACCCACGGGTTGGCTTTTTTTTACTTTCGTTGTGTTGGAAGTCTGGTTCATTCCTTCCCAAGAGTTTGCCAGCTTTTCCGTATCCTTTTTCCTTCGCGATCGTCAGTTGCAAAGTTAGGGTTTTCTTTCGGGCGTGCTCTGTCCTTCCCTGTCAGGATCATGAGGTCGTTGCACACACCAGCTTTGTCCCTTGCCCTTTATAGCATAGAAGGAATTTTGCCAGACGGACGTCATTTTCCCTGGTGTCTTTGGCGCAACCGAACTTTATCTTCCAAGCGGGGGTTGGCGTACGGGTGTTCGCCATCGTGCACAAGAAGGTTCGTTCTTTTGCGTGCCGTGCGTTTTCCCCCTGTCTGTCTGACTCCCTCTTTCCTCCATCCCCCCCAAATTGTAAATTCCTTCTTTTCTTTCCCTACCCCCCCTTTCATTCGCCCTCTCATCCCGTCTACATTTCATATCGCTTTTTTTTTCTTCCCCCCTTCCCCGCATTATCCCTGCCTCGCTTTCCCCCTCCCCCTCTTATCAGCCTTTAATCCCTCTTCCCCTCTTCATTCCGCCCACCCCCTCCCTTCCATTCCCCCCACCCTCCCCTCCCGCTTCCCCCTTTCCTCCTCCCTTTTTTCCATCTTCCCATCCAACCTTCAATCCCCCTCACCTTCCGCTTTCACCTCTACCCAGTATCCAAAAACCTCCCCTCTCACCTTTACATCGACCCTCTATCCCTATTCCCTTTCCCCTCCCCCTTCCCCCCCTCCCGTCTCCCCCCGCTCACCTCCCTTCCCAAGCATTCTCTCTTACATTTAATCTTCCCCGCTCTATCCCTAACTTTCGAGTCCTCTCGTCTTCCTCTCCCGCGGATTTTTTTTTTTTCCATTTCCCATGCGTTATTGGCGAATCGACAGACCATTCTGATTCACAGGTCTAATGTCCTTGCTTTCGTCTCCCTGTGTTTCTTGGCCAGCGACGTTTCGTTGCTTTTCGCCCTGTTCGTCTTTTCTTTTGAATTTATCCTCCCAATCCCGCCTCTCAAGCCGAGAACGGCGATTAGAATCAACTGGGCCCGGCGTGCGGATTTCCCTATTGTTCCGTGCTTCTTCTGCAACCCGAATCTTCTTTCATCCTCCTTTGTTTTTTTGTTTTGGAAGATTAGAGGTTTTTTTTGTCAATGGCAAGTAACCGTTTTCATGAGGACGCGGGAACCCCCAAATTTCCTCCTTGTTTATCCTTCCTTACAGGTAGACTTTCTTTTTTTGTAATGATGGCGTCGACACTCTCGTCTCCCGACGCCGGATAGCCCCCATGCATGTGCTCGTGACCGCCTGGACCTCCAGTCGCCGCCGGCATTCGGCCTTTCATGTTGAACGGCGTGGATCGCCGAATCTGTGCCTCTCTCTCCAAACCTGCCACTTCCCCCACTCCTCCCGTTCCTCTGCCTGAAAGGGCGTAGCTCTGCCGCCCTTCCCTTTTTTTTTTCTGATTTTCCCCCCCGATGTGTTATTTGAAGCTGGACATTTTTTTGACTGCCTTTTGTCCCCGCCCAATGATAGCCGATGACGATTTCCTGCGGTGGTCCTGGCAATCTTCTTCTACGGAATAATTGACCATGTTACTTCTTCTCTTTGTTGTTGTTTCTCCCCCCCGCTTCCGAAGCTTGAGGCTACTGGGACGGGCTCATAGCCTCCTCTTCGGGCTTCGCATTTTTCAAACTGTTGCCTGACCCCCCTTCTTACCGTAGGCCGGTCTAACGACCTACTCTCCTCTCAAACGGTTTTGTCCCCAGGACTTTCTCCCACCTCATAAGGCCCCCCGCCAAGGATGTTGTCCCTTGACCCTCCCCCCATCAAGCGGATTCGGGGGCCCAGTCCACTCCCCTCGTTTTTCGCGCAACCGTGATACTCCCATTTTACCTAATTATTTGTCCCTTTCCCCGGTACGTGGATGCTGACCCCCCTGAGAATAGCCGGTTCTGACGAAGCTTTTCCGCCCTTATTGGTGGCGATACAGTAGAAGGATGCTTTCGTCGGGTCTGCTGTCCACTCCCTACTACTTTCCCTCCGCTTCGATTTTTTTTTCTACCCCCACGACTCCCTCTCCTCAAGGGATGCTCGATGAACCGCTCTTTTGTGCTGTTCTACCGGACGGCTCCTGCCTTCTTCCTTCTTTACCTTTTTTCCACGCATTAGAAAAGTTTTTATTACCTTTTTCCCCCCCTTCCCCCTTTGAACTGAGCAACATGAGACTTTATACTGCCCGTCCTGCAGGTTGAATCTGTTTTTATTTTTCCTTCTTTTTCGATCTAGGGAATTCGGTGGGCTGATTCCTCTCTATTTTCTTTAGGGACCTGAACGCGGGGCGATTTTTTGCCCATTCTCCACCAGAAGTTTATATTTCTCTGCGTCCCCCTCCTCTATAGTGTGTTTCTTTGAATTTCTTTTTTCGGCACGTGGTTCCTTTGCTTTTTGCTCCCTTATTTCATTCGAGGGCCTCGCTGAAGGTTTTCCTTAACGTGACTTTCCCACGGCTTCCCTTTTTTCTAGGTGGACTTCGTCCGGTGACCTTCTCTGCGCACGTCTGCTTTGTCCCCTCTCGTTTCAAGGCCGGAATGCAGACTCCGGCCCTCCGAGACGCTGTAATGCAAAGCCTCGGTTCTTTAATCCTTTCCCTCTTTTCCTTTCCAAGCCGAAAAGACAGGTGATGAACGGAACTTTTTCCCACACAGGAACGGCCTAGTGGAGAGGGCCCGCCCTATTTCTGGCGCTTCCTTTGTCCCCTGCCCCTTTTTTTAGTGTGATCGCGCAAATCTCCCAGTGAGAAAACGTTCTTCTCTTTAATAATTAAACGGAAGTCTACGGCGCATCTTACAAATTAGCGGAATTGCTGTTCATTCGCCCCTTTCTCCTTTCGTTTTTCTGACTCATTCTTCCATTCCCCAACCTTATGTGTTGCCATCTTTTTCCCGCGTGCTGCTGCCTCTCTTCGGCACCTAGTACTGGCGGTGTCCCTCTAATTTTCTGATGTTTTTTTTTTTTTTCGGATTGCCAAGCCGCTCCTCGTTCCCTCTCAGTAATAGTGACCATTCTCTCTGGCCCCTTCTCTTTTCTACTCTCGTGTTGTTGTCTCTTTGAGATTTACCGCATTAACTTTCCACGTTTTCCCTGGTGCTTTTTTTTTTCTTTTTTTAACAACAGTTTTTGACTACTTGTGTTATGCTTCGGCTCACCTCCTACTTCTCCCAGGTTGCCCTGGCAGGTTCAGTCAGGCATCCACCCCCCTTGACACAACTGGCACTCGTTTTGGCGTCCGACCTGTGTTTTTTAGCGATATCACGTTCCCTTAATCACATCCCTTCCTTCCCCCCCTGACCTCTTTTTTTAGCTCTTCGTCCGCTGTACGGCCTTCTTTTTTTCTTCCCCAGCGTTGATTCTTGGTAGTAGTATCGACCCCTCCTTTTAGAGATCGCAGACCATGCTTTGTTCTTCTTTCTCCCTTCATCAACGCGTATGAACTCCGCTTTCTCCTTGTCACCTCTGTTTTGTGTCTTCAGGGATGATGGCCCGATCGCTACCTTTCTTTCCTTTCCTTTTCCCCTACCACAAGACGTAGCGGCTTTAAGTCTCGGCGGCATTCGCGATTTTTTTGAAAGAGATTGGCACTTTAGATTTGCTTTCCCTCTAAACATCCTCCAGCATTCTTGGCTCAGCTTTTTTTTCCTGAAGAGTTCTGACAGAGCAATCAACAAAGAACAAAGAGGTCACGTGGCTCATACATCTCCAACCCATTTCAACCTGATTTTTTTCTGACCTCTTTTTCTCCACAATATTGCTTTTCGCGTTTTCCCACCCCCCCCTTAGACCTCTCATTTGATGCCCTCCTCTTCCTCGATTCTCATCGCACAAAACTCAAGAGATGTCATTTCCAGTTCCAAACCTCTCACTACGGTCTTTTCTAGCATATGCTTGTTCTTGCAAGGGGTTCATTCCCCTCCCCACTTTGAGTTGGACAAAGTAACGTCATGCGAGTATATCCAATTCACACCATCCTTTTTGTCGGGGTCCTGGATTTCTTTGAGTCATTTCACTTCTTCCATTTTTTGCTTTTCAGGGTCATTCAACGGGCCCGATGCTTGTTGCCCTCCCCTAGTCACTCTCCTCCTTTCCCTCTCTTCCATGTTCTTTCCTGTTTTTCCTTTTCTGATTAATCTATAACCGTTGCGCATCACGAAGTAGTCGCTACTCTCCATCGGTACTTGGTTTTTCTTTTCTTTTTGAGATGGTGTGTACGCGTAGTTGCCTTTCTTCCTTCTTCCCAGTAACCCAGTCTTATCGAGTTACCACCACGGCGGTGTTCTGTTTTTAGTGTCTTCGCCGTCCAGTTTTCCTTGTTTCCCTTTTCTCTTCGCGTTATCCTTCTCCCACCTTGCCGACTTCTTAGTATTTTTCAACGTCTTCCGCGCTTTCTTCCTTCGTGTATCTGGAACGCTCCCGGCTTCCTTGCTCAGGTTGTTATTTTTCCCAAACCAGGACTCTGCCTTTCTCGCCTCCAGGAACCCAAGGGGTTACCGTCCTCGGCGGCCTACGCTGGTTTTTTTTTTTTAACAACCAAGGAAAATTTGTCCCCTTTTCACGCCCTCCCCCCACTGTCCCACTTGCATCTTTCTTTCCCCCTTCTCTGGTGTCTCACTTTTTGTCGAAGTAACCATTATGCGTGACGCGTCACGTTTTCCATGGCCACGCAGTCTTTGGCGCTCTGACCATTTTCTTTTCCTAAAGTCCTACTAGTCCTCGTTATGTCGGTTTTGCGGTGTATATGCGCCAGCGATTTGCGTGATCGTCAAGCTTTTCTCGCACGCGTCGCTCTGGTTCGGATTTTCTGACTGCCAGAACCTCCCGTCAAATTTGCGCTACCTGGCAAAACGCTCTTCCACTGAGTGAACTTTGCCGGCGGCGTGCCCAGTTCTCCATTTCCCCCTCTGCCCCTTTCCCTTCCCCTTTTTTATATAGATATCCTCCTCCTTTGTGTTGTTGAGTGCTCTGTGGAAGATTGCAGCAAGGTCCGGACGAGAGGACGTCTTTCCACACCCGTCTGTTTCTTTCAATTGCACTTTTATCATTGGATCGCCTATTTGCCTGCCCGTCGAACTCGCTTCCCAGACCCGACTTCCAATGATGTTCGTTATTACTCATCTGACCTCTCCCAACGTCAGTAGAAGTCATTTTCCAGATGGAGGTCCGAGTTTATTTCTCCCCCCCTTTTCCTTTTGGCTTACATCCTCCTTAGAGCGTTCACCGTCAATGGTTACGCTCCTTGCGTATATTTGTTCTCTTTTGCCTATGTATGGGATGCACTTTTTTTTGGCTGAACTCCCACTCCACCTCCCCACCCGGGCGGTGCCGATGAAGATTCATTTGGTGGGCTGGTCCATCGTTTTCTTTCTTCTCTCTTACTTGCGCTTACTCTCTATTTTACAGATCCTCCCTCTTCTTTTCCCCTTGAGCAAGGCTTGCTTTCAGATCCACGCCTTTGCGTTACGCGTTGATGCGTTTTTTTCAACAATTTTTCTCTACGACTCAGTGTGATTCGCCTTCCCCCGACTAGGGACCCCTTGTTCGACTCTTTTTTCGTGCGCATAACGACGGCCCCGCCACTTCCTTGACAGACAGCGTTTTTTTATTCCATTCCTCAGGCGTTTGATATGACTACCCTGGCCAGCCACGGCAGCTGTGACAGTGCTCCCGACTTTTTTGCTGCAGTGGGATTTTTCGGCCTCGCTCGTTCCTCCCTCTTCCTAGCCACATTTTTTAGGCGGATCTCCGAGGATCTGTGGCCTGCGAGGTCGCCTGGGCCACGGACCTCTGGCGTAAATTTCTTATCTCTTTTTTCTCCGTTGTTCCCCCTTAACAATGACCTCCCCCCAAATGTTACGCCCGCTATCCCCTCGCTTTTTTTTTCACGACACGTCTTGGCTATTAGTTGAAGGGACAACGATTACTTTCCCTGCGTCTGCCTTCCCTTCACCAGTGCAAATAATCTAATGCTTGCGTTTTTTCTGTGTTGACTGTCCTTTTTCTTGTAGTGGTGATTTCGTGAATCTCTAGGGCATGGTGCCTAGATTTGTCTGAGGGCCATTTTTCGAGAAAGTTCTGTGTTGATTTTTTTTTTTCTTCTGTTGGTCCTTTTTCGGCATGGTGCAAGGCACGGGTTGTAGTCTTTTTGCTTTGCGCTTGGGACGTCGATTCTTGCTGCGAATGATTTTAATTCAGCTAATAATTTTTTTGCTCGGTTTTTTTTCCCCCCCTTTTTTTTTTGTTTTCCCCTCCACCTTCATTAGTCTTCCCACGCTCGAGTGTCCTCCTTCCTGGCCCGCCGACCTTGGCCCCAGTTAGGGGGCAACTAGTCGACATTTTTTGCGGCTTTCCCTCCCAACCCCCATCCTTTCTTAAGACTTCCCCAAGACTTTTATGCCCTGCAGCTCTGTGTTCCCCGAAAGGGAAACAGGCTTTTTTGCGTCGAGAACGTTTCCTTGCAGGGCGACTTGCGCCTTCTGAGCCGGCTTCCATCTTTCCCTCAAATTTTTTGCACTGATTTTCAAGCCGTTGTCACTCATGCGGATCTACGGCGCAAGAATCTAAACGACCTTTTCTTTCCGAGTTGCACCCGTTTCCTCGGTCGTTCCTCTAGTCAAGATAACCCCTCTTTAATGCCATTCAGTTTTTGCATGACTTTATTCTTTGTTGAATGATTTCCGCTCACCCTTTGCACCTTCTTTCCATCGCTTTGATTTAAGACGAAGGCATTTTGTAGTTTTTTTTTTCCCTTTTCGTGATCTCTCTCCTTTTTAATGAATCATCGTTTCCCGAATTTTCGGTTAACC
>Ga0179593_1295425_pt1 | contig 11776 bp, 19 predicted proteins | sample CZODoug2_1_08_16_FD_185931 | JGI IMG/M metagenome (GOLD analysis project Ga0179593, IMG submission 185931) | Vadose zone soil fungal communities from Angelo Coast Range Reserve, California, USA - CZODoug2_1_08_16fungal (PacBio error correction) | ecosystem: Environmental > Terrestrial > Soil >... | reverse complement strand
TACGTTGGTCGCCCTTTTGGCTCTTCCACCGTCATATGAGTTTCGATACCATTTCGTTCTGCTTGCGACCCCGGATTCCTCTCACCGAAGGCAGTCCGCTTCACAATGGGGCACGACCCTGAGGCTTTTTTTTAATTGGGTTCCCCCCTGTTTATACAGCCACCAGAAGGTTTCCCACTTTCCCCGTCGAAGCTCCCCCTTGGGGAAGTGATCTTCCCCGTCTCTCCCTTTGATCGGGGAAGCTGCGGGAACTGGTATCGCCTTCCGGTCTCTCCCTTTAGTAGTGTTGTTTATTGGCCCCTCCTGGCAACTTGGAACGGGCCGATCCCCCCCCGAACAACGGAACGTTTTTAGAGGGTTTTTTTCCCGTCCCTTGTCCCTGTCCCCTTCCCCCCCCAAGCCGGTCCTCAGGCTGTCTGACCCTTTAGGCAGAAAGTTTTTTTGGCCATCCACTTCTTGGATCTCGAAAATTTCCTTGAGCGCCTCGCTTCTTCCAGTTCCCCTCTTGAACGGAGAAGGTCTTGACGTTCAATGCGTAAAGAGTTAGTAGGTTGCCTCGTTGGTGACAGTTTTCTCTGCTTGGCTACCCGGTTTAACCCCCCCTGGTTCAGAGACCGTTTTTAAAAATGGGCCGTCTTCCTTTTACGCTTTTTACTTTTTTTACTGCCCTCCTTTTTCGTCCCTTTCCGGCTCCAGACAGCAAGGGTCCGATGTCCTTCTCATATATTACCGGCGTCTCTAGGTGCAACTGTTCCCCGTCTCCACCTCATGAGATTTTTCAATATTCTGGCACGGAAAAACCGATCTATCTTCTGTATAACCCCTTCCCCCTTCTACGTATAAACTCCCTGCTTACCCTTGTCTCCCCCCCACTTGGGGATTATTGTGATAAAAGGTTGTTTGGACCTGCTCCTTCTTCTCCTCTAATTTATTATGCATAGAAGGTGGTCCCAAGGTCTGCTACCTCAGTTCTTTCTGATTTTGTCCTGGATCAAGGACGCTCTGCTTCACCTTTCCCTTTTTCAATTTTAGATAATTCGAGCGACAAAGTTGTTCCCCCCCCTCATTTGTATTTGTCATGTTCCGACAGCGCAGTCTAAACTGCCTCATTGATCCACCGCGTTGTTCTTCACTTTTTTCCTTTTTCCTTTATGGTTACCCACTTCTTTTGAACCATTACGACTACAGGTCCTCCCCGCCTTCCTTCTTTCAGTAGGTTTCAGTATGTTAGACTTGCCTACTATTGGAGATATGGTCCTTTCTTTTTTTCAAACCGCAGCCCTGGTGTTTTTCTTCTTCCTTCTGCACTCTAAAGGAGCCTTCCACTTTTTTCCACCTGAGTGCATTCACTTCTGATAATGTGTCCCTGTTTTGGGCCCCGGTCCATTCTACCCTTTTCCTTCAATTCCTCCTTCCCTTTGATCCCCCAGCCCCTTACAAACTACCAGTAAAACACTTATGCTGCATATGCTGTCATCTGTAAGTTCCAATAATTAAAGGCAGTGAGGTGGTATGGGTCGTTTTTTTTTTTTTTTTTTTTTCCTTACCCGGCCGTCCAGTGTGGTTAGACCTCAAATCATATTAAAATCCTTCTTCCCCCTCATCCCCTATAAAGTCCATTCCTTTTGACCCCTCCAACCCTTCTGACCCCGTCCTAACTGTCAATCTACAAAGTTTCCCCCCAATTAATTAAACTGCTCTCGTTCTTTCCTTTTGACTTGCTTTTGTGCTAAGTTACCCCCACGTCCATTCAAGTCTCTCCTTTGGGGTTCCCCCATCGGAAATGGCTGACCAGTACTCCCCCCCATTCTTTGGCCCTGGTTTTTCCTTCCTTTGTGACAAAGTTGAAAACCCCCTCCTCTAACCCATAAAGGAAATCCGGTCCTTCCCTCTGGTTGCTTCAAGCCTCTTCTTTTGTGTCCCTATTTTCCTGCTTCACCACCCACCCTTCCTTTCGCATTTTCTCTTGCTTACGGTAGATTCTCTATCTTATCCAAAGGGTTTGTCCCCCAGGATTGGTCGTCTGGCCCCCGGTCAGAGTTTGGGTACCCCCACAGCTCTCGGGATTTCTTTTGGGTCCCCCCCTTTGCCCTTTTTAACCGGGGTCCCACCTGGATTTCTCTTCCACGAAGCCTTCGACTGACGCCTACTCCTTTTTTTCCCCATGACGGTCACAGCAATTCAGAGTACTGTGACTTATTGCAGTATCGCTCCGTGCTTCATTCGGATCCTCTTTTTTCCTTTTTTCCCCCCTTCTTTCCCTTTTTTTTGTTGTTTTGTGCCGAAAAGATCCTACTTCCCCCCCCCTGCGTCTTCACCCTGAAGCTTCATTACTTCCTTAATTGCTGTTTTGCTCATCATTGCCACACTTTTGGTCGTACTGTTTTGCAACACGGCCCATCATTCTTATCTTTCTTTCCTGGTGTTCTGTTCCTCCCATAACTTTTCAATGGTCCTGCATCTGTCCTCCCGATCGGCCTTCCCTCTGTTGTGTTTCCCCCACGCGGAACTTTCACTCCTTTCCTTAGCATTGATCACACACTTTTATCGTGCTTCTTTTCCCTGATTGCCCCCCTCTTCAGTAAGTGCTCCTGTTGAAAATGTTGGTTTGGTTTTTTTGATCGCACAAGGGCTAGGGGGCCACCCGAATCCGGGCTTCCCATCCTTTTCAGTTTCCCCCGGGTCAGTGTTTCTTCCTTTTTTTACACCTCCCCCCAGACTTTTGCCACCCTTCCCGCCCCCTCCCCCACACCCCCTTCCTTACCCATCCTGGAAGTTTACGTGGTAGGTTTTGACACCCCCCACAAAGATTCCGCCTTGGGCCTTTGGTGGTTACTTCTCCCTTCAAATCCCTTCACCAGAGTCCGTTCTCCTCCCCCCCCCCCACTTAGGCATTTCGTTAGGGGTTTTCCTGACCCTTTTAATTTATTCTTAGTGAAGGTGTTTTTCCCCTTTTGAATTTTACCCTTATATCATGGATCTGCCCTTTTTTCTTAGTTGGGGGTAATTCTTTCTCTTTTAACATGGTAAATACTTTTGTTTGTACCCCCAACCCCTTCTGAGGTTGGAGGGTGCCCTCATGCTTTTCCCCTTTTTTTTTGAACCCTCCCCTCTTCCACCTCTTGCCCCCCACCCATGTTAGTTCTGTGTTTTTTCTGTCCCTTTTTGCGGTTTGTAGGGCCTTAGGAATGGCTCCCCGTATTTTTGCTCCCTTTCAACTACTTTTGTTTTCTTCCCTCCCTTTTGATCATTGTTTTTCTGCCATTTTTCAAATTCTGATTCTTTTACCTCTGACCTGGCGGGCCCCTGTTCCCCCTTTTCTGGTTCTTCCCCGATTTACCATTAGTTCTCCCAACCCTTCTTTTTTCGCATACCTTTCCTCCCTCATAAACCTAGTGTTTTTCTCCCCACCCCACAGGTCTTTCTTCTAATTTTTTGATTCGTCTTCCCTTTCTATCTCCCCACGAACATGTGCTGAGTGGCCTCAACTTTTTCTGGTCCTATCCTTTCGCCCATCCATCCCCTTTCTGTTCGGGTCCCTTTTCGTCTAAAAGCTGCTTTTTTTTAGCCGCTTCCCTTGAGTCCCTCCTTGTGATTTTTATGTGTCGCCTCTTTAGGGTTTTAGGTCCTAGGCATACTGCTTCCTTTCCCAATTATTGAGTAAAAACGTTTCTCCCTTGGTTAAGTCCCAAACATTATCACATACTTCCCCTTTTTCAATGACAACCTTTGAGTATTCAATTTCTCTTCCTTATTGTTTTTTACCAGTGAGAACTTCCCTTTCCGTGCTTTTGCGAAGTATCCTTTTTTTTCCCTTGAATGATTTTTTGGTGAGTTTGGGCTTTAATAGTCCAGGACCGCCATTGTCTGTTCTGTCAACTGTTCTTGTTGAGCCAAGCCGTCGTTTCCTTTTCCCCCAACGATACCCCGCCCGGATTCCCCGGTTGTCTTGAACCCGGTGCGTTCCTGTCCCTCTCCTCGACTAGTCCCAACAATGTCCCGATCTGGTACCGCCGTCGGTTGACGTCGGTTTTCCCACAGTTTTTCCTTTCTCGTACCCATCCTTTGGCCCCTCCCCCCAGATGGCGCTCGTTTCTCTTTCCCAAGAGTTTATAGTCCCCTTAGTTTCACCCCCCCTTCTTTTTTTTTTCCCTCCCCATTGAAGTTGCGTTTCCCGTTCTTTCAACTTTTTCCTTACACCCCCAACGGTTACAGTTCCAGCCAGATTTCGTGCCGCTTCCTTTTCCAAATGTACCCCAAAGGTCGGGGGCCCAATTCCCCCCCAGACCTGACTTTTTTCTTCGATTTTCCCCCCCCCAGTTACCCCTTCTCTCCCCCCTTCCCGTTCGTCTGGTCCCCCTTTTTGAGCCAAACACTTTCTTGTCTACACGTTTATTCCGCCTTTTTTACGTGGGCCAATTTGGCTCCCTTTGTGTTTTGCTTTTTGATTTCCCTCCCCTCCAGAGCCAGTCCCTCCCTTTTTCTTTTCCAGTGACTTCAGTGCCCCCACCCCGTTTTCTTTTTTCTTCCGTGCTTTCCGGTCCTAAACACATCGTGGAAAAATGTTTTCTGACGACGATTTTGTCCGGTCGTTTCCCCCCCCCCTTTGAGCCCCAAAATCTCTTTTTTTCTTTCCCCCTCCCCAATTTTTCCGTTTTTTTTTTTTTTTTTTGTTTTAGACTAGACTACGTTTGCGTCTGTTGAACGATACCCCCCCCCCCCCGGATTGTTTGTCTCGTCGTTTTTGTTCAATTTGCTTTTCTGGACCGTGCCCCCCTGCTCGGAAGGACTTCCATCCTACCAGCCATGGGCACTGGTCCCCCTTAAGGGCGTGTCTTTTTCAGGTCCGTTCTTTTCCGTTCCAATCCCCTCCACAAACTGTCCCGTCCACTGCCCAACTCACCGCCTCCCTTTCAGTTGGACGTTTTTGTCGGACATCTTTTTTTGTCTTTCTTCCCCCCTTTTCCGTATTCACTAGAGGGCGTCTCTTTCTTTTCCTTACGGTCGTGGACTTTTCCCCTGCGTTTTTCTTTGTGCAAATCTGCACACCTTTTTGGAACTTGTGAGAGGCCCGGTCCCTTTCTCTCGCGGTCCCCTTTGGCGTCAACCGTTTTGTTTTCTTCCCTCTTCCCATTTGAACCCCGCGGCCCCAGCACCTTTTCCTTCAGGGCTTTGTTATCTTTTGATAAGCCTTGCTAGAACTCGGGATCTCGAAGGGGAGGGCAGCGATTTGTCTTCCCTTCCCTGTCTGTCTTACCCCTGATGTGGTCGCTCTTTGTCCCGCTCCCGCGGCGTAGGGTCCCCCTCTTTTTGGCCCCCTGTTGCGGCGTCTCTTTTTCAACCTTTTTGCCGGAGGGGTCCCCCCCTTCTCGGTGCTCCTGTGTTTTTTCGCTGTTGCCCCTTTCAGCCGACGCCCCTTTTTTCGTTCTCGGCTCCCATCACCCTCCCACTTTCCCGAGTTTCCATACCATTTTTGGCTACCCCTTCCCCTCTTTGGCACTGGCCAGCACCCCCCCATCACCTCTCTCTTTCCTATTCTCAGGTCCCCTCTAGTATCTCGTACCAATCAAAATATCCCTTCCCCCTTGAAACCCTATTTTTTCCCCTTTTTTTGTTTTTTTTCACAATATGTCCTTTTTTTTCCCCCTTACCTTGAGAACTTTAATTTCCTTCATTATGCCTACTGACTTTTCACAGTCTTTTTTCCCTTTAAAATCCCCCCTTCTTTCATTTGGGACAGTTGCCAAGTCTCCTCCAGTATCGCTGATCGCCCCCTTAGAGAGACAAAGGCAGCTTCGGAATTCGTTACCCTCACCCGAAGAGTCCCCCTGCCGGACTTGCTTTCCCCCCCAGCTTTTCGCATTTTTTTTTTTTCGTTTTTAATGGTGCATTCCCTCTATAAACAACTTCCCCAGAATTTACAGTCCCCTTGCCTCTCCCCACTAACTTTTATTCGCGGATTTGACTTGGGGACCTTTTCGTCCCTCCAACCCTCTTTGCTTCTAGTTAGCTTTACCCCCCTCTGCCAATTTGTATCCCCGTCATTCCCTCCCCTCCCTGAATTGATTCCTCCACCTTCCCATGGAGTGTTCTTACATCCGGTTCCCCCAGGACCATTTTAGCTCCCTTTCCCCTTTCCTTCCCTTGGGACTCCACAGGCCCTCCCCCCTGAGCACACTTGGTGGACCCTTCTTGATTCACTTTTCTCTTCCCAGCATGTTTCAAAATAAACCAATCAGTGAGGTGTATGGCCTCCCCGCACTTGAGTAGGTTGTTTGGTAGACCAGCTTCTTTTTCCCCCCCCTCTCCCATTTAAAGCTATAAGCCCATGAATCTCATTTTATTCCCCCCCTTTTCTGACCCGTTTTTCACTATCCTCATCCCTTCACCTTTTCTACATGCTCCCCCGTTTCTTATAGGTCTTTTTCAGTCTTTTTGACTTTTCCTCTCCCCCAAAAAGTCAAGGCTCATCTTTTTCCCCCCCCCCCATGTAATTTCTGACGTCCTTTCCACATTCTTTTTACCCCCACCCCCCCGACTCTTTGTCAGGTTTGTATGCGGTAGCAGTTGTGTCCCCCCAGTTTTCTCCAGGACCATACAGTCGAAACCACCCTTTTAAAGTGGAAATTGCTTCCCCTCCCTACTGGATCTTTCGCTTGTTTCTCTACAACCCACTGCATTTTCCCCTGTTCTCCCCTTTTTTTTTTAACTTCCTCACCCGTCCCCTCCTTCTCTTTCCCCCTTGGTGAACGGCTAGCAGGACCTTTTCCAAACCCGGTCCCTCTTTTTAACACCAATTTTTGGCTCATTTTTTCCCGGCTTGAAGGCCGTATTGAGGGTCCTTGATTTTTTTTCCTCTCATCCGTTGCTCCGCCTCTTTCCGAGGTGTCTTTCCTCCTCCCCTTTCTTTTCTTCAATGGAATTCCACCACTTTTTAAATTAGGGTTCTTAATTGCAGCGTGCATTTGTAATTCTATATCTTTTTAATCCTTCTCTTGTTTTTTTTGTATTGAGGACTTTCCCCCCTTGGCCCCGCTTCTCCATGTTGAGTTTTTTATCTAACTTTGATCCGCATTTCTGCCCCCGACCCTGTCTTTCCTGGCAATGCCCCCCTGCTTTTTTTTCCTTGTTCGTCTCTTTTGTCTTTTTACCTACGGTTTTGCCCTTCCTATTCCTTTTTCCCCCCCTTCCCCCTTTTTCCCGGAGGACCTGACTTTTTTTCCCATGCTGGCTTTTTTGCCCTCGTTTTTCTTTTGCCTTCCCCCACCTTGTCATCGTGATTCTCTCCCGTTTCCGTAATCAGGCCCAATGCTGTATGGAGGTTTGGTTTTGCATTCGCCCCCTTCTCGGTTCATCCCCCCTTGGCTCCAGCCTCTCCTTTTACGGCTCTTTTTTTTTCCCTTCTTAGTTGTTTTTTTTTCCTTCTCACTGTTTTCTGCTACGTAATACCCCACACTTTCCCCCATTCCATGTTTTTCTTTCTCTTTCCTTTTCCCTGCTGGTTATTTTTTCCCCCCCAAAGATGATGGGTTCCCGAGTTTTGTTACACTTTTGTTTTTTTTTCAACTCCAGTAAGTCCCCTGTGATAATCCCCCTTCGGCTGGAATTTCAAGGGGTTAAGTTACTTTTTCCTTTTCGATTTCTTTTAGGGACTTTTTTCTTCTACCTGTTGTTTTTAATTTCCCTGATCTCACTTTTCTTTATTTCTTTCCCGGTATTAACTACTTTAGGTTCTGGTTTTACACAAACTACTTTCTGTGATTTATGACTGAAATAACCTCTTACTTTATTTTCCCAACTTACATCTGACCATCTTCCCTTTTTTCATAGTTTTCCTGTTTTTTTGTTTCTTTTTTTTTTTCTTGGTGTTTTGTATTCCCTTCGTCTTGCTTCCCCTTTTCATTATTTGGTATACTTTTAGCCCTTTCCGTCTCCCTTCCCTTAGCTGTGATGCCTACCCATTTTGTATTTGCGTTTCTAAGGGAAAACCCCGCCTGCCCCCAGTGCCTCGTTTTCACTCCAACCTTCCCCCTTTAGGTTTCTTCCCCCCTTTGGCGCTGTCCCGTTTCTAATTTCCCTTGCGATATAATCGTAGTTCTGTGAAAGGTGTCTGTAGGCGTAAAGATAGTGTTCCCTTCCCCTTCTCCCCTGTCCACGTACATCTTCACATTTTTCTTTTTTTGTTCTTCCCCATTTCCTTTTTTGTTTTCGCTTGTCTTCCATCCTAAGCATCTGTTCCCCCGCTCTCAAAAGCTTTCATTTAGTGTCCGATTCGACACCTTCCTTTTGTTTTCCCCACCCCCATCTACATCCTAGAATCTTCTTTTTCTTTCCCCCCTTTCTTTCTTGAATCATCTACTCCCCCTTTCTCTGAAGTACCCATCATCAAGGTTTACCTTCCCCCAACCCCCACATACCATCCCCCCAATTTGTCAATACCACCCCAAATGGAGTAATTTCAGGTAATGTGATCTTAGACGTATCTTTTGGTCTTTCTATCAATAGAGATACTCTCGTTTCTTGTTTCTCCTATAAATATCATGAAGTTTCTTGGTTTTTTTTTTTTCCCCAGTTTCCCCCTAAAGGTGAGCACTTAATTATCTCGGGGATTAGACATTTCTGTTTTTCTTCGACGAGGTTACTTTGCCCCCCAAGTTTGTTCCTGGCAACCAAACTTTACGGTTATGACTCCCCTTTTAAAAGGTCTCTGAAAACGGTGCTTGACCCCGTTTTCCCCCTTTACCCCTCGATTCTTGTAAAATTTTCATAGTTTTGACTTCCTCAGCGGTTCTCTTTTTTTGTCATTTCAACCGTCCTGCTTCACCCCCATCTCCGCAATAGCATTTTTGGCTCTCCCTGTTCACCCTGTTTCTTCGCCACACCTTCGTCTATCTCAAAGGCCTGATTTTGAAAAGTGTACGGCTTGTTCACCCATTTTATCGTCCACAAAACGGTGACGGTCCCCCCCGTTCACCCTCCTCTTCAACGTTCCGTTTGCACAGTATATCAAGTTAACCTTTTTAGGATTCGTTGTCCCCCCCAACGACCCCCCGCCGGCTCCCTTTTTCGGACCGTTCCGGTCCTCAAATATCGCCCCTCCCGCTAGTCGTTTTTATCCGTGCGCGACCCTCCAACCTAGTGTCGATTACACGTATTTTCTTCGCTCTTTTCTCACCTTGACCCCTGTTGTTGATTCCTTTTTCTCTGTTTTGCTTTTGTTTCTTTCCCTCCCCCATCCCGACCAACGCATTCTTTGTCCCCCCTTTTGCCCCTTTTCTTTTCCTTCTCCCATTTTTTTCCCCTCATTTTTTTCGTTGCGCTGCTTGGTCCAATACCCTTTCTTCTGAAATTTTCTCCTTCCGCTCAGTCTTGTCTTTTGTACAACCACCCTTTGCAAACGTAATCTCATTCTCCTTTTTCTCCTTTCCCCCCCTCTTGTTTTTGGTGGCTTTTTCGTTTTGTCCCCCCCCCTTTGGTCCGATACCGGGATCGTCGCGATTCACTTTTTCAGACGCTTGTTCTCCAGTACTGCGAACTAGTGTTTTTTTGTCACCTCAATTCATGGGCACCCTACCCTCTTTTTTGATGCCTTTTTTTTCTTCCTGGCCCCCCATTCACTGGGGCTACACGGGTGTCCCCCCTGTTCTCCTCTCGGGAAGACGTTGTCTCGAAAAGATTTGTCACCGCTCTTTTTTTTTCTTCTAATACTCCTCGCTGGAAGGGGCGGAGCTTTTTTGGAGGTTCCCCTTTGGAAGGCGGCTGTTTTTTTTTTTCCCCCCCTCAGGGCCGAAACCGTTGTTCAATTCGAGAGACAGTCAAATGAAACATTGGTTGGATTGTATGGGTCCATCCAAAGTGTTTTTGACGTCCCTTCTTGAACCTGGAGGCCGCACTTTTTCCTCCCTATCGCCCGACTATCTCGTTGAACAGGTTTGAGGTCCCGTCAACTCCAGGCGCCGAGACCAAGTAGTTGTTTTCCGGGGGTTGGTCCTCCTCCTCGATTGTCTTCATCTCGAACGTCTGGCCTGACTGGTCCCCCCTTTTTCTGTTACCGCTGGAAACTCTGTTTTTTTTTGGAAAGTTGAGTCTGCGGAAGGTTTCTGGCTTGTAACCCCCGGTTGCACAGGGGTTCAAGCCCTTGGGACCAAGGCCTGTCAGGCCTTCCCGTCGGTTTACGCGTTTGGAGCTTTCTTTTTCTTGCTTTTTTTTCCCCTTCCAAGTAAGGGCGTCCACTCGTCTCAAGTGGGCCCCGCCCACTCCTTAAGGTGTTTTTCCACTGCCCCCCATCTCATTTTTTCCTGCGCTTTAACTATTCTGCATGCACTTTCAACTTTAGTCTTTTTTTCTCTCCACTCAAAATACTGTCCCTTCCTTTTTGCCCCTCCTTCCATTTTTGTCTTGTCACCCAATTTGATTATGTGTATAAGGTTTTTCCTTCCCTGAGCCTTTACTGATCCATTCTGTATCATTCTTGTCCAGAGACACCCGTCATGGTCTCACTCTAACAGGATTTTCGATTGGGACCAGTTGACCCTTTCTGAACAGGGTTGTCAGTTCTCTTGATCCTCTTTCGATTGCGGAAGGTCGACCTGCTTTTTCCCTTTGACTTTATTTCCCGTTTGACAGGAACCATCGCCTTTGTATCCACAGGTTAGCTTTCGTTTTTTTCTTGTTAAGTTAAGGACTCCTTTACGGCCTACTACCTTGTCTACATCAGACACTGTATCCTCGGCTCCTTCTCCTTTTCTCTCACCTTTGAATTTCGACGGCTTCCCCCTAGGTCCTGTGCAGTTCTTTTTTTCTTTACAGTGACGTCATCAAGACTTTTTTGATCCCCACATGCTCCCCCAATGTCGGGGAAGACCTTCAACGTCCGCGAAACATTCCCATAGCCCCTCCGGCCCCTTTTCCTACCACCCCTCCCAACCCCCCTGTGAAAACTTATTTGCACAGAAAACGTATGCTTGGCCTGATGTACTGATGTACGCAATAATTAACCATCCGGCTTGGTTTTTTTTTTTCCTTCACCAACCCTGGTCTTCGTGGGTAGACATCACACTTTCCCTATTTACCATTATACCCCATCCCTAAGACCCTATCTCCCCCTGATCATTGACCTTTCCCCCCCCGGACGTTCCCTCACAGGCTTTCTCAATTAACCGACCCATAACTTCCCACATGCTCCTTACGGTTGCTTCTTCCTTTTCTATTTTACTTCTCTTGAAGCTTTACTTACCACTTCCCCCCCTTCTTTACCTTTTTTTTCACACCTGAATTCTGGACAATACTCCCCCTATTTCCCCTATGGAGGGAGGTTTGGCTGTCTTGTTTTTCCCCCCCGTCTTTTTGAATTTCCCAACCCCTAACGTTTTCTTCACCCCCCCCTAAGATCCGGAAGGCGATGCTGACGCCCTCTTCTTTTCTTTGGGACCGGCCTTTTCCCCCCCTCTTCTAGGCATTTCACATTGAGCCTTTTGAGGAATGTTTTTCTCCTCTCCTACCTCTGATATGTGTCTCGGTTCGGAGACCACTTATTGGCAAAAATGTCGCCCCCCCCCCCCACATCTTTTTTCCCCCTTCGGGATGGCCGAGGGGGCCTTTACTTAGTAATGAGTGTCCAACACTGGGTTCCGAAGCGCTCTTTTTTTTTCCCATGATTGGTCCCTTTTTTGCTTTCCCTTCCAGGTGGCAAGTTTTTCTTTTGACTCAATGTGAGGCTCAACCCAAAGAAATTACTGCAACGTCCCCTGAAGTCCAGTTAGCTCGTTCGGGTTCT
>Ga0179593_1260282_pt1 | contig 11776 bp, 14 predicted proteins | sample CZODoug2_1_08_16_FD_185931 | JGI IMG/M metagenome (GOLD analysis project Ga0179593, IMG submission 185931) | Vadose zone soil fungal communities from Angelo Coast Range Reserve, California, USA - CZODoug2_1_08_16fungal (PacBio error correction) | ecosystem: Environmental > Terrestrial > Soil >... | reverse complement strand
GGGAATCAATGTCCTTCGTTAGAGAGGATAGTTGACTCCCTTCGCTTTCGTCTTCTGATCTCAACCTCCTCTTTTCGTTTCCTATTTATTTCCTTGAAAGATGACGTCTTTTCGGACATTGGATTTTGTCCTTTTTTGAGAGATGAGTCAAGTCTGGCTTGCCGCATGGTGGGTCACCACGCTAAGAACTGCCTTGCCCAGAGTAATGCGGCGCAACATAGCTGGCCATGTCGTCATTCTTCCCATCGTCTCGTAGGAGCCTCTTTGACCCCTCTCTTCCATCCGCCCTGCTGGCCGGCATGAGTCAGCCCTCTCCCTTGCTTGGCAGAGGGTATCCCCCTTGGCTGTTTCTCTTCGCGTGACCTCCGTGCCCTAGGGTGTGTCCCTAGAAGATGACCGCCCCAATTCGCCGCCCTCGATTTTTCTTCGGCCAGTTCCCTTGTCCAGCTTCTCTAGGTCGTGACGCTCTCATGGCCAGGGGCTTTTCCCCTTTCCGCAATTCGGCAGCACCTAATGTCAGTACGCAGCTTCCGAGGTGTCGTGCCACAACATCTTGAAAAGATCCTTGCCCGCTGACAACGACGCGGAATATTAAATCTCGTGTCTTAAACGATTCGCTCTCTGAGCCGTACCTGATCCCCCGGAGCCGATGCCCTCCTCCGCTAAATTGCTTTGGCCGCTCTTAAAAACCCTTTGCCCCCCCCCCCTTTTCCACCAGAGCTTACATTCATGGTGAGTGGAGAATCCCGCCTGCTGCTCCTTACCTTTTTCCCTTGGACTCTCCTCCCCTTGCGCACATGTCATTCCTTGTCTCTTTTTCATACCTCGCTCTTGACGTGCGTGCCTGCGTTTCGGACGGGCACTCTCCCAAAAACCCCGGTCCCACGAGGTTCATGCTTTGGCCGTTCTCTCGCGATAACGTTTCAACGACCTCACGTGCCCAGCCCCCTTGCCCCCTATTTGCAATTCGTTCTTACTTCTTTCTCGCCTATTTTCAGTTCCCATGGCGTGCTTTCCGCCCTCCTTTCTCGCACCATCTGCCACCTATAGTAATAGAAAGCGTCTTTCTTTTCAGCAGCGCTCGTGAAAAAGATCCCTTTCGTCACCTCCCTTGCGGTCGTCCTTATTCTCTCTACAAAACGCCTGAGTCCCGGTTCCTTCTCCCTGTGCGTGTTTGAGGCGCCGTGATCGACCAGCGTATTATATCCCCCCCCCATTGCCAATCCATAGAAGCGAGGGAGTTACTCCTTCATTACCTAGGTAACTGACCCTCACAGGACCCCCCCCCCCCCCCCCCTTTCGAACGAGCTTGTCCCTCCCTGATCGCGGCACTTGCTTGAAATCTTCCGCATTTTCATTTTCCACCCCTACTTCCCGCATCCTCTCATACCTATCTTCCTCGCTATCCTCTTCACTCTTGCACGGCTGGTTATACTCCTTTCTGACCGGACTGCATTCAACGTGAGCCCTCAAGTAAGCACGGAACATGTACATTGGCGTACCACACGTAATCCCTCTGTCTTGCTGCTGCTCTAGCTATTTCCCAGTAGGTGTAACGACCCCGGATTCCCTTTTCTCTTGAACGCTGCTTCTTTCTGCCCGTCGCCGAGCCGTAGCGTCCTTTACCCTATGTCCAGTTCAACGCCTCTGACACGTCGCAGGATTTTTTTTTTTGTGGTTTCGTAGGAAGCTCAACATGACAGATAGCGATAACAAGACAGAAGTTGATCCCATTCTTCTCCGTTCTAGAGTGTGTGTCGACTTGTCTGCCTCTCCTGGGTTTTCGTTTTTCTTATCTAGCTCAACAGAGATTCGCAGTTCAAATAGCCCGATCTGCCCCGGTCGTCCCTTTCCTGTCAATTGCACCTTTATGAACTCGCAACCAGCCCGCGAGAAGCGCTCTACCCAGCATTTCTTTTCCGTAGTATTTTTGAGCTCGCTCTTCCTTTCAGCGCCTACCTTTCCCTTCACACCGTGAAGATCGCTCGCGAGTCTTTTTCCTCCTTTTTTCTTTGCTCTCTGGCGTTTCTGCTATTCTTACCGCAGATTGGTAAGTTGCATTTCTCTCATTGTGTTGTAGATTGACTCCCCCCCCCCTCCTCTGCTTCAAGGGGTAGTGCTTTGGCAAAGGGTTGTTGTAAGTTCGGCCAACCCAAGATGACGATTGTCAAGTGTTCCTCGATTCTCCTGAACTTGTCTCTCCCATTTTGCGACCCTCCTTGGTCGCTGAACTTTGTCATCTAATCTTTCCTCCTCTTCCTGTTTTTTTTTGTCTTAGATGAAAACCGTTTCTCGAACAGTCGGTTGGGCTCATTGCGTGCCTCTCCCCTGACAGCATATTGGTTGTTACCTCTAGTAAAACCCCGTTCCAGATCGCCTCCACTGATCCCTTGCAGTCTCCCCATATGTAGATTGGCTACTACCAAAGAGATGGAACCAAATTCCAATCTGCTTTCCATCTGATCTCACGCCAGAGTTCTCCCCCTCCCCCCTGGTCTGATGAATCGCTTCTGCTCGCTCCCAACGTTGAGCTTTAATGTGCTGCTCTTTTTCCTTTCAGGATGAGATTTTTCCCCAGCCTCCTGCTCAGCCTCATGAGGTGAGGTCGTTTGATGCGATCTCAGCTGCTCGGGTTTTTTCCCTATGAGGATCTTCCCTTTTTCCTTTTTTTTTCCCTTCCTCGAGGGCAGATAGAGTTTCTTATTTTTCCCCTTCGTGCTGCTTTCGCGTGGTGAAATTATGACCTCCGCGATCCCCACTTCACCCGACGAAGCTCTCTTTCTTCCTCGCAGAGGTTCTGGCCAAGTGTCGTCGTCCTTCTCCCGCCGCGCACTTAGCAAGTTGGGTTTGAAATGGGAGTTTTCGCAATCTTTCCCTTCTCTCTTGACCTTTTCCCTAAACCCACAACGCCTCCCTTGGCTTCTCTTTCAAGGGATCAAAGTGCATCCTTACCTTTCTTCTTTCTACAACTTGGACTTTGACGAATCGGTTTTGTTCCTTGATTCGTCAGTGAGGCACGGAAGTTCCTTTTTTCTCCCACTAGTCGGTTCTTTTACCCCGGTGCCTTGGTTACTTGCGACGAAGACCTCCCCCCTTTTTTAATGGAAGGCGAGGTCTTTCGTCGAGGAACCAGCCTTTCCTATTGGTTTCAACTCTTTGTGATTCTTCGTCCTTTCCGGGTATTTTTTTGTCTGCTTTTCGGTCTTAGTGGCCTACCCCTGGTAAAAGCGGAGCCTGTCAAATAATTGACTTGAATGGGTGACAATTTCCTTCTGAAACGGCTGTTGCATTGTCCTTTTTCACCGAGGGGTCCTTATCCCAGGCCTTAATCGCCACGGGATCTATTTGCCCAATAGGTTGGTGATGCTCCTCTGGGGTCCCATCCGCTTAAGCCCTTCCCTCCCCCCTTCTTTATCATTCCGGATCGTTGCTTCTGTAGAATAAGGGACCTCTTTCCGGAGGTAGACTTTCCTCTTGGGCACTCGCCCGATAAAATCGAGTGGTATTCTATTGCCTTTGTTGCGTCGACGGCCTTTCGGACCTGCCCTTCCTCTCCCTTTTTCTATTCTTCGCTCTCCTTAAGATGGACGCGGTCATTTGTATCTCTGGTATGTGCCCGAATGTTTTGAGCGCTCGCACTTCTTTTGGAAGAAGTTAGCTCGCTGAAGCTTTGAGAAGGTCCCCTGTTGGGACCCTGGTTCATTTCCTGTTTGACCCTTCCCCTCCCCCGTCCCCCCCATTTTCGGTTTAGCACGTCAGCTTCCGAGGTATGATTGAATTTGTTGACATGGTTGAAAGTGAGGAGTTGATACTAAGGGAGCAGTGATATACGGAGCCACTTTTCCACCGCGTCCTTGATCTATCTTTTGCTGAACCTACTTTTTTGCAGGCAAAGTTGTTCGGGACGGCGCATTGCGGCGGAATTTGTCTAAGAATGGGGGGATAGGTCTAGAGAGCACCGTTCCTCTTTGATAGGCAACCCTACCTTTCCTTTCCCCCAGTCTTTTATTTGTCCCGGTTTTCTTTCTTTTTTATTTCCCCGAAATCAAGTTCGTGGTTCCGGCCACCGCTCAGTATTTTTCATTTCCTCTGGAGGTGTTTGACGATTTGGAGTCCATTTCTTTTACCCCCCATTCCCAATTCCCTGACCTGCTTTTAACTGGGCCCGTCCTTTTCTCCTTTGCCTCCTGAAAATGAGGGAGGGACGGAATTGGGCAGTTCCCTTCACGACCACACCTATAATCTGAGAGGCCAGGAGAACTCGTACTTAATCACCAACCCACGTGCTTTTCTCCCCCTTGCCCAGGACATCTCGGCTGAATAAGCCGGCACTGAAAGAGGTCTTCCTTCTGAGGTGTTTCACACACCCGTCCTAAGATCTTGGATGGCCGAATGGACTCCTTCCGTCTCCTCAACCAAAAATTCCTCTACTGAACTCCCTTTATCCTTTTTCTTACTTCTGCAAAAAATGAGCACCTCCCCGTGCGGTAAAGGATTAGATAAGATATTAAAAACCCCTGCCACTGGAAGACAAAATCCGTCCCTATCTTTTCTCTTTTCCCTGAAGTGGGTTGCTTCCCTTTCTCTTTTTTCACCTTTGCTTAAACGGAGTCATTTAGGGCGTGATTTCCCCTCCGTTAAAGACCCTTGTGACAGGATTAATGTTTAACGTGGGACTTTTAATACAATCCAACCGTGTTTTGTTTTTCTCTCTGCTCTACTTCCCAGGAATCCCCCCTTTGTCCAATCTTTTTCTTTTGACCTTCTAATCCCGCCCGACATGACTTTTGTTCAGCGTTCTCCCCCCATCCGCGCATTTCTCAACCCCCTTCATTCTCAAGCGAAAGCTAAGCTTTTTCGGACATGGTTTTTTAAGAGAGTTCACTCCCGTTCCTACGCTCCCTTTATTGCCGCCCTTTTTTTTCTAACCTCAGAAGAAATTATTCCTCTCATTTTTTTCCCTTTTGTTGCTAACGTGAGCGGGCCCCTTCTTACCTTTCGTCCCCATCGATCTAGGAGTTATTCCCACCCTTCAATACAACAGATCACGGGCGGCGGCCTGAGTAAGAACGTTTTTGGTTAAGAAGGAGCGCAGTTTGTTTTGGTGCTTCGATTCTCCCCTCTTGACTTTGCAGGCTTCGTTTTGTGTCTTTCCGCTCCTTCCAATCGTTCCCCTCCCCGTTTTTCAGGTATTGCCCTCCGGAGGGCCAGTTCCGTTTCGACGATGTGACAGGGAGGTCACTCCTACCTTCTTTCCTCACCTCCCCTTGTCCCCTCCCTCTTGCTCGTTTCGTCCGCATCCCCTTTTGCGTCTTCCCTATCCATCCGTTTGACAACGAGCTTGCCTCTTGAAAAGAGTCCGTGTTGTACCCCGCGATCTCGAGCCGTACCATCACCCAGGAGTCCCTTAGACGAGAGAATTGCATTCCCTTTCACCACTTTTTTGCTCCAATTCGTTCTCACCCCTCCTTTTCTTCCCCCTTCCCTCCGGTTTAATGTCTGTAAGTATCTTCCGTTTTTTTTATCGACCGTGGGCGGTCTCGCCCCTGTCCTTGCGCAACAATGCCTCCAAAGTATGATCAGAAGCTTCGGATTACGTGCCGACCAATGCGAATGAGGCTCTGTCACACGGTCCCAACTCCTTTTTCTGCCCGTTTGTCCTCGCCGCTAACGTCTTCCCCACCCCCCCTCTCTCCCCTTTCCGCTCTGCTTGGCATCCCATCGGGCACTCCCCTTTCTAACCTTCATAGGTCTCTCTCTTTCTCAAGGCGCCAGCAGTTAGGGCAGCAACTCTTCTAGCGAATGCCCACTCTCATAGCCCCCGCCCGAGTTATCCCTTCTTTTTCGTGCCCCCAGAGTCTAAGTTCCCTCCTCGGCGGTCCTCTCCCTCTTCTACAACCCGCACGCAGGATGAGCCTCACCTTTTCCTTTTCTGTGTCGTACCGCGATTCCCCCCCCCCCGGAGCGAGCATCCACACTCTTTGTGCAGAATAGAGCGCAGGGGTTTTTTATCACTCGGTTCCCCGGCAATCCCCCTTTGCGTTTCCTAACGCGGCTTGTTTCCCCCAGGATCGCGGTCAAGCTTTTCCACATCTCTCCGCCTTTTTCCCCCACTGTTTCTGTGCCCCCCACGCAATGGCCACTCTAAAGAACAACCCGACCCTACTTTGCGTCCTAAAATACCCCGTAAAAAAGACCCTACTTTTTTTCTCAACTTCAGCCCGCGCGTTTCCGCCTGCCACTTTTCCCCCATTTGCTTCTTCAAGTACGCACGGCCCCCCTTCCTCCTCTCTGCTCACCGTACGTCAACTTTCGTTTCCTCTTTTCTGCCTGATCGATCCTCTCCTTCAACAAGGTCAGGTGTAATCGAATCTGTCAGTATGAAAGTTGATCCCTGACACTGAATTTGTGTAGAGCCTCAGCAGCTTTACGTCGCTCTTCTTTTGCCCCCGTTTTCAACCCGCCCCAAATTTCTTCTGCGGGGCGTTCGTAGGACGCCTCCTCTGTTTCAAGGATATCCTCTCCCCCCCTTAGGGAATGAGCATCTGTAGGTGAGCTTTTGGCAGATGTCCACTCTCTAATCTCCGCTAGCCCCTCTCCTTGCTGTCGGAACCGCCGGTTTCATACCTTTCTTCCTTCTCCTCCCTTTTTTCGGTTCGAGCTTCGCAGTCATTTTTCCTAACGGCATGCGGCCTGAAGTCGCTTGTCAATAGCATAATGAATTCCGCCCTGAAATAACTTAGGTTTCCCCTGCTCGTTTGCAGCGATTCATCCCCCTTTTTGACGTGGGTCTTTTTTTTCTCTTTTCTTTCTTTTTCTTAACCGCGCTTTTGCAGTGGACCCTGCCTCTCGTGTTGTAGATTGTTCCACCCCCCTCGAAATATGCACTTCTGCCCTTTTGATTCTGGCGGCGATTTGTGGTTGTTTAATGCTGCTAACTTGAACGCCTGCGCGTAGTGGACCTTTCTAGTCGCCTCCCTTGCCGCCTTTAACCGACTTTTTTTCCCTCTCCCCGGTTCCCTCTTCTTCTTTTTCCTCTCTCCTTTTTTTTTGCGGCTTCAGATGGACAACCTCTTCGAACAGTCGGTTGCGGCAAATTTGCGTCTGATTTCCCCTTCCGTTTCCTTTTTTTTAGTTTTTAAGCGCAGGACACCCCCCCCGTGCCCCACATCTCCTATACCAATTGAAGATGCCTTTTCGATTGGATACCAATCTCAAAAAAGAGATTCCCCTTCAAATTCCAACTCTGCGGTACTGCTCCAGATCAGTACTCCCTAGTTCTCCCCCTTGAACCCTGTCCTCTCCTGCGCTGATTTTTCATTCCTTCATTTCCTGTTCATGAGTTGTTAAGAGGCAGTCTTTCTCAAGAATACTTCCTAAGCCGAATTGGACTTTTCTTTTCTTTCGGTCGGCGATGTCTCCAGCTCTACCTCCCTTATGGTTGGCATGAGGATTCCTCAAAGTTTTTTCCAATGTCACGTCCCGCCGGGAAGCGAAGATATTTGAACGAGCGCTTCTACGCGCGACCATTATGGCACGCTCGATCCAAAACGTCACCGACCCGACTTCTCTCCGGCATCGCTTAGACGATCCTGGACCAAGATTTCTTCGTTTCCTACCCCGCCCGACGTAGAATGGGGAGTTTGAAATGTCACCAAGATTCTACCTCGAAGGCCTGACCGTCTCCGCCACCTTCTCTCTTCAAGGGACCCTTTTTTCACTTAGACTGACCATGTTAATCGAACAACTGCTGCTCAGAATCTTTCCGCCTCACTCAAGTAAATTTCTTACCTGTGAAAATTTCCTTCTTGTTCGCCTCTCGGTCTGTTAACAGTTTCCTTTTTTACACTTGTCCTGAAGCCCCTGCATGCAGGACCCTCCTTATTACTCTGCGTTGATAAACGTGGCTGATTTTTTCGGATTTACTCTGTTGGACTGCTTTTATAGCCATCGACGGTCAGTGTGCTGGACGGTGTTTCGTCCCTTTTGGCCCTACCATTTTGGTTCAACGCTTATCGTCCTGTCCACGCTCATGACCCGCTCCATGTCGGTGACAAAGTTGGTCGTTCTTGAAACGACGGGGGAATTGAATTTACCGCGGTAATCCGTCCCTCTCCCACCGGCGCTTTTTTTTTTTCCAATCGGTTGGAAATGATTTAGATCCCTTTTTTTTTCCCCACTCGGTCCGCCCCTCCGGCCACGCCATGAGGCTCCTGGTGTGAGGTTTTGTCTTTCCTTGGCTACGCCAGGAGGTGATTGGGTCTTGCCTCCGCCACGCGATCAAATCGTCGTTTTCCCTTCCTTGGTTGTTGGCGCGAGGGACGGCATGTCTTCCCGCAATTGAATCGAACTGGCGTTGAGCATATACGATCAAGAGGCCCCGGGATCAGAGGGGATGTGCCCGCATGGATTGGCAAGCGTCTCATTTCTTCCTTGTGTTTTGTCAGAGGCGGCGATGACGCACGGTGGACCCCTGCGTTGGGACCCCGTTAATCGAACTTCGAACCCGCGTGGTACAGTACGACAGCCCTGTCTATGAAGGGACCCTTGATTTTATGGTTGCGCAAGGTCTGCTTGTGCCCCCAGATCAGAAGGTTGCGTTTCCTCCCGTCGTTCCTTAAGGATTCCGCCCGCTGACAGGGGAGATCATGTGTGGGTCGATTTGTGCAGTCAACTTTTTCTTCTTCTCTGCCCGGCCGACTTTTGTCGCGAATTCTTCCTCTTTTCCTGTGGGATCCGGTACTTCCCTATGCGAGAGAGGCGAAAAAAAGAAGATTCCCCTATTACGGCTTACAGTTGTTTCATACTGATATTTTCGAGACCCCCAAAAGTTCTTTTGCTAACCCTCCCCCATATGCGTCCCTGTATTGGAGGGCTGCCGAATTGGCGGTTTGAAAAGCAAATCCCCCCCTTCTCCAACGGTACCCTAACGTGAGGAAATGGAAGCTGGTACTGAAAGACTTCCCCCCAAAACTAGTAGGGCGGGTCCTCCTTGGGCAGGTCATAGTAAGCAAAAAAGATAGAGCCTTTCCAGGCTCTTCGTGCCAGCCAGACCCCCAAAAGTGATGTACTAAAAAGATGGCGTCACTCCTTCCCCTCCACGCCCGGGGGGCCGGTTCTTCTACTTTTGTTTTTCAACTTTCCAACTCCTTACGCCGCTTTTCTCCTACGAAATGGGGGTCCCTACCTTTTAGAGCAACCCAAAAAAAAGTACGCAAATGACCCTGTGCATTATTCTTTCTTTGTTCCCCACTTGGTCCCCGGCACTCCTTCCCGCGTCGTCCCGTTTCAGGGCTCCTCCGCTTCTTCCCCCAACTTTTTCCCCCCTGAAGAAAAGCTGTCCCTCTTTTCTTCGATGTGATAATGACTTGTTTTTTGTCGGAGATGCTGGTTGAACTCTCGTCCCCTACTCCTTTCTCTTTCTCCCTCTCCTCCTTTCACGCTCCGATTGTGGTTAATGTTTTTTGTTAACTACTCTCCTCTCTTTCTCAGTTGTTGTTTTTGAGATGGGAGTTGGATCGATGAACAGGAACAATGTACAATCGTAGCGTGCAGGATAAATCAAGACGACCATGACTCTTTCCGCCCCCCCCCTCTTTCCCCCATCTCGCCTTTCGCACCCCCCCCTCCTTCCTCACGCCCGAAAAGCCCTTTACGCTTTTCGCCATGGGCAGTGGGGTATTGCGTTGCCGTTAGGACCTCTTTTTCAGAAGGTGTGGGATCTCAGAGGATGCCGCATCGGTGGATGTGCAGCTATAATATGCCCATGTCTGTCAGTCTTTCCATCGCTCGTAGGAGTTTCTTTGACTTCAACCACCCCCTCTCGTCCATCTTCCCTTCGTGGCGGCTGCGTCAGCCGTACGTCGTGGACGAGCGTACAGCCTGTTTTTGTTCTTCGATGAGCATTCCTGCAGGAGGTGGGTAGGACGGAAACTCCCTCGCTCCCTACTATCAGTTGTCCGTCCCTTCTTTCTTCCGCAAGCTTCCCCCCCTCTTGACTTTCTTTCCCTTTCCGTCCACCTAGGGTCAGCCAACGCCAATGCGCCCGTCGTCCAGATGAGACGTTTCGCCCAATTGCAGGTTAGAACGATCAAAAGGTTGGAAAACAGACGCCTTTGGATTCCACGTTCGTGGCCCTCTCCTCCCTTCCTCTGCAGTACCCATACCCCAGAGCGCTCCAGACTTTCTCTCCCCTGCGCGGCCGCCCCTTTCTCACCAACTTGCCTGCAACCATGTTATACAACCTCGATCCGTCACTTTGTGACGTGGAGAATGTGATGCTAGTACTGAGACGTGACTGATTTGCAACCCCCGAAGCCCAACCTCCCCCCCTTCCCACTCAGCCCTGCCCTCCGCCCCTTTCGACTGCTGACCCTTTCCCCTTTTTTTTTTAATTGACCGGCCCCATGAACCAGGGGTCCTTTGCCTTGTTAAATTACGCCGTGTTCCTCAGCCTCAACGGCTCACAAAACCGTCGAGCGCTTTAAGGGCCCATCCCGCTAACCCTTCCTCCTTTTCTCCGTTTCGCTTGACTCCCTTTTTTGCGCTTCTTCCGCCGCCATGCCTTTCTCGCTCACCATCGGTCACCAGATCTCATAGAAAGGGTGCCCGGTGAGAATATCCAAAGTATACATCGCGGCTTCCGGATTTACCAACCGCACGATCCAGGTAATGAGCTCAGGTCTTTTTCTATTTTCCCTCTACTTTGCCCCTTTTTGAGCCACCAACCGATTGCAAAACTTCCCAGGGTTGAGGCCGCAACTCCCTTAACTTAAATGAACCAAGGAGGTTGACGAGGCTTTCCCTATTGATACTTTTTCAAGAGTTTTACCTTCGTCTCCTCATTTACCCAAATTGAGGCCCCACACTTGCCCCTCCGGACTCCAAGCACCCACTACCTCGCTAGAGAACACTCCCCCTTTTGTAAAACCCTCGGCCGCACGGATGGTTCAACCCCGCGACCCGAGATTAGGCCTGCATTCAAAACTGCTTCTTCAAAGTGAGAGCACCGTAATTACACCCTCCTGAGCGCACAGTCCGTTCCAATTTCCCGGTGCTCTCTTCATTCCTTCCTCCTCTTCGTTCAAGCCGGTGTAATCGATATAACCGGTCAGTCTGTTTTCGTTGATCCTTAACAGTTCTTGTGTCTGAGACAGTCCGAGTCGAAGTCTATGTGAAACTCCAGTTAACGCCACCCTTGCTCACTTCGCTTCGTTTTTTCGTAGTACGCCTCAAGCTGGTCCCGGACTCTCCCTCCTCTGAGATTTCGGTGCGTTGGGGCTCGCGTGTGCCCGAAGGTCGTCCCACTCGACGAGATAGCAGTTAAACGATCCCTAGTCTTCCCTTTTCCAACCACGGAAAAGCACTTTTAGTTACTCCTCATCGCCACCAGCCGCCGGCTTCTGCTGGGCAGCGCCCCCTCTTCCTTTTTTCCTTTCTTCTTTTTCTTGCTTCCCTCGCCTGACTTCCGTGGCGCATCACCCTGAATAAAAGTTAAGTTTTGATCTGACTCCGAGTAAGACAGGGTTTGCGGAGGAATATGGTGGTCTATCCAACCGCCGCTTGAGTGAATGTGCCTCTCTGTTGTAGATGATCCAATATACATCATGAATATGAAAGTTTATCTTATTTTATTCCCTTTTTTTCCGGGTTGCCCCCGATTGGTGTTTTTTCCCTACTGCGGCTACCCCCCCCCAAAGGCCCCCCGCCTCCTGTTCCCAAGTTTTCCTCGAGGCGACGTCAATTTTGAGCAATTTTAATGGTCGAGACTTTTTCC
>Ga0179593_1735625_pt1 | contig 11777 bp, 13 predicted proteins | sample CZODoug2_1_08_16_FD_185931 | JGI IMG/M metagenome (GOLD analysis project Ga0179593, IMG submission 185931) | Vadose zone soil fungal communities from Angelo Coast Range Reserve, California, USA - CZODoug2_1_08_16fungal (PacBio error correction) | ecosystem: Environmental > Terrestrial > Soil >... | reverse complement strand
CCCCTCTTTTGATGGACTGCAATTTTTTTCTTTTTCCGAAGAGAAGGCGCGATTTTCGCGCTATTCTCAGAACCTGTTAATCTTTTCTTCTCCTGTGTGCAAGTCGGCTTTTTTTTTGAGAAGAGAAGAGGTCCCTTAAATCGGCCAGGGTTCCTTAGACGACTCTCCCTTCCGAAGGTCCTTTTTCTCTTTGGCCACTGAAGCGTCACCCCCCCCAGGGCGGATCGATGCCCGATAACGCGACTTGCATATAGGAGAGAAGAGAATCCATTCTTCCTGTCCCTCTTTTCTTCTCGGAGTCCTCCTTTTTTCCTAATTCCCGTTACTTTTCGCCGAGGGAGCCCCTCCCCCGCAAGTGCGTCTCGTCTACGTTTTTCACTGGCGTTAGCTTTTTAGTACCTCCTACAAATTCATACAAGCCACTCTAGGTAACCGCGTTCTTCCCCCCGAGAACGGCAGCGTCCTATCTTCCTTTTTTTTATGTTTCTCTTTTCTCAGACCGACCTTTCGTCCACTCGCCGTCCCCCGCACCGAGTTACTCCAGAACTACCGCTACAACAACGTAGGTGACGTCGGACTGCCTGTCGTTGGCCACGATTAGGACTTCTTCTCCTGTTCACGGCACTGTTTTCCGCTCGTGTTTTCCTCGAGGAAGCGCTGTACTTCTTTAACGGCGCGAGTGCTTCAAGTAGGGCGGAGTCAGTCTGTTAGGTCAGGCACTCACAGACTCTTTCTCTTCAATAAGCTGTCTTCGCCCTCAGATCCGAGGAATCAATCCTCCTCCCCCTCCATATCCACTTTCACTCCTCCTCCTTCCTCTCTTCCACCCACATATCTCTCCCATTTTCCCACCACCACCTCCCCTTATTCCCCCATCCCTTCCCCCCCCTCCCTTCCCCATCCCCATTCCATTCTCCCTTCCTCTCCTTTTCACCGGCCCCAATCTTCTTTCCTCTCTTCTTCTTGACCTCCTCCCTGAAGTCTTTTTCCCTTTTGAAGAGGCGCTCTCCGCTTCTTCGGCGCGACGTGACCTTTTCATATCGGCGAGGATTTTAGGAGGGAACCTTTTTTTTTTTTTCTCCGGTTGACTTTCTTCCCCCTCTTGATCCTTTTTGATCGACGCGTCTCCGAAGGCATCCCCACCCTCTCGGCGTCGTGCGATGTCCAGGTATGAGGCCCCCCCTCACCCTTTCCGACTTTTTCTCCAGCTCGCGAACTGACTGAGTCTACATGTCCGGCTTCACAATCAGAGAGTTATCCCGACTTCTTTTCACAGACTAGCGGCGGTTCTCCCTTTTCTCTCAAGGCCACTGGTCTCCTCTTTGGCTGAAAGTTTAAGCTGCGGATGCCTCTGTTTCCAAGACGGCGATTTTTTTCAAAACAACCCCGTCGTTCCTTCGAGGAAAAGATGGACCCTAATCCTTGCGTTCCCTACCAGGTCCTTCTCCCCCCTTTCCGCAGACGCCTCGGCGCTTTTCCGTAGCGACAGCTCTGATGTTAATAGCCGCGGACAGGATTTTCCTAGAGAAGGACCGGTCCCCCTCTTTTGATTCACCCCACCCCTCATCTCTTCCGCTCACTCCCGAGGAAACTCTCGTTCGCCGGAGACAGGTTATTTTCGAATCAATTCACCAGCTCTTTGACTGTCCCCCTTCTAAGCAGCTCTTCTTACCCGCGAGTCATATCTCGCACGCGACGTTTGTGGGTCTTCGGAATCCCCCCCCCGGCGCTCCCTTTTCCTTTACATTTTCGACACCGTCTTAAGACGGCGCGAACTATGAGGAATTGCTTCGTTTCCTTACGGGTCTTCCCTTGATTTTTTCTTTAGTCTCACTGACTTCGCTTGTGAAGCAGCTTTCTGACGCGAGCACATTTCAACTAGAGCAGGTACTTCCCGGGCTCTTAATGTCCCCTCCCCGAGTCCCCATCAATCGGCCCCTTGATGGACACTTTTTAGTTATGACTGATATTTCAGAAGGGGAGAACTCTTCCATTACGCTTTTGTAGTCTCGCGCCCCTGCTCTTACTTTTTCTTTTCTAGGAGAAAGCTCTTATCGACGCTTACGCGGTGTTGCGGGCAGAAGCTTCCGGAAAGAGCATTTAGACGTATTTTGGATTCGGTTCCTTTATTCTTTTTCCCCCCGGTGCTCTGCTGGTTTTCTTCCCCTGTGGCGAAGGCCCCTTTGATGCAGGACTTTTTCCTCTCCACGGAGACGATCTCCCTCAATCTTCCCTTCGCGATTTTTTTTTTACGCCACTCTACGGACATGAAGCTGTTCCGCGAGAACGGACAGATAGCACTTCCCTTTTTTTGCTCTTCCCTTTTTCTTAGGAGCATGTTTATTTTTTTTTCAATGCCATCTACGGTGCTCGATCGCCGCATCCGCATGTCCCAGCGGATGCTTTTTCGGTATCCCAAAGGTCCTTACCCCTCCTCCTAGCGTACCCGCTACTCTTTTTCATACCCTCTGTTGTTCGTTGTCTTCCCCCAGTGGTGTTTACTGTGTAAGTTCTTTTTTCCATAGTACGCTTGCTTTCTGGGAGGCTAGAATCCCAGAGGTTGCATCTTCTTTTCGTCCCCTTACCGATCAGGTGACGCCCTCACATGTCCTAAGTAGATAGTAGACTCCGTTCCATTGATTGAAGTATTCTCTCCTTCCATTTAATGGCACTTATTTTAGTATGCGGCATAGTGCCCTCGAGCAGGACTTGTTCCTCCTGCTTCAGTTTTTTTCTGAGCATTTGACTGGCCGCCACCGTGATACCCGTCCGCGGAAAGGCAAAGCTTCCCCCTTTGAGTTTCAATCGAAGTTCTCCCGGGTTTTCAAAAATTTTTCTCATGGCCTCGAGCTTTCCCTTGATCTTCTCGGCTTTTTAGGACCCGCACCCGCGAAGGTAGAGCTGCCTTTTCGTTCTCTAAGGTCCTCCTTTTTTTTCTAGTTTTCTGGGTTTCCCCTTCTGATCCCCAGCGTATCTTTTTCCGTCGCTGTCAGCGGCAGACTCGCCTTCATTGAACACGTGCTCTCAGACTCGTTGTCCCATGGACAGCCCTTCTTTCTCCAGCGTTCCTTTTCTGGAGAGTTTTTGCGCGCGACCTTTGCCGCAACCCTTAAGTCAGTACGTTTTTCCTCCCCCGACTAGCCAGGTTCTCTTGCTAATTCCTCTCTTTTTTTTTTGAGCACACCGTCTCCTTTGTCGTCCCGTCCCCTCCGGGGAAAAGGCCACTTTTTTGAAAGTAGAGCTCGCCCCTTAAACGAGCGTGAGATCTTCCTTTTTCCCCGGCTTTTTTTTTCCTCTGCCTTTCCCCTCCCCGCGTGGTCCTCAGATAACGATCTGCTTCGTATTCTAAGCGGAACGACTGGTAATTTCTTTCGAGCCCTTTTTTCAATAGACCTTCCTCTTCCCCCTTTTCGAGTCTTGCTCCGCCGCGTTGGCGACACTTGCCCCCCTCTGTAGCGACGATCGTCCCTCTTTTTTCGGTTCTGAAAGCCTTTTCTGGCTCTGTCCCCTTTCTCCCCCCTCACTGTAGTCCATCGGTACCTCTTGAAGACGAGGTTTTTTCTCCGTCTCTAACCTCTCCTCTTCGAGGGATTATAACGACAGTCCGGTCCCCTCGAAACAGGTGCCCTTTTCCTGTTCTTTTTCCCTTCTGACGAGTTTCCTTTTTTTCATTTCTTTTGACCTCTTTTTCCCTGGAGGTTCCGGCGTGGCGCCTTCAGCATGGTTAGATTTGGTCCAATAACAAGCGTGCTGCGGCATTCTTTTTTGCCGCTCCCCCTTTTTTCCGCAATTCCAGAGGCGGTGCTGCTCAGACGTACTAGCGCACGCTTTTCACCCCCGAAAAAACCCCCCAAATCGTCGTCTAGGCCAGAGAGGTCACTTTCGTGGACTCAAGGCCCTTCTCTCTCGGTTTAAAACGGTGAGTTCTACGGGCAGCTCCTCGGCGTTTCACACTAGTTCCCTGAGAGAACCTCCTTTTCGTAAACGTGACGTCCCTTTAGGAGTCAGAATCTTCCCCCTTAGCCCCTTGAGCTTCAAGGAGATTCCTCGTCCGCTCCCGAACTTGGAAGCATTTTTATATTCGGACCGCGCGTAATAGATAGTATCAGCGTCGGTGTTCATTCTCAAGTGTCCTTTCTCCTTATCGCGTCGTCATTCAATATCTTCCTTCTCCCTTTAGTACGCGCGTCGCTCCAACCGAAGTTTTGACGTGGTTAGCGCGTATTCTCTAGAAGCCCTTTTCTCCTCGAGGTCTTCTTCTCCTTCCTTTCCCATTTCGCAACCTAATGTAAGTCTCCCCTCCCCTCGCTAGATCCCGAAGGTCTCGCCTTTGGGAGCTTGCGGTTACCCTCTCTCTTTTTTTTGGTGTATGTCGCGTTACCCCCCCCTGCCCTTTCAAGCTGCGACGCAAGTTAAATTCCACCCTCTTTCTTTCAGATTTCACGATTCTTCCCCTCCTCTGAAGAATCCTCCTTTCTAATTTTCTGGCGATTCGAAGATCCGCACCCGTAGCGATCCATCGACGCCGAAGTATCTGACCCTGTGATCTGTGCTCGGCAATTAGCCCCCGCTCTTAACCTCTTCCCTTCCCTTCCGGCGAAAATTCCTTTTGATGTCGGCTCCTTCGAGAGGCTTCTTATTGCGTTTCCGATTTCCTTTCGTCTCCTTCCCCGAGCAGGACGTCTTTCACCTTTTCCCCTCGCCCGATTCCCTTGCGTAGACGGGGAATCTTAGTCTCTTTCAGATAGTTCGAAGCCCTTTCCCGAAGAGGACTGGATGCGCTCTTCCGTACAATGCCTCCCTCCCCCGTTGTTGTGCGATCCTCGTGTACCGGCGGACTCTCCTCTTCGAAGAGCATTCTCCCCTTCACCGAAGCGCGAGATGCCGTTTCGTAACTCGGCGGGAAGGTTGTTCTTAGGAGTCTGATAGGCGCTTCCTTCCTATACATAGTCCTTTCACTGACCGCTCCGTTTCCCTCCCCCTTCTCCTGCTACTGGGAAGAAGCGTTGTCTGACGCGGGAAGGGCTTCCCTCACATTGACGATCACTCCGTCCCTCGGAGCGAACTCTTCGCCGGCCATCTCCTTCTTGTCTCTTCTTTCGCCGCGGCATTCAATTTCCCTTATTTTTCAGGCGAGGAGCGCTCGGTCCTGGGTATCGCGGTAATGAACTTCTAAGTTAGTTGTTTACCTTTTCCTAGAAACCCCCTTTCATCCCCCCTCACTCCCTTGGTAACTTCCCCATCATCGCCCGGCCGCGCCTCTGGATAGAGGAGCAGATAGGTTTTGTGCGGGCTCCCTCCGACCTCTTTCTTTTTCGTTCTTGTTGCCCCTCGCAATATGCAATACCTACCAAAGAAAACATCCCTTTTCGCACGAGGTACTACCGGTCCTAGTCTTGGAGTATTTGGAGTGTATTTTTCCCCCTGTTTTCCCTCTCGAGCAGGTTTTTTCTTTGAAGCGCTGAATCCTTCTCAAACGGCGCTTTCCTGTAGAGGACGGCGTTCCTTTAGAGATAGACGTTTTCTCCCGAAATCTCCTTCTCCGTCTTGCTCCCTGGCCGCGAATTTACCTTCCTCTTTCCGTTTTTTAAGAGGTGAACTCTTTCCGGAAGAGGAGAGGAGTTTGTTATACTTCCTCCGTTGTCCTATTTCCCACCCCCCCCCCTTTTGCCCTCTCTGGCCTTCTCCGAGTTTAGAGAGTGCAGTTCGTGGAAGATATACGGCGACCCTCCCTTGTTCTTGATTTAGGCGCCTTCCCTCCGTTCGGCTTCCCTTTGAACCTCGTCCCTTTTTCTTTAATAAAGATTTTCTCGAAAAGGTCGCGAACCTTTCCAAGGAGCAATACCTTTAGAGGAACCTCCCTCTTTTTCCTAGTTACGCCTCCTTCCAAGAAGGCGCTTTCTTTCCCTCCACCTCCCGCATCCAGCCCTTGTTCTCTGTCAGGGGCTGAACAGTAATTAAATCCTCCGGAATGAGATGCGATCCAGAGGCCGAGCCCACCAAGTCGTCTCCCTCGGACAATATAGGGGAAGGTCTCGTGAAGAAGGTGGTGTGATTCCCTCCCTGCTTCGCCCCTGCGCCCTTCCTCTTCGACCTATCGTAGCGCTCTCTTTGCGTGTCGCACTTCCTTTTACGAAGCTAGATCCTCCTCCTCTCAGGTCGAGGTGACTCCGAACCAGATCTCTCCCCTCGAAGAGGAAACTCTTTTTCTGTGCCTTCCCTCCGTATCTCCTAATTTTTCTTCCACGGCGTACGGTTCCCGTGATCCCTCTCCTCCTCTACTCCTCGACTTTTTAGCATGGGCGCCCCGCTCTCTTTACCGTGAAATTTTCAACGTCTCCAGTGGTCCGGTTTCCCTCTCGGTTGCTCCCCTCCTTTTCCCCCAAACTCTTGAGGACGTGGCATTTCTCCCTCGGGACGTGTCGTTCGGGAGCATGAAGGACTTAGTCACCTGATTCACCTTCCCCCACCTTCTCCACATCTCTTTCCCGACTGAGCCCTGTGTGGACATGGCGAATCCTGGCTAAACGGCTCTCATCCACTGGTGGTCCCTTCCACATCTCCTTTCCTTTCTATGCTTCTCGTCCTCCCTCAGCGATCCTCTGCTCCTTCGGCTCGGCACGTCTCACACAAGCCTTACATGCTGAAGGAGGAGAACGTCTCTTCGTTAATCTCGACCTTTTTCTCCCGTTGCGTTCTCCTTTTCCCCCGTCGCCGATTTGAAGTCCCCTTTTTCTAGAGCTGTCCAGGCATGGGACCAGCGTGTCCATTCCCTAGTTCCTCCTCCCTTCGCTCCCGGGTGCTTCCATGGCAGCGTGGCTTGGGGCCGACGTGCCCTCTCTGATGCATGCTTTCAAGATCAAGAAGTCTTACGAGATTCCTTTCTGCCCCGCCTTTTCTATTCAGACTTCTCCCTGCTTCTACTTTCCTCTGTTCCGCTAGTCCCTGAGTCGCACTCGTGACAGGTGCTCTAAGATCTACGGAGCATGCTTTTCTTCAATTCCACTTTTGCAGGCCTCCCTTCACCGACCTTCATTCGCCCGGATACCGGCTTCGACCTTTCAAAGATTTTTTCCCGGTTGCTTTTTTTTCTCTCTTCCTTTCTTTGTACGCTCCCGCCATTTCCTGCACGAGGTTCCATGGAGCGAATCCTCGGTGAAGACATTCTTGGGTCTCGGTTTTTCAGCCCTCTTCCCTGATGATTTATGGACTCCTTTCGAAATGCTCCTGAGCCGGATCTCTTTTTTTTAACCTTTCACTCGGTTCGGACCTCCTTCCGTTCTGATCCGAAACCGGCCCCCTGGGCACGGTATGCTTTATTGGTATCCTCGACGTCTTTTCAAGCAGCTTTTATAGTACCCCCTTTTATATTGCGACTTCATAAGACGCTGTCCCCCGTATACCCCCCCCTTTCAGACTAGCACCGTTCTGCTTTCGCTCCCGGCTGACGCCGACCGTTCCAAAAAGGCCGCAGCAGCTCCCCTCTTTCACCTTCCGCCTTCCCCTTACGCAATGTTTCGCATCCCCTAGAGTAGAGTTCGAGCCCTCCCGAGTGATAATACATCATTGTGTATGGCTGGTTTTTGGCTCTCCTTTTTTTTCGGATCGGCTTCCCCCTTGCCGGCAGTTTCTAAGGGACCTTTGTACATTGACTCAGGTTGTGCCTTCTGTACCGGATGTTTCATGTCAGAGACAGCAGGGAAGATCGGCGGCCTATCTTTCGTTGCGAGCGCTTTTCTAAGTTAGCGGATCCAGGTAGAAGTCCTTTTTTGATCGTTTCCTCCTACAGGATTTCCTTCTTTCAGCAGACTTCAGAAGTATGCTCCTACGGTGTACGCAAAGTCTCCGAGCCGAGGGGTCCCCCATGGCCAGGTCTTTTTCGAGATTTTCCCCTTTTTTGAGATAGCCTCGAGGTCCCCCTCCCCTCTTCACTGCGGCGATCTGTCAAGCAGTAGCTTTTGCCTGCAGTATCTACCCTCCTTTTTCTTTTTTTTCACCCCAGTCTTCTCCGTCCCTTAGAACGATCTTGTTCCGTTATTTCTCTGCCTTTTTGAGATCAACCCGAGATGCCATTTTCTTTCCTACTGATAGCACAGCTCGCTTTCTCCACGCTTCTTCGCTTCCCCTTTTCTGCCTGCGTCCTCTTAACTTTCAACGAGGGATCCCCTCCCCCCGTCTTCCCTTCACTTCACCGATGTACATCTTGTACGCTTTTGAAGAAGACGGATTTTTTCTTCCCCCCCTCCGTCTTGTTCCTTCGATAGGCGTCGATACGGAAGACATTTCATCGCACATCCCCAACCCTTCCTTCCTGGCTTTCTCCTGACGACGCGTTCCTGCGTCGTTAGGAGTCTAAATGGAGGTTTCCTCAATGTAGTGAGAATCAGAATTTCTCTGGGTCCATCCCCCCCCTTCTTCGGCAGTCGCCCCTCGAAGACTTCCCCAGAACGGTCATTCTCGCCGACGAAGAGCCTTCTCGAAGGGATAATAGTATCGTCGTGTGTAGAGCTTCACTCAGGTTCCCCGCCTTCTCAAGGGGGTGTCCCTCTCTTTCCCCGTACTAGCCTGATGTCCCCAAGGTGTCGTCTCTCTCTATCTCGGATCGCTTGCGTCCCCCTTTCCGGTCCCCCTGCTCCGCCTCGACCGTTCTTAGGCGAAAGGACATTTCACTCTTTCGTCGTGGACCTTCCTCCTTCTCGCCCTGTTCCGGACCTACTTCGGTCCTCCCGCGGTCCTCGATAGTCTGCATAGTGGAGAAACCTTTCCCCTGCACACAAGTGCCGTGCCCCCCGGATAGCGTCTCCCCCCCCCCTCCCATGTCTCTTCTTCTCTCCCTTGCGTTCTCCCTCCCAGCCGGTTTGGTCTGGTTAGCCTTCCTGCCAGAGGAGGGAACTCCTGGAAGACGACGCTCTGACAGCTTTTTTCCCTCCTTGCGTCGACCTCTAGTAGACTCGCGCGCAATTACGATCAGTCAGTTCTCCCCGGCAGGGAGCGTCTTTTAGCGGTTCAGTTTATTTTTCCTTTTTTTTTTGTTCTAGCCTCCTCTCCCCTTTTGCAGAGTCAGTGTCGACATTTTTCATCCTATGAGAGACCCTGTCCGGAGGCTATAACCTCCAGAAGCAGAAGTTTCATTTGCTCTTCTCATCTCTTTAGAGTCCCCCGCGACGATCGCGTTGTATTCCCTTTTTTTCGCTAGGCAATGTTGCATCTCCATGCCGAGGCAGTAGTCCCCTCTTGCCAAGGAGAATAGGCGAACATTTATGTGTCCTCCTTCTCTCTGGAACCTTTCCGCTCCCGTCGATCTAGTTCGCGGCGCAGCTCCGACTCCGAAAATTTGCGTCCTCGCGATGTTAAAAGGTCTGTCCTCTGCATATTAGCGTCTGAGGTACGTCTCTTGACTTTACCTGATTCTCTCTTCCCCTTTTCACATCTCGAACTCTCTCTTTCCCCCTTGTGTTGCTCTCTCTTTAGACATGACCTTCTCCGGTCTTTTCCTTGGGGGGGGGGCAACGGATGTAAAGAAGCTAGAAGATTTTTTTTTGATGACGCACAGTACATCGTCTCGGTTTCTTCGTCTCTTCTCTGCCTCCTCTCTTCCCCTCGAAGCCCCCCCTCTGCCCCTTCTGCTCGCTGCTTTCCTCATAGAAAGAAACTTTCGCCCTATTCCTTGGCAAGGAAGCTCCGAGGAAGGCGGCCCCTTCCCCAATTGAGATCACGAGTGACTTCTTGGACTCTTATCTTCTTTCTTCGCCTTCGCGACGGGTGAGTCTTCATTCGAAGCGCCCCGCGTTCCGATCACTAACATTCTGCGCTCGGATCCCCCCTCCTCATGATTACCTCTCTGAAACCCCTTTCCTTTAGGTGCCCCTTTGTTTGTCAGCTCACAACATGTACCACTTTCCAACGCAATAATCGAGGTATTCACTGCCCTTGCCTTCTTGCTCTAGGCGCGCTGAGGCGACGGACCTTCTTTTTTTTTGCCGTGTCGCGGTCGACCAACGACCTTAGAGGCGCGCACCCGGAGTCCCTCTTTCCCCTTCCCCCACCTTCCCCCCCCGGTGACGTCCCTCCCCTTACTACCGGTCGGCCTTGAGAAATTGTGGCGTTGGAGACGTCCTTGTTCCTTCACGTGTTTTCCTCTTCAGGGTTTTTTGCTTGGACTCTTGCCTCTATCGATTCCGCGCGGGCGAAGTAGATCTGCAGTCCAGTTCGCGCTTTCCTCTCAGTATGTTACTTTCCCCGCTTAGTCTCTAGTCGAGGGCGCTCCGGGGTGCGCATTCCCTTCTTAGAGCAACGGGACAGGCGTCCTTCTTCATCTGCTTCGCTACTCCGGTTCATTTCTGGACTTGACCCTTGACACCTTTCAATGATAGCGGGCTCCGAGTTTAGGGCTCCTTTCTCTATGAGCTCCTTCTCCTTCTTTTCGCGGCGATGCGAGATTCCCCGGTCTGCCCGTCTGTCGTCGACACTGTTCGGCAGACTTCTCCTGTTTTCCAGCTCCTGCTCATTCTCCACTGTCCGGCGGGCATAAAGTTTTCTCGTCTACTCAGAAGATAGGTTTTCTAGGAGTCGGAGTCCCATCCCCCCCCCTTCTCCAGGACTTTTTCTGCATTTTTCCCTGTTTAAGTCGTCCTTCCCTCTCCGCCTGCGGATTGTCCCCTGGTTGCTCCCGGCGATCGCGGACCCCCCTTCGTTTTCCTCCCCCGATGGACCTTCCTTAAGGGCTCTGTTTCCCTCGGTGAGGTCGTGTTCAATGATTGTGTGAGACTGGTCAATTGAGCAGTAGATTGACGTTTCGTTGCGGTCTGTTTCTTTTCTCCCCTCTCCGTTCAGCTCTATCAGGAAGGTCATCTCGGCTGTGATCGACCCGTTTCCCGTCCCTCGACCCACGATTTACGCTCCGCGTCCGATTGGACGATCGCTGTGATCGAAAATCCTTCGGCGAGGCAGATAATTTCTAAGTGATTCTTGAAAGAGCTTTAATTCAGACGATTTGACAGCGAATTCGAGATTTCCCCGTTACCATTTTTTCAATTTTCCTAGAGAGGATTGCATTGACGCATTTGCACGGGACTCAGACTCTGATGTAAACCTGAGGACTCTCTTCCGTGGGCAACTTACCTTTTCCAATGGCTTTCTCCTCTACTTTACAGAAGTTTTTCCGCCAGTATTGCGGCCACGGGCACCTCGTTTTCCGGCTCTCGCCCCTCTTTGCCTTCCCCCCTTCGAACCTCCGGCCATGCGCCCCGCTGCCCGTGTTCCATATGGTAGCTCATTCATTTGACGTCCCTTGGTGATGGGACGTCTCCTTGACCCTGTTCCCCGTCTTCTGCTCGGCCCGTTCACCCCCCTACAACACGTGGCTGAAGGAGGAGCCCGAGAGAGCTTAAATAGAGAGATTTTTATCGAAGTTTAGGGGCCAAGAGTCCGTTTCCTGTCATTCAACGGTGGCCGAGATGAGAGGCCTTGGCCGGTCCCCTTGTCTCCGATCCCCTCGTTTTTCACGGTCTCCTTGCAGCTTTGGTATCTCGTGCGACGCTCGCTGCTGGGGACACTCACCGATCTCAGGAGGATCCGGCCCCTCCTGCCCTCCGGTCCCTTTCTACTACACGCTCTACGTGCCTGAAGCCGTTTTCCGCGAGAACGATTTTTTTTCCTTAGGCCACTCCTAGGCTCGGGAGCTGTAGAGTCTTTGCCATCTTGAGAGCTGCTCTTTTTCACGTCATTTCCTATCTCCTTCGCAAATACCGCTCTTCCTTCGACTTCACGCGTACCTT
>Ga0179593_1427460_pt1 | contig 11777 bp, 13 predicted proteins | sample CZODoug2_1_08_16_FD_185931 | JGI IMG/M metagenome (GOLD analysis project Ga0179593, IMG submission 185931) | Vadose zone soil fungal communities from Angelo Coast Range Reserve, California, USA - CZODoug2_1_08_16fungal (PacBio error correction) | ecosystem: Environmental > Terrestrial > Soil >... | reverse complement strand
AACCGAACCAGAGTTTACGCCTTGGTTCCACGATTCGCCAGGTCAACTATGAACATGGTCCCCCCCCTCGTCCCCTGAGCCCCCTTTGTTGGCAGGAGGAGACGGTCCGTCACTTTTTTGCCGTCGTCCACCTTACTGGTTCCAGTTTCACCAGTTTTGAGTCGCTAGGTCTTACCCGGCGTTCTCCCTGACGATTTTTTTTCCGGTTTTTTCCGGTTTAGTTTGTTCTTTGCCTTAGTTCTTCGTCATTTCATCCCTACAGAGCTTCCCAGTTTTGGCATCTTGCCCCCCCGCCCTCACTCCGTCCAGCTCTTTCTGTTGTTCTTTTTGTTGACCCGTCCGCCCGAGGGTCACCGATTTCGTATCATCCCCCCTCCCTGTGTGGGTCTTTTTTCCCCTCCATTCATTTTGTGTGGTATTAAAACCCCCCGCTTTTGATTCCGAAACTTCTTTTCCCCCCCTTTTCTCTTCCCTTAAGTCGGTTAAGCCACTTTTGGGTTGCGAGATTGTTGTTTGGGTCGTTTGTGTTTCTCGTTTTTCGTCCCCCCCCCCCCCCCCCCCTTTCGGCCTTCAACCTTGGACCTGCCATTTTAAAGTTCTTTTTCTCTACCTCTTTTCGATTGTTCTTCTTTTTTTTTCTGCTTGGGCTTCCCTGGGTATGAAGATAAAGTCTTTCCCACTGCTTTTCCGCAACCCCTTTTTTTTTTTTTTTTGCAAATGTCTTCGTCCCCAGTTCGATTCTGTTTTCCTGTTTGTTTCCGGTCCTTATCGTTACTGCTACTTCGTTTGCACCCAAACTTTCTTTTTTTGTGCCTTTTTCTGGATTTTTTTCGTATCGTCCCTTTGCCACGATTTGCTGTGGTTCCCCCTGGACCTGTAATTGTTGATTCCCTTTAACTCCCCTCACGTTTGCAGAGCTTCTTTCAACCCCCCCAGAATTCTAGTTCCGGTACTATTTGGTCCTTTCCTTTTCGAATTTTTCGTTTTTTTTGCCTTCGACCTTGTGTATAAAATTCTCTTTTTCTTTCCTTTTCTTCTTTCTTATGTTTGTCTGACAGAGACTTTTGTCTTTTTATCATGACTTTTTTCAGCCTTTTGTCAGGAGATACCATCTTCGGCGGAGTGGCAGGAGTCCGGCTTTTAGCACCCGCTTACTCGGTGCCAAAGTTCATCCCCCTGCCTTTTGGGGGTTGTTGATTTGTGCGTGTTCATTGGTTTTTTGCTTTGGTTTTGTTTTTTTTTGAAGTTGATTCCCTGCTCGCCTTAAGAATCCCCTATTTTTTATTCCTCCCCATTGCCCTCTTTTTTTTTTTTCCCTTTTTTCAAACGTTCCTTTTGCGCTAACCAACAAAGGAACCCCTCTTCTTCCTCATGACGCTTGTTGATCCCTCCCCCCCAGGTCTGGTAGGTTTTTTTAGTTTTGGGGCGTTCCCCTCCTGCAGTTTCTGCGTGAGGGCCTGTAGACCACCTTCTTGAGCCACGGAGTTTGTTTTGAAACGAACGGGACATTTTCGGGAAAGGCGCCATACGTTTTGGTTCGTTTTTTTCATTTTTTTTTTCACTTGTTTACCCTGCCAAACCACCTCACTCGTTTTTTCTCATAGGTTTGAAAGGGTGTTTTTGCCGGTGGGGGGCGTGCAAACACACTTAGCCACGCCCCTTTTTCCTCCCTTTTGACCACGACCCTGTTTGTGAAGCCTTTTTGCATTATTCCTTCGCTGCTATAGTGGGCCTATGCTAATGAACCACTGACATTTTTGGTTGCCACCCCCCCCAGCGACAACCTCGTGGAGACCCGGTTTCCCCCCCATGGGCCCTTTCTCCCCCAGCGGGATACGCCCCAAAAAAGGGTTTTTATGAGGTAAGGGCACGTTTGAAAAAAACCTGTTTGTTAAGTGATTGACTGATCTCAGTGGTGCCTGGTTCTTTTGTTGTTACACCCCACTCCTGTCTTCGTTAAAATCCGTAATTCAAAATTAGTAGGGTGTACCCGTCAGGGCCACCTTAAGTGACAAAAACTTCTGATACTTCCTTTCCTTCTTTCTAGCTTGTTTTTGTTTTTTCTTAATGTCATCTTTTCCCTATTGACATTTGGTTTTTTTTTTAGTTAACGGTATCCCTTTACTCCCCTTGTTTCTACCCCGATTTTTTTTACCCCCCAATGAGGTTTTCGGTCAAGACCAAGATCCCTCCAAAGGAGTCTCTCTCTGTCGCTTTTCCCATCCCCCTACTTCCCAGAGCTCACGTGTAAGTGCGTTTTTGTGCTTTTTTCCCACTCCCTTTTTCATTCCGTACTCCTTTTTTTTCTGCGAATTTCATAAGCTCTTGTTTTTTTTTTTTTTCGCAAACGGTCAACCCCAAAACCAACTTTTTTCACCATGTAGCCCTTGGCTAGGCGCGTGTCTTCCCTTTTCACTGAAGGTCTTTGAGCTTCCCTTTTTGGCTAACGTTTTTTTATTCGTTTTTCAGCCTGTGCTTCCTTGTTTCCCCTGAGCGCACAAGGAAATTTCAAGAGTCCCCTTTACACTGTTCTTCGAGGTTCTGTCCCCCGTCGATGGTCCAGTGGACCCAAAGTTGGGCTTTATTCTTCTCTGTTATCCACAAGGTCCCAACACTCTTTGTTAGTTTGGTCCGTGTGGAGGCTACCAAGTCTCGTCTTCAATTCCCCTTCCTGCACTGTGGTTCAGCCCCGGCCGATTTATTCCATCCCACACGCGATGTTTGGTGTCGATTGATAGGGACTCCGGATTCGTCTACCCGCGGCGTTGCCCCCCTGTCACGTTCAAAACCCGACCGCTTCTCCCTTTCGCCTCTGAAAAAAATTGTTCCAATTTTTTGAAGCGTCGTTGTTTTTAGTTGTCTTTATCGATCTCGTGATTTCACCCCCCTCCAATTCCGGCGCCCTGGCAGGTTACTTCAACCCCTGCGGGATAGTTCTTTGTATAAGATTGCTTTTTTTTTGGGCCACTTGATTCGTCTGTCTTCCCTTGCCCGTTAGACGGGGCTATTTCATTTCGTTAGGACGTGAAAATCCTTTCTCCTGACCTTCCCAGCCGTCGCGGAGATTGCCTGACCCTTTGGGATTGCTTTATTGTCCAATTTGACCCTTTTTGAAACTGGTCTTGTTCCCCCCTGTGTACCACCCGATTCTGCATCAGTACGATTTCTTTCCCATGGGGACATCTATGTCTTAGTCGTTGCACTTCCGCTCCCGTAGTGTTCGTGTTTTTGTTTTTTTTTTGAATTATTTTTACCACTCAAGGCGTGTGTCTTCAGTTGTTTTTTTTTTTTTTTTAAATTGTGGCCCCCCCCAAAGCGGCCCCATTTCGTCCTCCGGGTTGCCAGCTTGCCTGATCCAACTCTTCCGATAGACTGTCCGATCTCTTCTCTTCCCTTTTCGGCGATTTTGACCCCTTGTCTCTTTTGTGGAGTTCCTGCTTCCGTGACTTTTTTCACCAAAATTAATTAACCCTGTCCCTCGTCTCTGTGCTTCACCTTTCAATCTATCAGGGCCCTGGACTTCCTCCCCCGTCTCTTTTCACACTCCCTTCAACTGGAATTTTTTTTTCCTTAACCACTGCTGGACGATGGCCCTTTTCTCCTTGTCCCTTAAACAGTTGCCCCACTTGTTGATAGCCGGGGGTATGTGTTTTTTTTTTGTTTTTTTTCCCCCCCCATCAAAGAGCAGGTTTTCGTTTGACCCCCTGAATTTTTGTCCCCCCCCCCCCCCTTCGCTGCAAAGTCCCCTCACCTGGTAAGTTGATATTTCGCGTTCTTTGCCTTCCCAGGGACCCCCCCTTTTTCCCGTCCTCATTCTGATGGAATTGGAACTTGTGATCCGCACACGGTCCTCTTTGGAGCCCGCCCGTTTTTTTACCGTTTTGTCTCGAGACTTGCTGGGTCGCCGTTTTGATCGAGGTGATGCATGGCTTCCCTCTTTTCTTGCCTTTCCCTTTCTTTCTTTGACAACCAAAAGATATCTCCGCGAGTTCTGTTTTTTTCCCTGCGTTCCCTACGTGCTTCATGTGTTTGTCCCTCATATCAGCTAAGTGTGTGGTGAGACTCGATGAAGTTTGTGCTCGTCGGTTTATTTTTTTCTCCACCCCCTTTGAGAAACTCTTTGGGAACTTGCTTGCGACAGCCTTCAAACATGATTTGCCTGTTATCAGGGACGCGTTTTTTTTAATGAACCTTGACGCACGAAACTTTCTTTTCGCGCATGCTTTTTCCCTCTGGAGGGACCCATCCTTCCCCCCCCCCCTCTCTTCAGTTCCTTGAGGAACCCAAATTCTGCTCCTCCTCCAGCTTTTTGAATGTCCTTATCCCCACGACCCCCCGCCAGCGTAGGATAGTTTTTTTCCTCTGCTGGCAGCGGCGAAGTCATTTGGACGCCGTTCCTTTCCCAACCGCCTCTTTTACCTCGACGAACCGGGTTGGGCCAACCTGTTTTTTCTTCCTTTTTTTCCATTTCCTCAGGTGTTTGCGTTTCCCAGGATTCTTATGTATTTTAGTCGGTCCCTAATTCAGTTCAGCTGAAGATGCACTGGGGGACGCCGCCGACTGTCGTCCTCGGTCCCATTGTTAATTTTTTAAAAGAATCCCCCCATCCCGCTCATTTTCTCGCCACCAGTCTCTCCGCAGTGTTATTTAGCGCGTTATCTTTTCCCCCATTCACTGTTTTTGGCCCTCGTCGTTCGTGGTGTCTGCTTGTTTTTTGGCACGAAATTCAGCAAGAATGGGGTCGTCCCACCAACCCCCCGTCAGGTTTAGGTCCCCTTTCGAGTGAGGGAAGGTGGACTTCCGAACTAGATTGCGCCCCCCCCCGGCCCCTATCTTTTTCGGTTTTTTCTTTGAAACGCTCGTCTTTTCCACTTCCCCCCCCCCCCTTTGTCAATCCCTTTCAATCCCGTCACACAAACGGGCCCATTTTTGGGGCCCACGTCGACTTGTTTGCCCGTTCATGATTTTTTCCTGTCTGTGCCGGGAACGAACTGTCTTTAGCCACACTTTTCTCCAGCGTAGCTCCACAGTTGATAGGCTCGTGTACTTCGTACAGAGATCGAGTTCCCCCTTCCTTCGCTCGGCTTTCTTTTTCAGTGAAAAATTCGATCCTGACCCTCACAGTCTTTGCAGCTACAATTCCACCTTTTCTAGTCTCCCGTTGGTTCCTCAGTGATTTTGTCACCTTTACTTTTCCCTCCCTCCGGTTTTGACGATTCGCTTCATGATTTTTCAGAACAGCGTTGATGGAATCGATCGGCTCCTTTTTTCCCAGGCAGGCCCCCTTTCTTTTTTCCTCGCTTGATCCCCAATTCTCCCTTTAAATTGCTTTATTTGACCCCCCTTGTGTCCTTCCTCTTCAATGACAAGCCGCCAGTACTTGTTCCTGTCATCTCACGCGTTGACGGGCCTTCTTGTCTGGCTTTTTCGCGGGCCCTTTTCTCCGGACTTCTATTTCCGGGAGATTTTCTGTCGGCTCGTCCTGGCCTTCTGTTTGTCAAGGTCCAGCACCGCGGCCGGAGCCGATCATTTGATTGACCTCCTTTGACGGCGTCCTCCCACCTCGCCTTTGTCTTTCTCGGCCGCTCTGAGTATTATCATTTCTCTTTCCCAGTTCCCAGTTAACCGAGATGTAGAGGGCTGTCCCCCTGTCGCTTTTTGCCCTCCCCCCCTCGACGCCGCGCTTGGGTCCCGTTCTTTGGCCTAAACTAATGCTGTGGTTTTTTTTGGATAACCCACCCCGGGATTATTTTCACGGTCCCCCCCGCTGTTGGGGAAGAAGTTAACCATTTGGAACAAAAGTTACCCCCCCCCCCACTATATTCTTTTCTTAGATTTTTTCAGGGATTATCTTCCTTACTTGTACCGCACGCGCTTAGGATTTTTACCCGACAAGTTGGATCTCACCGGCACCACTGATGCTATTTTTAATCCCTTCAGGCCCCCCTTTTTTTTGTTACCCTCATTTGGCGGGGGTATTCCCTCTGTTAACCTGCCGGCTGGGCCCCAACCCGCGGGTTGACTTACTGTGTCGCTGGGTTTTGCCCTCTCCAGGCAGTTGGTTTGAAGTAAGGATCAGCGCCATGCCGCGACCCCCCCCCTTTCCCCCCTGGTCTTGATTCGGGCCGCGGACCGGGTGAATAAGTTTTGCTGCCCCCTCAACCTTGGCCCCTTACAAATCTCAAAAGGCTGCTTTTTTTCCCGTCCCCCCCCCCCACTTGAGAGTTTTCCCATTAAGTCTGTAGGCATAGGTGTCCCCGTTATGTGAAGCCCCCCTTCAGTATTCGGCTCTCACCGCCAACCCCCAAGTTTGTATCTGTACTCCCCTCTTTTCCTGACTTTTGCCAGACTTTGTTCCTTTTTTCCTTGCCCCGTGGCCGTTGACTTTGTCCAACCACACCCTTGGGTCACACTTCCCGATTCCGTTTGTTGGTGGGGGTCTTTTTTCCTTCTTGATTTTCTTGATTTCGCGGTCAGCGTTCTATCCACCCCCCCGAAATGGTATCCCTGTCCAAAAAAAATGATTGATTTGAAACGTTCCCCCATTCCTGCAGGTGTCTACCGTGCGTTCCGTGGCCATTATTCTGTTCGTCGGGCTTGGCCCGCGCTTGTTTATCCGTTTAAACAACAAAATTTTTCTCGGTTTTCCCCCCAAGAAGCCCCGCCCCTAAGTTTTGTTTTTTTTTCCAGGTGATCTCCCCCCTTTTCGAAGCCAACCTACACTTTCTTTTTTTTTCTCTTTCTCCCCCAAGAAGGTCGCCTTCTGTCTCTTCCTCTGTTTTCAGGAAGTTTCCTCCTCCCCTTTTTGGGAGTAGAATATCCTTGAATGGGCCCAGTTTTCCCCTTTTCCGCCCCTGTCACTTAACGCTATCCCTTGAAAGGCGCCTCGTCTTTTTTTTGCTTTCGGCCTGAAAACCCTTCTTTCCCCTTTCCCCCCCCCTTTCCAGCCGTTTCCTTGTCACCGTGGCGACCCCCACTTTGTTCCTGCCCCTCTTTCCACTGTTCGTCCCATATCAGAAAGCATCCTCTGCAACCTCCTCACGAGCTGTTTTTTTTTTTTTTTTTTTTCTTTTCCCCGGGTTTTGGGCCGTTTCCCGTTAGTTAGCCCCCCCGCCTTCCCCCGCCCCCCCCCCCCCAGTGATTTCTGCGCTTTTGCGTTCTGTCACACTCCTCCTTAGTTCCCTCCCCCCAACCGCCTTTTCCCACTATTGTCTATCCAAAGTTTTTAAGTTTCGGTCTTTCCTTTTCCGACCTTCCTGGGATTCCTACCGTCCTGTTTTCCAAATAGGCTTTATTCAAGATCAGAACCCCCCACCGCGTCTTTCCTTTCTGCTTTTGGTTTTTCGATTCCCCCCAACCCTTTGCGGGCTTCGTCCTCTTTTTGCTCGGCCCCTCTCTCCTGGCCACTGACTGCGAACCTAAAGGGCTCACTCTCGTTTTCCTAACGCCTTATTCTCCTCCTGGTCCGGATGGGCCAGGGGTTCCTACCCTGTTTTTTTTTTCTCCCTTTCCCCCAACGTGTCCCTTTTTCTGCCTTTCCTATTTCCTGTTCTTAAAGAGTGGGCCCTCTCACCCTGTGCATATGACGTCCCCATTTCTGTCACCTTTTATGTGGGAATCTCTTCTCTTTTCCCCCCTCTCCTCCCTTTTTTGTTTTTTTTCTCTATATGCCCCCCCGAACAAGCGTTGTACCCTTCCCCCTTTTTTTTACGATACTCCCCACTTGTGCAAGCGGACCTCGTAGAGAACCATTCCGTTTCAGTTTATTTACTCTTTTGCGGATTTTCAAGTAGAACTTTAAGGTAACCCGTTTCAAACCCCTTCTCGTTAGTCTCTCCCTCCCCTTCACAATTAAGGTAGAGCACTTTTTATTCCAGCCTTTTCTCTGTTCGGCGTCTTTGTTCTGTTCTCTTTTCTGTTCACGATAAGAGTGCCAGTTTTTTGCCAGGACTCCTGCCTTTCTTCCCGTCACTCCCTAGGTCGCTTGACTCCCCTCCTCTTGGACCCTGTCTTTCTCCTTTGGTGACGAAACATTTTTTTTTCTTCCGCCCGTGTAGTTAACCCTCGATATAGCCCCGTGACCCCATGCTTTGTCTTCCCTACCTCTCCCCCCTTCGGTATTCTTTTTTTGGCCGACGAGCTTGTTTTTGGGTCGTTGTCCGTTTTTTATGATTCTTTTTTTCTTTGCCTAAACTTACCCCTTGCACGTTTTATTAACAATATTAGTTGTTTATTTTTCCCTGCGTCCTAATATCCTGGTTCATCGTCCGATCCAGTTTGACGTCAGTACCAAACCCCTTTTGTCGTGCAACGTTTCTTTGTAGTCTTTCCATTTCGATTTTTTTTGGGTTTTTGGGACGGCATTAGTTTCCATGATCCTCGGACCACACGTCTCTTCCTTCCTTTCCTCTTGACTTCGTATCCCCTTTTTCCCCCCTTTTGCCCCCTCTTTCTTTGGACGTGCTCACCTGGGGATTCCTTGGAAATTCTACCCGATTTTTCCCCTGGCATGAATTGATCTCTGCACCAGATTTTTTCTTGTAGGAACGCGCCTTCTTGTGCTGGGAACTTGTACGAACATTTGGTGTTTGACGGTGACCGATCCACTTTTTTCCCCAACCTTTCTGTCATGGTTTATTTTCTGATTTTTGTCGGCCCGAGATTTTTTTGTTGTATTTCTTGTTTTTTTTATTTTTTTTTTTTTTTTTTTTTTTTTAGTATCGGCTCTTTCCCTTTTATGGCCCAGTATCCGAGCTTTCGTCTGTCCAGTTGCCTTTAGCACAACCTTTTCCGTAATTTCCTTTCCAATGTGTTGTGCTGGCTGTTCAATTTTCTTTGGTTGGTGAGTGACTCCTCCCGTTTTGACTTTTTTAGACCTCCCCTTTCAGACTCCTGGTGCTTCCATACTTTCACCTTTTTTTCAACGGGTTCCCAACGTTCGATATTTTGAAAAAAAAAAGTCCCCCCTATCTGCTTCATTCCATGGGAATTTGAAAAACAGAATGAGGAAAATTCTGAGTTTTGGCGGATAGCTCCTCATTTTCCAGGGGAAGTTCTCTTTTCTTTGAGCACCTTGGAGACCCCCGTTCGGGGACGGGGTTTTCATGGAACCGTGAAAGGATCTGGTTTTATACGGCGTTTTTCTTGAGTTTACTCCGATCTTTGGTTTGATTTGGGGGTTTGTTTTTTTTTGCGTGGTTCTCTTTTTTTTTTCCCCAATTGGTTTAATGTTTCCCCCCCCCCAAGTAAACGTACTCTTTTTGAGCTATGGTTTACCCTGTGTCCCCGTTGTGGATTTTCGCACCTTTTATCCCCGTTTTTTTTCTTGGCCGACAATAATCACCCCCTTTTTTTGGTGTGCGGATTCCCCCCCTCCTGCTTCTTCTTTCACGATGGATCACTGCCCCTTTTCCCCCTTTGCTTCGTTTGAACCAGCGCCACACCTTTCTCCCCCAGCTTTTTGGACGCCCCCCCCGCGTGCCTTGCTCCACAGGAGGGATTCCCCCCCAGGCCAAACTGCCTTGTCTAATTTTTTTTGGTCTCACTTTTGTCAAAAACTTTTCTAAGTGATTGCTGTCTCCCCCCTTGGGGCGGTTGTAGCTTTTTTGCATTTTTTTGTACACCCCGTCCCAAGCCTTCGGGGTCCACATCCGTGAAGGCAGCGTTTTTTTTTCCAGTTTTTCAGTCCCCCTTTGACCCCCACACCTTCCTGATCTAATGTTTTCCTGCTCTCGTGCTTGTGTTGGTTCCTTTTTGTTCTGTCATTAAAGTCTGGTTCCCTTTGTGCCATCAAAGCGTTTCTTTCCCTTGGGATCACGTTCGCAACGCGACCACCACTCCATGCGGTTTGAGGACCAGACCCCCCGATATGAACCTCGAGCTGTAGTAGATTGGGCTTCCCCCACGACTACGTTACAAAGCGCGCATGGTTTTCTCTGGACGGTGATTTTTTTTCTAAGGGGATCCCTGATCATCCCCCCCCTATAGTTTTTGAATTCACCCTTTACCCTTTTCTCTTTTTCTCTCCTTCAATTTGCAACAATTTTCCCCTTTAGGGCTACGGAAGTTTCTGACCCTTTGCCTGACGCACTGTCGCCAGAGGCGACGTTTTACCTCCTCTTGATATGTATCTACGGCGCGGAGCCCCCCAGCTGTCTAATGACTACCAAGAGGCTTCCCTTCCCCCCCCTCCTTAGGTTTGGTCCCTTTAGCCCTTGGCAAGGAGAATTACCTTTAGTGAGGCAATTTCATTCACGGTCAATCATCCCCCCGCATGGTTTTTTTCTGGTTCTGAAGAGTAGGGTTTTGTCTCAAGCGCTTTGTCCCTCCCCCCCCTGTCGCACCACTGGTTCAATCAGGAAGATATTTCCCCCCCATACCCCCCACGGTTATGCCTCTTGTGTTTTTTTTTTTTCGCCCCGCTGCTCGACGCGATTCCTCCTTGCCACGCTTCCCGTGCCAGTCCCAGGCCCCCCCCCTTGTTCTTTGTTGACGTCTGCTATGGGTTCAATGTTCCCTGGTTTTAGTTCCCGAGCTTCTTCTTCTTCTCGAATGATTTCCGCTTTTGGGACTCCCTTTTTCACTACCTACTTGTTCTTTGTCCCCAGTGCAAGAGACCCTGCTGTCCTGTATCTTTCTAGTTGCTTGAATGGGCGCCTTCAGCCTCCTCCTTGGCTCTTAACGTTCGGGGTTCCCCCCCAAGCTCTGATCTTTCACTTCCCTCTGCGTCGCGAAGGAGTTTTTTTTAAATTTTGGGTAGGTTTTTTCCTGTTCTTACGATGTTTTTGTTCCTTCTTAACATGAGTCGCGGTGGTTCACCTCACAACCTCATCCCGCTTTCAAATTTGTCAATCTATTTCTCCCTGCCCTCCGATGGCCAGGTTTCCCTCGGTCCGTACCTTCGTGTTTTTTTTTCTCCCCCGGCCCAGTTTTGTAATCAAGTTTTTTTCCCCCCCGCCAAGCATGTCCAATGACCGCGGATTTTTTATAGGCCTTTGAATGATGGGCACCCGATCCCCTCCCCTGGCCCTGCCACGATCTTCGTTTCGTCCTCTTTGTCTCTCCCCCTATGTCTTTTTTTTCTGTGGGTCTTGCCTCTGCCTGTGGTTGTGAACCCAAAATTACTTGCCCACCCGGTTCCAGCGGGTCATCCTTTTTCCTTGTCCATGGTTTTCTCCTTCAGGCCCCTGGACTTTTTTGAGGACGCCTTAACAGACCCCCAGACACTGTTTTTTCATTCTTGTGGCTCCCCAACCTGTCTGCTGTTCTTCTCCGATAACAGGTTGGCCCCCCCCAACCCTGGTGATAGCCGTTTTTTCGTGGTCTGCCCCCCCCATACAACGCGAAGGGGGGAGCTTTTTTTTTCCAATGACTTTGTCACACCTGACCGCTTGTCCTTTCTTCCTCAGTTTGCCGACTCTTGTTCCGCTTTTTGTTCTGTGTCCCTCCGGGACTTTAGTTATTTTTTGGAGCTTGAGACAACCTTTTTCTTGGCCTTGTTATCGCCCAACCATCATCTCCTTGTGGTGGTGTGGTTCTTTTTGGCCTCTCCTCCGCTTTTTTTTTTTCCCGTTTGTTTTGCTTTAGTTCTGTCTTTGGCGAATTCTTTTTTTCTTTTTCTTTTTACGGCAGGACAGCTACGCCGACCCCGTGAAGTTTTTTTTCTGCAATTAAGCATTCGTTTTCGCAAGTGCCCCCTTTGGTTGCGGTTGCCCCCCTACATTCCCCCCCCCGCCGAGGAATTTTCTCTGATCCCTCTGAAGCCCCGGGCCTCTTTC
>Ga0179593_1694897_pt1 | contig 11778 bp, 12 predicted proteins | sample CZODoug2_1_08_16_FD_185931 | JGI IMG/M metagenome (GOLD analysis project Ga0179593, IMG submission 185931) | Vadose zone soil fungal communities from Angelo Coast Range Reserve, California, USA - CZODoug2_1_08_16fungal (PacBio error correction) | ecosystem: Environmental > Terrestrial > Soil >... | reverse complement strand
AGCGCTGTTCCTTTCCCCACTTTCTGGCCTGTAACTGTCCCCTGTCGCTCCGCCATTTGCCTTCTCCCCGAGTTTCGCCGATAGCCTCCTTACAAAAATGGGACTTCCCCAGCACTTCTTTTCACGTACTCTCTTTCCTTTTTTTGAGACTTCTTTATCTTTCCCCCTTAGTCAGAATCGGGGGCACGGTACTAATTTTTTCAAACTGCAGTTCATTTTTTTCCCCTCTATCTATCGGCGATTTTAGCATCCTCGCTAGACTTTTTTCTTTGGGGCCATTACACCCCCAGCAACCTCCCCTCTCTAACCTTTCCTTTTCCTGCTGTCCTCCTCAACACGTCGAGATAGAGCCACCTCTTTTGCAATACGAGCCGAAAATTCCGGAATGATCCTAACCCTAGTGGTTCCCCCCTACGTCCCTCCCCCCCTTTGGACCGTTTTCCTCGAAAAGCTTCAGGCCGCCTCACCTCTTCATTTCCGCCCCTAGGACTTCGATCTTCCCCTCCCTTCCCCTCTCGTTCCCTTTTCCCTCGCATTTTTTTTTTGAGGGCGGTAAGGAGAACTGCCTTGGCCCAGGTCCCCTTGTTTTTTTCTTTCCCCCTCCCTGATTTTATCCACCATCGCCCATCCCGCCCCTGGCCCCTCGGGTGTGTAGCCAAAGGTAATTCCTTTTCCCTTTTCAGGATTTCTTCCCCTTAACTTTCCTTTGCCTCGTACCCTCCGACGAGGCGAGTTCAGACTATTCTTACCAACCCTTCGTTCTCCCCCCTTCTCGGTGACCGTTCTTTCTTCCTGATCCTGCTTTCCCGTTATTTCAATCTCTCTGATTAAATCGCTTTTCTTAGCCTCCAAGTGGCCGAAGCATCTTTCTTTCTCTGGCTTTCCTCTCGCTGGGCGTCGCTTCAAGTTTTCCCCCTGTTGGCTTGTTGATCGATATATTGACCCTTTTTTTCCAGCTCCTTTTTTTCCTTGCCACCTCTTTCACGGTTTTTTTTGTACTTTCTTTATTCACGTCCCCCGCTCGTGGCGATTGAATAGGGCCAAAATAAAGATGAAGGAGCTTTCTTTTTACCCCCGCGGGTCCATTCCCCCTCAAGCCGATCGTCTCCGCCCTAGCCAGGACTCTTAACACCCCTAAAACCCCTCTCTACAGATCGACTTGGCTAGTGTATGATAGGTTCTCCCCCTTGGGGACTCCCCCCTTTCCCTCCCCAGAAACCCCTTCTCGCCCTTTCTTTCCCCGGTACACTTTTCTTCCGTTAACAATTGGAACCTCTTCTCCTCCCTTTCTTTTTGCCCTTTTCTTTTCACCGCGGCCCGCCCGAAGGTTTTAGTCCTTCCTCCATACTCGTTTTTCTCTTGTATCGGGAAGCATAAAAAAGGGATAAGCTCTTTTTCTTCGCTCCTTTCCCCTTCGCAGTCCTGCCCTTTTTTTTATTTGGCCTTTAGTCGCCTTCTTTTTTGTCTCTAGATGCTCAGGTCCTTGGATTTCTTTGTCCTCCCTTTGTGGTGCTCCCCCTTCAATCCTGTTCGCATTATGGACGCGAGACTGATTTTGGTAGTCCCTTTACCCTTTCCCCCTTCTCCCCATCCCTCTTTCGCGCTCTGCGTTCTACACGCACATGTTTCACCAGTTCCCGGGAGCTTATCGCATTCTTTTCTAGGAGTGGACCTTCCTCTTCTACTCGTCTTCCCCCCCCGACTTCTGTCGAGAAATCTTTCCATTGTTTTGGGTGTGTGTTGTTAGGAAGCAATAGAGAAGCCCATAATTGGTACCATGATTTTCCACAAGATAGGGAATAGTTTCCCTTTCCTGGAGGATTTTTGGACCCCCACCCTCCTCTTGACATCTGATTTTTCTTTTTTTTCCTTCACGTTGGTGGAGATCCCCCCGAGCCCTCTACTGAAATCCCCTTTCCCTCCTCTTCCGGACACTCTAACTTATGGTAGGTCGGAATTCTTTTTTTACCTCTTCTTGGCTTTTTTTTTCTTTTCCGCCCCTCCTTCTTCTTTGAAAATTTTCAAGGTTTTTTCGAAATTATTTAGCGCTGCAGACTATCATGCTCTTTCCCCCTCCCCCTCAATCATTTCCTTCCCTCTCTCCCCTTTCTTGCCATGGCGGCCCCCTCCCCGGCATTAGCCCGCTCCTCCCTTCGATGACGACGAGAAGGTGCGCTCCTTTTTCCTCCTTTTCCTCTCCCCTCCGTTTCTCGCCCGCATGTTCTTCCGGCCACCTTCCCCTGCTGACACCCCCCCCCTGACATATGCGATATCCCTTCCCCGTGAGTCTTCCTTTCTCAGCCCCTATCTTTTTCTCCTCTTCTCCCCCCGTAAAGTGCATTCCTCGTCCCTATGTTCGCCATGGTCTTCTCCCCCCCGAACGGCGTGCGACGATCATCATCCCGAGGGAAATGTCCCCCCCCCCCCCGGACACTTCGTTTCTTCCTGCTCCTCTTAATAGCTTTTGAACATTTAAGCTGCCCCCCTACAGCCTGATGAGAATGGGTTTTTGTAGGTACTAGGGTCCCCCCCCCCCCCCCCCCCACATTTCCCCCGCGGTTCCGCGACCACCTCGCTTTTTTTTTGATCTGGAGTTTTTTTTTTTTACTTCTTTCTCAGGGTGATCGTGCAGGAGTGTGTCTACAGCAGCTCTTCTTTTTCCCAGGGATATCCCCTCCTGCCGCCTCTGATTTTTTTCCCTTCCAAACGCATCCACTCCTCTTTTAGTGTACAGACTGTACCCGTTCTCCCCCCCTTTGGCCCGCAGAGAAACGTTACTTGTGTCTGGACTTATGTCATGCCCCCCCCCTGATTTTCAACCTCTTGTCAGCCGCCCACCTCCCTCTTCAGGATCAACCCCTCCCCCCTAGCATAAAGGGAGGCTTCTCACTTGCTTGCTTCCCATGTACCTTTTCTTTTCCCCCCTCCCAACGACCGTCTTTTCCTGGACGGAGCTAATTCACCTTCTGCTTCTCTCTCTAAGTAGTTAGAACAGTGCAGAAAGATCGGAGTGTTCACGTTTCCTCTGCAATGTGCCTTTCTTCCTTTGGCTAGGCCCCCCGCCTTTCCTCGCGTTTAATTACCCCCCCTACTCGTTTCCCGGTCACGGGCGATTGGTGCTTCTATGCTCCCCCCCCTTTTCTTCGTTCCCCGCAAACCCGCTTCCGGTTCGACGCCCCTCCCTCCCCCCGTTGCAATTTCTCCGTACAGTTCTCCCAGAAGGTCCTTGAAAGTTCTTCTTCTCCCCTCGCTTCCCACCTCTTCCTGGGGCGCAGAGCGAACCAGTTCCGACCCCTTCATTGGCTGTTTCTTGGTCCCGGTGATTCCGGGAGACCCCTTTAGGCCCCCTTGCTTTGGCAGGAGTGTACGACCCCCCCCCTCCGCCCTTGTTTCTCCCCCCGTTCTTTCCCTCCCCTTCCCCGGGGTGATGCGTTTTCGGCCAATGCAACGACGGATATGACTCCATCCCTTTATCTTTTTCGCCCCTTTTTCTTGCGGAATCCCCCTTCTTTGGGCTCAACCTTCTTCCAAAGATCCGGAGACCCCTGCTCCCCAACTCTTCCTTTCTTTTTCCCGTTCGTTATGGGAAGGAACCACTCTGGGAGATATTATTTCCAATCGTCAATCTCCGGCCTTTTCCCTTTTTGTTCTGCGCCTTTGTGTTCACTCCTCTTTTCCCTGAAAGAGATATATACTCCTTTTCTTTTTATACTCGTGGTAGAGATGCCTGGTTCTTCCACTTTGCTTCTCGTTGGACCTCTCTCTCCCCCCCCCTCCCCCCCTCCTCGCCAGCCTCTCTTGGGGTTTGCAAATTCTTGACTGGCCCCCCCTAGTCTCCTTTTTTTCAACTTTTCCTAGGCTGCCAGTTGTGAATCTCTCGGGAACCGCGGAGAATCTGGTTTTTCACACCCACTCCTTTTTTTCGCTTTTTCTCCATCTTTTTTGCCTCTTAGTAGCCGCCTCAGGATTAGAGCGGTTTTCCCCCGAACAACCAGGAGCGTCGTTTGTACTCTTGAGGGTTTGGAAAAGTCCGTTTTGATTGGACCTGCCCCTCCCAGCCCGCGCGACCTCCCCCTCCCTTTTCCCCTTTTCCGTCACCTCACTTTTTGCTCTCAGGTAATTGCGTCCTTTCACTTTTAGACATTTTTTTTCCGATGCCCACGCTAGGGCGAGGACTCAGTTACCCCTTGCCTCCTCTCGCCTCCCTTTTTCCATTCTTTCCGGGATGTTTTTTTGCGTAGAACACGTTTTCCTTTACGAGGACTACATCTAGCCAAGCATCCTCCTCTTCATCCCTTTCAGGTTGTCCCTTTGTTTGGAATCGACCAAGTATAGCTTTACTCCTAGAAGTAATTCTTTCCCCCCAATTTTTCTGTCTTCCACTCTTTGCGGGAATTTCCTACCCATAGTGAAACACCTTCGTTTTCTTCTGATTACTCATCTTTCTCTTTGTTAACCGAAATCTCGTTTATGTGGCCACCGATCCCTTCTTCCGTGATAATTGGATGTTCCCTTTTTTCCTGGTCGACCGTGTTTCTGAGACGCAGGGATCAAATGTTTTTTTTCCCTCCCTGCCAGTGATCCACCTCGTTTTCCCCCCTAACCTCCCAGCCTGCTCTTCGGTATCATAGGTTGTATTTGTCACGCCCCAGTCGGTGGGTTCCTTTGATGGTTCTTATTCACCCCCTGCGTTTTTCTTATTGATACAATTGTCCCAGAGAACATCCCTCGATCAGTCCGAAGAGCATTTCCCCTTCAACAACCCCGTACACTCCGCCCCGCAGACTCGTATTCCGCCTCCTTGAGTTTGTACCCCTTTTTTTGTGACTCTCCTAAGAAGCACCGTCCACCCACCCCAACCCAGTCAATCGAACTCGTCGTTACCAATTGTCCCTCTTTAACCCTTTTCTTAATAGCTCCCCGTGCAGTTCGAACAGTGCCCTAAGAAGAGGAGCGCGCACGCCTGTACCCGGTTTTGGAACCTTTTTCTTTTAACCATTCTTATGATAGAGCGAACCCGACCGTAGAAAATTATATTTGGCGCTATGGGCGCGGGTCTCTAGTATGCCCCAATTTTTGTTTCGAGCCCCTTTTTCAGCTTTGGAATCCATTACAATTGTTCTATACCCGGGTCGAAGGTATTGTCCATTTTGCCGGAGACATTAGCGTCGTTTCATGAGGTGGCCCCGTCCTTTTTCTTGTCCGACTCTTTTCTTTTAAAATTTTTTTGACCGTGCGCGGGTAACCTTGTCGTTTCTAAGGAGCAGAGCAGCCATGACCCAGCACTGCGAAATCCTCTGGTTTCCTATTGGCCCACTCTTTCCCTTTTACAATGCCTGGCCCCTGCTTTTCCAGATGGTAAGTTTTTTCCAGCGGGAGGTTCCTGGGACATCTTATTAGCGTCTCTCCCCTTTTGGTGTTTTTGATGTCCTTGCTCTTTTGCTTTTCGACGAAGGCCGCCGCGGCTTTTTTTTCATTTGGTGAAAGGATCTGGGGGCCGGGTCGTTAACCCGACCTTTTTTACAGGATTTTTTTTGAAATTCCTTCCTTAGAGAAGCAATTGTCCAGAATCAAGGGCGATCGTCCCATTGTAATGTGCATGTGCCGGCCTCGCCTATGATTTCGACCCGGTCTGGTAGATAGAGAAGTGTTTTCACGTTTCTGGGTTGGGGACTTCCATGATCTCCTTTCCCTGTTTGGCTGCAACGTATCCAAGAAACGTCCCAAAACTGGGCCTCTAGGCGGCTCTTTGCTCATCTCAGCCCAATATCTGTTTTCTGTTTCCTCGCCGCCTCTGATCCCGATGTGTATCTTCACCTCCCGAGACCCCTCGGCCGGCTCGTCTTTTTTCGCCGGCTTTTCTCTGCCGCGGCCCCTGCCTTCTTCTTGACGCACGCGGCTGATTACGCTGCTCTGGTTCCTGTTCTCTGTTGCACCTGAAGTATTTTTTTTTTCCGTGGGGCGTTGTGGCCCCCCTTTTTACCACCTGGCAGGTTGAATTTCTTTTTCGCGCGGGTCTTTTGTTCTTTTACGGCGTCCGCGGAGAGTCGCTGCTTTCGCTGCCACCTCCAGGATTCTTCGCGCAATCGTATGCAGCCCTCGTTTTTTACTCAACGAGGGTTAAGAATCGCCAAGCGAAGCCCGCTGTTTGTCGGTTCTCTCACGGCCGATCAAAAATCGTCCCAGATAGTGACCGTGATTTTCCAACGACCACGGCGCTTGAACCGCCATAGAGATTGTTTGGAGACTACACGGACGCCCCTTTTGCTGGACTTGACTTGCGGTTTCTCCCTCCCATGCTGCTTCCGCTCGCGCGGGTCCGAACGATCATCCAGTTGATGATACGTTTGGCCGTACTTGTCGGTTTCGACCACTCGCGTCCTTTTGGGGGGCTTCGTGCGTACCTCAGATTCTGCCAGAACATGCTGCTCAGGGTCTGACTCGTCCCCTCCCCCTCCCCGTGCGAGGAGCTGGTGGAAGCACGGTAATATGCGCGTGTGAGTGAGGACTGAACCCCGTCTCCCTATGCCGTGCTTTTTTTGTCCAATTAGAAGGAGATTATTCGGGTGCATGATCTCCTCTACTTTCCGGTCTTCAACCTCATCCACTTGCTGGTGGTGGCACCCAAACGATTACCGAGTCCGCGACGATCTTTCAGTGTATGCACCCCTAGGAACGGATCGTGTCCCACTTCTCCCGTTAGCAATTCCTAGCTTTAACCATGGTCAACCCCTTTCTTCGCCCCGTTCTCGCTTGCCCATCTTGGCTGAGTCTTGATCTACGCCCTCCTGATCCTCTTGGCTGCCTCCTTTTCGGTCAGGCCCCTCTCTCTATTTTGTTGGGTTGCGGAGCTTTTCTGAATTTTGATGAGAATAACATTTTCTTCTTACACGTAACCCCTTCCCCGGAGTTTAGTACATGACACATTTCATGCTCATCGATACGTTGTACATTCTTCGTGGTGACTTGTCACCTCATGGGGGTTTTGCCTCCTATTCTCTCCCAGGGGTTAGAATTGGCTTTTACCATTTGACGAGTTGGTGGACATAAACCCTTTCCTTTTCCTTATAGTTCGAGGTCTTCGAGTCCTGCAACTTTTATTTTTTTAACCCCCACCGACGGCTTTCAGCCCTTCTGTACCCTTGGTAATCTAATTGCCGTCTCTTTTTCACCATGTTACGATTGTAACCCGAGATTGTTCTTTCATCCCCTGTTCCTCTCCTCCGTCCCCCGACCGGTTTTTTTAGGTCGAAGTCTCGCACCGTGTGCCAGGCCCTGGCGTGATGGCCTTACTCCCCCTAAAAGATCATAGTCTTTTTCCCCGCCCAGCTTACTGGGTATTCTGGATAATTGCTTTTTCCCACGCTCCTTTTTTTTTTCGTACCTTCCTTTTTCTCATTCCCCCTGGTCGTCCCCACTTACGAGGAGGAGAAACGGAGATTACCCCCATTTATTTTCAATTCTTTTTTGTTAGGTGCTCTTCGAGCCCCTCACCGACATGTTCTCTTGGCTTAATTTTTCCGTAATTCATAAATGATTGCCCTGACAAGAGTTCTTATTCATATTGGAGGTGAGTGGTCTTTCCCCCTGATTTCCCCACCTGTTGATGTGAGAATAGGGCCCAACCTTCAAAGAGCAAGCGTTTGGCTGCCCCTTATTCTTCTGTCATTCCATGAGCCGTTTCTTTTTCGGTATTTTTTTCGTTTTCCCCGCAACAGCATCTCTTCTTTGTTAGTCTTTCTGATCCGCTTTCTTCCGTCGCACGCAAGAAGTTCCCGTTCTCAACCCTCCTCCCCACCGGTTTTCCTCCTCGGCGTTCATTCGGTCCTTTTTTGAGTACCTACTTTGAACCAGGCCGCACAACCCATGTCCTTTGTTTCTCCCCCCTTCATGGTAATTTGATCTATTGCGCAAGGAATTCTGAGTGGGTATTGCATCGCTTTGCCCTTTTTCATCTCCGTCGCGCTACCCTGTCTTCGGTTCGACCTCGTCCTACGGGTGAGGGCTTCAATTTTCCACATTTTCCCTGTCCTCAGTCGCCCCTCCATTTTTCTGGATTCCCTTTGAAGGGACGCTCTTCGCCTTTTCTTCGTTCTTTTTTTCCCTCGGGGCGACGAACCTTTTGAATTTTAGTATTTCCTCTCCCTCTATAATGTTCGGCCTTCCCTGCATCTATTCTTGTAGTTATTACCCTGTTTTCCAGCCCCTTTTCCCCCTTTTCAAATCTATCCGAGTTCTTTTCCTCCCATCGTCGACTTTCGACGCCCAGAGAATGAGCTCCGGCGGCTCCTTCTCTTTCCCCTTTATTTTCTCCCCGGAAACGAGGTACCCAAGCCGCTTCCCCTTCCTGGAAATTCTAGCTTTGCCCCCCCCCTCTTTCCCTTTTTGTTTCTCTGTTTTTTCCATACTTTTTTGAGCTCTCTCCTTCCCCATGACAGGGTTTCAGCTCCTTCCTGACGACATTTTTATAGGGGGCCAACTTCCCTTTTCCCAGTTCTTATTCTCTTTTTAAGGTACTTGAGGGGGTCTGTTTTTTCCCGTTTTTTGTTCCTTCTCCTGGCCGGGCCCAATCCTCGCCATTTCCCCTTGTACTTCTCGTTGAATCCATGGTTTGCTTCCCCTTCGCCGAGTCTCCTCCCCCCGTACACCCATATATGTATTCTCTCCCTTTCCCCTGTCCAACAGTGATATCGAATCAGTCCATCCTTTTTCCCCTGTAAGGATTTTGGGCGTAACAATAGTCTAATACAACCATCCTCTCCTCTTTTTTCTCTGACGCCCCAGTTTCCTTCCTTCTTCCCCCTTCCCGCCCTCCACTGATAGCTTTCCACACGATTTTTTCGAGTGTATCTTTCAATTGTTCCCTTGAAACAGAGAGGGCGACGTTCTTTCTTCTATGTCCCCTTTTCCCCCCCCCTATTTAGGCCAAAGGCCACCTCACCCCCCCGTGCTTTCTGCTAGAACCTGTCTTGCCCTCCCTCTTTTTGGCCCTCACTTTCGTACGTTTCGATTTTTTGTTCCATTAGTTCCCCCTTACCCCCCAGGCATACCCTACTGAAGCAATCCATCTTCTCTTTTTTCTCTCCTGGTGCTCTCTGACTTTGTTATTCTTTTAGAAGGGTGTCGGGGGGTAGCTCGTATTGTCCACCTTTCTCATGAAGCCGCTGTCGCTTGTGTGTCAGTTACTCCTCACTCCTTTTCGAGCATCCATTTGCGCTGACATCCAGTCACACCCCAGATGAGAGGTGCAACATCGCCCGACCCCGATTTTAGTTCTTTTCCCTTGATTGAGCGTCCCACCTCTCCTACTCTTCAAGTCTTGGCCCCGTAGTCCCGCTCCCCTGTTCGACTATATCTGGATGATCAAGTTCGGAGTGCTACGGACTCTCTTGTGAGCCAAGACGATTTTTCCATGTCCAGGTTTCCTTCCGCTTGCAGTGCTAGTTCATGTATACAGAGGAGGCCCGAAGTTTCCGCCTTTCGCGTCGCGCCGGTTTGATTTGAACGTACCCCGCCTCGCATTTACGCTTGATAGTACGATTTTTTTTTGCCTCGTTGTTTCTGCCTTAAATCCAGCTCGTTGACTCGGGATGATTTTGAGTTGTTACCCTCGATATGTTGGCAATGGCCCTCCGTTCTATTTCCCCTAATCTATGTAATTGACGTCAGGGCTCTATAGAATCAGGTATTCTCCTCGCCCGCGACCGGTTGTCAATCTTGACGCCTTGTGCGCGTCTCCGTCCGACCCGACCCGTTCGACCTTTTCTCGAATGTACGTCATCTCCTGTTATGATCGTTCCGGGCGGTTGCGTGCTGGTTCCTTGGCCAGATAGCGAAGACGTGTGAACCATTCCACAGGCGTGGACGCGTTGTGGTTGTCGGTTTACCTAAACGCTGCTATGCGCGTGCGATACGATTGAGTGACTGCTCTGTCTTGAAAGTTATTTTCGATGCTTTAAGAGGCTCCTCTTACAGTTTCCCGATGTCGAAGTTCACCGAACGTTCGCCCCGTGACTTGGTCCCTGGCACTTAGGGGCTGCTGATCTCTCTTAGGAGAGAAAGGGCGATGACTGTATCTATGCAGGTTCTATTTTACAGGACCAGAGATAGTATTTAGGGGGGGGAGATCTTTCGATCCTTTGGATTGAGGCCCACGAAGCGTTTAGTCGTCTTCATCGAGATTAAAGTTTTCTTACGGGGGTCGGATCGGCAACTAGAGGTGAGTCACCTTGCGCGGGTCTTTTACTCTGTGGCCAGGGTGCCTTGAGGAACCGGAGTCGTTGGCTTTTTTTTTTCCCCCCTGGGTGTGCAGCATTTCAGGCCAGAAATGTGCTCACTTGACCTAGCTCTTTTTTTTCACCACTCTCAAGGTTGGCTGGGGTGCCATCCCCACAACCACCTGCTCCGCTCTTCCTTTAGGGTTTGACTTCGCCCACACGGCTGTCAGATTTCTATCGAGACGACAAGTGCGAAGCTAGGTCCCCTAAAGGTCCCATCTTCAAGCCCCGTTACGAGCTTACCTCACTTGGTCGGCGTAGAGGAATACAGGTTCCGCTGCTCCGACTATGTTCTGGAGAAGTACTGTCCTGACCCGCTTTTTCTCTGCCCTGTAGCTCGGTTTTTTTCTGCGGTTTCGGATGACCGCTCTCAACTTTTTCTCTTTACTGTGTTTCTTTCACATATAGAGGGAAACTGCATCCCCCTTTCCGACCTGCACCTTCCCTTTCCCTCTAGGTTCTTTTCTCCTTCCGAACCCCCCCCTCTCCCCCCTTAAGATAGTCTCCTTCCCCGAGATGAGGAAGTTCCTAGCTGGGTCTTCTCCCCCCTTCTCAACTCTTTCGGTCCCCCTTTTTTCTCCTTTCCCATTCTTTCTTTCCTTGACTTTCCTTTCTGCACTGCAAAGCGTCCGTTAACCTTCCAGATCCGTTTTTTTCTTCGATCTTTCCCTTACTCCTGATCAGTGCGGAGCCTTCCTTTTCGTTTCTCTGTCTTCCCTAATTTAGGCGTGGGGTTCAGACTTCAACTCTCTGGCTCTTTTATTTTTTTCTAATCCTTGTTTCCTGAATAAAATCTCCCTCTTGTTGGTTTTTTTTTTTGTTTTGCTTCCTACTTATAGGTTTACTTTTCGTAGACCGGGCGTCGTGATTACTTGGGCTGTTGTGAATACGCCCGCCCACCGAGGCTCCTTTTTTCGATGATAATGTAGTGTGCCGCACCACAGCGATCGCCTCACGCCACGAGCCAACCTAAATTAAACCAACTCCATGTTTCCCCCCGTTCTTCTGGCTTAAGGCCGCGGTTTTTTAAGGGTTTTTCTATTATCCCGCAACCACAGTCTCCCCCCCCCACCATTCTGTAGCCACCCGGTTATGTCATGAGACCCTTTAATCGAGCGGCGCGAATCAGGAGCACTTGCGGCAGCCGGCATCTATCCCCTGAGTACTACCGCGCTTGAGAGGGTTTCTCGGGACGTTTTCCCTGACCCATCGGGACACGAGGAAGCTTTCAACGGAACTCATTTAACGTTTTTTGTTGCTAGCCGCGGACTTTTTGACAAGCTTCTTTCAGGTGTTTTTTTCCTCCTTATTTAGTCTTCCCCCCCCGAGACAATCCTGCGCGAGCCTGAGGTCAGCACGAGATCCTGCGTACTTTCCTCGCCCGAAGCTCGGCCCCTGCCCGAGCCGGTCTTCCCACCGCACCCCCTCTCCCCTGATTCACCCATGAGCCCATGGGATCACAGACCCATGGGGATTTCCAACATCGGGCTGCGCCCTACCT
>Ga0179593_1620393_pt1 | contig 11778 bp, 11 predicted proteins | sample CZODoug2_1_08_16_FD_185931 | JGI IMG/M metagenome (GOLD analysis project Ga0179593, IMG submission 185931) | Vadose zone soil fungal communities from Angelo Coast Range Reserve, California, USA - CZODoug2_1_08_16fungal (PacBio error correction) | ecosystem: Environmental > Terrestrial > Soil >... | reverse complement strand
TTTCCTTCCCGGGACGGGTTCCTAAATGACGGGCCTCGCCGTTTCGTTATCTGTTTTCGGGTTCGGAGGGATCTTTGTTTTTTCTTCCCCCCAGTCGGACGTCATAGCACTGGCCTTCGACGGACGTATACTTTCTTTTCTTTTCCTGCCCTTCCGTTCGAGTTCCCCCCCGTGGCACATTTCGGTGTCGAGTCGACTGCTGGGTATACCTCTTTTGACAGTCTCCTGCGACAGCAACCCCTAGGGGCGGTCTAGCAGTTGTTCCTCCCTGGTCGACCCTTTTTCTTTTCACACGCTGTACTACTTCTCCGCGCGGAGGTTTCAACCATTTTTGCGCGCCAACTTTCTCGGCACGGTTCTCCGGCGCAAAGGTCCCCCTTTTTTCCCGGGCTTTTCGTCATCTCAGCGTTTTTGCTCCCAGACTTTGGAAAGGCGTGCGGTTTCAGCAAGATCAGGAGGTGACCAGCGTGAGCGGGTTGATTCCCGTTTCTATCCGCTTGGACGTCTCCTTTTCGAAGCTTCCGGCCAGGTTCCCCCTGGGATTTTGCAGTGTGTTTTGAAAGCAGAGCCTGGTCGAGGAAAGGGGAGGATGTATTGGAATATTAGAACGTCTACCGCGGGGAGGGGGACAGCCCATAAGTTTTTTTGGTGCGGAGGCTCGAAAAAAAACGCCAGAGGAGAAAAAGCCGTGAGGACAGGAAACCATGGGCGCGCAGGGGCGAGCCCAACCCCACCCCCCCAACCCCACAACAAAAAACGTCCCCCCAAAACCCCAAAAAAACAAAACTTCCCCCCTCCCACAAAAACCCCGACAAAAAAACCGCCCACCCTCCCCCCCCCCCCCCCACCCACCCCCCCCCCCCCCCCCCCCCCCCCCCCCCTCGCAGGCAAACTGTCCCCCCCCTTTTCCTCTCACGCACTTTCTTTCACTGACACCAATACTTGTTCTCAAGTTTCGTTTTTTGTTCCAGTAAATTCTTTTCGAAACGTCGGCTCCTGCTGAAACCGCAGCTCGAGGAAATACCCCTCAAACAAGCGCCCCCCCTTTAATTCGGCGTAGGGTATTTTCTCGACGTTTTGGCCTGGGATGTATGTTTCAACTTTTTCTCCCTCAGAGGTGCGGCACGAGAATCGTCCCCACGAGGGTTTTTTTTCGAGCGTGCTGTCTCACCGTGGTGCCCTCCGGAAGTCGTTCACGGTGAGGCGTCCAAGGGCGAGATTTTCAGCGCCATGGCTTATTCCGGGAGGTTTTTCCCCATGACCCAGTTTGGTTTGGTATTCTTTCCAATCTCGTTTTTCCATAGATGAATGTTTGGGGGGCCAATTGGTGGGAAGGGCTTTTCCCTGTTTTATCCTAGCCCAGAACCGGCCCCTTGGTTATTCCTTTTGCTGGCGCCTGGCCCTTTATAGCTCCCTGGCGATTGGAAAACGGATAAGGGTGCGGCGTTCCCCTCCCTCTAGGAGATTCTCCTTTTTTTGACCCGGTATTGGTGCACCCTGGTGCTCGTCCTCCTCGTGGTGTTTCCCTTTCTTCTCTTCAACGATTTTAAACCGTGCTTTTCTGAGCGCGTTGCCAGACTTGTTATTTCGCGCCATGCAGCCAGTGTCCATCTTTTCCTTCCCTCCTTTTGTTGTTGTTATCTTTTATGGCGGGCGTCCCACCCTGTTTTGGCACTGCTAGTGAGGCTTCTGTTAGCAGCCCCCCCGACTTAGCAAACACGAGGAGACGATCGGTCAAAAAGCGCCCTTTTCCCTCCTTAATTAGGATTTTTTTTTCGGGCGCGCCTCTAAACCCGTTGACCAGTTGCAAGAGAACTTTCGATCGACACGTCCCCGGCCCTCCTGGCATTACCTGCGTTGGACGATTTGAGGATAGCAGTTAGACGCCTTTTCCCCACCCAATGCTCCCCCCCCAGGAAAGTCTCCCCCGATCCGACTTTTTCCGTTTGTCCTGCCGATGCCTTTGAGCGAGAGATCCTTCAAACCTGTGGTCATCTTGTCTGGGGTCCGCCGACGACGCTTTTTGCGTCGCCTTCCGTGATGTCCCCTGCACGCCGCCTTTTCCTCCGCTGACCCCTTATTCCCAGAACGCCACGAGTTTTGGAAGCGGAACCTCGAGGATGGCCCCTCCTCTCTTCCCAGATACTTCCAACCAAACCGGTGAAATCGACCGACCTGTTCCGCCACCCTCTTTCCGGGGGTAAGAATTGGTCTCAGGGAGGTGTGCCCCTCTCCCCTTGGAAGCACTCTTCTTTTCCTCCCCGATCACTTCCGCAGTGGATTTCTCGGTTCTTTTTTCGACAGCGGGGGGCATTTTGAGCTGTGACGACGAGTGCCCGTTTCCTGCGACGGGCTTCCCCCCATGGTTTAATGCCTTCTTCTTGTTTTTTATGGCCGTGTGGGGGTTTTTTTGCCGCGGAACCCGTCTCCGCAAGGAATGGACGGCTTTTCTCACCGGCCACGATTGCCCCCCTTCTCGACCGCTCCCTCTTTTGCCTCATCATCCACCCCTTTTCGCTAGGTTCTTTCGCAGGAATCTCTTTTTTGAAAAAAATGTTTTTGGGTGGTGAAACGGGGACTTCTTTGGTTTAGACCCCCCCCTTTTTCGACCGAAGTTCCCTGCTGTCCCCGACCTCGCTCAACCGGACCTTCCCAGGACGGACTATTGTTCTTTTCGGTAGACGAGGAGCAAGCCGGTGGGCGGGCCCTTGCCCTTCCCCCTCCTTTGCCTGCTTTCCCGAGAGCTTTCCCGTTGCGCCGCTGGCACAGTTTAAACATAGTTGGCGACGGCTTTTTTTCTCGGCTTTCTCTTCGTCTGATCCAGCCCGTTCAAGTTTTTCCACCCCCGGCGTTTCCCCCCCGTTCGGACGTCCTGCTAGACCGCCAATCTTTTCTTATCCTCCCTGCGATGCGCCACATGGGGGTTTTTCTCGTCGCGATAGGACTTCTACTGTTTTTGAAAGGAGAGGAACCCTTGCGCAGGACAAGAACCTCCCCCCCCCCCTTTAGAAGCCGTCTTCGTTGATGGCCTCATGTAGGCAGACCACGAGCAATACGCCCGAAGATACCGACAAGGTCTTCCGCCGGCGAGCCGGAAGCAAAGTTCCTTCCTTCCCCCTTCTCTCTTTTCATCCTTTTCTATGTGCCGTACCCCCTGACGGGTCTTACTTGACCTGATGACTCGACCCCTGGGCGTTCCGTCGGTTTTTTTTCTTTGTCTGGCAGGACCATCCCCTTTCCCTCGACTGCCGAGAGGCCCTTTCCTTCCTCGGCGTGCTTTTGCGCCCGGCCCCCCGCCCATTTTGGCAGGGGTTCTTTCGTATCTTCCGTTCTCTCAGGAAAATTGTTTGTCACGCACAAAGAGGGGCGTCTCTTCCCCGGCCCTCCTGCGGGTGTGGATACTTCTTCTCGCGGCGGGCAACCACTTTTCACGCGCGAAACTGTGTGGAAACTTTCTTCTTGCAACGGGCCCCCCTTCCGAAACGTTTCCGTGACGTTTGCCAGGTCACCCAGGGAGACACTTGCGTTTCGATAAGAAATATCCTTGTAACAGACGTCGCAGTCTTTTCTTGAACTTTAATCTTTCCTTTCTTCCTGGAACGCTGCAGAGCTCGACGCCGTCCCTTACAGCCAGTCCGTGTCACCACCCTCTCCGTGTTCGATGCCTTTCACGCAGCTAGCATCGTTTTTTTATTATGTAGGCGATTTTCTTTGTCGGCCGCCCAGCGCATTTTCTGGCCCCCCGGTGACTCTGCCAGCCGTTTGGCGTCGCGTTTCTTCGTTGCCGAAAACCACCCCCCTTCCTTTCTTCGACACGCCCTCCCAACCCATTGTTCTGTGAGCCGGATCGCCCGTCGCATGCCACAGCTCAAAGACCTGCCCCCTTCCGGAATGACACCACCTTGTCGCCAAGGCGAATCGGCCCTCCTTCCCCCCCCCCGGCTTTCAGCGAAAGAGGCTTGTCTTTGAGGCTGTTTTCGCTTCCTTTCCAACTTCTTGAACAAGCCGCTCTTGTGCGGACGGGAATTCTTTTTCCCCTTTTTTTCGACCGTTTCCTGTTCAACGTACGACCTCTCGGTTCTCCTCTCGGAAATACGCCCTTTCGAGGTAGTCGAATTTTTTAAGGTGTAGCAGGGCAGTACTACGTTCTGAGTGTTTCCTCCCTCACAGCGACACCCGGGCTTAAGTCCCCATGACCTCCGTCGGACCGAGCCGTTTTTTTCTCGGAGCGTCTCTGCCCCTTTTTTTCCCTCAAATATTAGCATCGAATTCTGGTGGGGGGTTCTCAATTGGTTTTTCCCCCCCTTTTTTTCCCGAAATGTGTTTCCCCCTCTCCCTCCTGGTGATGACCGTCGTGCTGGTTTGGCTTACGGCATCGCCCCCTCTCCTTTCGACGGCTCCGGGTGCTGCGTCCCCGCACCTTTGCTCGCGAGGAATGCGAGGGTGCCCCCGGTCTCCCTTGGTGCTAGGTACTAGGGGTTGCTGGTTTCTTCTTCGTGTCCTGCTAAAGTCACTTTTTCAAATCCGCAATGAGCCTTCGAGACCATGCAGCAGTTCCTCGATATCTTTCCTAATCCCCCCCCTTTTTGAGAGAGGATGGACCCTCTTGCCTGGAGGTTCCCCAGAGTCTGTCCCTCTTTAGTTTTTTGGCCGGAGAACGCTCTGCCCGGAAGACAAAAGCATAGGAGGAAGAGCCCCCCTCTACCGGGGCACCCCCCCCCTCTGCGCTCGCGGCGGGCGGCTCCGACGCTTCCCGTGCACTCTCTTCGAGAGAGATCGCGTATGCTTCTCGCGCCAGCAACGAAGGGAATTTTTCCCCCCCCCTTCGGTTGTCTTCTTAGCCCACAGTTCGACGCCGTTCCCCCCCATTGATCCCACAAGGCCCCATTTGAGATGGCGGTTGCCCTAAGACGGCGCGAGAAGCCCCCCCTTTTTTCTCTTCGGCTTCCTTGGGACTGCTGCTCAGTGCTTGCGCGCGAAAGCACTGACTTCCTGCGTGCCCTCTGGCTTATTCCATCCCTGCTTATTCCGAAATCGGTTTCTTTTCGAGATGGAGTGCAAGACGAGATGCTTTAAAATGAACCTTCCTTTCCATTCTAAATAGAAATCCTGAATTTCCCGGTCTACACTTTTGCTTGTTCCTCTTCATCGCGATGCTGTGGCCCCGTTTCGGTTTCAGCCCTAAGTAATGGCGCCGATTTCTTTTTCTCACAAGTCCTTCCCGCGACAGCGGTTTTTCGGTGAGGGATCCTCGTCGTACATGCCTTGCTCTGAGATCGTCGGCCCTGAGAAAACAATGGTTCCCTTTTCTTTTTTTTCCCCTTAGGGGATCCTTTTTGTGGTTCCAACCTTTTTACCCTCTTTCCCTTAAGGAAGGAGTGCTGGGCACAGGGAACTTCCTTTCGCCCTCCCCCGCGTCTTCTTTCATGCCCCATCCTAAACATGCGGAGCTGCGTTATCGAAAACTGCTTGCGGTTTTGGTGGTTCCTGTTTTCCTGTCCTGCGCGTCAGAAGCGCTGACCCCGACGTAAAGCTGCTCCCCTTTCAGCTAAAAAGAATGTCCCCTTTTCCCCCGAAGGACTCTTCCTTTTCTGCACGCCATGTCACCCGTTCCTCGGGATAAACCTTCTATCTTGACGCCGTTGCGCTAAGAGAGATGGCCTGTTTGCGCCGCATGCACCACAGTTCAGTTTTCTCTTTAAGCTCTTCGGTGGGGTGAACAGTCGTTCGTGGGATCCCCCCACCACAGCGTCATCGCCGGTCTCCCCTTCCCCTTTCCCTTCCTTCTTCTAACGCCCCTCCTTTTTTTTCACAAATTTTGGATGGCACCGCTTTGGATACGCTTTTGTCACACGCCCCGCCAGTTTGACCGCTTCAACGACTCCTTCCCGCCCCGACTTCCATCGGCAGTCTCGGTCGATTTGTCCTTTTCCCTCCGGAAGGATCTTACCCCCGAAACGGGTCGAGGCCGCTAATGTTCTGAGACGGAAGCCCCGTTCAACCGTGACCCTTTCCCCCCCCTCCCCCCTCGTTGTTTTCTTTCTTCACGTGACGGTCTGATCCTCTGTTCCCGTTGCCGTATATGCGTTTTTTTTTTGGCTGTTTTTTTCTGTGACCTTGCAGAGAGGCCCGTTCGTTTTCTTTTCTTGTCCTGCGGAGTTCGGTCTCTCTTTCCCCCCCCTCAGGCCTTCCGATCGCGCCTTGGATTTCCCCTTCCCGCTCCGCGCAGGACCACCCCTCCTTGGTTTTTTATGTATGACCGGTCTAAACGGCGAACGCTCTCCTTTTTTTTTTTTCTCACACTCCAGCGCGGCGTCCACCCCACGCTTTTTGCACGCGAAAGCCTACGGTGCCTTTTTCCCTGAAAGAGATAGGGTCTCACAGAAACTTTTTCCCCGAGATTCCTTCCCCCGCCCACCTCCATGGCCTTGGGGCGATAAGCCGCTTCTGTACCAGCGTCGCCCCCTGTTCGGAACGTCGTAGCATCGTAGTCGAACGATGTAAGTTCTTTCCAGCAGGCTTTCACAAACCCCGCGGTAGTCCCCGCAGCCGGTGAGAAATGGGGATGATGTCCCTTCTCTGGAAATATAGCCGCGGTTCTCCTCCTCTCCCGCGTTTCCTTCCAGGACGTGTTTCTTACGCGTTTCGCCCCAGCCCGAAACCTCCCATCGTAGAAGTTCATAGTTTTTCACCCCCATTGTGTTCGCTTTTCTTTTTGCGCCTTCTTACCAGCTCACTCCACCTCCCCCCTTTTTTTGTCAACTGATGTCTCACGGCGCCCTTCTCCAGGACTTCGGTCTGCGCCGAATCCCCCGCTCTCTTGTCTTTTTCCCCCCCCCCCAGCCCCTTCCCCATCCCACTGTTTACAGTTCTTTGAGTCCTTCCCGGCTCAGGCCGACCGTTTTTGATCATGGTCAATTTCTAGCGGTGCTGCCTCGCGACACTAGAACCGAGTTCTTCTAGTCGAAGCGTGCTGTTTTCCTTCACGGTGTCGCCGTTCTTTTTCACGCCTCGTCCTTGCCCTTTCCACCACGGTGCCCCTTTGACCCTCGGAGAAGAAGGAAAACATCCTTCGGCGGGTCCCCCCGGGAGCCCCTGGTTTTCTTCTTATGAGCCCCTGCACCTTTCCCGCATAGAATAGTATTGTCTTTTGGGTGGGTTCCTCCCTTTTTTCGGCGTTCCCCTGGCTATCGGCTGTTGTTCTCTTCAGACAGCTTCGTTGCTTTTTTTGCTTTGTATAGCGATCTCTCGACGGGGGCGCTTTCCCTTGGTGCTCCGTTTTTCCTCGAGCGCTTTTTCGATCGAGATTTCCGGGAAAACGGTCGTTTTCTTTTCTCGTCCTCTTTTGCTTTTTTCGTCAGAACTAGTAACGGGTTATTTCTAGCGGCGTGCAAGACTCTGTTCTTTTTTTTTTTTTTTCTTCCTTCCAGTGTCCCTTTTTGTTGTTGAATTTGGAGGCCTTTTTCCCTTGACTGAATAACCGAGCCTCATTGCGCCCTTGTTAACGACTTTTTCCTGCACGCGACGCCTTCCCACTTTGGCAAAAACTTTCCAACCCGGTCATTTTTTCCTCGATCGAGGAGGTGCGCGCAATCCCCTCCCCGGATCCCAGTTGCCAGCGTCTTTCCGCCTCCTGCCGTAAAGCCTCGACAATTCCCCTTTCCGGCAGAAACCAAAAGGCGTTCTGGCGACTCCCGACGGATAGAAACCGTTTTCCCGTACCCCTCTGAGGGAACCCAAAAAATCTTTTTTATCTCTTACTCAACTTTTGTGTCTCCCCCCTAACTAGACTAAGAAAAAATGTGTTCATCCCCTTCTGACACTTCCCGCATCTGGGACCTGATAGAAAGTGAGGTTCTCACCTTCACAGTTTCTTTCAAAGCCCGACCTCTGCGTGATGTCCTGTTCCAGGAAATCCCTAGACTACTAGTCGCCCTTTTTTCTCTTATTTCGCTCTTCTTTTCGATTACCGACTGAATTGTTCCCCCAGGAAAAAAGGTCGAAATCGACCTCATTCTTCCTCTTTGCGCTTGTTCCTCCTGGTTCTCGTTTTGCTGGGTGGAGCCTCTCGATTTCGAAGAAGTTCGGTTCTGCTGCCACGACCCGATCGCCTTTCCCCCCTTATGGTGTCTTTCCTTATTTGGAAGGGGAGTGCTCTGAGTTGAAAGTGGCATGCGACGTTCCCTCCCCTCCTTCCCCTGCGCGCATCTCCTCCTCGGTCACCTTCTTCGAAGATTTTTTTCTTTTGAGGTCACAGACCTCTCTCCTCAATGGAAGGCGTGATGGGACCTGCCACGCTTGGCCATCGACCCCCTTTGGAATTTTCCGTGATAGCTACATCTCGATGCGGCCTTTTTTTTTGAGAAGGGAATAGCCACCCTGGGCGCGAGGGGTTTGGTGACCCCGGTCGCGTCTTCTTTTGCCATCGTCGACTGGCCGTCAAAGCTTTTTTCCAACGTTAATGCGCGCGTTCTGTAATATTGCTGACCCCGGCTCCTCAGAAAGAAATGTCAAAGGTGTTTCTTTTTTTGCTCACCAGGTTTTTACGCCGTCCCTTTTTGATTTTCTTTCTTGGCATTGAGATACCTTCCCCGTTTAAAAACTTTGAAGGCGCCGGATGGGTTTCCCCCGGCGATGATTTTTCTCTTGTTTTCTCCACCCCGGTCTCCGTCCTGCCCGGTACTTCGAAGTCTCGCCAACCCCCCCGCGACTGCGCACTCTGGAGATACGCCGTCGGCTCCTTCCCCTTCCGCACATTTTTTTCTTTCGATGAAACCCTAACGCTAATTCCCGACACAAGTAGTTTTGGAAGTTCTCTTCCTCCTGGTAATGCAAGACACCCTTCAGACGGGGACGCCCGACGGAGTCCCTCTCCCCCTCCCCCCTTTCCGATTGAGCCGGAACGCAATTTTCTTTCTCCCCTTTTCTATTTGATCTCTTTTTCTTTTGCCGCTTTTCATTTCATACGCCGACATGAGCGGGCCTCCGCCCGTTGTCGGCTTCTCCTTTCCCCCCCCCCATTCTCCCGTCGGAGTTTTCTTTTACCCATTCTTCCTCTCCTGCTTTCAGGCCCGGCGTTATACTTCCCTTCTTGCGTTCCTTTTCGTTTGCAACAAAAAAAACTCAGGCAACCTTTTTCGTTGCCCCCCTTTTCCCTTTCGTTATCCATCGCGGTTGCTATGATTGTTGGTTCACACAGAGGGGAGTTTCCCCATGTCTGAACTCCCCCTCACTGAGAAAGCCCCTGATTCCCAGCGGCTTATAAGCGCCCGCGCGCCTTCGCGAGAAATTGAACCGGTTTCTCTCAACGGGCTCCCCGCACCAGGTTAGCCTCCGGAAGGTGATTTCGTCCCCCACCTCGTTGAGCAGGTAGCCGATCCCCCCAGTCGTCGTGTACCAGCGTTCCCCTCTTTTCTCTCACGGCGTCCTTCTCCCCTCGTCAGCGCTCTCTGACAGTCACCTCCAGGTGTCCTTTTTTTCTCTCCCTTTAGCCGAATAGCGTCCCCGGGATGATGTAGGCCCCCCCTCTCCTAGTGCGCTCCCCTTCACTGCGTGGCCGTGAGCCTCGGTGCTGGTCGTCCAGAAAACAAAAACTCCATAGGCGCCCCAGTTTTCCTCGGCCCCCCCCCTTTTTTGTCGCGCATTCCCCCCCCGTCGCAGGTACGTTCCAACTGTCCCTCAAATGACCCCCCTTACCACCAAGGCGAATAGAGCACTTTCTCCTTGCTGCGCAGCAGACCCTCCCCTTCGGTTGTCTGGGCTTCCCCCACGAAGATAGACCCCCCACTCGTCAAGCGACAAGTGATTTTTTTTCCCGGGAATTCGGCTTTCTCCCTCGACCGTTTTGTTCTGCCTCGCGGTGCGTTCCGAAAATACTCGTCCCCACCGAGTTCGTCGAGTAGTCGACTTTCTTCCCGGTTCCTTACGCAGGAAGTCGCCCTTTTCATCTTCCGGGAGACCCTGCGATTCCTCCAGCATGATTCGAGGGACCCTCCGGCGGATGACACAGGTGGTCTTTCCTTCTTTTTCTTTCCTCGGCAGGCCGTCCATCGAATGGCCTTTTGTCCTCCCCAATTGGTGGGTTGTACTCTCCGAGTCGTAGACCCCTCCGCGTGGTGAGCCCGTCGTTTTTTTTCTGTTCTTACTTTCTCGCTCTCGATGTGTTTGTAAAGGTTTTGCGCCCTCCGCTCTCCGAGGAATAAGAATGCTGGGTTGCCCCGGTAGCTTTTGTCCTACTAGTTTTTTTGCTTACTCTCCCTTTCCCCACTGACGCGCGTTTCCCCTTTTTCTCAGCTCCCTGCCCTGTTTTTTTTTTTCTCTTTCCTACTCCTACTTTGTGGGTGTGCTCTCTTCCCGTATGAATGGCGAGTCTGGCACCCCTTTCTGGGCTATCCCTCTCTCCCAAAGAGAAGGAACCACACATCCCCCCTATTGTAGGACGAGCACCTTTCCCCTTCGACCGGGTTTTGACTTCCTCGCGGCTTCGGCTGGGTTTTCCCCCTGGATCTTTCGAGATCCCCGAGGAAGTAAGCCCTCGCCCTACGGGGCATCACCACGTTTTTTTTCGGCCGGATCGCCACATTCCCGCGCCAACCTTTGCACCCCACCTCAGGATGGCCGAGTGCTCCATGAAGACGGCGCCCTAGTCCCACCTGTGTCATCGCCGGCTTCCTCCTAATCATGCTGTTTGCGGGGGTCGCCTTTATGGCCCCTTCCGCTTCGTGAATTACGCTTCTCAACCGTGCATTCCCCCTGCGCGACTATCCTTTTCAACTCGGATTTTCTTGATGCCCTTCCCCGCGAGATCCTTTCCCATCCAAGGAAAACTTTCAAATAGAATCCCCCCTCATTCCCCTCCGCACCACTGTTCCGTGCCCGTGGGCCTTTTGTCAAGAAAGCATCCAGAGGCAGCCGTCTCTCTGCTTCTCACAGATCCTCTTTCGCTTTCTTGATGTGTCAGTTACCTGACTTGGGTACGGTGGTGAGCTGGAAGCCGCTCTTCCGGGCGCTTCCACTGAGAATGGGTCCTTCCCCTTCGTTTAGAGGGACTTGTGGTTCGGATGCTCAACGATTCTTCCTTCCTTTCCTTTGGGCCCCGTCCCCCTGCTTGATAGACGCTTCAGACTTTCCCCTGATTTCATCATCACCCAAGTTCGCGATGCGGAGCTGATCTCCTTGCCATCGAAACCTTTTTGGTGCCCCAGGTCCTCTCTTTTCCCGGCGTCGAATCCCCCCCCACCCCCCACTCCCCTTCGACGAAGTAAAGCTGCACTTCAGCTCAACGGCTGCGCTCTCGTCCCCGTTTGATCGGCTCCGGTAAGAGTCACGGTGTTCCTTTCGGTTCCCCCAGGGACATCCGCTGGATAAGACTGCGAGCGCTGTTCCCGGGAATTTTCTGCCGGGCCCGGACGGGAAAACTGCAAGTTTTTCTTCTTACGCGGTCTCCCCCCCAAGCTTTCTCTCCAGTCTTTCTTGGGATAAACGCCCGCTTCCCTCCCCCTGTAGCTCTTCTCCTGCCTCTAGCCTTTTTGTGCGTCCTTCCAACAAGTTTTTTTTTTTCTCTCTGCGCACTTTCTTGATACGTCGCCCTGTTTCCCATCCCTGTTCCGTAGTTTTGCTCCCGAACTCCCCCCGGCAGAACGACCCCAGACCCTTAGACGCCGGGACTCTCTCCCTGATCTTCCGAATGCTTTTTTTTTCTTCCCCTCCCTACGTCCTGCGACGCAGATACCGTTCTAATGTAGGGCGAGGCCGTGGCTTTTAACCGTGACGGCACAC
>Ga0179593_1554544_pt1 | contig 11778 bp, 12 predicted proteins | sample CZODoug2_1_08_16_FD_185931 | JGI IMG/M metagenome (GOLD analysis project Ga0179593, IMG submission 185931) | Vadose zone soil fungal communities from Angelo Coast Range Reserve, California, USA - CZODoug2_1_08_16fungal (PacBio error correction) | ecosystem: Environmental > Terrestrial > Soil >... | reverse complement strand
GTCCATTCGGCCTTATTTTGGTTCTTTCTTTATCTGCGTGGGACCTTCTTGCTAGAATCATTGGATGCTCTTTCTGATTTTTTTTCAGCACCAATTACCCTCTCTCGCCCCTGATTGGATGATCATTTCCTTTTTCACTACTGCGTTTATGTTCGCTCTCGTACTCCCCTCTCTTTTTTCCCTCAGATTTTTTTCTTGCAGAGATCTTTTTCTCCACCCGAGCGCTCCCTACACTCCCCTCGTTGACATAAATGGAACTTCTGTGTTGAATGGGGCCTCCATTATCTCCGGATTACTCTTTCAACCATTCCTTTCTGTATCCATTCGTGATTCCTTCACTCTTTCCCGTCCACCCCCTTATCCCCCAGGGGTGGTTCCTTCTTTTTTTTTTTTCGGCCAGCCCAAAACGGCTCTACCCCCCATTTCCTGGGCCCTTATCATCTTTTTTGCAATTAGACTTTACTTCTTCTTCACGCGTCCTTTTGTTTGTATTCTCGTCTTTATTGGACGGCGGCTTTTCGTTTATCGATACGATTTACTCGCCCTCCATTTCCCTCCCCTCTTTTTGAATCTTTTCCTAATGAAGCTACTGAGTCCCCCCGATCTTTATGCTCTCCTGTCAAGACCACTTCCCCCCACACAGTCTTCCGCACATTTCGTGGTTATATGCACTTTGAGGTTCCTTTTATTCTACTGAAGCTTCATAGAGTGGCGTGGCTGTCGTTCCGTACTTTTTACCCCAATGTTAAATCGGCTTCGCGACGCGACCTAACTTCTAACGTCGCGTTAAACATAAACGCGCCCTCTTCTGGGGCCGTTTCGAATATTTTTATTTTTTCCTTTCCTCCCCCCACATAGTCAGGCAATCGTCAGCCCTCTAGTGTAAACCCCGTGTCATTTCTAGGAACAGTGATTATAACCTCTCCCTTCTTTCACTTGCACGACTAATCTAGCTTTTCCAGCAATCCTTATCTTTCCCTTGGTTTCTGGAGGGAAGTCATGCGCCCTGCTTTTTTTTCACCTATTCACTCTGATACCTCAACTTCTTTACATCCCCCTTTTCTCCTCTCCCTGACTCTTTTATTTATGATCTCTATCTTCTCTATTGTTTTGTTGTGTTGTCGAACTCCGCCATTCTTTCCTACTCCCATGGGAGATTTGAGTTTTTGACTTCCCAGAGTTGAATAGTTGGCACACCTTTTGCAATACGTTCCCCTTTCCTCCAATCATTGTTCCCGATAAGGTGCTGCGACTCTTCCTATTCTCCTTTCTTTTAGTAGTGTCACTAAGCTTTTTTTCATATTCTCCCTCAATCCGCGTTTTAGTAAGTGACCAATTAACCAAATCCGTGTTAGCTTGATAGTGTTTGTTTTTTTCTCTTTATGTACTTAGTTCTATATGTCGCCGTTATGGTAACCCCCACTTTCATCCCCCCTCCCCTTCTCTTATCGCTCCCCCCCCCTCACCCTCATCCCAACAACGTTCCTATTCTTCCTCCCCCCTCGCCACCGCCTACCTCCCACCCCCCCCTCCCCCCCCTCCCCCCTTCTCCCGTTTTCTCTTTTCTCCTCTCTCCCCCTCCCCCGTTACCCTCTCCTCCTTTTCCCCCTCTCGCCCCCTCTCTCTCCCCTCCCATTTCTTACACACACTTCCATACACCCCACTCTCTACCACCTTTTTTACCGGGCGTCCGTTTGACCTTTTGTTGAGCCACTGTTTCGGGTCCCCCATTGTTGCCCCTTTCGCCTTTCGCTGTCCCCCGGCTAACTCCCAACTTATATGCCATCTCTTCATTTCCATTGACGCGATAAGCACGGCCTCATGGTTTGGAGACCCCTTTGTGGTGCGGTTTTGAAGTTTTCTTTCCCCTCTTCCCCTACTACGGTCCCCTCTCTCGTCAGATCTCCACAGTGAATTTTAGTTTTCCCACACTTCAGGCGATAAAGGCGTCCCTCGAGAAGCCTCGCCCTCCCCCCCCTACAAGGACGATCCCTCAAACAATCTCGACCCCCGTTTCCTGGTTTTGTTGAGTCTGCCTCCAAGTCAAACCTTTCTAGGGAAAGCTCCTGGTTTTTCTCTTGTAGGCGGGGCCACTACGCTTTCCCCTGGGAGAAGAGGGTTTTTCCCCAGTTGTCGAGTGTAAGGTCCCCCATCGCGTCAACCTCCCAATCCTTTTCTAGCCTTTCTCCTTTCCCACCCCATCCTTTTACCTTTATTTTTTTCCTTTAATCGCGGGGGTTTCTGTGAGATCCTCGCGATTTCTCCCAGCCCCCCTCCCTTTCGGAAATCTTGACACATTTAGGCGGGATCTATTCCCTGAACCCCTTGCTTGTTCCTTGCCCTTATTCCCCCCCCCTATGATCATCAGCCCCCCTTCGCTCTCCTTTAATGGTTTCTGCCCTGCTTCAGCACTGATGACTACGCAGACGAGCTAAGCTACGGTCGTCCCCCCCCCCTTCCGATTTTGTCCCTTCCAACTCTTTTTTCCTCTTTTCCTCCTTCTGTGTTATGATCGTCCATTTGAGTTGGACGGCTCTGCATGGTCTGTGTTGTCTCCCCCTTCGCTTCTTCTTCCCTTCCTGGGGACGTCTTGCTTCTCTCCTTTTTTCCGCTCGGAGTTCTTTTCAGTCCAACCACAGCCCCCCTTCGTCCTGGTCGCACGGATGGGCGATTCCTAGTTCAATCTTTTTTTCCTTTGGGTAATGTGTGAATCTCTCCCTCGTTTTGCGGTTGTCAAGTTCCGATTTTTTTTTGCTTTAGACTCGTTCGATCCCACCAAGAGCGAGTCCAGTCTCGCGACACAGTGGAAAGGTGACATTAGAAAAGTGTTCTCTCTTTTTTTGACCTCGGCAGGATTTTTTCTCGCCTTCCCCAGTCCCTACTGCCCGCCCTTGAGCGTTTTCCACACCTTACACTCGAGTCCCAATCCCTTCTCCCAGGTTCGGTTCTTCTGTAGTAGGCCCGCCCTTCCCCCAAAACTTGACCCCCCCAACATTTCTATCGTGTCCCGGTTATAGCGTGTGAAATGGAATTTCACACTATACCTTGCCGTCTCACGACCGTCTCTTTTCCCCCCGATTTGTTTTCTCTTTTTCCCTTTTTTCTCCTGGCGGGTGCTTTCGTTTTTAAGGCTTCTCTCTGGTCCAATCACCCCCTACAGCCCTTACTTTTTGCATTCTTTCCTTATCTTTAGCGATCCCCCCCTATATACTATGAGCGCATGCATGTAAGCCCCCCCCTTTCAAAACCACCCCTGGCTCCGAATGGAGCTTTGGTCTCACTGCTGGTAGCTGTCATTTATTTTTCTGCATTCATTTAGGGTCTTAAATTCCTCCCTCTTATACCCAAGCTATCGAGTTCGCGACTTGACCCAGTTTCTCATATAAGTCAGACCTTACTCCTCCCCCACCTTTGCGACCCCCTTCAGGTTTTTTCCTCGACCTCTCTCTTGGACTATGACGTGTTACCTCACCCCCGCTCTGATCGTTTCTAGCTGATGTGTCCCCCCTTTTTCATCACGGCGTCAGCGAATCCTCTTCTAAAAATTAAAATTACTCCACACTTTGTCTTGCGCTAGATTCGTCCTCTAACTTTCACCCGTCTTTTTTCTGACGTACTGTATACAGGCCCGATTAACTTGTTTTTTTCCTTCCCCTGCTCCAATCTCCTCCCTCAGCGTTCGATCTCTCTCTTTCCCCTCGTTTTTGGTGAGAGTCATAGAACGTTCCCTTTCTTTTTTTGAGTGACCCAGGTATAGTCTTTCTTTTTTTCCCCCCTTTGAATCTGGGCAATGTAGTCTCCCACTCCGTTCCCGGGGCCCGACCATTCCTCTATCAGTCTTGTAGTCGTTTCAAGTTTCACCCCCTTTTTGATATAAGTTAATTTATAACCCCGTCCTCTCCCCGCCGTCCTTTCTTTTTCTGCCCACCCATTTTTCTGAAATATAAGAGAGTTTAGACCTTCGAGTAAGTCCCCCCCTATTCCCATCCTGTCGGTTTATGGTTACCCGTGCGTCCGATGATTTGATGAGTCCTGGGCGGACTTGAACTCGACTTTAATTTTTTTTTTTCCCATTTTGGTTGCCGTCTGCTTTCAACCCCCCCCACGTATGAAATCCGGAATTCCTGCGATCAGTGCAGATACCCATTTCCTTTTTCGGAGAGTTTTGGTTTTTCCGTGGTCTTGCCCTTCCTCCCCTTTCCTTTCTCCGGGGTTTAACGATTTCAATCTTGGAATTCTAAAATTCCCACGTCCTGTTCTTAAAAGTCTCTCGTCGTAACGCAGCAGCGCTGAAATTCCCCTCATTTTCTTCCCCCGAAAGACGATCTTCAACCACTTCCCTACCAAGGGACGGGCGTTTTCTATTTTTTATCAATTCTGACATTAAAGACTTTAAAACCGTTTTCTTGACTTTTGGTATTCCTTTATTGTCCTGAGGCCTCCCCCGCGTCACCTGGGGAGAAGAGGTTTCTTGAATTTCGAGGTTTTTTTGTGGTTGGTTTTCAGGTGTCACCCTTCCAAGAATGCCCCCAACCGGAGCGCTTTCCCCACCTCTCTTCAAAAAAGGGTCCCCATAACCGGTAAACCCCTTTCCAATTTTAGGTATACTTCCTACATTCCTCTTTCGTGGGGTCTAAAGCTGCGTTTTTTCTGCCCCTAACTCCCCTTTCTCACTCGTCGGGAGTCGGCCGCACAGGCCGCTTTCACCTCAGGAGGAACCTCTCTCCAGCCGTTCCTCTCTCTCCTTCCTGTTTTGACGCTCCCTATCTGCAGCAACTTCCTCCCCGTCCCCAAGTCCCATCCTCCCCTTAAGCTAGTCTAATGGATGAATAACGTCCAACCCCCCCTGTTACACTCTCTCTTCCTTTTGAAGAGTTACGGGTGAGTTTTCACTTTGTATGCCACCTTCTGGTCTTTGGGTACAGTCTATTCTTTTTTGTTTGGGAGTTTTCTTTTTAGTCATCATGTTCTTCGCTTTACTCAACACTTTTCCAACCTTGAGAGAGTGTCTCGATCATCGTTTCCTCCTGAGGGGCTTTTCCCCCGCGGGGTTTTTTTCCTGCGGGACTTTTCGTACTCTCCTGTTTTCAAGGATCAGCTTCTTTTTTTGCAGAGACTATCGGGTAGAGAGACCCACTATCACCCATCTCCCGTAGAAGGCCATGGTGGGACCTTCGCCGCATTTTCTTTTCAACGTCTAATACCGTATTTTTTCCTTATTGCTTTCCTTGAAAACCTTCACCCCACTTTAAAAATTTATCCTTCCCTCCCTTGGTATAGGCCTCTTTCACCGGGCCTTCACTTATAAACATTCTCTTCGGCCGGATAAGAGAGTGTGATCAACTCTCCTACCCCTGCCCCAGTTTCTCCCCCCCTTCACTGGTCGAGATGTTTTTTGCCGTATTTTTGGAGTTTTTTTTTCCTTTCTTATTACTTTATTCCTTTTCACCGTCTTGTCCTCTTTCCCTTCTTTTTACGATTAGGAGTCCCCCCCTGTCTGATAATGGCTGACTGGTACAAGAAAACTTTTGAACCACACTCTCCATGCCTTCGTCCGTGTTTCTCTTCGAGTCGCTTTCAATATGATTCCTTGAGATTGAGTGGCGTTTTTTTCTTTAAATGACGTCCTCCTTCCCCCCCCCCTGTTTCCCCCTTCGCGTTCTCCCTCCTTCCGAACCATTTCTTCATGATAAAGGACTCGTTCCCCTCCCTGATTAGGGCCTTTTTTTCTACTTTGCTATGGTCCTTTACGTACATAGTCAGGACCCCCCCGCTTTTTTCCTTCAGCCTTCGTGTCACTTGGCATTCCCTTCCCGCGTCAGGGAAAAGCAACCCTTTATCCCACAGGCTTCCCTGACACGACCCCCCCTCCCTTCTCGTCAGCAATCCTTATCGGTCCTTTTTTTCCTGAGGAAGTATGTATTTGCGCAGTTTTTCACTCTGGATCACCTCCAAATCCCCCCCCCTCCTTCCCCCACCTTCTCTCAGCTCCTGGAATGAACCTTGTTACTCTTCAATACCCTGTTTTTTTTTTTTTTTTTTCTCTCTCGACTCCTTTCATTCGTGCGCTGAGACCCCCCTTTAGATTTGCCTCGTGAGGTTTTATGGGCCCCCTGCTTCTCCCACCCCATTTCCTTGCCCTCTCCTCCCCCTTCCCTCTCCTGATTGATTTCCTCTGAAATTAGAAGTAGTCGTGGTCAAGGCACATCCCCTTTTTTCCTATTTAATTTATTCGTCCGTCAAGTAATTGACACGGGCCAATACTCGGGATTGTAACGATCTTCTTTTTCCCTTATATTTCACGTCATAGTCCAGTAGTAATACTTCGTCCCTTTTTCTGTTTAAGCGTCCTTCTTTTTATATTGATGAGAACTGGGTCGCCTTCTCCGAACTTTCTCTCTTGTTTTGTGCCTTTTGTTCTTTGAGCTGATGATTTCCCCTCCCGCTATGACTTTTTCCCCCTTGCCCTTTCCCCTTCCGCGTTCAAAAAGCTCCCGGCCTTTTCTTGCTTTGTGGTCATCAATTTTTCTTTCCCTTATGTGCTCATCCAGTCTTCCGGTTTCTCACCGACCTACTACAGCCTTCCTTCCAAGTCCTGCCCCCCGTTTCACTTGAGTCCAGGGCGTAATAGTCCCCCCTTCGACAGCCCTTATTCCCCTCCTTCATAATCCAATCTCTGACGGTCGGAGACGGCAGGGTTGTCTTTTTCCCCTCCTGAGTCCTATTCCCCTGGCCTCGATCTTTTTGTGCTTTTGATTCGTTCCTACTACTGGATACGCATCCCTGGGTGATTTTTTTTTAGGGTAATTTTTTTTTTTTTTTTTTTTCCTCCCTATCGCGAAATACCCTCCCGGGAATGTTCTCTGTGCGTAGAAAAATCTGCTTCTTCACGGTAAACCTTTCCCCACAACTATTTCCTTTTTTTTCTTGCTAATTTATATTTTAGGGTGATCCCCTCATCTCTCGCTTCCCAAGAACAAACCATCTGACACTTGACAGCCTTTTTTTGAGTAGTACTCTCAAATCCCACGCGGTTCCGCCCCTCGGCTCCCCTTCTTTTTACCGCACCCCTTCTGCTCTTTTCATTGCTCTCCTCTCCCTATAGCCGTTAACCAACACTCCTCCTCACTCCTCTTTTTTTTCCAACTACCAGATCTTTCCTCCTTCCCCCATCGCGATCTTCTCTTTTCCTCCCTTTTTTTTGAGGTATTCTCCCTTTTGATGGCGGACTTATTTGGCGACCGCTCTCTTTTCTTCTGCGTTGGATTCAGTGGCCGATATGGGCTTCTCCCCTGCCCCAAGGAGAGAGCGAAGATGGGATGATAATAGTGTTATCCTTGGTTTCCCCTTTTGTTCTTTGCGCAATCGGCTCCTCCCCCCTCGCTGTGTCAAGCTTTGAAGATGTAGTTCCTCTAATATTGAGCTCTTTGCTCCCTGATCGCCATTCCGGTAAGTCTCATACACAGTGAAAGTATTTGTCCTGTCTGGTTTTTGGGGAAATTCTCTCAAGATTTTTCTACTGCTCAGTCTTTACCTTTCTTTATGTGATGTGTGCCACCTTTCCCTCTTTCCTTAAATCACTTCCCCCTTTCTTCATTCTCATTCGTCTTCTTCACGCCCTGGGCACCCCTCTCAAAAAATCGGGTTTAATAGACTTTGTGCACTTCTAATATTCTACCCTTACTCCCGTCCTTGCGAGATTGTGGGATCTTATTTTAGTGGAATGCTTTCGGTCTTTCCTTTGTATTCCGCGTTTATTCCCCCTTTTGACCCAATTTCCCTTCCGAGGAGTTTTAGCTTTCTCCCCCCGTAAGTACTTTCTTCTCTCATCCTGTCAAGACCCCCTTAGTCCCCACCTGGTTTCTTGAGAACAATGCGGACGCGTTTCTTGCTGCGTCCAACTTTATTCTTTTCCTTATGAGGCGTTTCTTTCCCTTTCAATGACGCAATTTCATTTTCCCCAGTTTTTCCCACCCCACTATAGCGATTTTCTCTCGACCCATTCTCATCATAAGTCATCCTACGTCCCCATAAACCTTCGAACCTTATGGACTCAAGTTTCTCCTTCTTGTCTATCATGATCTTATTTTCAGGAACCCCACCCACTCTTATTCTCGCCGTTTTTGTAAACGTTTCCACTTACCCCCTATACTGTTCGACTGGGACGTTACCCCCTTATTCCACCCAGGATTTCCCTGGACCCCTTTCTCCCAGACCCCTTCTCCTGACCTTTCCAGCCCTCCTTAGGCCCTTTTTCTTTAGTAAACGGTTCATTCATGCCCCAGCTCAATCTGCCTTTCAACACCTCCGCTTCAAAATATTCCCATCAGCGCCCGAATGAAATTTTCTCTTTTTCGTTTCCTCCCCAGTGTTTTTTGAGATCTCTTTTGCCCTTTTCCTTGCTGAGAAAAGCGCTTGAGGTTTTTCTGTGATCCAGTTTCTTTCATAGTTTTTCCATTCCTCATCCTTCCCAAGAACCCGTTTCCGCTTTCTTCTGAGTCAAGCGTTTCATTTATTCGCAGTCTGTTTAGTTCCCTTGTTCTAATTAAGTTTTCCCATCCGTACTCCTCGCCGTCCCATTTTTGAACATATTCAGCTGGCCCCTCTCACCTTCCCGCCTGTTGTTCCTATAAACGTCATAGTCCATTTCCCCGCTTCTCCTTGCATTTTTTCCCCCGTTTCCGTACAAATGTAGAAACTGGGTCTCTTTTTCCTCTTGTTTTGTGCACTTTTCTGCTTTTATCGCATTTAAAGCCCGACCACTATATTTTTATCTTCAGTCAATTCATAAGCGACCGTGTCAATAACCATCTCCTCTTTGTCGAACTGCTGTCTTGTGTTCCCGTCCTACATCTATTCTCATGTCAGTCATAGAACTTCTAAGTACTGTGATTCCTTTACAGATCCCGAGAACCCGCGCCCCCCCCCAAGCGCGAAAGAAGCCTCAAGTTATTCCATACACCCACCCCCCCTCCAAACCCATCTCCTCCGTCGTGAGAGGGACCCGTCTTGCCTGCCCCTCCATTTTACATCATATGCCTTCTTCCTTCTTTAATGTCTTTCCCAATCTGACTTTTTTGAGGTGAACCTATCCGGTCATCCTTTTTTTGGCTTTGGACGGTCTCTGTCATGTTTCACACATTCACATCTCCCACACCAGACTGTAGCGGCGTAGAAACCTTTGAGCTCCTTCCACCCCTTTTTACATACTTTAAATTTCTTAGACTTATATGTCCCTATCTGCCTCCCCCGATAATCTTTGAGATCACATACCCTCTTACCTCCTTCCACCCTCGCAGTAGCTAGCACGACTTCCGAACCCCAAGCGTCAGGACATAAGGAGGATGTTATCCAATTTCGTTCGCTCTCTCCTTTTTCCTGATGTTCACTTTCGTTACGTTCCTCCCTTGAGTGGTCTCAAGAAAAAACCCCCGAAGCTACTGTCTCCCCCCTCCAGGGATCATCCTCACCTCTGTACAGATCTTCTCTCCCCCTCAGTTGTTGTTTTTTCTCTTTTTCCGAGGTGCGTTCCGGATGCCATTCTCTGTCCTTTTCGGGGATACGTTAGATTAGTCTTGATTAGTGGGGACGTCGATCTTGCAGCGATAGTTATTGTTTGCAAATGCCCCCCTTAGACGACGGGCTGGGATTCCTTACCTTTCTTCCCCGCGGTTTTTAATGCGGTTTTTTCCCCTGACTCCCCTCGATTTCCGACTGGATTTTTTCGCCTCTCCCTCCTCTGACTCGCTCTCATATACATTCAACGTCACATAAAAGTAAAGTGTTCACTTTGTGGACCTCCCCCCTTCTTTCTACGCCGCCCCCTTCAGTCTGTCTTTTCCCCTTAGTCTTGTTTCCCCCTTTACACCTTCGCCCCCCCTCTTTTTCTTTCCCCGGGAGGTCGTAGCCGCCTCACCTCTGCCCTTATAAACACCCTCCCGGGCCGGAATCCTTGATTTTCTTTTTAATTCTTACTTCTTACTTTCTTCGACCTCCGTGGTCCTCTCTTCTGCTTGACTCGTTTCCGAAGAAGGGTTCTTGATTTTCTCGCTGCCCTCCTCCGCTTCCTTTTTGCCCAGTTCTTACGAATTTCCTATGACCTGTCCGATAGTTTTCAACCCCGTAGATACTTTTATGAGCGCTGGTCCCTGGCCCCACTTTTTTTCTGAACCCCCCCGGCTATTCCGCAACTTTTTCTTTCACTTTTTTTCGTTTATTTCTTTTTTTTCTCTTTCTTTTCGTTCAATGCGTCCAAGCGACGGCTCCCCCGTCCCCCCCCCCCAATAGAGACTTTCGCGACGTTTATTCATAATATTCCCCCCCCTTCCTCCGGTAACATCCCTGTCCGTGTGACCTCTCTTCTCGTTGAATTTCTTTCCTCCCTACCTAGTTCAGGAAAAAAACACGTCTTTCCTAGTGCAAGCTGAATAGGTGTCCCTGTCCCCCACTATGACTTTGGCGTTACGTGGACTTTTATTAAATCCTTATATCACAGGCTTCAATTGCACACCCCCCTTTTTTCCCCTGAATAGTTCCTTTTTTCCCGTCCCCTCTTCTCGGGCCCGGGTTTCTTGGATGATCCAGTTCCCTGTTTGCCACGCTCACTCTTCCCAGCAAAACTATCTCCCAACCCCCTCCGTTCACGAATGAACTCTTTTCTTCTTTTCTACTTTTGTTTTTCTTTCTCTAGCACGAATTTCGAATGGTTAGATTTTGTCGCGTTTCTTTTTTTCTTTTCTCCCTTTTCATTCCCCCACCTTGCCCCAATGACGTCCTCCCCCCCTGGACGATAGGATTTGCTGGCCTAGATATTCCTCCTCTTGTAGTTTCAAGTTGCCGCTTTCCTTTCATACTCCGTATTCTCTTTGACTCCCGTATCTCTTTACCCCCCCATACTTTCCCCAACCTTTCACGACCATAGAGTGGGTTTCCTCCATCTCAAAAGCCCTAGTACCCCTCCTCGAACGTTGTCATCTTTTGTCTTCCTGAGTACCTCGTCCGTCTCTTTCCCTTTATGATGAGCCCCCTGTCGAGAAATCCTCTCTTTTTTTTCCCTTTGATGCGTCTTTTTTCCGCCTACTCTATGAACCTTTTCCCAGGCAATTCATAAAATTACTTCCCGGCGACCCCCACGTCATCGTTCTGAATTGTTTCTCCTTTTTCCTTTTGACAGGGCTCCCGGTGTTTTATCACGCCCTCGTCATGTCATCTGAAATCTTCATGTTAGTTCAAGTGTCAGTCTCCGCTGTACTTTTCTTACGCAGCCTTTTCCTCACGCCGACTCAGTAATCAACCAACTTTCCGCCTTACTTCAGTTGTCTGACTTCCATAGTTCACACAGCTATGCCCCGGACATGGTTTATAATTTTTTCAGGCTCTCTTTGCCTACGCCACTCGTTTTATCCTTTTTTCCTTTTCCTTTTAGAGAATTGTCCACTTCCAAGTCCTCTGCTAAAATATAAAGAATAGTCTTCTTCCCCTTTGGAGAATTCCACCTTACCCCTCTTAAATACTTTTATGTACTTCCCATTGCTGTTGATCAGTAATAGAGATTCCTGCTCAAACCTCCCCTCCCTTGCACACCTCGATTCTTCTAGCCCCCCCATCTCGGTTCAGCCCCGGGGCTAGTGATCCTTCCCCAACCGTCGCTATTCCCATTGTTTTCTTTCCTTCTCTCCTTCCAGCTTTTTGCCCTTTTTCCCCACCCTCAGCCTTCCCTCCTGCTCCGGTCGTCCCACCTCGATTTTTGTCCTCCTTCCCCCCCTCCTCCTGTACAGG
>Ga0179593_1411786_pt1 | contig 11778 bp, 7 predicted proteins | sample CZODoug2_1_08_16_FD_185931 | JGI IMG/M metagenome (GOLD analysis project Ga0179593, IMG submission 185931) | Vadose zone soil fungal communities from Angelo Coast Range Reserve, California, USA - CZODoug2_1_08_16fungal (PacBio error correction) | ecosystem: Environmental > Terrestrial > Soil >... | reverse complement strand
ATCCCCGTACATTTCTAGAATATGTTGCAGATGCTCCACCACTGGTTTTTTTTACGGAGGTCCACATGTCCTTAACCCCCCGCTGGCTGATATCTTCTACGTTCCCACAGAGAAAATATAGGACGAAAAGGATCCCTGTCTCGTTGCGCTTCCGTCACTCGCCTTATTCACACGCCGCATTGCGATCCTGGGCATTCAGACATCAGCTTGTTTTCAGTCGCGCTCTGCGGCGCATCCGTCCCGACTCACTTTCTTTGCGAACCGGACCCGGCGGGATTGCTGTGATAGAGTTCAACATTTTTCCCCCCCCCCCCCTTGCCCGCTCACAAGTCCTTTATATCTTAACCCCACTTCGAAGGCCGTGATATCATCATTCGGTCGATTCTTTCCGCCCTGCGGACGCCCGACAACCACCTATCTGTAAACATCTGTAACTTGCGCGTGCCCTTACCGAGTTTTGCTGGTTTCTCCTCGTTGCCCGCCCCTCGACTTCAAGGAACGAGGTTTTTTGATTCCTGGAGGTCGAGTGAGGTTTTCCCTCTCTGTGGTCTAACCAGTGGAGATGATCCTCCTAGTGTGGCCGTGCGCACCATGAAGGGCTGCTCCTTCCCGAGGCGAAAAATTAGCCTGCTGCCATAGCCCCTGTTCCTCCCCCTGCTCGGTTCGCGCGTGCTTTTTTGCACACCCCTTCAAGACCTCGTCTTCACAACCCTTTGCGTTTTTATCTCTCGTCCCCTCGCCATAAATCGCCTTCCCATTACCGTACCCTACCTAGGCCACTCGGATTTCCCACTTCCCCCATCACAACCCGCAGATACCCTCCACGGTCTTCCGCAATGTCCCTCCCCCAAATAGGTGCTTTCACTTCCAGCGTTTCTTACGTGTCTTGTCACCGTCTTCCATGGCGGACGACCTCTTCCGGCTACTACACTGCTCGGTCTTTTGCGCACTGCTTAGTAAGGTTTTCATCGCCTCGTATCGACAATGTTGCCTCAAGTCCTCACATCAGATCCCCGCGCCCGTTTCTTGTCGCACCTGTGTCATTCTACTGCTGTCCTGACACCCATCCCCACGCGACGGCTGTTCCTCCGACAACTTTGGACGACTAGGTTGCCCTCCCCCCCACCAACCTTGTTCCTGCCGGTTTTTTCGTCAATAATTACTCCGGCTACTTTGCGGCTTCCGGTCGCTCGTGGTTTGTGCTCGGCTTGCCTTGGCCGATGTATCGCCCTAGAGGTCCCCCCCTTTCCTGCGGATCTTCCTATGAAATCTTGCCTTCCCAGCCTCGCGCTGACGTTCACCCCGCTCAGAAAGCCTATTCTTTCGCCCCCTCAGCCACGAGGGCGATGGATGATTCATCTGCCGACGGTGCGTGCAGAAGGAAATTCTGTCGGCTGCCTCCGGCGCGCCTCTTACATGCCCCGGTGCGGGTCTATTTTATCCCCTGTTAAAAATCTCCTCTCTTTTCACCTCTTTCGTTTGTGTCCTGTGAGTCGTCTCTGTGTTTTAAAACCGTCTCTGTCTGACCCAGGGGGCCTGGGCGAAGTAGCCTGCTTGTGCTTCCCAGGTTGGATCTGCAAGTCTGTCTGTGGCGAGTTGTGCCTTCGCGTCCTTTTCTGGAGGCACTCTTCTTGCGACGCTTCTGCCCTCTATAGGTGGAGGTTGGATTTCTTTCATTTCGTCCTGTAATAAGGAGTTCTGCGAGTCTTGCTGCGCCGATCTCCGTACTCGGCCCACACAAGTGTTCCGAGGATGGGCCGTCAGTGTTTAGTTGATCGTGTTCGTGCATATGCTTTTAAAGGAAGTCTTTAGACGTGGTTGTGTGCTCTCTGCCCGAGCCCCTCGTTTTCCCCGATATTTTCTTAGGACCCCGTCGAGCGTCCTTTTTCTTGTAGGTGAGTTGCCCTTGGCAAGGAGCGCTTGAAACGCGAGTCCCGCGTCCCCAGTCACGTCGCTCCTTTGCAGATCTCTTCTTTGATGCTGGGGCCCACTCTGTGAGATTATTTACTGGACCCCGTTTCCCCCTCTGCCTTGTATCGGGCTCATGCGTTTCCGTTAAGGAATTGCCTATGATTCGCCGTGAATACCGTGCATTTTCTGTGATTCAGTGGTAAATGCTTTAGTAAAGAGAGGTCTGGACTTGAACGCTCCTTAGGTCACTGTGTTTTTTGGGGTAATGACCAGGCCCCTAAAGATTATGGTTGTAGGCGGCCTTCCGCTACCCCCTGAGGAGTGCACAGCTGATCTGTCGCTTGCTAGCTCCTTTCATTAGGTCTGGTTTTCACGACAGGGATAACCTTGATTTGAAGGCGTGCTTTTTTTTTGCTCAGCGAGCGCGACCACGTGCAGTTGATGGCTTACGGTTTCCTCATGCTAAGGTTTCAACGCGTCCTCCGTCCCTAGAAAGTATCGCATTCCCCATCATAGCACGTCGCGCCATGTTGCTGTTGTTGAGTGATTCTTTGCCTGCGCACTGCTCTGTCTGCCTGGATCCCTTTCCTGTCATTCCTGTTTGCGCTTCTTTGCCGTTTGCCGCGGTACCAGCTTTACCCTCGTCCCACACAGAGGTAGTAGACCCCGGTTCTCCTGGCTTTTTTCATTGGGCTCAACTCCCTCGGGCTTCAGCCTCCCGCCTGATCCTCTCTTTAGCCCCCTGGGCCTTTGGTTGTATATTTCCCCGCTCCCCTTTGTCTCCTGGTTCAGGCGGTGCTCTTAGCAACCCCCCCCTTCTCCAAGCTGATCCCCGCCTCTTTGGCATGTCTCCAACACTCGGTTGCGCCTGCTATTCCCGACGCGCTAGTCGTGTTACTGGGGTGCGATTGAATGTTTTTTGTCTTTCGTTTGCCCCGAGTCGGCTACTTCCTGGCGTTTTTCTGCGGTGCCGGCCAGACGACCGTCATTATATTCATTTTTGTTTTGCTCCGGGGTAGAGGCTTCCACTGTCGTTCCCTTTGTTTTTTATTAAATACAGAGCAGTTTTTGCCCTCTCCTTGTGTGTCTCCCCAGTGGTAGACCTTTTCGTCAGCTTGCCGAGGTGACGTTTTCGCCCGCTGGCACTCTCTGGTAGCGCCTGCTTGGATTTTTATACGAGGGTCGCTGTTGAGTCCCAGCGCGCCCTGATCCTCCAGCACGACTTCCTTTTATTTTTTGAAAGCTCTCCAGATCCCCAGGTGCTCACAATATAGACCTCAGTTCCGGGCGCGCGACATCTTCCCTCATTTATGGTTTTTCCGCTGGAGATGAGATTGGCCTCCGGCTATTCTCCCATACGAACCGCCTCATCCGTCGCGCGGCCCGCATAGGGATATTGTTCTTTATTCGCCGCAATCCCTCCTGGGAAAGACACCCCTCCGGATGGCGGTCCCCCTCCTGTTCGGCCCCCCAGATGTTACGCTCATAAGCTCGCGGTACCGTCTGGTGGGTTGAGAAAGTTTTGCCTTAATCAAAACAGGCGGCGGAAAGTATTGGCCCCATTTGGGTGCAGTTTCCGATCCCGAGCCTTTTTCTTCACTCGTGAACTTCAGGCGTTAATGCCGATGGCCTGACGCTGCTTCGTGGGCTTTTCGTGCTCCCTTGGGCTGTTCCCGGTGCTTGTGTTTTCCCTAAGCTCTTGTCAGATCTTTTTCTTGAAGTATGTTTTTGTTTTTCTCGTGTGATCTATGACGGCGCTTTGCAGGGTCCACACCATCTAGGGCCCTCACGGCGCGACCTTCCTCCCCCCGCTGCAGCTTACCTCACGAGCATGACTCATTACTGCGGTAAGGAAAGACGGGTAAGATCTTCCTGAAGTCACTTCCCCTTGTTTCTGACTTGAGTGCCCCCTCATAAACCCGAAGATGATCCCTCTGATCTGTTCCTCAACAATCTGCCCCCCCCTTTTCCTTCTGCCTATCCGAACATTCTCTAGTCGGTGCTGGCGGGACAAAGCGGTCCTTGCTCCGCTCCTTACCCTTCGACCCTTCCGGCCGCAATACGTAGCCGCTGCTTTTCTACTTTCTTTTCAACTGTGCGCCACGCTAGTTCCTTCCGGGAACACACCTTCTTTTCTCCCTTTTTTCATGCACTTTCCAATGTTTTTCGCTCTCCAGTTTGATCCCTGCCTTATTTCGGCTCTTTAGCAGGCTCGTGCCCCTTTTAAAGGTTGATCTTTCCTGTTGCTTGCTTCTCGGCGTCAGCTGGTCATTCAACAAGACCTTCGCGTCTCCCCGCATTTGTTTGAAGCCCCAGATCTCCTCCAAGCTCATCCTGGCCGATGCTCCTCCTGGAGAAGTTGTCGCACAATTTCTTCTACCTCTACTGGCCCCTGGCCGTGCCAGTAGACACCTCTTCTATTACCTTATCCCTCCGAAGAGACAATTTGAACCGGACCTTGAAGTCCCGGAAGCGATGTGAGAGGAGCCAAGCACCCGCCTCTTTCGATCTGGGTCTCTCCCCTCTTACCACCCCACGACATGTTCTTTTTCGCTCTTCTCCTCTCCTCAATGTGCAGGTCGAACGACACCGCTGGGAGCGCTTGGCTTTCGTTTAAAGATGTTCATCGAAGCCCATAATTGCCCCTGACCTAACCCGCAAGTAATCTGGTCGGCATTTTTACGAGATTCATTTTCACGGCGGTCGATAGACCCCCTCTGTTACTTCAGTCACTCCCTTCTCTTTTGCAAACCTCTGGTCTCCCGGAAACCCTCCCTCCGTTTGGGTATACGTTTTTCCTCCTGGCTCCCTAGATCCCAGGACACTTCCTTCCCACGAGTCATGTCGCGCTCGCTGCCATTGCGCCTGCCTCAATCAGTCGTCCCATCTCCGGATTCTTAAATCTCCGACTGAAGGAGATCCGGCCGACGCGGGTAAGTTACCATTAGCGATCTGTGATAGGGGGTGGACTCATAGGTCCTAAGTCCTATCTTTGCGACCTGTCACCTCTCGGCTTCAGTCTCCAAGCTTCAACTTCGAGCCTTTCCTCCAGTTACTAAATTATTTTCCCTCTATGGTCCCTCTGCAGGAAAGAGAGTACTCCAACAGGCTTGAAGCCCGACCCTCCCTCTGACCCCCTACGCTGGACGGCCTCCCCATGCCCGCCCAAAAAACCACCTCTATCGGCGTGCGACCTCCTTTTGGGTCCCCGATCTTTGTGTGGGAGGTGCACTGGATGTTTGCTACAGCTGTCTGACGTGAGTGATATAATATGCGCGTGCTCTTTTCAACTCGGCTTCGGGGGCCATAGAATGATCGAACTTTTGTTCCCTCCTCAGCCGACATCGTTTTCAGGTGTTGCGAGTGACGCGTGTCATCGACGTTGACTCACCTTTTCCGCCATATACCGGCCGCCTGTCTTCGAGTTTGCCGCCCTGCCCCCATACGTAGACGATCTTGTTTTTTGGTGGTCGGCCCCGGCTCCCCGTTTATGACGCACGTCGTTAGGAAGACCCGAACGCTCCATCGGACCCGTCAGTTCCGCCTTTTTTTTGGCCTCTTGAGATGGACTCACCTTACTAACCCATGACTCATGAACCCCACCCCAGGAGCGCCAACATAAAGATCTCGCGTACTCGCGCCTTAAGGCCCTCGTTCCTCCTAGCAGTCCGTGCGTAAGGAATAGCGCGAGACTTAAGATCTCGCGGCGCCAGTTAGACACACGTCCCGGTTTAGTGTTTCTTGAATATCTAACCCACTTTCTCAGTTTGTTGTGGAGAGATCTTTTTGTTCTTAATTTTCGCACACGCACCCGCACGGGTTCCTGTCCAGAAGTGTATTGTTGCTCCCCCTCCGAGGCTTTCAATCCGCTAGATATGCCTTCGCGTTCTGGGGCTTTCTGGCACCTGATAGCCCTTTGGCGCCTTGGCTTAGTTATTTCGAGTGGTCCTGTCCCGTGACATAGCAGGATCCTAAGTCTTACGTCCACCCGATATCGCGCGCTCTACCCCACTGATAATTTTAAACAGGTCTCGGCTCATTTCATGATTCATTCTGAGCGGCCTCACTGGGTTTTTTTGTTGCCCCCGGATGTATATGTTTTTCCTTCGTTTTATATTTTCTTCTGAAGATATTTTTTTTTTTTTTCCACTTCTGACCCCCCCCGCCTCTCATTTGGAAGGCTCGTTTTCCAGTCGATTGACACACCCCTTTTTCGAGCTCCCCCTCGACGCTTTTGTTCTCTCTTCTTCTTCGATTGCTTTGCTCTTCTATGAACCCCCGTCCTCCCCATGCCATGACGCGCCCGTGTATTCCCGTCCTTTTGCATATAGGCCGACAATTTGGCCGAGCCGTCCTGATTGGGTCTCCCTCGAGTTTTTTTTCGGTGATTTCTTGCCTCCCGATCGTTCCTCCCTTCCTGTGTTGGTTCGGGGACAGGAACAACTACCATAATTTACCCCCCTCTTTCCCCCCCTACTCCAGTTGCATCCTTGCACTCTTCAATTTTGAGCTTGAGATCCCCACTGTGCCTTGAGACTTCTTGGATCGAAGCCCTGCGCGCACCGCGCCTGATTTGCGTGTTACCCCCCTCCAATCCGCGAGGGTCCCGTTTTTCTTCGCCGGTGCCTCGACATTACCCCTTCTACCTTTCCACCCTCGCGCCAAGGAGCGCGGGGAGAGCGATCGCGCCTCCTTTCTCCGGCGTCCTTTAGTCGATTGCTTTTTTGCCTCGACGTATAACCCATCTCCCCCCCTGGTCGATGGTCATTCTTCTTTTCAGCCCCTCTGGCTCTGCCGGGCAGAAGGGAACAGATCCTCTCAGTCCTCCTCTTCGGCACGGTTTGTCTCTATTGACTTCTTTTCTCCGGTCTTCCCCGGAGGAACCCCTTTGCTTTTTTTCCACGCTCTCAGATTAAAAGAAGTGCCGGTCCAACCGTCTCTAGCGCCACTGCTGAGTCGGAGTTGGATTTTTTGGTTTCGCGATCCCCCAGTGCGGCCCTACCATTTGAGGTTTGTCATCTGTTCCTTCCTCTCGCCGCTAGTCCGTCTCTTCTCGTTTTGTGCAATTGTTTCGATTTTTGGCGTATACCGTCCTTAGAAGAGGTTCGAGACCGGTTTCCCCCTCCCCCCGGTTCGGACGCCTTCTTCTGCACAAACGGCCCAGTGTAGAGTCTGGTGTCCCCATCCCTTTGATATCTTTTTGCAGAGTGTTTATACTAGATCCCTGGCCGTCTGTTGTGTGTTGTTCCACCCGCCAGATCCCGCCGTCCCTCCCCGTCCTGGTTGGGCGCCTCGCACGGACCCATTTTTACTCGTGGATTGCAGGAGATGTAAATCCCTTTCCCTTCTTACTCCTTCTAATGGCGCCGCGAGACATTTTCCTCCTGATTTTTCGTTTATAAGGTTTGTTCCCTCCCCGCAGACGGTCTCTTTTATTCGCTCTCCCGCGTCGTTGCCCGTGTTCCTTTGTCGTTGGGTCGGCAGGCCGCGACTAGCTTGTCCGCAGGGGGAGGGAGAGCGAGCCGCGGATTTGAACGAACTACGCCCCTACCCTTCGTACCTTCGCGGCTCGTTCGGCTAGGGCTCGCATCCGGCGACTGGTGACGAGAGTTTACTCAAGTCGCGTGCATCTTGTTTGTTTGTTCTACCTCCTTCGACATGCGTTTCCTAGCAGATCTTCCCCCTTTTGGCCCTCGAGGTGTCACGTTCTGTGATTGCGGTCCCGCTCTTTTCTTTCGACATTGCTGCCTTCCCCCTCCGTCTGGGTTGGCCCCAGGCGCGAAGTTTATCCCATCCTCCTCTTGTTGTTGTGGAGGTCTAGTATGTAGTTATCGTTCTATTTTCCATAGCGGCCTCGCCCCAGGCTGTCCCTTACCCTATGTTCATGATTGTCCTGAAGCATTCCGTGCGTCTCCCTCCGACTCTTGAAGTCGGCCTGTGTGTTCCTTAATGGCCGGGCGTTTCTCCAACAAATCGACGATTTCTCCTCTTTCTGAGCGTCATTGATCTTTGCCGATTTATTATCTACATTATCGCCGCCAATTTGATGGGATTATTGAGTAGAGATTGATGTATTGATATGAACTAATTTCCTCTTCTGGACTTAGTGTTTATTCTTGTATGAGGCGTGAGTCAGATTCGCGATCCTTTGCGTCAACCCCCCCTCATCCGACACAACTGAGCATGTGCATACATGAAGTTAATGTAGAATCGCACGGAACCGCGGCTGACAAAATTTTAGTTAGATACTGAGTAGCGTCAGTTACACAAAGGCCTCGGGCTCTTAGGCGCGCTGTCCGCTCTAACCTGCTTCTCCTTGATTTCAAACCGTGTGTGAGCCCGCAGCTATCATATGCTTGACCCTAGAGGCCAGCTCGGCCCTGCTATTGAATGCACACTTTTTCTTTACTGGGGAATATCCTTCTTGCCGCCTCAACCCGCTGCTTACTTCTTTCTTACAACCGACGACCAACCAGCCTTTGGTTCCCAACACCCAAGACGATCCTAGACGTCCCTCTTCCGTTTTCCCGGCATCAACGGGGGTGTCATGCGACTCCTGGGCACGATCCGCATGAATCGCCACCATTTCACTCCTACCCCAGTTCTCGTCGCGATAGCTTCGCTCTCCTTGAAAGGGTGGCGTGAGTTTACCCCCTGGAACAGGCGTTGAGCGCGATCGAGTTTTAACCGATTTCACCCTCTCCCGCGCTCCGTGACCACCAAAATGGATTCCCTCGCATCCTTCCCTTTTTTCTTTCCTTTGAGGGCTTCTGTGGCCTGCAACAGAAAATTCTGGTCCACCTCCTCTTCTTTCTCTACGTTTTTTGCTTTTACGGAGACTTGTGGCGACCGTTCGTCACTTCACTGGATCAAGTTGATGGGGGTTGAGCATAGCGCTCTTCCGGTCTTTCTCCCCCCTCCGTGTTTTCAGAGACCCTCCGAGGGCGGTTAAGCCATCTTATGTCAAGAGTCGAGCAGGCCGCCACTTGATTTATTCCGCCTCCCCTCCTCTCTGTGTCGTTTTAGCTGCTACCCTCCTCCACGTTCTCTCTCCCTCCCTGCCCCTCCTTTCTTCTCCTTTCTCGCCTTTTTTCGAAAAGCTCGTTCCCCTTTTCTGACCACAGTCGGAGTCGTCGGAAAGTCTAGCCCTGACCCTCCGTCTGGATAACTTCCAAACAACTATACCTGTCGTTCACCTTCTCTGTTTCGGTGCTTTCTGCTCCCCAAAGGCAGGAGACCCAGCTGCACTTTCGGCCCTTCGTTGAATGCCTTCCAGGGTGGGGCGTGGTCTTTGTTGTCGTTTTTAATCGCCAAGGCGTCCACTCCTCTCCGCTCATTCTTTCTCCCCCTCGACTGTTGAGAATAGATTAGTTTAATTTCTGCACGTTTCTACCCCTACCTTATAGGTGCACCCACATCTGTTTTTCCGCGTCCAAAGATCGAGCGGCGCCAAAACCGTCTTCGTGTTACGACGTACCTCAATGACGGACACTCTCTCGGGACAGACCCGGTAGCCGGTTTCCCGAGGGAGCTGTGCTCTCCCCCCGATACGGGCTCCTATGATTATCGACTATGGTAACGGGTGGTCCTAGGGGCGAATCTATGCCGCTTTTTCAAGTTGCCCGCTCTTTCTGCGTCCTTGAATGCGCGCTCTGGTCAGTAGCGGGCGCGCCGAAGGAATCTCGCCACGATTCCTAATGCCCTCTTCGCCCATTCACGGTCGGGTCTAGTGTCGTAATTCGCCCGTATCTATTCTTTTCCTTCCCCCCTCCGTTGTTTTTTTTCTGATTTTTACATATTCAGCCTCGACCTACTTTTGAATTGGAAGGAGGTGTGATTGGCTCCGCCGAGGCTAAAACCCAAAAATTTATCCCTTCGGCACGGCGGCGACTCTTTGCCTTTCGAGATTCCTGGAGATAGGTTGCGCGCGAGTCTTTTTTTTACTCTGATTCTCCCCCGGTGATGTTATTACTAGAGATCCATCATTTATATGTTTTTCTCCTCGTATTGCGGGCCGATATTCCATCTATCTGAAAAAACAGTTCGCCAGTGCTGTCCTATCGGGATCTTTCCCTCTCGCGGTCCACTTCCCGGTCTCAGTCTTTTTTCCTCGATCTTTTACCGCTATTTCGTCGGTCACCCTCTAGCTGGGGTTCCTCTCTTATTGCGCACGAGACACCGTAGTCTCCGCACGGTATTTTTCCAGCCTCTGACTCTTTTCTGCGTAACCCTGTCTATCGGCCGATGACCCCATCCCCCAAGACATTCCCCCCTCTACCTATTTTATTATTATGTGCCTCCTCCGGACATTCCTGGCGGGGTGGGTTGTTTTCATCGATTGTCTTGGTTCCCTTGCATCCGCCTGGAATGTTGGTTGCTGGTCCTTGATGTTATCCCATCCCCGGTTGATTTCCCTGCGGTTTGGGGATGAAATCCGCTTTTACTATTTTCTAGACTTCTGGTTTTTGAGTGGTGCGTATGGAGGCTGAGAGGCCAGAATTTGCTTTTCGTTTGTGTGCGTGGTCTCTGATCCTATTTGTTATGTCCCAAGAAGCCGCGCACCGCCGTCAGTATTTCCTTCGTGTAACTCAACGACAGACGTGTACCTGGGCCTACTGCACCTTATTCGAACTTCATGCCCCCTCTCAAGAATCCGCCTTTTTTTTCTTCGTGTCGTCGCCATGCTTGGGGCGATGAGGTGCAAGAGGAGAGCTCTTTGTCTCCCCTCCTCGTAGGCCTGTATCGTTATGGTCGATGTGTGTTCTTTCCCTCTACCCCCGAGAGCCGCCGGCTTATTTCTAGTATTTTTCGTTTGCGGCGAGTTTCGTCAGGTAGTTATGGGGCGCGGCTTTCCCTCGGGCTTTTCGCCGCTGATGAGATAGTCGGTCCTCCATGTTTTTCTTTCAGATACACGGTGTCGCCCTTCCTGCGATCGTGACCCTTGTCCACCCAGAGATAGATTTTTGCTCCCATTCCCCAACATGAGGACAGGTATCCCAGAAAAAGTTTGGTCGATCGACCGTCTTAACCTTAGAAGCCCCCTTGTCTTGATTGATGGGCTTTTTCGCCGATTCCATGCTTTGCCTTGGAAAAGGATAGGCCGTAGTCCTTGGGCGTCTTCCTTCACAGGCTTGGGGGTCGAGCCACTCTCATGCCGCTTGCACGGTAGGTGGTGTCAGGGTTGTTTCCTTGTTCTTTCATTTTTATAACTGTACTCGCGAGGTGTCACTGCCTCTGTTTTTTCCCGAGGGTTACGTCACCAGTGCTTTTCTTGAGCGAGTTCTCGTCCGGCCATATTTTCCGAGGCTGACGCCTTTTCGCTTCAAAATTTATGTTGATACTGACTTATTAGGGGGTCGTTGTTTTCTACATTGCGGCGCCGCTCCCCTGCCAGGCCCGCCGCTCCCCCTTGTTGTCTCCAGGATCACAGGGGTGAGGCGCGACTCTCTGATCAGCCCCTGGTGAGAGCTCCTTTCCTTCATTTATTGGAGTAGGTTCTTTGTGCCACCGACGGCGATTGAGGTAGACGGGAAGGATCGACGCAATTCTCGTGCCTCATCGTCGCGCGCAGACTGAGTCATGTAGGCTTTCAGCGCGGCCCCGCTTGCCGCAAAACCTATTTGTCGGAGATGGGAACTTCTTATATCCCGCCCTCACCTTACAGTGATTTACCTTTAATCGCTCGTCGGATCTAGTCGTGTTGTGTTTCATTTTTTTTCCCGGCCTTAACAACCCTGGAAGGATTTTTCCTATATGAACCTTCCGTGAAGTAGCCTCACTGGTGGCGTCGAAGGCTGAATGCCCTTGCAGTCTTTTTCTAGCCTGGGCCCTATTCCCTCAGCTTTTTTTCCGACTACGTCCGTTCTC
>Ga0179593_1311790_pt1 | contig 11778 bp, 14 predicted proteins | sample CZODoug2_1_08_16_FD_185931 | JGI IMG/M metagenome (GOLD analysis project Ga0179593, IMG submission 185931) | Vadose zone soil fungal communities from Angelo Coast Range Reserve, California, USA - CZODoug2_1_08_16fungal (PacBio error correction) | ecosystem: Environmental > Terrestrial > Soil >... | reverse complement strand
ATTTTGCTCTTAAGAGACACGCCTCCGTTCTTTGCCGTCACAAGCGTCGAAGAGACTTTTTGATAACCACGCCGGCCCCACAAAGCCTCGGACGCTTTTGATGGGCGGTCGAATTCATCACCCCTCGAGATTTCAGCCCTTCTAGTACTTGCTCGAGGTGTTGCTCGCACGGGGGCGCTTTCTCCCTAGCCTCTTCTGTGCCTTATTGCGGCCTGCCAGCTTTACCGCGCGAACTCATTTGGGTGACTAGTTTACCTGTTTCATGCCGCCCTTCTCCCGCCCACGCGATCGTCTCTGTCGGGCGGTCCGCCCTCTGTTCCGTCCCCCCGCCGCCAGTACGGCGCCCTGGGGGGGCATTTCTCACGCTCTTGCCTTTGCGATTCTTCGCGCCATTTTATCGGGAGTCCCTCTTTCCTGCACGGCGTGCTGCGGCGGCGGCTAGCCGAGTTTTCGGGAGTTTTTTTTTCGCTGGTACTGTCGATATACTTCTTCGGTCTGTCGTCCGCAGCTTTTCTTTCTACCGTGGCAGGAGTCGTTCAGGAATCTCTTCTTTTCCATACTATTTTTGTTTTTTGCGAGCAGCCGGCCTTCCCGCAGAGACACTGGGGCTGGTGCCACTTTTGCCTCTGTGACGGTAGCCCTCACGCCCGCAGTGAGGCAGACCAGTCATCTGAACAACCCCGATACGCCCCCAATTGTTAGACCACACAACCTTTTGAGAGAAACTAGCTCCCAAGGCGTAGTCTCCAACCAAGGTAATACCTACGCTGACCGCCTGAACCCAGCACACACAAAGTTGGCGGTGAAGAAGGTGCGTGAATGAAGTCCGAGGCTACGCCACCTGTGCCGGGCCCACGCGATCGGCGTGAGTCTGGCCGCGAGGCAAGATCAATATTTCCACCACCCGCCGGTGTGCTGGACCGAGCACCCCCATGTCTCTGTTGTTCGCTGCGGCAAGAAGGGCATTACGAGGCCTCCGCAGGGCAAAGGCCGCCCGCGGAATAATCGACCTTTTTGATCGTGAACTACTCGAAGCTCAGCCCCTCCCAATGGACCTGGTGGAGCAGTCACTCCCGCCCGGCTTTCCGTTCTTCGCACCCTGCTTTTTTCGAGAAAACGCATACTTCCTGCTTGTATAACGTTCCGTCGTCAAAAATTCCCCTCGTAAAGCCAGTCCCGATCAGCTTCACGTTCGTGCTCGTCTTTCTCCTTAGACGCCCCTCACGGAACGCCCTCTGCCGTGCCGAACGGTTTTGACCTACGATGTCCCTTTCTGGCCATCCTGGTTGGCAACCCACGGGGTGATCGCAAACGACAATTGTTCGCCGTCCTAACTTCTATGGGCCTTGGCACACCGATGTTTTTTTTTTTTGATTCCACCCGCCTTTGGGTTTCGGGATTCGCTTCCTCCGCGATGGAAACGGGTCTCCAGTCGGTTCCCAAAGGTTCGGCTGATTGTTCCCTCCGCGTCGCGACACATCTAACCCCCTTAAATCGAGACCCTCCCCATCTTGCTTAGTGGCAGGGACACTCCGCACTCAAGGGCACGGACTCCGGTTCTGACGGCCGCACCATCGCCTCCCATCTGACCCGCCATCCCGGAACCCATGGAATGGCGCGACTTTTTTGCTATGGCGATGTGCAAACTCGCACTCAGGGTTTGGACCCAACCGACCCTTAAGTCTTCATTGCGTTGTCTTATAACGCCTTCCCCACCGAGCCTTTGTCGAACAGGACTTCCCCCCTCATTCAGCGCTGGCTACCCTCCCGAGCCAGCCCACAGAGGTGTCACAAGACCTCTATGACTCCGCAGGTAACCTTTAACGAGGCCATTCCTCAGCCGCCGAATTCAACCCTTACGTACGTAGGAGTGGTACACGTCCTCTTTTCTTCCTGACCGCAACGTTCGAGTTTCCGACGTGTCGTTCCTAACCCGAAATTCAAAACTCTCTTTGTCCTCCCTACCATTTTCTCTGTGCCCATTCGAGCTCCTGCGGTCGAACTTTCTCCGAATCCCCGATCAAGTGGAGCAAGGCATGCTTTTTCACCACCTCGGCTTATGACGCCAGGATCTTTTTGGTCCATTTTGAGATCGCCTGATTCCGCCCCCCTCGCTGATGCGTCGCACCTTCCTTTGCCTCACTCCCGAGCGAGGGATCGCGGCCAGCCTCTTTTCTCATTTTCTCGGCTGCAGGGTTTTGATCGCTGGCGGTTGCCAATAATCCACTCTAGGGCGAAGGCGTATAAGGGCCAGTGTCCCGGCAGAGCACACCCAACGTGGTCAGCCCTTTTGTCCAGGCAGGACTTGCGTTTACAATGACCGACGCCACCTGTGAGACGGTTGTCCTCTCCCAAAGTAATTCATTTTGATCCGCGTGCACCCCTGTCCATCGCCGGGTGCCAACTATTATCTCTAACACAGAATCGCGTTTTTTATGACGGATGTTTTTTCTCTCCCGTGGCGACGATTCGGTAGCTTTGGTCGAGTTTTTTTCCTTTTACGTCATTTCGCGCACTGAGCTCCGTGCCGTCGTTGTTTGGATCCCTCTACGTCTCCTTGGTGGCACGACACCGGAGGGGTCATTATTCCATGTCCGTCAAAATCTGAGGTGACCGCTCTTTCCACGCCCGACCACTCCCTTACTGAGATTCTTTTGGGCCCACTGCAGTTGTCTGTTTCCCGATTTCCTTGTGCCTCCCTTAGCTCCTATTCGAGGGATCTTTGTTTCGCCCCCTCCCCCCCTAACTCTCTCCCGACGTGCCCCAGTAATGATCCGCTGACTAGCACGTACATATTGCCGACACCCCTTGACATAGCCGGCCGATTTTGTATCTGTAAACGTTTAGTATCTCAGACACCTTTTTTGCGACGCATCATCGAAGGTCAACCCGATCATGGACGTTCGACTTTCTTTTCTTTCTTTCCCATGGAAAAGATTTCCATTAGGGTTGTCGGATTTTTTTATGTTTTCCTTGATCGCCGCTTTCTTCCCAGCTGGACCCAATCCGAGGCAACGCTTGCCCCGCCGATGCGCTTTGACCCCGATTTTTCATTGCCGCACGCATCAGACGGCGACATGGGTCCTTCGACCTTTTGCGTTCACCACGACCGGGCTGCGTGCCCCCCATGCCCAGTTGTTCGCTTTGGCCCCGCCTGCCCAGAGGTAAATTTTCATGCCCAATCTTTTGATGTTTTCGAACCTGTTATGGCCTTGGCAATCAACCCCGATCTCTCTTCTCTTTCCTTTTTGTTTTTTTCGCTTCGGATTTATTCCCCATTCCCAGGTTCGCATCCTCCCGCCCAGCCATAGTATGGTTTTTGTGGTTGGGGGCATCCCTCCCCATCTTTAGTCCGCGAACACGTGCATTTGCGGAACCTTCGGTCTGCGTGTCGCACCTGGGCCGATTTCTGCCTTTTCTTTTCTGCGGACATTTCGGGTCTCTGTTTTCTTAAGCGCTCGCGACGCGGCTAGCTTTGCGTTTCATTCCGGCGGCGGACCCGCGCTTCTCGCTATCCAAAATCAGACCCCCCCCACGAATCTTTCGCTGTCCGCCCTCCCGTGCCCCCGACCTCTTTATTTCTTTATATTTTCCTATTCGCCTAGAACGATGTGGCGCCCCTATCTAAACCTCACCAACCGTCGGAAAGCTTTTTCACCTCGGTCCGTTGTTGAGTGTCTTGCTATGTCCGCTGAATTATCGGCTCATGGACAGGGCGTCCCCCTCCGAGCATGATTTTTTGTGGTGACCTCGCTGATTGTCTTACAGGATTCGGGTGCCGACGAACGGCAAACCCGCGTCCGTGTTCCTCTGCGGGGCTTCACAGTCGTCTTCCGGCTTTCCGGTGTAGGGACTTGGGTGCTCCGAGGATTTTCCCCTTACCGATTGACCCATGACCGCTTCTCCCGCGTGTTTTTGCCCAATATTCTCTTCACTTTGCTCCCACCCCAGACTTTCTCCTGTGGGTTTTACAAGTGCCATCTCGCACCAGATGTTCCCTCGTCGACTTGACACTGGGTCGATAGCTCGACCGACCTCATGCCCCAAGAGTCAGTCGTATCGTGTGTCCCTTCGCCACTTATTCTGGGTTATGATGTTTCCGCGGACCTCTTATGAGCCTTCGACCTGGCTCTTCTCGTGCCTTGGTGCAAGCGGTCTTAAGCGCCCTCCACTTCTGTCCAATGCATTGCTACTAGGATGTTGACCTTACTCCTTTCGACCCGATGTCTGTTTGTTTTCCCTGGTAGAGGGCACCCCCGCCGAAAGAGACCCCCTGCCCGTCTTCTGCAATGAGTTTGCGTGTTCCATGACCCCTCTTTCTTCCGAGGAGGCACTTTTTGCCCCGGCTCTTATTGTCTTTTTTTTTACTCGTACATCCCCCGAATCATGCTCCTGCGTCTGATCCCCCCAGCTTTGTTTTTGCACCATGTTGGGGCTGGATTGTCCGTCCCGCACCCCCCCCCTCCACCCCCCCCCCTCCCCCTGTCGCTCTTTCGCCTGTCAGGTTTTTTCTTTCCACCCACCGACTGCCCCCCCCCCGCCTCCCCCGACCCCCCGCCCGCCACCCCCCACGACGTAGCGTGGCCTGTTGTACTTGTCTTGTTGACGAACGATGGGCCCGCCGCACTTCCATTCGCCCAGCTTGGCTGACTTCTTTCCAAGCGACCTTTCAGACGGTGACCTTTAGACCTACGACGTCTACCTTGTCCTCCGAGCCCGTCTTCGGGTCCGCCGGAGTTCGGTCGTCATAAGCTTCTTTTTTTGAGTCACTCACCCTTTTAGGGCTTTTTCTTGATCACTGCCGCCCCGTCTCGTGTCTTTGAGCCGTGCCGTTCCTTCCGGGACGTGCGTATATTCTTCGCAGCGCCACGTTCGTTCGTGCCTTCCCCGCCTGTTTGGCTTCACTCCGAAATTCCCCTTCCCCCTTTGTGCCCTGGCGATGCTTAGAACCTGCATGGGGTTGCCCTCCCAGACCGCCTTGTCACCGTTTACCGTGGTGGAGTTTTCCCCACTTCGCCAAGTTTTATTTAGCTGCAGTGGCATCAAGTGGGCGTTCTGCAATTTCAGCTTCACGCAGCCAGGTAGTTCCTGGCCGCCCCGAGAGCCCTAACCATTCGCGCTTCTTCCTGCGGATCGCCAGAATGCTTTTACAAAGGACGGGTGGCTTCCTTTGCTTTTTTCCAGTCTTCCCCACCCTTGCGCGCTAAATTGTCGAGTGGGTATTCGATTTCGATGATCGCCACCCCGTGGGTCTTCTTTGTGTCCCACTGAATTTTCCATTGGCATAGCCGCTGATGAGCCGGCCGCCGATAGCACCCTCGTCGTGTCTTGGGCGCAGACGGTCTTCTTTTTCTCACCTTGCGGCTTGCTTACGGGGCAATTTACCCCCGGTCACCCTCTACGTTGAAGGTTTTGACCAGAGTCAGGACTTCCTTTTTGCGCCAAAAAGCCGCACAAAACAGGAACCTTATCCGGTTATGATGTTTTTTTTTTTTTTTTTTTGTTTTTTTTTTTTTTTTTACCATGGTCTGTCCTGGTCCGACCCTGCTCTTAGCCCGCGTACCTGCTTTGACCACCTGCGAGGAGTACCTTTGCCTTTTGCCCGGGGCAGATGCCCCAGCAGCGACCCGCGTGGTGACCGAGCGACGGTTTATGATTGAAGATCGAAGGGAGCCATCCACCCGAAGATCGAGGGACAAGAGCTAGGGTCCCGCGCCGCGCGGCGTACAAAGAGACACAAAATGCGGATATTCGAAAAGCTTGCCGCGAGGAGATTGAGCCTGAATTTTTGGTTTTCATGTAAGACTGCGACGGCGAGTTCAACCCTCCGCAACTAGTATTGTGCGGAGGAACAGAGTCCCCTTGGAGTACTTAGTTTGGTCGCTGACCTTTTGTCGTACTTTTCTTTTTTGCGGCTCTTCGCGTCCAACCTGATGCCCCCCTCCAGTTGCGCCACAGCTGGGCAAGTTTTTTTAGTCCGAGAAGGCCAATTCTTCTTTCCCCTCGTTGTTGTTTAGGTCGATTCTCCCGGACTCCCCCTCCACGCCGGCTTGTCCGCCACTGCTCTTCTCGGTTGGGTGCCCGCCCATGACGCCTTTTACCGTTTTGACGGAGAGATCCTCCCTTCCGCAACAAACTCTCATACGACCCCATCGGTGCTGTGTCCCTTCACCCCGGCTAACTCGCGTCCCGATCTCATGGCTGCCCTTTTTTCAAAACTTCGCGGCCTCCCGCCGGCGCTTCTCCCCCCCCTCCCCAATACCAGAAACCCCAGTATAATCACCCAAGGGTTCGCCGCTTCTGGCGGCGTTTTCTCTTTACTGGGCTGGCATTCCCCGCGCGGCCTTTCCTAATATCGTTGGGTGGCGCGCGTGAGCTCCTCCGAAAGCCCGGACCTCCCCGGCGCGACTCAGCAACCCAACCGTGCCGTAGGGCGGTAAAGTCCCCTCGCCCCAAGACGGACGAGGCTCTCCTTTTCGGCAAGCCGCCCCGCCTCAATTTCGCTGAAGAAGACCTTTTGGTGATGAAACCCCCTCGCGGCGCGAAAATTGCATCCACTGAAGCCGCACGTTTTTTCATCACTAGGGCCGGGCTTTCCTCCCTTTTGAGCACAAGGTCTTTTGATGTCCGATCACCCTTAAGGAGTCCCCTTCTTCCTCTTCCCCCCCTTTGCCCTCTAAAATCATCGAGCCGTTTGCAGGCGTTGCCCGATATCTTTTCGAGCCCTTCCCCCCCCCCGACGATTGCCCCTCTCGGCCGCAGAATTTCGCAATCTGCTCTGGCCGCCTTTGGCCATTCAGTGGTCCACTCCACCGGTTTTCATCGTTCCCGCCTTGAGGCCCTCCCTTCTGGCCTGGACCAACCGGATGCAGAGACTCCCCCGTAGGTTGCCTTTACTTTTCTCGTCCTCTCGGGGAACAATTACTTGCGTTCGTTCCCCTCAGTTTCCGCCACCCCCTCTACGGCATTGCTCCCGTGCGTGTTCCACATCTCCAAGCGGCGTAAATCCCCCGAGCGCACCCCCTTTGTTGTGAGAGTGGCCTGGACACCCCCCCCCCTTAACTTGAACGAAGAGCTCTTTGGACCCCTCCCCAATCCGCTTTTTCTATTTATCATCACGGCCACTCCCTGACTGAGGCGGCATTTCGGTCCATGCTGTGTGAACAGCCACAGGGGTGACGGGCATCAATAACGTCTGAGTTTTTCTATACGCAATCCAGAGCATTTCTCACCTTCCCTGAACCTCGATTCCCCCAGCGGGAGTTTTCCTTTTTTTACTCCCTGATCCCCCAAGACCATTTTTTCTTGTTTTGGTGCATCACGAAGCTCTTGCGCCCCGGCATCTTTGGCACCCTGGAATTCCGGCTCCTGCTCGCGAATATTCCAAACGGCAGGACGTCTTCGGGGTCTCAACTCTTGGAGTTTCTTGAATAGGTCTGCCCCTCGCCGTCTGTTATTTTCTTTAGTCAAAGTAACCTCATGCAAAAAAGATCTCCTTTTTGCTCCCTTTTTCAATTTGCTTCCTTCTTCGTTGGCAGCGCCCGTCCCCATTGCCCAGTCCCCCCCCCGGTCCCTTTCTGTTTGGCACTCCCGCTTTGCTATGCGCTGCTGCCTTTTGCGATGCATCCGCCTCTTCCGCCACATACCCTTTCTCCGGTTGGTGGTGTTACCCCTGCGGCCCCCTTTTTTACAGCGAAGATCCTAGCAAGCCCCCTGCTAATTGGCCTCCGGCCCTGAGGGTGTGGGCCAGGCCCTCTACCCCATCTCTCCCCAGACATATTCTTTGGCGTGTATATCCATCCTTCCCTTGGTATCCGGGGGCAGACACTCTCCTGAGCGGCTTTGTCTGTACAGGATTGCTTTGCGAACCCTAAGCCCACGCAAGTCGCTGGAGAACGTGCCTCGCTGACGACCCGGAACCACATCCCTCCTACGTGTGCCTTGGTTTCAACCAGATCGCTATCACCAGTCGCGCTTTTGGTGCCTTGCGTGGCGGATGGTCGCACCTTTTTCCCATGCCGAAGATGGCTTAGAAGTGGTGGTTCTGAGGTCATGGGGCGTGTAGCGCCTGCTGCTCTCAAACCGGATCCCCCTCAGCTGTTTTGCACCCTCGCGATATTTGGGCCAACTTCGTGCGGGTCCCGTTGCACCTTTGTGGCGTCACCCCTTCATCCCTTCCGCGCCCGGAAGTTGACTTTGTTGCCCGCTTACCGTCCTGGGTTTCCGTTCGAAAGGCGATACAAGTCGGGCGGACTGACATCGCCCCTTTTTTACGACAACCCCCTGCCATCCATCGTTTCCAGTCATGTTTCGCCTTGGACGTATGAACCCGCCTGCACAATGGCCCCGCTTCCGATTGCCCCCCAATACGTATTTTTTTTGCGGTTGAATTGCGCCGCCTTTCCCCTATTTCTCTCTCGAATCGTCGCCATCCGACTGACCTGTCAATCGTTTTCAATGGTTTTACCCTCGTTCGGGTTGGTCAGTTTGACGGCGCCATCCGTTCTACTTCACCACGCCTGGCACATTAACGCTCTTTCGGCACTCTTGTAACCTGCATTGACCCCGTCTTCCTCCACTTGGCCGCAGAGACAGGCTCGAAACTTCTTCCACGGCCACGCAGTACCGGCTGCGGCTGCTTCACGTTTTTTTTCTGGTGGTCCAAAGATTTTAATTTTTAAACCATCGCTGTTCTGGGCGCCGCTTCGAAATTTGGCATTTTTCGTCCGACACTGTCAATCTCTTTTCTAATCCTCCGTTTGTCTAAATTAGGATTTTTCCCTTCAGGTTCTCCATCCTGCCAGCCCCACCTTACCAAATCTTGCCGAACCGTCCCCGTTCATGCAAGCAGCCTTCTTATTTGTCGCCCCATGGCATACAAGATTTCTGCTCTTGCGGGCATCGGCTCCCCCCCCCCCCCCCCTTTTCTCCGCGCACTTCGGAGCAAGCGGTGCTGATGCGTTAATGGGCATGGCTTTTTTTTTGAATCCGTTCCGTGATCTTTTCGGCTCGCCAAAAAAACTCAGCTCCCCAACCCGATCGGTCAGGTCTCCCACTTGACTACCTTCGGAATCGCTTACATTTTCCGGGGCTTAGCCCCCCCCCCAATGCTCCCTAACTATCGGGCCCTGCCATATCATAAACCGCCCCAGTCGGACATGAGGCGTTAATCGGAATAGCTCGGCGCCCTTTGTCTTTTTTCCGATCGTCTCGTACCTCTGGCGGGCGTCTGGTCAGGATGAGGGTTTTGATCGCCTGTCGCATTCTCTAGCCGGAATGAGATCCTTTCGGGCACGAGGTGGAACCGCGGCGTAAGGTTTTCGCGGGTCTCCCTGTCGTTCGTCCGGTGTCGAGGAGGAGTTCTTTGGAGGATCAACATCGTTAAGTGCCTGCTCGCCACCAATCTGAAAACACACCCAAACCAACAACCCCAACCAACACAACCAACCAGACAAACACACCACACCACCCACACACACCCCCCACACCCACACACCCCCAAAACCACCATCCCACACCCACCACCTCACAACCAACCTCACACATTCCCCCCAACCAACAACAACCACCAACCACACCACCAACCACAAAACAACACCCCCCCCCCCCCCCCCCCCCCCCCCCCCCCCCCCCCCCCCCCCCCCCCCCCCCCCCCCCCCCCCCCCCCCAGGATTGACTGACCGCATGATATGCCTCACGGTCCCATATCTTCTCCGTCCCCCCTCTGTCGTGAGTTATTGGCGCGACCCCATTTTTTTTTTTTTCAAGGCCAGGACTCGACAACCAGTTGTCTCGTCGCTGTCCACGGGCGAGCGACCCGCGTCGCCCGCGTCCCCAGCCACGGATGCTAGATGATTACGTATCGGTTGCTCACCTCTAGTGGGGTAGCCATGATGTTTTCCGCTTTTATATTTTTGGAGGCCCGGTTTGACCCCGAGAGCGTGTCTGATCACTATCTTTGGGCAGGGAAAGTAGATAACCCCCCCAATTTTGCCCCCCCCCCCCCCCCCCCCCCCCCTTTTTTAATATTCCCCGAATTGCGTCTTCCGTTTTATAACGGTTGCCAATGGAGCTTTCCCCTCTATTATTGTTTTCCTTGTTCACCTCCCCCCCCCTGCCACCCCGCTTCTTCCACTGAGGAGATGCTTCTCGGATTCCCTCTCCCTTCCCCTCCTCGTGACGCAAACCGCCGACGGTATGTGAAGACCTTTTCGGGGTGTTTTGTTGGGTTGGTTTTTTTTTTTTTGGGTTTGGGGGGGTGTTTTGGTTTTTGGGGGGTAAACGACGGCCGCTCATTGAAACGAGCTTTTCTAGCCTTTCAGCCAGAGGTTTGCCACCCTTGCCCCTGCGCATTTTGCGAATTCCCCTCTATCCTCAAGCTCGTCGAACTGTGGCAACGAGTCGAAGGACTGTCGCGTTTTCCCACCTCTTTGGTGTTGTGTTCCCTTGGTTCGAACAGCTCGACTTTTGCGAAGTTCATCGTCCACGGTCGACCGTGTTACCGACGACGTCTATGCTTCCCTTCGTTCGCTTGCCAAGTTGGTTCCTGGCGGAGATGGCGTCTTCCTCTGCGGGTCTTGAGCACTCCTCCTACTTTCCTTGCTTTGTCCGGCTCCTTCATTGGTAGGAAGTCCTGTCGTTTTTTTTTCGCGTCGTGCGAGCCAAGACTTCGTCGTAGTTGCCCCCCCCGCAATGAGTTTTTTCTTCCATCCCTAACAAAGCCGGCCATGTCGTTGGGCGCGGTTCTCTGCTCGAAAGCGGGGGCTTGCCCACGAAAGCCGTCACCGTGATGTTTGCCGACAAAGATCCACCCGCAACAGTTTTTCACAAAGATCAGGAGCGATCTCATCGTGCAGAGATTCCCTTTTCATTGTCCGCGCTGTGGTTTTCTGTGCCGCGAGCGCACGACAAGCAGTCCGTCTTCCTTGGCGGCCCGCCTTCCCTCCCTCAATTTTTCCTGCCTAGCGCGGCAATGACAGCGCCAGACTGTCCCGCCCCGGACGGGGTTCTCCTTTCCCTGTACCTTTTTTTTTTTCCAGTTCGGCGCGCACATGTCGAGGTTTCGGCGATGATCGCACCGTTTTCTCTGGTTGTTTTCTTCCCCTGAATGGACATTCGGGCCGCGAGCTCCTTGCCCGTCCAATCCGTTTTTCGTCTCTGACGCGTCATTAGAATCAAGACCTCCTGGCTGCTTTTACTTCGCACTTTCTACTTTCCTTTAAGTTGCCGGTCTACAGTTCATCCCTCGACTTTTGCCCTCCGGGCACACAACGCCTCTTGACGTTTGCTGAAAGCCGCATTTGGCTGCCCATGGCTCGCCTGCGCTCGAGTGTTTCTCCCCCCTTGTTCCTTCGATTTTCTCGGGGGCGTGCTTGGACCAACTTGAGGTCTTCTTTTTTTCAATTATTGCCCGGCAGCTTTTACCCTTTGCATTTCTGACACAGTGTCCTTTTTTCTTCTTTATAATGCCCGCTCGTACAGCCACAGCACGATCGTTGTTCTTCCGCCCCGCCTCGGGTGATTAGCTACGAACGGCGTCTTGTCCCCTCCGCCAAAAGGCAGCCCCGCCACGGCGGGGATTCTTCTCCCTACGTAGTTGAATGCCTTTTTGGTCGGGCCCTTTACGTTACGTTTAAACGAGCCATCGGGGTTGCTCCCCGGTTGTGCAGGCCGCAATTTTCGTGAGTGTTCTCTTTCCATGCGGATCCTTCTTCGGCGTTCGGAGTCTTTGCCCCGTAACAACAGACTCCCTGCAGTGGCGCCAAGCTCTTCTTCGAA
>Ga0179593_1504550_pt1 | contig 11779 bp, 10 predicted proteins | sample CZODoug2_1_08_16_FD_185931 | JGI IMG/M metagenome (GOLD analysis project Ga0179593, IMG submission 185931) | Vadose zone soil fungal communities from Angelo Coast Range Reserve, California, USA - CZODoug2_1_08_16fungal (PacBio error correction) | ecosystem: Environmental > Terrestrial > Soil >... | reverse complement strand
TTCCTATCGTCGCCTCCCCACCTACTCCCTTCCCTTCCCTTTTCTAGGAGAGCACAGTCCTGCATAGGCGCTCCGTCTTGCAGTTCTTTCCCTTCCGCGTATCCGGAAAGGTCTAACCTCACCAGGTCGCCCCCCCTTTTTTCACTGTTGGCTCTAGACCCCCGTGCGCTTCCGATGCTCCACACCCCTCTCCTCAGCGACAAGGGATTCCATGTTCAATTCGAAGTTCAGCACGAAGACCCAGCTACCCTTTGCCAAGAAGAACGTTCGTCAGTGTTTGGCATAGCTGGCGGCGAGCGGCAGTGGCCTGGTCCGGGTCTTCTGCTCTTTTTTTGAGCAAGTCTGATCAAGCGGATCTCGGTTTTTTTTTTTTTTTTTTTTGTGCTTGAGGACTTCGTAATTTTTGTTACCATTTCCCAAGCCCCCTGCGTTGCCTTTTAAATCAAATTCCTAATTTTCCAATCTTGGCCTTGCGGAGCCCTTTCGTTCCCCCGTGATCTCTCACCTTGAAAACGAGGGGTTCTTCCTTTATTCCCCCCCCTTCGCGACGGAAGTCTTCTCCCCTCCTTAGTCGGTGCGAAAGCTGGATTGTGATCAGGTTCATCGGATCTCCTTCCCGCACGCATGAAGCTTGTACGCGTTCTTATCCTTTCAGATTCGCTTTCTGAAAATAGCTCTGCTAGGGAGCCGCCATAGCCACTGTATCGTTCCCCCTCTTTCCCCAAAAACTATGCCCAAAACTGTCGTTTCATGCCCTCCTTCTCCCTTTCTTTCAACTTATTCATAGAGGTCAAAAGCTTCCCCCCCTTGTCCTTTTCTTCCCGGCAATAGGCCCTCTTCAAGTTTGGACCTCCCTGACGCCGAGACTCCGCGCTGATACTCTTCCCCCTGGACTCCTCTTTCGCAGTATCCCGCAAGTCGTGATTTTTCCTCCTTGGTCCGGTGGCTACGCGGCCAGTCCATGGCTGACTTTCCTTCTTCCCCTTCTCTCCATTAGTCGGACTAGTATAGAGTTCCCCCCGCCTTTTCTTTCTTACTTAGGTTATTTCTATTCTTCTAGCCCTGGGTTAGGATTCTTTCCCTCGATGTGGCAACTGGTAACCTGGAAACGGAACCTATCCGTGCCCCCCTTCTGACAATCTGTTCCAGGGGAGTGGAAGCAGAACCATCTCACGTCCTCCCCCTGTTCGTTTTGCCCCCTTTTTTAGCAATCTGTGGTGCCCCCTCTCTTTCTGAGGACTCCTTCAGGCTTTCCCTCCTCTGACTTTTCTCTCATACCCTTCAGGTGATATTACACTGCTTAGCCGGTTTCTTTTTCCAAAAGACCTTTTTTACCCCCTCCCTCCCTTCTCAAGGGCTCGACCATGAAGCAGCCCAGTTTTTTCTCGGTTTCCTGACGCTAGTATTTTACTTTTGAAATCTTCCCATTTATCAGTTCTGCTTTTTCTAACTTTATTTTCCCCCGAACTGATGGTGATCCTCTTCTCTATCCCTTTCGAGTCAAACTTAAGGGGACAGATATTGTTCCAGTCTTTTTTCTTATTCCCGTAACTTTGTCACTTTCCCCTTAGATCTATCCTTCCTCCATCCGTTGTGTTTTCTCTCGACCCTCGATTGTTCTCGGAAGCCCTTTCTGCCTGAAATCAAACAGATAGGTCCACTTCCCCTCTTCCCTCCCCTTTTTTGAAGCCTATTGATAATCAGTTCGGTCTCAAGACGGCCAAAGCCCCTTGACTTATTTCCCGATTCTTCCCCCCTCCAAGAATCAGATAGGAAGAACGGTCCCTCCCCCCCCCCTTTTTTCCTCATCCTGTTTTTGTTACTTTGTCTTTAGTTCACCTCCTCATTTTGTGCGTTGTCCTTTTCTTCTTCTTTTTCTGACCAAATAAACTCCCGAGGCTAATCCGCCATTAGATTGGAACTCTCTTTCCTCTCGAACTTTCACTTTCCTTCGTATCCCTGATAGAGGGAACTCCTCCGGTCTTGCACTTTTCTTGCGAATGTCCCCTTTTCTTTTTTTCTCTGGTTCTCGTCCCCCGCCCCATTTTGATTTTTTGTCCTTCGATTCCTTTTCTTTTTCTCCGTTCCGTATCAATTGGGCCCCTGTCCCCTCTCCTCTTCGATCCCCTATTTTTTTCCCTTTCCCCCATGCAGGAATTTCCCTTCGCCCTATGACCATATACGGCGGGGACACGATCTATGGTCCTCATTCTCCCCTTCCGGATTCTGCTCGAAGGAAGCCCTTTTTCTCTGCTTTCCTCCGCGTCCAGCCTTTTTGGAGTCTTTACGACTTGCGCTCTTTTTTGCCTCTAGGGGATCAGGTCGTGAAGGAGTATTTCCTCGCTTTTTCTTTTTTCTTTGCGCCTGTCTCTTCTTACCGGTTCGCGATGATTTCCTATTCTCCCTTTCGTGAGACTTTTTTCTTTATATTTGCCTCTCCCTCTTTTCGTACCCCCCGCCTGCAGAAGCATTCTCCTTTTGGACCGTTCGACCGTTTCACTTTTCTTTTCGTTCCTTGAAATTCGCTACTAGATTTATTCTGAAGAGTCGTCTCCCGCAATCTGCACCTTATAAGACCTCAAGCCTGCTACTGTAATTAGTAGGGCATAGTTTCCCTCCTCGAAGAGATCCGAGAACTAGCTTTTTTCCTCCCATTGCGACGACCAGCTTATGCCCACCCTTCACGTCGCAGATACTTACCTCCTCCCCCCCTCAGTTGCAAGATAGGAAACCCGGGTCTTTTTGTGTCACGCAGTACAAGAATCCTGATCTGTTCCATTTCAGTTTCAAGCGAAGCTTCTCCTCCTTTTACTTGTTGTGGACATGGAGGGAAAACACGCCCTCCTAAGCTTTTCCGCGACCTTCGTACTTGACTGGTCGGTTCTCCATCTCTATTTCCTCCTTGATCTTTTCCATTTGGCGACCCTCCCCCTTTCCGCCAGAGCCTATGAAGAAAAACGTTCGCGTTGTTCATCTTTTTCTTTCTTTCTTAGTTGATAGATTAGAAATTCGCCCCCCTTCTAACTTTGGATGAGAAGGGTGTCCAGCATAGAGAAGGCCCTCTTCCTTTTTTTCCTCTCCGCCAACTGTCTTTGACCTTGTTGATATTCAGTATTATCAGTTAAGCCTTTTATCTTGCGCGGAGAAGGCCGGATGTGGCATAGGTCGCTTCCCTTTCCCCCACTTTTTTTTTTTAGTTGTCTTCTGTGGAGGCGAAGATTCGCTATTTCAGCCCCCTCCTTTCTACTCTTTTCTTTTTTACTATAATACTTTTTGGTGTGAGAGCTGATATCTGGTTCTTTGTAGCCCCAAAAAAGAAACCAACCCAAACCCCCTTTTCTTCCCTAGATATCACACATAATGTCCTCTTGATGATACGAAGACAAGTGTCTAATCCTTCAATCCGAGCCTACTTTTATGAATATGGACGCCCATCCCCCCCAACCGGTAGACCACCTCGCTCTCATCCCTCGTGATTCGCTCGATGATGAAGACAGCCCTCAAGCTTCTTTTGCCGCCTTCTCCTCTTCGACCTCCCCTCACCGACTTGGCCTATAACTCAACGTCGGCCGTCCGGGGGTGCGTTCCCTTTTTCTTGCGTTCCGTTCAGCCGTCGCCATGGCTCCGTAGGTCATTCTTCTCTGTCCCCCTTCCATTCAGCGGCGGCTTGGGTGGTTTACGTCGTCCCTTTTTCCCCTTGGTCAAAATTAAATATTTCCTTCACGCCGTGTAGGCAATCCCTGATAAGGGGTGACGGCCTTTAGTTTTTCGGAAAAAGTTTCTAGTAACGAAAGTCCCCTTCCACCCAAGATGAAACCGCTTACCTGACTTTGAGGGCTTGAGGTATCCAAACCCCCCCTTTCCCCGACCTTAGTTTATCCCATCCTGCTTCGTTCTCTTCAAGATGGCCTTCGAGATATAGAAGTTCATAGGATCCCGTCTCTGCAAGAAATAGCGCCCCTTTAACTGAATTCCAGAGAGCCCCCATTTTCTCTGTTACAGGTAACTTCCTTTCGGCAACAGAGCGATCTGGTAAGGACTCACCACTTTCCCTTTTTATCGACCCGCTTTTCGTTTCAAGACAACAACTATCCAACCCTGTCGACTCGTCAATTTTTAGTCCTTAGTCACAGCCTTGCTTCAAGCTTCTTTCGGCTAAAAATTCTTCCCCTTTCCCCTTGAGAAATTATACAGAGCCTTTCGATCAGACGAGTCCTTGGAAGCTCTAAACTCCCCCCTGCGCGAATGACTGCCCACCCTCCCTACCTTTTCATAACTGCTTCGCGCCCTGATCCCCTTCCTTCGTAGAAAGCTTCTCCATGGCGGTTGTTCCCAGGACCTTCCCTTTTTCTTGCCTTCTGAGCGGCTCTCTGAAGTGGTCTTTACCCCCTTATTTATATTTTTCCACAGACCCCGCCGACTTCTATTATGCTTAGGGCAGAATTTGACTTTCCTGGTTTTTTTTTCAACCATCCCTTATCGCGTCTGCTCTTTCCCCCCCCGTAGTTGTGATACCTTCAACTTTTCTTTCCCCCTCCCCCCTTCCCCCCTCCTAGCTTGCAGCTTCAAATATGAAAAGGGCGTGGACCTCACCTTTGCGAAGACGATCCCCCTCTCTCTCTCCCCCCCCAGGTTTGCAAAGCTTCCGCTTTCCCACCTCCTTTTCTTTTAATACGAAGTGAAAGGTTTGAGATCAACACGCTTTTTCCTTCTTCCAAGTGCGGGTTTTACGCCTCTTTGCGTTTTATTTCAAAAGTGACTCCCCCTCCCAACCTCTCTCACCTTGGTTTTACCCCCCCCCCCCGTACAAGTCCCTCCTCCCCCCTGTTGATTGCTTATTGATGTTTCCCCCTCCCTTACTTTACCCCTGCGCACTCTCTCCTGGAGGATTGTCGAAGTTACTTTCTTCTCCCTCCTCTTCAATTCTTCCTCTCTCTTTTTTAAACTGAGGAGGTTCGAGGAAATTTCCTTCCTCTAGTGTTTATTTCATTCCTCCAGGGTTCCCCCCCCCCCTAGTGGGAAACAGGACAAGCCTCCATTCCCCCCCTTCTTTTTGTTTTTTGAGAGAGAGAAGTGCCTGTTCTAGATTTTTGACTGTCATCCCCTTTCTGAAATACTCTAGCAGTTCCCGCCCCCTTCGTGGGTAATATTTCCCCCCCCCGTCTCCTTTTTCTTCTCACCCCTAACCTCCTATTCCCCTCCCCCCCTACCAGATCTGTGGAGCCATCCCCCTCCCAGCGCTCTCGTGCCGGAAGACTCTTCACCCCCCATTTCTTTGTTTTTTTGTCGCTTCCAACCTTGAGATTGTTACTCCCCTAGAGTAGTTTTAGCCCTAAATCCCCTTTCCTACCGTGAGAGGGAAATATCTGACTTCTTTTCCCTCTCCGTCCCGTTGTCCAGAATTTTTTTTTTTCCACATCAGGATTTTTTCTCACCCTGCTCTCCGCACCCAGTATGATTCCGTGTCCTTTAGTTTTTTTTTTTTTTTACTGCCCCCCCCCCTTCCAAGTGTCCCTATGATCTTTTCTTTGTTTTTAACGTTTACAGTCTAACACTTTTTTTTCAACTTTTTCCTGATTTCGATTGAAATTGTTTTCATCACCTTTCCCTTCCCCATACTTTCTGCCCCCGGGACATCATTGACCTTTTTTTTAACCTCTCCTATGTCCTATTCATCCTTTTTTTTCTCAGAGGACCGCTCGGAAGCCTTTCCCTGTCCCTACCGCGAAAGCATGTGTCTCGCCTCCTTTCCTTGAGCCTGCGAACTCCCCTAGGTCGGAAGGAGCTCCTCTCCTTCTTTTCTTTTTTCTTCCTTTCTTTCGGCTTAAAGGTTTATTTCTAGACGCGAGGTCGCCGTTCAGTCATACAAATCTTTCGTTCCCTAGTTTCTTGAAAGACTTACTAGACCAGACCTTCTCTATCTCATTGGTCCCGTACTAAAGTTTGGGTCCCCTTTTCTCGTCTCCGGCGAAACTTTATCTTTCCGTGTGGAAGATCGGTTGAGGCATTTTTACGCCGTATAGGATCTCTCCATCTCCCCAAAGGACCATCTCCCGTCGTTTAGAGGCTCCCTTAGTGGCCCCCCCCCCAATTTTTTCGCGGAATCCCCTTACGCTACCTCGCAAAGATGCTACCAATTCTCTCCCCGACTCATTCTTCGCACCGGGCCTATCCGCAGTGGTCCACCCCAATCCCTTTTTCAGTTTTTGATAAAGGGTGCCCTTTTCAGCTTCTTTTCTGCAGCCGAACCCGACACTCCCCCCCCTTTCCCTTAACCTCCTTTTGAGTCTAGAGGAACAGTTGTTGCCAGACTTTATTTGAAACCTGGAATGACCCCCTCGCCGTACGAAAGACACACCATCATGTCCCCTTCCTGTAAGTGATCAACTCGAATAATTATTTCTTGCCCCCGTGCCCCCAATGTCCCACTGAAAGATAGGCCTGCCCCCATCTCTCCTACCGACCCCCTGAAGAGAGAAGGCTTCCCATGACCGTCTTTTTTATTAGTTATGATATATTAGAACCTCCTCCCTTCCTCTTCTATTGTCTTCTGATGTGAGTACTTTTACCTCAGCGAACCCTGCCGAGTCTGATTCCAACACTTTGCGACCGGTTGGATCGTGTTCCTTCCCAGACATAGTTACCGGTTCGCCGGTTATCCTTAATTTTTTACCGTCGCGTTGACCCTAATTTTTTTTTTGGAGGTCCCGACAGATAAGCTTTTTTCTCCTTTCCTTAGCTTTATCTTCTTTTCCCTCAGTTGTTTTTCAGTCAGGAGAGTTTTGGCGTCATCTTTTCTCTTAACACGAACACGCCAATGGTCTCATACTTGTGACCCCCACTTTCCTTAGTTTTCTCCGAAGAAACCCCCAATTTTTTCATCTCCCTCTCCCTGTGCGTCGTTCCTGCTTCAGAGACCCTCGTGAACCCCCCTTTCCCTAAATTTGGTTCTCGCCCCCCCCCTTTTCCCCTTTCTTCTCAGAGGTCACGCAAAACCTCCGCTCCCTTTATGAAGTTCCTTCTCCCTCTCTTCCACCGAAAAAAATCACCTCCTGTGAATATACCAGAATTCTCTCGAGCCTTTTCTTTGCGCTCTTCTCCTTCTGGTCTCTCCCTTCCTTCCAAACTTCCCCCCCTAAGATCAGAGGATAATTAGTGATCAATTCCCCTTCTCCCTCCTTGGACGAATCTTTTGGCTGAGGTTTTATAATTTGTCACTACCCCACTTTTCCCCCTCTCGCTTACCCCCCCCCTCTGCCGGCATGCCCCCCAATACCCCTTAAGTTCCCCGCATCAAGGCGGGTTTGGGCGGCTTCAGCTTTCTGCCTTCTTACCAGACCCTTTATCTCTCCTTGCACGAAGGCTGTTCTTCCACTTTCTCTTGACTTGCCCGTCATCTTTTCCGCGGAGTCCGAGTTATTCCACCCTCTCTGCTATTAGAGAGGTGACCTTTTTTTTCCCTTCCTCTCCGATACGAATCCCCCTATGGTCCCCCTAACTCCAAAGACTTACCCGTCTGCTTCTAAGGTTCCGATCCTTTCTTCATCTTAGTCCCCCCTCTTCCGTAAGGCCCGCCTTTTTTCCAACTTGCGTCCACTTTTATCGTAAGCTTCTCGCGAACCAACCACCCTTTCCAAACCATGGCCTTTCCCCTAGAAGTGATTCCCCTTTCCCCCCTCCCTTTCCCTTTAAGAGAGCGTTTTTTTTCAAAATCCTGGGTTCCCCCCTAGAACATCTTTGAGAATACTACTCTGAATATTCCTTCCTCGTACCCCTTTTCCCTGGAAAGAATACGGCTGCGTGCCTCCCTTTTATAATGAAATCCTCCCTCCTTGTCTCAGAACTCATCCCTCCATTCCATTTTTACTTCACCTTTCGTTCGGTGCTGATTTTTTTCACCCTTTGCCTTTGCTCGTTCTCCTGTATTTTGTATTCTTCCATATTACATTCGAGTTCCGATTCCCTTCTTTCTGTCCTTAGGGTCCGCCTGCTGTACCTGCGGATGGAAAAAACATTCTTTCCCGCTTTTCTCCTTTTTCCCAAGGGGATCACCTTCCCCCCTTACCCCCAATTGAAACTTTCGAAGAAGTGAAGATATCCCCTTGTCCTCCCTTTTGTCTTTCCCCAAGAAACCCAAAAGAGCACTTTCATTTTTCCCAAGAATTGTCTTTCCCCCAATTTTTTTTCTTTTTCCAGTTGCTCCAGGATTTTTTTGGTCCATACATCAGGCTTTACCGATCCCCGTGCCCCTCACTCCGTGATCTTTCAAGATCCACCGTTTTCGTTTTAGAGCCTCGGGGCCCTTCTAAATGGCCCCCCTGGTATTACGCACCCCAATGGACAATACTCCCTTTCCTCCCCCCCAGTTTGTCCATTGGTATGAGTCTCGCTAGCCTGCTAATTCTTTTGTTCCTTGCATAGTGCCAAGCCTGTAATTCTTTTCGCTTTTCTTGATACCCTCCTGCTTTTTTGCTCCACTTTTTTCGCTTCGAGGAGTTTGAAATCTGACCTATGTTCTGCATTCTAAAGGTTCGTTCAACCCTCGCTGGGAACAGGAAAGTCTTCTCTCTCTTCTCCGTTTTGCGAGAGATACTTTTGCCTGTCCAGAGATTTTTTGAGCCATTTCTTTTTTGAAATAACCAAGTCCTTTCCCCTTCCCTTTCGACCTCCTCTAACTCCTATATGTAAAAATAAGTTCCAGTTATCCCCCCTCCTTCAACTCCGCTTCCGTAAGATGGCACTTCCTTTAGTCTCCAACCTCATTAGCTCTCGTACTTCTCACTCCCTTCCTGTCCAACCCCAGTTCTTTTTTCTGTTAAGGGTAGGATTTTTCCCCCTTCTCTTTTCTTAAACCACTAGTAGAGTCTTGATAATCCCCCCCCCCTCCACTCTTTCTAATAACTTCCAATGTTCCTTTTCCTCATTTACACATGATTCCTTTCTCGAACTCCCACTCCTCCCCCCCTCTAGTTCGGGACATCTGTGTTTGCAAATTGTTTTTTCCTCCCCCCCGTAGTGATTCTTTAGGTTCTTGCGTCCACGAACCCTCCAGTAGCTGCCCCGTCTTCGAGGGCCTTGGCGGGTTCTCCCGTCTTCTTCCCCCTTTTCGCCTCCTCGCAGACGGGATTTTTCCTCTTTTTTTCCCTCAGTCCCCAGCATTTACTAGAAATAATACTTGCCTCGTTAAATATCCTTCCCTAATTACGCCCCCCCTCAGGAGAAGCCTCAATGTATTCGCGTCAGCACCGCCCTACCCTCCTTTTCTTTCGATTCCCTGTGGAGCTGCGAAGCCTTTTTCTTGTTACCGGTCCTTCCTCGCGGCGTCTCGGGTAGTCTCTTAGTCCCGGTTATTGTTTACGCGTGCCCGCCCCCTTCTTTGAGACGAATTGCACCCTTGTTTTCCCGTTTGCCCCCCCTTTCCCTCCTTTTTTAAGCCCTTATCCCTTTCCTTCCTCGCTTTGCATTTTTGTCGAGCGATTGACGTCGATACAAGTTCCACTGTTTCTTCTACCGATGTCGCTCGCTGCCTTCCCCCCGACATGAGCAGCCCCCTCAGCCCTCTTAGTTATTCTATTCCAAGCTCCGGCTTTCTGGAGATGCCACTCTCATCGACAATCTGTGCCTCCCCCCTCCATAGGTCGGCGCCGCGAAGAAGTTGGTCATACGCCTCCTGTTTGCAACGTGCGAGATCTTTGTGTTCGCGCCTGGTGCGAGGCGTGCCCCCTCCGCCGCCATTGCTTCCTGTTCCCTTTCCTTCAGACTCTCACGGCTGGTGAATTGACCCCCTGGAATTGTTTTCCCTTTAGGGACCCCCCCCCAACATGACGTCAGCAATCAGCACGGCAGCGACTTTTCAGCCTTGTTTATAAAGCGAATAATGACCTCGTGATCTTCGCCATACTGGCCCCATGACAGATCTCCCACACTATTACCCTGGACGGCGCAAGAGTCTCTCTATTCCCCCTTTTTGTCTTTTCTAGTGATGATCTATTCGCCCATTACCTTGTGAGTGAGTGAGGACTCTAGTCTAAGAGCAAGCGCACTGAGGTCGCTTCCTCCATTGCTGTCGGCCAGCCTTTTAGGAGGTCTTTCATCTAAATTTCCCTTTCCTGGTCTCTTAGCAGCCTATGTATGATTGGCCTTCCCTCCCCATCTCCCATTGGAGTAGTGTCGGCTTTGGCCAGGTCCATACCTATCCCAAAACAGACACCGCTTAGTACTCAGTTGTGTTGAGAGGAGATATCGGGAGTTTCGTAATCTTTCTTATAGTAGCATCAAGCAAACTTTAAATGTTGTCGCCCGGGAGACAATCCCTCCTACCCCCCCAGAAGTAATGCACCTAGGCCCTTGAAGAAAGACCCTCAGCAATAAACCCGGCACCCTTCGTCGCTGAGACAGTCCACCGTGCGCCTCTCGCTGGACGCACCCTTCCCGCCCCGGGATTTCCTGTCGACCGAGCATGCACTAAGAAACAGCCTCATTCACTGAAAGAAGACCGCCGTCGCGCTCACTGTGAGGAATAGGACATCGGCTCGAGTGTCAGTCTCCAATGGAACGAAGATACCGGAGCTTTTGAGCCCAAAGGCTAAGCGGACTGTCGGGCGGTCTTGCGGTCCTTTTTTTTACGTTCGTAGGGGGGCACCTCATCAAATTCTTCTATGCTTGCACACCGCGGCCCGAGGAACTCACTGTCCGGGGAACCGAAGAAAGTGTCCTTTTTTCAGGCGAAGAAGATCTGTTTCCACAAGACCTTTCTATCTTCCAACAGCCAAACGCTTTGTATATGACACCTATTTGACCGTTTCGTCATCCCGCTTAGCTTCAGATCTGCGCTATCTAGAGTTTCCCGGAGAGCCGCACATCGAGCTGCCTCACTCTTTCAAGCCGTTAGCTCAGGCCTTTCTGTAATAGATCGTCGACGCCTCCCCTCGCCCCCCTCGGCTGTATCCTTTAAAGTCGCGGTCCACCCCAAAGTCCCCAAAATGTCGACCTCTGACCTTATCTGCTTCAAGCTTATTCCCCCCTGCGCGGTTCACTCCCAAGCCCCCTTGAGAACCTTCTCCCGCGCCCCCGCTCGCGTCAGACGGGACTCGCTCCCGGCACTTCCCCTCTCACGCCCTCGAACCCTGCCTTCCTCCCCCCTCATAAGTTTGTGAAAGATGAGACGAACCACTGTCATTTTGCTCCGGACATTCAAATGGCTGCCTTCGCGGCTGTTGGTCTTCTGTACATAGGAAATTCCCGCACGACGTGTCAAGTGATTTCTTTAGTGGGCAGAATGCTGTATACTGCCTACTGAGGTTTAACATCCGTCTGCGATTTGAGATGTCTGAGTGCCACAATTCTTTTCACCTGAGTACCCGGAGCCCCGCCAAATTTCCCCTCACCCTCTGTTAAAGGGGTGAGGGGCGGCCGAGAAGAAGCACCGCCGGTCCGCAGTCCGGAGGGTGACCCCTTGACACGATGTGTGCGGGGTCCTCCTCGTCTCTTTACCCGGTCATGCGCTCACAATCAGGTGATCTTTGCTCATTCGGGAGTAGCCGCTTCAAAGGAACTCTACGTAGCCCGCCCCAAAAGGGTGAAATAAGAACAGAACGCGGTATGCTTATGGTTTCTGAGTCTTCCTTCGTCCTTCTTTCGTTACCTTGTAATCCCAGCGCGAGTTTCGTGTCGACGTTCTTGCTACCGAACTGATTTGATCCTATGTAACCCCCCCCACGAGAGGTGCGGAAACTTTTGATATCTTGTTTTTTCAGCGAAGGGCTTCCAACCCTGCGGC
>Ga0179593_1380625_pt1 | contig 11779 bp, 9 predicted proteins | sample CZODoug2_1_08_16_FD_185931 | JGI IMG/M metagenome (GOLD analysis project Ga0179593, IMG submission 185931) | Vadose zone soil fungal communities from Angelo Coast Range Reserve, California, USA - CZODoug2_1_08_16fungal (PacBio error correction) | ecosystem: Environmental > Terrestrial > Soil >... | reverse complement strand
CCTCCTCCATCGTGTGCTCCACCCCCCAATTTTTACTCCTTCGAAGAACAATAAAACCGTTCACCTTTCCGCTTCGCCCTTCTCTTTCTTGGGATCGCCCGGAAAGGGGCCGCTCGGAGTCAATCTCCGGGGGCGGAGGCGCGTGTTGGTGGTGTTTTTTTTTTTTTTTTTGTCTGTTGGTTTTTTTTGGGTTTTTTTTTGAGTTTTAGGTTTGGGGAGCGCGCTGCACCACCTCGGCGTCATTTTGCATTTTTCAATGCGCAAAATCCTCTTTCCCAACGAGGTGGCGGCTGCATTCCCGCTAGACTCTCTTGCAAGAAAGATGGCCCCCCCTTTTCACGATCGGTTTCAAGGCGCACGGTTAATTTTTTCCGCCCGTCTCCCCCTGATCGTCGAAGCTTTTCCACCAGGCCCGCCCCTTATTTTTTTTCCCAGTTAGGGGAGCGCAACAGCTGCCGCCACCACCTTTCACCAAGTTTCAACGGATTAAAAAGTTTGTGCCAAGCCCTCAGGGCAAGAACATCACACACACAACACGGTCAAGGTGCTTCCCACTGACTCTTCTCCCACTCGCAAGTATTATGCCGTTGCTGGACAGGCCAGCCCCTGGCCTCTACGAGCACTTTTTTTTAACGTCTTTTCCTTCAGAAAAATTCTCCCCCCCGTCTTTGGCGCCGTTCGCCCTTCCTATGTTATCGGCACTCGACCGAGATGGTCCTTTCTCGACTTTTCCTCCTCTTCGAAATTAGGTGCGACACCCGTTCCCTTTTTAGCTTACCTTCTCTCGTCCTTTCCTTTTTGCCCTAGCTCTTTTTCTTTCCGCCCATAGAGGTTGACGTCTCCCTTTCATTGCTTTCTCCTCTAGCTTTATAGCAGTTAGAGATGAAGTTCCCCGTTAACCGCCTCGCTCTCGGTCCGGATTACTCCTACGCGTTGGTGCCGATCTCCTTCTTGTGTGTCTTTGTTTTCACTTACCATTTTCGTGGACCTTGTTATTTTTCACTCTCTCTAGGTAACCGAGGTTTTTTTATGACCCACGATAGGGTGAAGTCCTTTCGATCTTCTTCTCTTTTCATTGGTCGCGCCGTCTCCGACAGCACCTGTCCCGGTCCTCTTTCCTTTTATGCGTCTCTCTCTGTGTCTCCGGACCCCGGCCGATCAAATTGGTGTAATCGTCCGTTTTGCTTTTTACGTGAGGGTCAGTGTTGTCTTTTTTTGCCGCCTCCTCTCCTAGTCGCTATGACCAAAATTTTTTTTGTATCTGATCATTCCGCCTGCATTGTCTTGCGAATGATGACCTTTTATGTACTGTTCGGCCCTATCTCAGGGACACTGTACCACAGTTCGGTCGCTGCTCCTCGCTTGTCCTCTCATTCAGATTGGCGGACCAGATGGGCTTTTCACAGCTTGTTCTCTCTGTCTTCAGTCAGGATGGACCTTCGTCCTACCCGACGGTTATGGCGGATCTCTATTGTCCTCCTTTTTTCTCGTCTCCTGACCTGGTTTGCTTAGTCCAACGCCCTCGTCCTTTATCTACTCATACCCCCTGATCATGACAGGTCCTTTCACCTCGCCCTCAATCCGTTCTCAGGAGAGACCATTGGAATCATTATCTTCCGCCGACACAGAGGTGTTGGAGACCCCTCTCTTCGATGGTCGACTCTAGCGCCCATCCTTCCCATTCTCCGTTTTCTTCGGACAGAACCCTTTTGATGACGTCGGCATTATCACTCTCTACTGTAAGTCCGCCTGTGAGATATCATCTTCTCTGAGGATAGAATAGGGTGATAGAGTCCCTTTGGAGTTGCCCCTCTGCCCTTAAAGACATATTGCAAGAGTGCTTTTCCCGGAACTTTGATTTGCTGGTCGCTTACAGGGCCTCCCGTCCGGAGTCACGAGGCATCCTCTCCTGTTTTGGCTTAAGGATCGTCGTTTCACTTTCGACGATGCCCCTTGTACCCGTCCCTTTTTTTCTCTGAATGCCTCAAATTGTGAGTTTTAGTGTCCGGTACCCCTTTCCCCCTCCCTTTTTGCTCTCTCAGTGAAGACCCTAGAATAGCATAGGCCTCCTCTGTTAGGAGATAGAGACGACAGTTACCTCGACGGAACCCCCATTCCCCGGATACTTTCTTGTCGCTCCTCCCTCCCCCTTAGATGTGCGGGTGTTTTCATTACCCCACTATGATCGGGGATTCGATCCAGAATGTCTGTAAAATATGATGTCTCTCCTTGGGTTCCTGACGATGACCATCATGTTCGTCTCTAGATCACTAGAGCATCTCTTTTTGACTTCTGGAGTTTCAGCCTAAGTTCAGGCGTCGGAGTTCTTCTTTGCATTTTTGTGATTATCTTTCGCAACAAATACTTCTACTAATGTTTTTTTTGTAGCGGAGGGGTGTTTCTCAGGTGAACAAACTATGCCCCACTGGAAGAATCATGTTTTTATCACTGAACCTTAAAGCCACATCTTCGGTTTCAGAGACTATCTCCTAATCAGATGTGCTACACTTTCTCTGCCCCCCCTTAGCTTCTGCATGCCCCTCTGCTTGTCTCTCTCAGAGCATGTACATCCGTATCTCCCGGGTTCTCTCCCTTTTTTTCCCTTGCTGATATAGGGGACCTGGGTTGGTCGCCAGTGAAGTATTTGGCTTTCGGTCGAGAAGGAACCCAGGAGTTGTGGGCCTATTCGGCTACTAGGTTCCTGAATGGAGTAAGTGTCTTTCGGTTTAGAGCGAAAGTCCCCGTTTCCCCCGTGCATTGAATTATATTCAAAGGTCTCCCGTACGATCACTGTGTTCCTCTTTTGATCGAAATCCCTCTTACCCTCTCCCTTTTTTCCGTCGAGATACGACCGGATCTTTTTCAGTTTCGGTCGTTTCCCAGACGACCGGCTCTCGATTGCGCGCGCCCTTAGTGATTAAGATAGGCGTCTCGCCCTTTTCCCATTTACTAAGCATTTCTGTAAGATTCGCTATCTGATTTGGAGAAGCTCATATCACAGGGGAATCGTCTTGATGATTAAGAAACGATCAAAGGTTCTTCCTCCAGGACGGGTACCTTTTTTGTCCGAGGGGGCGGGGTTTTTTCCGATACTCTCTCAAATAGGATCCTCATGGGTCCCCCCGTGTTCGTCGTCCTATTTAAGGACCCAGCCTAGGTCGGCGGTGAGGTACGTTCCTTCCTTTTTCTGTTCCAGGTTGCTTCATGGACTGAAATCATGGATCTTAACCCCGCTCTTGGTGCACGTCAGCCCCAGGGACCCCCCTTGACTAACCTCCCCCTCGTTATGATTAGGACGACTCCTTTGCCTTCTTCGGGGAAGATTGCATCAAGTGGATAAAGGATAGTCCTCCTCCCTCAATTTCCTACGATAGTGCCGTTTTTTTGACCTCGGCCCTTCCTCTTCGCCACGGCCAAGATGCTGTGGCGGCCATGTGGTGATGCGGACCTCGTCCCCTGATAGAATTACGGTTCTGTTTGCTGCCCCATCCTCTTACCGAGTTTCATTTTTCCTCCTTCTTATTCCCCCTCATTTCTTTCGGCATCGTAGGCGCGGGACGATGGCAAATTGAAGGCCTTTCCTTTTTGCTCGTTCCTTCGGTGGTCTTTGTTGAGAACTTCATGGAACTCTCGTCCTCGCTCCCCCTCGCGTCCTTCCCACAACCACGTTTCCCCACCGAGCACCCTTCTGTGTCGTTCATCTTCACGAGTTCCAGGCCAACAGATACGAATTAGTGCCCTTTCCTTGAGGTCGCTCCCCTGTTGAGATGAATCCTTGGCTTCTCGTCGCCCCAGTCTTTCTAGCTTTCGATCCAACGTCCACCTCACCCCGTGTTCCCGACACTCGGCTGGCCCCATCGGCTTCGGCACGAATCTGAAACGTCGCGTTTTTTCCGGTAAACCCGGCAGCCACCGCTCTGGGATCGGGTGTACCTTTCAGTGCAAGTTGGAGTTTTTCTGGAGCCTGCGGGGCTAATTTCAGCGCTCGGGCGGTTTTCTTTCTAGGACTTGTTGGGTTGAAGTGATGGTCTTGCCCTGCTGAACTTACCAAGCTTGAGAAGAACGAATCTTTGTATTCCCCTTTTACCTTTTTATTCATCCCTGATGGCCCGACGTTTGGTTCCCTCTTTTGTTTTGCCACGATGAATTTGCTTCCCCCCTCCTTTCGGCGTCCTTCCTTTCCCGACGGGATTGTGTCTTCTATTTTACCTGGTTGGTTTGCATCTTTTTTCGCGCGAGCGAGTATGTTTTCCGGGTCCTCGCCCTTTGCCTGGTAGGGTCCTCTTCTTTTTCTTCCTACTACCCGAGAAATGACGCCTGGGGTTTGCCGCCGCCCGCATCCCCCCCGAAAAAGTAATCAAGCCTAAGAAAAAGATCTTGACCTCTCCTTTACTTCCTGGCGTTTAAGACCAGATGGCATTTCTTTAATTTGATTGATTCCCTCGCGCGATTTTGGATGACGAAGGTTGGGCGCCGGAAGATGTCGTGTCTGTTTTTCCAAGTTAAGTCCTATTCTCCCTGTGTTGTTCTCTCTCTCTTCTTCCCCCCTTTTTCCTTCCTGGCCAACCACCAACTTCTCCCCAATATCGTCCCCGCGATGGCACCCGACGTGCGTCGAGTTTTTCTTGTCCTCCGCCTTGGGGACTTCTCCTTCAGGAAGAGAAGAGCCGGGCTGCTGGCTGTTTCTTTTTCTTGCCCCCGGCCCCGGGCTTCACCCGCGTAGCACTTCTCGGTCGTTTCAAAATTTTCTCGCCCCTCCTTCTTAAAGGGAGATTTGGAGAAGGCCGTCTGATCGATCGCTTCTTCCCTCTCCTGCCTCAAAGGTACGATCTCCTTTCCTCCCCCTCTTCTCTGGGATCGTTTCTCCAGATGTATCCTGAATCCTCCCCGCTCCCAACAGTTTTTAAAACACGTCGGGGCCCCATATCGCACGCTCTTTTCCCCCCCTTACCCCCTGAATAAAATACCCTGCGTTCCCCCTTTGCAATTTCCAACGCCGTCCTTTCACCAACAATTTCATTTTCCGTATCATCCCCTGCGAAGTTTCTGCAGCCCCGCCTTTCCCTAGCTACGAACTTCCAAAAGTTTCCCGAGACTAGAAGGGGGGTAGGACTTTTTTTCACCTCTCTGGACACTGAAGCTTGGCAGTTTTTCCCTGATCTGTCTTGGCTGATGTCAATATTTAACCGAGGTTTCCGACTTCCTTCAGGTTTCGCCCTTCTTTCTTTTCAGAGGACAAGATAGATCTTTAATTTTTTCCCTTTCTCAGACCCCATAGGGCCTTTCTTTTCTAATTCACTCTTGGTGTTGAGTTTTGATTAATTACTCTCTCGTGTATCCGTGTTTTCTTCGACCACGATTGTTCAGAATTCAGGCGCTTTCTTTCATGTATTCCATTTGTTAGGAGCATGCCGCTCTCCTCACCCTTTGAAGGTCTTTGGCCCATCCCCTCGCCTGGATTTCCTCAAGGCGAATAGAGGGGTCGCTTTCTTCTCCTCCCGTGTCCTGCTTGGCTTTCTTAAACGCTGAGCGACTATTGGCTTCCCCCCCCAAATGTTGTGCTCGTTGTTAGGCTTTCTCCTAGCTTGGCTCTTTTTTTCCCGGTTTTGAACTGTGTCAGGGTTTTCTATTGTCTTGTAATCTCGTTTTTTCCCCCCCCCTCTGTGCTGGCAGTTGAGCTGCGGAGACTTGCTAATTTCTTTTCTACGCGTCACGATTGAGGACTCTCTGGTCGTTCCCGATGCCCCTCTCCTTTTGAGTTTCTTTTAAGATCCATTGAGGCGGTAGCACTCTCATCCTAGGTCATTTTATCATTACGAACTGCTCCCTCGGCGCTGTCTTTTTCCCTTTTCTCTTCCTAGAAAGCGTTGCACTATGCCCTTTGTCGACGCGATCTCCGGCAGTCCGCCCCTTTTACTGCATCATTTTTTTCGCCTGCAAACCTTTTCCCCCTACGTCTCTAGGATACTTTTAGCTGGCTTTTTTTCTAGCCACCCCGTTAGATCTCTCGCTTTTGGTCCCCTTTTTGGGGCTGCCCGCTGTTCTCTCCATGGGAGGGAGATGATCCCTGTTCCGTGTTCCTTCACTCTGTCTTTAGCTAGATGTAGACCGGGCTTGTCTCGGTAACGTACCGCCCCAGTCGCACGCCTATGCGCTATGGGCTCGTCATTGGCTCCGTTCTCACTTACTGTAGACCGTGTCCTTGTACATTGTAGACCCGTTTTACTTTTCCTCTCGCATTCCTAATTTTTTTCTTTTGGCCCAGGCGTCCATCCCCTGAGCCGATTTTCAACCGGCGCTTGTGTAGGCCCCGCATTGGGGTTTTTTAGTCTCAGGGCCGCCCCCCTCCGTTACCTTCTTTCCCAATCAATCCAAAAGGAGAAGGGTTCCGTCTTGCCCCCCCGTTCGCCTTTTTTTTATCCCCTTTCGATGCGGCCTCTCCTTGAATGTATGGTAATTTATTTTTCTTCTTTTCTTGCCCCGCGGGGATGCCCGGTCCTCCCCCCCCTGCTGTGTAGAAATAGAATGGGGCGCTTTTATCCGATCTGTCCCTCCGATCGTTTGTTTTTTTTTTGTTGTTACGGGTTTTTTTCTCATCGCGTTTTTGGCGGGCTTATTGTTTTCTATTTCCCGTCGTGATTTCCATCGACACACCCACCGTCTTTGTATCCCCCCCCCCCGTTTTGACTTGTCCTCTCCCCTCCTCTCGATCACTCCTCCTCTTAGGGTCTCCTAATTCTTCCCTCATTTTCCCCCTCCTTTAAGACTGATCTCTTTCTAAATGAAACCTTACCATCCTCCCGCCCGTTCGACCACCGGCACTTGACCGCTTCACAAAGAGAGCTACTGATCGATTTTTTCTCCCTTTTATTTTTTTAGTACGAAATCTTCAGGCCCCCCTGCAGACCCTGTTATGTCAACCTAGCTGGGTAGCTAAGATCGAGTGGGGCTTTTACTGGAGGGACAGACGTCTTTGATCCTCGTTCCTACAGACATCTTTGCGTATTGGATGGGTTTGTTTCGTTCCTCCTTGAGTGGTATTTTTGGAGAACCCCCTTCCCACGTATTCCCTTTTCTACGTCTTTCGTACCCTTTCTTTTTTCCCCATGCTGCTGAGAAGTTCGACCTGTGTCGTAGAGGTCACGGTGGAGCGAGCCGACATTTGCACAACCCTTTCAATGTTTCCTTCTTCACCCCGTATTTTTTATAGAGCACGGATGGCCAGTCTTTCTCTCCTAAGATGTTTTTGGTTCTGTAGTCTTTCTCTCGATTGGTTCCGGATGTCACAAAGCTCCTCCGGTGAGTGTTTCCTCTCGCGACCTATGTGACCCGGGGACCCCCGCCCTCCCTGTGAACTCCCCCCATGGCCTCCTGCTAGCGAACCACGATGCGTCTCGCGCGGCATCCCTCCTATCTCCCCCCCTACAGACCGGACTGGTCTGAAAGGAGACAAGGCGCGCCACCTTTATTGAGAAGGTTCTCTCTGAGATCAAAAAATCTTTTATCACAGTCGACAATCCGAGTCAGACAGAGTATCGCCCTCGTTTTTAGTGTTGCCGACTTCGCGTTTTTTACGGGACAAGACTCGATGAACATTTTTAGTCGGCCTCTATGTCCGGTGGCCTGGGTCCTCCTCCCCTATTTCCGCCCCACTCTGTTTGGAATTCGTTTAACTGCTTCTTTTTTGCTGTTTACATGATTATCACTGGGGCTTCTTCACGTCCCACCGATAGAAGTCGAGTACCCGAATGACTATTTTATTATAAGAAAACACTCTCTTGTTTAGGCTGACTACTCGGGTTCGTTACTCCCGCTGGCAGCCGCTTACGATGATTAGCCCACGACTCATCCCTGGGTCCCCGTGACCGATCGGCTTTATACCTTAAATTCTTCTCGTTGAAAGTTATCTCCCCAAACAGTGTCCTAGACAACTTTTGACTCAGTACTGAGGATTGCACAGGAGCTTATGACAGCGCTTTTAATGGCGACCGTGCGTCCCCATTATGGCTCTTCTTTCCGGAAAGCTTCCCCCGGAGGGGGCACCACATTACTGACTCTGCGGAAATGTTTACGGATTTTTTTCAGATGCACGGTTCTGGAATATCGACCGACGTCTTAGGCCCCTTGTACCCCTCGGGGTAGTCTTTATCCCCCCAAGGATAACAAACCCCAGGAGGTGCCCTCCTAGGTGTCGGGGTCCCCGACGTCCCCCCCTCTTTTGGCAATCCGACTGATGGACCTTCTTTCCTCATTTTTGGATCCTGGATCGGGTCTGCTGACGCCTACTCATTTCCGCCGCGTCTCTCGAAAACTCCCCCTCTTGTTTCAGCAGACATAGCTCCCATAGATAAGAACGCTGGAAATCAAAAGACCACTTAATCTGCTCGGAGGAAAGACCCGTGCCTCTCTGAGGTGCTAGCCCAGTGTCAGCGCGTGCGAAGCATCTAACCGCCCTCCACACAACACTCAGATCGAGGGTTTTCCGTCCTTTACTTTTCTTCGGCGGAACGGCGGTTGGCTCCTGTCAGGATCCTCGTTTTCTTTCATATGGGGTGTATTTGCCGTGGGTTGGGCTCACCTGACCTTGGGGGGGAAGTCATTTTTTTGGTCTTCTGCTTGACGTTCCCTTTGCCTCCCCCCGTCTTGGGTATTTATTGCATTGGTTGCCACTTGTTCTTCTTTTTAGATGTGCACCGACGCTTCTTTCTTTCACGGTGTTGGTTTTGTTGGCACCGTCTTTCCCCCGGGGCCTCCCTTTTTTTTTGGATTCCCTCGTGGCGCCGTCTTTTCCTTCTGCGAATGCTTAACCGTCTGATTAGTGTGGACATACATGCGAGGTGCTCTTCTCTCAGGAGGAGGACCCTCATTGGAGGTACACTCCCGTTGATTAGGTGGGTCTGGCTTTGGGTCGAGTCCCTGATCATTACGACTTCTTTGCGAAGCCCCCCCATGCCCTCTCCCCCGCCCACCTTTTCTCTCCGAGCTGCTTTTGTTGCCATCAGCAGAGCAGAGGCGTTTAGATAGGAAACCTCAGACCGAGGGCCTGAATTCGGGAGCTGAACGCATGAGGGGTGTCTGAAGTTTCTGCTGTTGGTCGCCCCCTTAAGTGTCGGGGGGTGGCGCCTGCTTTCTTTAATTTTCGTTGTTGTTGGTTCTTCGCTGTCCTTCGCCAACACCCCCCAATCGGTTTCCCCAACACCAAGGTGCGCCCCACCTCGTGCATTGTTTCCCTTGGCCTCGTCGTCACTCGCGGGCTTTCAACGGCCTGGACGGGTCACTGGCGGATCTGCATTTGTAAGACAGCAGGGGGACAACTGGAGACTGACAAGAGGTCCCTCTTGAGAGCAAGGTCACGCGCGCGCATTACTTTCTCTTTTGCAAGCAGCGCAGTCCAGAGACAGCTACAATTCCTCGCCCCCCCCCGCCTCCTCTTTTCTTTCCCCTTTGTTTTTGTCCGTCTTCTCACCCGCTACAGCGCAACTTCGCCAATACATCTTATTCGAGTCAGAGCTCCACCCGTATATCTGACTCGGCCCGTCCACCCTCCAGAGGTCCACGCTCCCTGTAACGATTAGCACTTCATTTCTCACTTGCGCCTTTTTCCTAGCCTCCCCTTCTTCGCCCTGCATCCCTTTTAAAGCCGATTGCCCCCCCCAGGCCCAACGCTTTTTTCCCGATCACGGGGGCCCTCGCTGCCAATTTCGAGTCACCTAACCAGGGAAATGCGTGCCTTTTCTTCCCCCGGGGCACCTTTTCAACCGCAAGTCCAAATCCACTTCCCCACAGTTTTCACTGTTCTACACAGAGCATCATTGCCGAGCGCCCTTTTCCCCCCAGGGTCCTTTGATGAGAGCCGTCAACGTGAGAACCCTAATGATCCTTTTTTTAGCGACGCTATGATCGCACGAGAGGTCCCATCACTGATTTAGAAAGAGTGTCCAGATCCCTTCGACTTTTGCGTCCATGGTGTTCTGTGATCAGCCTAAGCTGGGTCTCCGTAGAGGTGGAGGCTGAACCTTTTTCATCGTTCCGTTCAACCCATTAAGGACGTGCCGGACCTGGTTGGCTTTGTGGGGACCTCCCCCTCTTGTGCCTTCCTTTCCCCCTACCTGTAGCAACCGCTCGTTCGTATCGTGTTTTTCGGACCCTGATCTTGTTATTTCCCGTTCTGAGAGCCTTTCGTGTTCCCTCCGTCTCTTCTTGAATCCGCTCCCCTATCACCAGTGTTCCCTCATGTTGATCAACCGGCGACGCGTTCGTTAACGGGCTCGCAATATGTTTGCGCCGGTCTGGATGCACTGTTGGCTTTGTCATGTTAGGTTCTACCCTCAGGCGTTCTTCCCGCCGATGTAGCATGAACCCACCCATTTTCGGATTTTATCCTTTTCGATTCCGTGGCACTCTGGGCCGATGTCTCCAGCTCTCGGAACTGTGCAGGCTGGTGTTCGACTAGCGGGGCGGTTGACAAGGATGGAAAGATGCTTTTTTGTGCCCTTTGTAAGTGGTCGTCTTACCCCTGCTTGATTCGAGAGGCCGTCAAGATAGTTGGCTTGATAAGTTCTTTACTATCTTTGTTCGCTTCTTGTCATAGACTTGTCGAGCGTCCGTGAAGTCTCAAAGTTATTTAGTCACTTTTCTTTCAACGATAACTCAGACTTGCATGTCTACATAGCCGAAAGAGAGCCCGGCCTGGTCCCCCCCTTCATAGAGCCGAATCCCCAGGTTTCATCGGTCATTTCTAACGATCTTGCAGTGCTTTCCTCGATTAAGTTTCCTCCCCCCTTCCCTCGTGAAGAGCATAGGATGATTTGAAAGTTTGATTCGACGTTCCCCCTGTTAGGATCACGTGTCTTTTTTGCCGCTGTTTTTTTATAGGGTTGCGCTCGCCCCCTCTGTTTCTATTCCCTGAATTGAGATCATCTGGTAGAATCTGGGGGTGGAATGGTGTTTCTTAGGAGATTAGAAATCCCACGGCCATTCATTTTTTTCCGAGATCATATCGTGTCTTTTTTTTTCGCGGTTTCCTCCAGACTTACTTCGAGCACTCTTTTGCACTGACGCAAGGTAGCTATGTCTGACCCCGAAGCAGGAACCACCTTGATTCTTCTAGATCCCTAGAACTGGTTTTCTCTGCAACATAACGTGCATCTAAGGGTTACCGTTCTTTCAGACATCCCTTTAGAACTCCTCAGCCCCTGTGACTTAATAGTAATCAGCCTCTGTTGCAAGGAGAGAATTGCGAAGAAAGCAGTCAGCCCTCCTGACCCCCAAACCGGCCTGATCCTGCTTAGTACATCGACACGGCGATTCCTTCGGGTAACCTGGGCTCCTTCCCTTAATCTTGACACAGATGTAGTTGACGGGATTTTGAGACCCCGTTTTCGACGACCCCTCTCATTCGGCGACCCTCCCTTTCGAGGTCGGTTGACGTGGGCGGTAATTTTGTCAGCTCATCTTTTTTTTCGGTAGTACGTCTGGAGTTTGGTCGGGGAAGCTGTCGGTTCTACGACAAGGGAGTCCTACCCCCTTTCGTCATTTTCAGCCCACCACGTTGGTTGTCCACAGTTGTGGCTATAGCTTTGTGCTTAGAACCGTCCCTCATTCAGCCCGTGAACTCCCTACACTACGACGAATAAAGACGAGGCCCAATACCACAGAAGCAGTTCAAACGCTCGTATTCCTATCTGCTCTCTTCTCCCACTTCTATGGGACTTTTTTTGAACCGTCCCTTCAGTCCTTTTCCAGGCTCCTAAATAAGACAGCACTATCCTCGTACCCC
>Ga0179593_1354305_pt1 | contig 11779 bp, 11 predicted proteins | sample CZODoug2_1_08_16_FD_185931 | JGI IMG/M metagenome (GOLD analysis project Ga0179593, IMG submission 185931) | Vadose zone soil fungal communities from Angelo Coast Range Reserve, California, USA - CZODoug2_1_08_16fungal (PacBio error correction) | ecosystem: Environmental > Terrestrial > Soil >... | reverse complement strand
CTTTCGCTTTTTTCCCGTCTCCTTTGGTTCCCTTGTCTCTTGACGGCGGGCACTCTGGAGAAATGGCTATAACTGAGTTTTTCTTTATTCCCACCCTGAACGTCCGTCTCTTCACCCGAGCGACCCCTTGCGATTTGTCTTGAGCGTATCATTTGGAGTCTTCTTCTTCCCGTACTCCCTCCCCCCAAGAAGCTCGCTGGAAGGGTTGATGCGGCATCAGATACCTTTTGTAAGTGATGTGAATACCTCTCTTGATCAATCTTGTATTCTAGCGGAGCTCTCGCCCGACGCGACCGTCTGTGTCCCTACTATTTTATTCCCCATGCCGTCCCTTACCACGTGTTCTGAAATGACTTTCTGTTTCTTAAGAAGTCGCGTTTTTTTATCCCCTTCTTTCCCTCATTTTATTTTACCCATCGTTATTGGACGTTTTCGTACTATTACAGTCTCTCGCCCCATCTCGATGATGGGGTCCTCTAGATGCGGATGGGTAATGCTCTTTTTCCGTCCGTAAGCTAGGAGTCTTGACTGCGCTTCTGTTTTTTTTCATTCGACGAGCACGGCGGAACATTCCCCCCCCTTTCCATTGAACTAGCGCAGCTCAGGGCGCTCGCGCTCACGCGAGATCCTGCGCCGACTGTAGTTTTTTTTTTTCCATTACGCGGGGATGGCCGAAGCGTTTCTTTCTCTTCCCTTCGCGTCCGTTTTGTTCCTGGTCGAATTTAAGTGACCACAGTCTGTTTGCATTTTTTCCTTTTCGGATTTTCAGTTCTACGATTGCTACCCTCGTCCCCGTCCTTCCCTGTCAGCCAGGGAAGTCCGGTTTAATTCAGCGTCTCTCGTTATCCGTCTGAGATGGTTACGGTTCCTCCCTGTCCTAACCTTCGGACTCTTGGACTTTCAAATGCAACGGCTTCCTTCTACCAAGAAGCATCCTCTTGTTTCTTATTGATTGTCCCGCTTTTCGCGAGCGCATTGAGGTTCTTATGCTTTCCGTGTTTTGCGCTCTTTCCTGCGCGCACCTTTGGTGCTTCTTTTCCCTCAACTGGACTTCCGATATGCCTTTCGCCCCAGACAGTCCTTGGCTAGCTGAATGCGTTTTCTCCTGCAAGTCACCCCCGTTTCCCCGACCATTATGCGCCACTGCGTCTTGCGTCCTGCGCCTGCCGCTCCTAGCGCAATTCACGGTCCCCCTTCTTCTCTCTGCGATGCCAGAGTGGCGCTTTTTTCGACGCCTGCTACCGGCTCGTCCGTGGACGCCGTCGCACTCGTCCTATTCTCTTCCCCCCACGAGCCTGTTGTTCGAGCCAGGACCTTGTGCTGTTTCTTTTACTCTCGCTCGGACACCTTCAGTGACTGAACAAGAATGGCACCCGGCAATCCTTCTCTACCTCCTTGTTCCTCGTCTAGTTATTCCATGATTTAGGATCTGCATCGAACGTCCTTTTAATCTGGATTGTAACCGACCGGCGGCTCTTTTTCTTAGTGTATCTATCCCCCTCCATTACTTTGTATGCCAACCCGTGTGTCTCCGTGTGTGCAAACTTTTTTTCAAAGTGTCGTCGGGGTCTGCACTCTATATTCAGCTCGCCAAATTCTTCCTGCGTTTTTGCGTGCTCCCCTTCGATGTCTTCCTCTCTTGTCGCTGGCCCTCCGTCGCCGCCATTCTTCCTTAACGCATGTCTCGAGGTGGCGACATGTCATACACAGTCGACGCGACTCCCTGGACACCCCCCCCCGACAAGACCCAGTCTCTCATCTGTGTTGTGTGTTCGGACCGTCCTCGATGATCGCCAGCTCTCCCATTTTTGTGCCATCGCGCTCCCACTGCATATCTCCTCCCCCCTTTCTGGTGCTATGTCGTTTCAACTCCGTTCTTTTCGCGGCGACTTTCCGAAGCCCGTCTTTTTCTAGATCTGACGGGAGGGGGAGGCTGCGCCCTGGCTCGCACTTTGCAGAACATGCACAGATTTTCTTCTCTTTTCTCGCTCTCCGAGACAGATGGATTAGGTGGCCCCCCTTTGCGCCGGCGCGCACGTGGCTCCCTGGTGCTGAGCGGCCCTCTGTTCCCCTTCGTTTTTTCTTTTTGACCTTCCGCATTGTGACCGACGCCTGGTGGCTGGGACACCTATTCGACCGTCCAGATGGCACTTCTTTCTGTTCATTCGTGTGAATTGTCCCTCACCTTCCATCCATGCCGGCGTCTCTCCGCCCCGGGGTCCTGTTTTTTCCTTTTCGATTCCTTCCCCGCCGCACTCGACTGGCCCCTTTTTTGATTTAAGGTCATCTTTGCAGCGCTTATACCTAGAATTGATGCCTGTCCCTTCCCTATTTCTGCATCCCGTGTTTGTTCGTCGCTTTATTTCCCCGGCTGAAGCCATGTCCGCCTAGTCCCCCCCCTTCACCGCGCTTCGTGGTGAAAACGTGCGGCCTAGAAAAGAGACGGGTCCTCCGATAGTGCCAAGCAAAGAATCGGTCTCAGTCTTGTGTCTACGGTGTGCCGTGATTCAGTTGCCGCCGGAGGTTCTGACAGACCAATACTTTGCACTCACGTCCGATCGATCTCGTTTCATCCTCCATCCGGCCGCTGGTGTTTTCGCAGAACCCCAGCCTGCGATGACTGTCAAACTCCCCGGCGTTTCTTTTTGACTGCCCTCCTTTAAATGGCCGATTTTTTCTCAACCACCTAGCCCTCGATGCGTTTGCTAGCTACATCCCCCTTTTCTTGCTTATTGATCCGCTGCCACTTTACGTCGCACGTGCAGGTTTCGATTCCCACGTCGTCCGCCTAGCGGATAATCGTCGAGTTTTGCATCTTGCCAACAGTGCGTAGACATTTCAGCTTGTAAGTCCATAGCTTTTTTGTATATAGGTTCTTCACTTTGGCCTCTATTGTCGTTTTTTTTTTTTCCTGCGGTGCTTTAATCTCGTGGAGAGAACATGCCAGTGTTCAGGCGGGTGTTACTCTTGTCCTTGTTTTTTTTTCCCTCGGGTTTTGTCCCTAGACTTAGCGTACACAACATGCCTACCTAGACTGCCGGTACACAGCATTGCAGGCATTTTCAGTTCTCGAATCACCCAGGTCCTAAGCTTTGCCTGCAGTGCATTTTTTAGGATCTTTCCCTCCCGTGTTCAATGACGATTCCGGGTTACTTCGTGTGAGCCCATACCTCACGTTCATGCACAGTGACACATACTCCTATGACTGTGGTCTTGCGGAGACCCTCGACCCTTGCATTCCTGAGCGACTTTGCTGCCGCTTCTCTGTCTGCACCTTGATCCATCCCCCTCCCTCATGGAGCCGTCGATTGCATTTCCTCGCATAATTGGCGGTGCCCAGGAGTTACTTCAGCCTGCCGGACCTGCAGTAGAAACGCAACATACCCCCTGCGGTGACGCTCATTCCCCGTTTTTTCAACCCGCCCATCTTTACGCTCAACTGAGGAGAGTCACCGATATACAGATGATAGTTGCCTTGTAAGTCGTTTACCGACGTCGGACGGTGGGGCATTGACGGTTCTCTAGCTGAGCTGTCCGTCCTTTCCCTCCCACCCTGGTCAATGCTCGGAGAGAATGTGTCTTCGACAAACTTTACAAATGGGTTTGGGTCTTTTCCTTATCTAGGCCCGAGTCCCCAGTTTGATTGCTCCAGCGACCCATTTTCCTCCTCTGTTGCTCGCGGTTGCTGATGCGAGTCTGGTCGCGTTCCCTGCCTTTGTTGTATTCTGACCATGAATTTCCGCGGGGCAGGGTTGTCCCGCCCCACGTCCCCTATTTAAGAACTCATGGACCGGCTGGCTAGAATCCTACCGGCGTACTCGATCTCCCTCCCGACAGCATAGAAGAGCTGCACCAGTGGTGTTTTTACATTAGCTCATCGCAGTCTCTTTTACCCCTTCTTCATTGCCTCGGGTCATTTCCAACAACCAACACGCCCCCCCACATGGCGCGACTTAAAGTAATCAGTTCCGTCCATCACTCCCACGGATTTTGATTATTGTGATCTTGCACCTTTCTTTAAATATGATCTTGATCTTCTCAGTCATTTTTCCTCGATTGTCCTTTCGCGATTCTCGCTGTCCGAAGCCGTCTTCAGATCAGGAGTCTCGCGGCCTTTAGGCCGCATGACGCCCGGTCACTTGTTACTTTCGATTTCCCCCTTTTCCCTGACCTCTGGTTCACCGTGTTAGAAAATCAATTTTAAGGAGAAGTCCTCAGCCTTCACATGTACGAAGACTTACGTCCCTTCGGCTGCGCGTTGCTAAGAGTATTCATCTTCCTATTTTTTTGAAAATTTGCTGGACTCTACAGGACACAACGAGATTGACGTTTCTGGCCCCGCATCTTAGGTGCCACTATTGTTTCCACATTTTTTTACCCTTCCTTGACGTCTTATCTCGATTCTGGAAGTTCAGCTTTTCTCTCTCTCTAATAATACCTCCAAGTTGTTTTTTTTAGATCTCATTTTGATCCGAGAACCCAGCACAGCTAAGCAAGTACCCTCGGGTTCATTTACTTTCAGGCATCCTCTTTCCTCAAGGCCCCTGTATTTGCCGGGCCGCGTCACAAGGTTGAAAACCCCCTCTCGCTTTTCCTCTCCTTATCCCGTTCGCCCCTCTGCCCGACTGGACCTTTCTTCTTGAAGTTCTTTCGGGCTTGATGTCTTACTAGCGAAGGTACCCTTGCGTCACCCACGAGTTGTCCTTTTTTCCCCCGACTTACGTACCTTCGGTAAGCCCCTACTGGAAAAATTTGATTTCTTTTCCTGCAGGTGGCCCAGATCTCAAACTTCTCGACTCCCTTCCTCCTTAACCCCTCGCGAAACTCTTAGTCAGGGAAGAGTCTAGGGAAGTAAAAGATCTATAATATTCAATAAGTTAATTTACCCCCTTGATGTGTTCTCATACCCCTTTTTCTCTCGCCCGGATTTTCTGGAATTACCTGAATTTGATTCGCGCCATGTGTAGTAGTATATGTTGTTCTAGTTGACTGGATAAAGTGAGACTCTCTGTCTCTCCAGATTGATAGAGTTCTCTCGTCACACCTTCCCGATTGATTCCACGGCATTCTCTTTGATAGGTAGTGCCACTTCTTCGTCCTCCGTTATGCTTCGCACTCCTTTTTAAATGATTTGAAACAAGCCCAGTGACTATTCCCCTCTCCAATAGTCCTATAATTTTCCAGCGTTGACCAGTAGTAGCCTCGAGCCGAAGATCTTTTCGAAGTAGATTTTATTGTTAGGTGAACTCCCTTTCTCTCCTTCTTGCACCCCCACTTGTCTTCGTTTACCGAATGGTTGTCCGATATAGTGGCCCCGCAATTAGCTTCTTCTTTTCTTATGTAGAGCGAGAAGAAAAGAGGCCCATCCGGTCTTGGCAAGAATCCCCTATGGTCGGTCGTTATATTTTTCTGTTCTTCTTTATCTTAAAGATGATTCCTCGTTGAACCCGGATGAGCTTCCCCTGGTTGTTTTTTCAGAAGGTTCACCGGCGGATTGAGCGCCCCCTTCAGCACTTCTCCCCTCGGTTCAGGTACTCGACCTCTCACTGCTTTTCATCCTTCTCTCCCCATTCGGGTCTCGAAGAGGTCGGGCATCTTTCCTTCCGTATAACTTTCCTGAGATCTTCTTCCACCCCCTTTTTTCCTCGGGAGTATGCCTGTAACTCCTCTTCGACGAATGCCCGGACCCCGCCTTTTCCCCCGGTACCTCCTTTAAACGAGTCGCCGTTCAATGAACGTCCTGAACGTAGACTTTTTCGGTAGACCCTCCTCATGCCCTTGGTACGGCTTCTTCGTGGCACACTAGTGCCTGCCGTTTCATGTTGCCACCCCCCTCCGGATATGGTTTTTATCGGCTATCTTCTCACCCTTGGAATAAAGACACGTCTTTCAAAACTGGACTCTTTAAGCCCACTTTTTTCACCCGTCCTTTCCTACTACGTCCACGTGACTTTGCAGACTTTTTCCTTATGAGCCACGTGGTTTTCTTTTTCGAAGTCTTCTTCCCGTTTTTGTAGTCTTCCCTTATAGCGTCGATGTGATATGGTCCAGTTGGAGCACTACCCTTTCTTGGCTTTGCTTTGAACAGATTTGAAACTTCCGCCTTATCTTTTTTTTGATGACCCTCTTCGCCGTCGGAGCGTTGATTGTCTCCTTAGGACGCCCCGGAACCCAAAATTCTCCCTGCTCGTGTCCTGTGACCGAGAGAGGCTTCCACGTCAGGTGTCATTCAGCCGCCCTCTGTTCCCCCACGCGCTGGTCACATTTGTACGCGCATTCTCAGACTGGGCAGCCTTACACAGATATTCTTTCTGACTCGTCTGTTCCGGCATCATTTGAACCTTCCTTCAAGGCCCATCCGACTCGAACGTCCTCTCCCATGCCGTGGGAGGTTACCATATCCTCTGAGGTCCTCCAATCAGCCTTTTTTCTTCTAGGACCGTTCCAAAACGAACAATTACCTGAAAGCTTGAGGTTTTTGGTTTCTTTTCATAGGTCAACAATGATCTTTTTTCCTATCATGCGCGTTTGCAAGCCACCCCTCGTTCTGCACCGGACTCCCCCTTGAAAGGAGCCTGGTTCTCAGGCGGGCGCGTACAATCACATACTTCGCGAACTTCTTCTAATCTCAACCCCCTACTGCTTTCGTCCATTTGGCTGTTTTCTGAACCGTCCCAGTGCAAGATCGTTGCCCGCGGCAGCAGTAGCCTAGAAAATCCTTTTAAATTACTCTGCGCCATCTGGATTAGACTCGTCCGCCCGTCCAATTGCGCTGCTTCCCCCACTCGAGAGTTTATCGCGGCGACGATACCCAGCTCCGGGCTGTTCCTCTGAGAAATTCCCTCTGGGTTTGAGCGCGGCCGGTCAAAAGTTTTCAAATTCAACCCAGCTCTATTAGCTCTGTCAAACTTTCGTGAGAGTATTTTGAGTTGCCGACGAGATCGACGCGGCTGAACTGACCCACGTTTTCGGTGATTTCTTTTTCGCTTTAGTGAGGACCTCCTTTTTTTCGCCTGTTAGTGCAAACGGTACAGTATGGCATGTAACTTCCTGATTTTTTCCCCTCCACCTTTCCGTCCTGCTTTCTCCTCAGTCCCCCCCCCTTTTTCTTTTTCGTCAGGCCCGAATCCGAAATCATAGATTCAGAAGAGTAAATTTGAAGCCTCTTATCGCATTGTTTGATTAGGGTTTTCGACTAGGTTCCTCGATCGTAGATTTTGTACTCCAGAGAATGGCTCCCATCCAAAGCTTCTTCATGTAATTTTTTCCACGAGCGAACGTTTTTTGCACTTCCCTTTTCCGCGTCAGCCCGTGTCCGCGGCGATCGTTCTTCTTCCCAATCTTCTTTTCTCCCTCTCGCCAGGCGGTCGATTCGCTAGATCTGTCTGCCGAAGGATACCCGGAACCCCCTCACCTGGTCTGTTTTTAATCATTTCGGAACAAGTTCACCGTCCGCGCCTCGTCCCTTCCTGCTCTCTCCTTTCCCTTGCGACGGCTTTGTCGTACCTTTTTTGGTAGAGAACTCTCCTCAATTCGCGCCAGAGTCTGAGCGACCACTTTCCCCTGCGAAACCCTCCCCTTCCTCTTTTCGAGACCAGCGACGCAGACGCCGGACCAGTATTCGGTCTTGGCCTTCTTAGTCGATTTTTGAATTTGCAACTTCCAGGCTCCTTTTCCGCGTTTTCTCGATGTCGTTTGTCACCTTGACGGTCATCAAAGAACAGCTTCCAGTCTTTTTCAGAATTTCCCCATCTGTTTCCTTCTAAGGTTTTTAAACGTCGGTGCTCCGAATCCGTGATCGATCCACCTCCTCTCTGCGACTTCCTCCTACTCCTGAATTCTACCCCGGGAAAGGTAGACGACTACCTCCCCCTGAGAAGATTCGTCCTCCCATCGCTTGACTGTTTTCTGCTCACGCGCTCTTCCTCGATGCCTTTTTTCGGAGCGAGGACTTGTGATGCTGCTTAGACAATCTCCCGTGCCTTTCTCGCCGTATCGGCGACTGTTCATTGTCTCTCAGACCGCCTTTCGTTCATTCCCTTCCGACGCGTGCCCATTCAGTCACCGTCGGAGGCTTTTTTTCGCGCCGCATGCGATATTTCCCCCCCCCCCCTTCATCCGGCATCTTGATTGACCTCTGTCCCTAATCCCGGCGGTTTCATAGTTTCCCCTCGTTTGACACAAGCCCTTTTCGCTTCCCTAACCCCCCGTTTCGACACAGTGTCCGTAAGTTGGTACATTCGGGAACCCCCGGTCGGTTTTTTTTAATACGCCGATGTACGGGGACCAGTCGGACTCCTCATATCCTCCTCTTTTTCCCTTCCCAGTAGACCAGCGGAAAGCTGCGCCCAGCAATCTTTTCCCTAACGACCGCTCGTTCTTGATACTTCCGTGATTGTTTACTGTCTCCACTGAGAAGTTTCCAGTACACTTCCGACTTTGCTTTCTTCCTGCGATAAAGGACCGTTTCGTGAGCGCTCCTTTCTAGCCGTTCCTTATTGACCCGCCCGTAAGCGCAAGGAACTTTTCCTTTCATCCTCTCTTCCTCTCTACGATTTTCTCCTCCCTCATTTTTTTGTTTTTCTCTCGATTTTCGCGCTTGTCCGTCTTCGAGCGGTTCCTACGCTGGACCGGCTTCCTCCGTCTAAGGATACCCGGAGTCGGTTTGCGTAACGGCCCGTCCGTTCGTTAACGCTGACTCGGTTAACCCCTATTTCATTTAAGCTTTCATGTTTTCTGACTTTACGTCTCTCCTCCCATTCCCTAAAGCCGTCGTTTCTGGAACTTGCTTGAAGATGGCGGTCATCCCTATCATCAGATGTATTCTTGATTTTTCCCTCGCGCTTGGAGCCTTTCGTACGCTGAGAGTATTTCTCCTAAGCGAACCGGTTTTCCCTAATGTACACCCGTACGGACCTCCCTCCGTTTTTAGTCGTCTCCTCTCTTGTTAGTAACAGCATTGCCCTTGATTCGACCAAAGGGTCTTTGTCTCGGTCATCAAGGAGCTTTTGCCAGCACCCCCAATTCGATTCTCCTTTTTTCGTGCTTCTAGTCCCTTGCTTGTTCCTAGGATGACCCTCCGGACGCCGCGGCGTCGCTCAGGCCTTTTCCGTTTCAGTAAGAGAGTCCGTTTCCCAATCACGTGGTATGGGATCTCGCTCAGTCCATTTTTGGCTCCTTGCTTCCGACTCTTTTCATCTCGACGTTCTCACCCCCTCCAGTTTTGAACCATCGACAGCGTCTGATTAGGCCGAGCTCCTTTGCTGTATTTTTTAGTCGGTTTCCTTTTCTGACTTTTGGTTCCGACAGTCAGTCCTGGTCATCTCGAGGTTTTCCCTGAGCCGATCTGTCTAAGAGTACCAGAGGTAGCCTCCCTTTTTTTTTTTGGAAGTAAGGTTTTCAACTTGACTACCCGTCCTTGCTTTGCTCTTATCTTCAAGTTACTGTTTCATACTATCGCACTTTCGCCCGCGGTATTTTCTTTAACATTTACCCGGATAGAATTTAGTTCCCGACCTGCCGAAGTACCCGTCTGGAGAGTTGATTATTGCGAGATTCATGAGTTTTATATAGCTTACTTTTGCTCTCCCTCCCCCCCCCCCCCACCAACTTGTTGCGTATTTCTTTCTGCTATAAAGACAACGCTTCAGAAGTTACTGAGCCCTGAGGGCTGGTCGATCGGGTAATTTTTTTTGGAACTTTTAAACGTGGACGAAATTATGCCTGCCCCTTCTTCTTTCCCTCTTCCGGCTGCCTCCGCGCGAGCGCCTACAGTCGCTGCGAGGCGATCTCTTCCAGGGTTCCTCTGCTTCCGTACGTCCCCCTTGCTCTCTCTTAGCATTTCGCCTCGTAGATCTTTTACACCGAATACCTACCCTGCTGCGCCAGGCTTTCACTTTTAGTCCTCCGGTCCCAATCTCCACCCCTCTTAACTCGAACTCGAGACCAAATTGTTCTGCCCCTCAAGAAATGATTCGATTTTTCCTTACGAACTTTTCTTTTAATAGTGACAGCCCCATTCTTTACACTTGGCGTTGCCCTCCTCAGTTACTTTTCTTCCCCCAATCTTTTCTTTCCCTGACAGTTAGCTGAAGGGATCGATCTAGAAGACGCAAGATTTGTTTTCTGACTCTTCTCTCTCTGATTCCGATCGTGCCCTTTTTCGCCGAACCATAAATCATTTAGTACCTCTAGCTCTGGCATTTGCCGTCGGCTTTTTCTCTCATGGGCCCCTAGATGATCCCTAGAATGCTGACCTATACCGAGATAGTAGCCGCTCTTTTTCCCCCTCTTTTTTATTTTCAGCGAAGTGAAGGGTTTCTCGAGAGATACCGTTTGTAGGCGCGCACGACTGCTTTCGAAGCTGTTTTCTCTACAGTTTGGGACCTGTCTGGCCTGAGCCTCTACTGAAATGGATTGCAGAAACCCCACCCTGGAATATTTTTTTCGTCTCTTTTATAGTCTCGAAGACTCATATTGCGGCTTAGTGCTTGAGAAAGTTATCACTTATTTACGCCTTTTTGAAATTGTCGACTTTTCATCCCGAGTGTCGAGATTGCACTCGACATGATTCTCTAGTGGATGGACGTTGTCTGGGTTTTCCGCCCACGCAGATGTGTTGCAATGTCGTTTTTCGGTACTGCTTTAAATTTCGCTTTTTCTGAACTTAATTCCTTTAATTACTTTATTGCTCACCCGCCTCTTTTTTATCTTTTTTGCCGGGCTATCCAGTCCCCGCTAGGATCTTTCATCGATTTATATCCGTCCCCCTGGCAGCGTACTCACTATGTGATGTTCTCTCGAAATTTCAAACCCGTCGCGGCGCTAACTTTCAGAGCTTTGTTATTTGATCCTATCCGTGGCGGCGGCATACATTTTTTTGGATTTCGAACTTCTTTCCCCGGACGTACCTGTCGTTATTCTTTCCTTCCGTGTTTTTTGCGTTATCTCTTGCGCATGTATGTATACATTTCGCCGCGCCGCTTTCAGGTTACAGCCTCCCCGGACGTTTTGACTAGATCTCCCCTCAACAAATCCTAGTTTTTTTTTCGCGATCCAACGTTTCCCCATATCTGCCCTGCCAAACCGAGGCAGCGCTACCAAAAACGGGCGACGACGGGCCATCCCCCCCGTGTGCAGATTTCTCGTCCACCCAAGTCGTAAAAACCGTCCAGTTTACGTGTCGCTGGAGTCCCCCTTTGTCTCTCAGGCGTTTTGGACCTACGATTGCGCATACCCCCCTTCAAAACGCTGTTTGTATGTTCTGTTTTGTTTTTTGTTGGATGCCGGGTTTGACATATCGCCGAGCCACGATCATGGACTTTGGTGTCAAATTTTGTAACCGGCGGCACGTATTATATGGACCCCAGCCTCCCTGGCAAAATGGCATCGAGTCGGACTTTTTCCCCCCTCCCACATTAGACTTTACTCAGTGCCATGTACATAGACCGCGCCCTGAACTCCTGTCACTTATTTTTCAGAGCCATTTCTTTTTTAAGATCCCCCGTTAAACCCCTACTATTTCCTGGTCGTGATTAATTTTTCTTACGCCTTCGACCCCCAGTAAGCGCAGCTGCTGTCAGATTCCTATGTCCATTCACCGCAGTGAAATCATGAGGACTAATTGTACGACTTATAATGCTTTCACTCCTGATCCTTCGGTAACAGTAGTTCCCTTACATCGCCCCACTTTGCCACGTTTTCCTCCAACAGCTTTCCCCCCTTTTTTTCACTGGGTTCCAACGCCCCCCACTGTTCGCTCACGCACGTAAGCTTCCTC
>Ga0179593_1564326_pt1 | contig 11780 bp, 10 predicted proteins | sample CZODoug2_1_08_16_FD_185931 | JGI IMG/M metagenome (GOLD analysis project Ga0179593, IMG submission 185931) | Vadose zone soil fungal communities from Angelo Coast Range Reserve, California, USA - CZODoug2_1_08_16fungal (PacBio error correction) | ecosystem: Environmental > Terrestrial > Soil >... | reverse complement strand
GATCTTTCTTTGATAAGAATCAAGATAATATAAGGTTCAGGTAATACCCCCCCCCCATTTGGTTCCTCTTTACGGTACGCCTGACGACGCATGCTGGGGGATTCCCTTCAAGTAGTTTTTTTTTCTATGCTCGATCCTTGCTGGACCGCGCAGGGATTTTTCCCTTCCTTCTTCTTTTTTTCTCCGAACACGAAGACTTCGATGACCAGCGCGGGCCTGTTTCCCTCGCTGGCTTGGGGTTCTTTTCCTTTCTTTCCCTTTGCACCGACGAACAGAAGCGGGGAATCTCCCCTTCTCCGTTCCGTTTTTCCTTTCCGCCCTCTTTCCCTACTTGCAGGACCCGCCGCCTATTTTGTCGACGGAGAACGCCCTACCAGTCTGGAACGACTTTTTTTTTCCCCCCTTCGCTTCACTGTCCCCCGGACGAACAGAGATGACCTCAGGAATCCTTCCCGTCGGTTTTTTTCATAACACCAGCACCCCTTTTCGTGAATTATGCGAGGTGTTCCTTTCCGGAGTTGTGCCCCCCCACCCTTCCTTTCCCCCAACGCGTTTTTTTTCTTCTTCTCGGGGCTTCAAGCTCAAGTGCAGGTCGACAAACTTCTGCGGCAGGGATTTTTTTTTCTTTTTTTATGACTTCCCCTCTGAATGGGAGGATCTGAATGGAGAGATCTTTTCAGGCGTCGGCCAGGTGGTCCCCCCTTTTTTCTTCCCAATGGCTTTTAACTCTTTGCGAGAAGGCTTACAGTACGCCCTTTTTCCCCCCCTTTTCTGATCGCCAAGACCTGGATAAGGACCCTCTGCGGGCAAGCGAGAAAAGAGATCTTGCTTGGCCCCCTCCCTTTCTCCAGGAACCATTTTTTCCGAGAAAAGCGTCCCCCTGATAAAGTTTTTGTAGGGAAAGGAGATTCCTTTTTTTGCAGAAGTCCTTTTCTCCGTCCGAGAAACCCAGCAGCAAGAAACTCTTTCCCCCGGGCTGAGCGGTTTTTTTTGGCTCGGGGCCCTCTTCCAGGAATAGATACTTTGATGATCCCATCAACCTTTCCCCTCTGGGGTCGAAACGGTCTGATCCGGAAACGCCCGTGATGCCCCAAAGCTGCGGACCTTTTTTTTAGTGGCTTTCCTTTCCTTCTCTTCCCCGCGATCGAGACGAGGACTTCTGACGCTCAGAGGCAGGAGATCTTCGTCTCCCCCCCTCTTTTTCTCACCGTCTTCCTCCTTTCATAAGCCTGTCATCGCGACAAGGTTTTTTCTTATACAAGAGAAGTAAACTGGGTCTCGGACGACATCGAATTTTACAGCATTGCTTCCTTCTTCTTTTTCACCTGTAGGTACTGATGATCGATGACGGCCTTCCGATGGCTGCTCGGGCGGGCGACGAGGCACTCCCAGCAGCGGTCGAAGTCTTCCCCTCTAAGAGTGTTTTTTTTCCCAAAGAAGGATGGAACTGACGCGGACCTCCTTCCTCCAATGACGGCGAATATAGAGATTTTAATAATAATCTTTCCCGTCATTTGTTACGTCGAGATGGCGCTCCCTCCCTCCCCTCTTCCCCTGTGGACAGAACTTTTCTCCCCGAATGAATATTACGACAGGATCTTTATCTTGCGATGGTAAGATAGTCATTCTTTCCTGCTAGCCGGCGATCAGACAGCTTCCTTCCTCTCTTCCAATGTTCCCCTCATATTATAGCGGGTCACAGGCAGGCTTTCCCGAATAGAGACCCTCGTCACGCCGGGAGAGGTAATTGCTCCTCTTCCCCCTTCAGACGGAGATCTAGATGGACGAAGTCGGCTACGCCTATTAATGAAGTCTTAGTATGAATCCTTATTTTCCGAGTCCATCTTCCTTTCTTGGTTTATAGTAGAACGCCAGGGCACGTAGAGAGATTGAGCTCGAGTCGTTGACGAAGTGGACTCCCTTCCCTCCGCGAGTTTTAGTTCCTTTTTTCCCCTCGCTTTTTTTTCATGATGGATCGAGGACATGGTTCTTTCCCTTTTCCTAGGGGTAGAGCTTCTTTCCTCCTAACTCTTGCCATAGTTCGTTTCTTTTCGAGGGACGGATAGCAAATATTTTTTTTTTTTTGTCAATCGCCTGGAACTTTTCCCCCGTCTGGATACCTTCCTTGGTCGAAGCGGCCCGAGAGAATGTCTTGGCATCTCGTTGATGCCGCCCTTTTTTCCTTTTTCTTGGCGCCTTTTTCGGTCCCGAAAAGATCAGCGCGTCGGATTTCAGGCACGTAGTAGAGCCATTTGTTGTAGCTTCCTTTTTTCCGAAGCCTGGACGTCGAAAACGCGCTTTTCTTCTTTTCTTTTTGCCTCGCGTCGCTTTCCCTTTCCAGGCCCGCCGGAGACAGCCGCCGCTTTTGCGAACTGAAACTTGAGATTGACGTAACCCGCTTTTTGCGACGTCAGCCGCGGTTGAGCTCCTCCCTCTCCCCTTCTTTTCTTTCGAAGTTTTTTCACCCTTTCTCCCCCTTCCGAAATCAGCGGGATTTTTTTATTCCGGGGTGGTCATGTCGAAAGCAGGTGAGCGTTTCGGTCCGGAACAGGTCCCTCTCCTGGCCAGTTTTTTTCTTCAATTTCGCCGTCGACAAGCTCGGCGCGGTTTCCCCTGAGCCGGCGCCCGGCTCGGAAAGCCTCTCGCCTTGGCGATGGGATGGGAGATTCTTTCCCTCCCCTTCGTCGTGGATTCTTTCCGATCAGCGTTCAGCCCTCAGCCGGAGATGACGTATCTTTTCTGTTCGGCGTCGAAGTCTCCCCCTTCGGAGCCCTTCCACTTCTTTCTCTGATCCTAGGCCGTTGATCATCCGACTTGAAGGGTCCTTTTCGTCATCCGACAGGCAATGGCTTTTTGGGACATTCCGCAAGAATTGGGTTGCCTTCCCTTTCCCCTCTGTATGTTTTTTTTTTCCGTCATCATCTCTCTTTGTTCTTTTTTTTTTTTTTTTTTTTTCGATGGATGACGGGACACTACCCTTATCTCCTTATTTTCTAAGTTCGCAAACAAATTCCTTTTTTTCCGTCAGCCATTGCTGAGGATGACGACGCTTCTTTCCGCAATGGACCTTAAAGTTTTCTCGTCGCTTCGTTTTTTTTTTTCCCCGTCGCCGGGGGGCTCGGAATATGGCTTTTCCGCCGAAACACGACTCTCGTTTTTTTCTTCTGCAGCACTGCGATCCCTTCGGCCCCCTCCGGCAACGTTCTCCTTCTCACCCCTTTCTTTTTCTCCGTGTGCCATTTTGCGCGCCGAACCGCCTCGCTTTTTTCTTTCTTGTCGACGGCGACCCCTTTCCCCCTCCCCCTTTCTTGCGATATTTTATGAATGGACGCGACCCCCCAGTGAATATAGGAATTAAGCTCCTCCACCACCCCGAGCATCACAACGACCACCCCCCTTTTCTTTTTTTTCGGTCCTTTTTTCTTTCTGACAGAGGGTAAGGTGAGGAGGAAAATCTGGCTGGGAAGTAGACCCACTACGAACGGGGTTTTCTTCTTTTTCGCACGGCATCCCGAGGCCGGGCGGCTTGTTTTAGTCAGCGAGGTTTTTCTCCCTTTCTGACCATGATAGAGGGAAATTCCTTTTCTCAGGTTCCCCTTCTTTTCTCTCCACAAATGGAGATACGACGTCTCTCCTCCTTTTCGGGAAAGCCGTCTTTTCCCCACGACCGGCTCAGGGACCAAGGAAAATTCCCCTCCTCCCTTCGGCTCCCCATGCTTGGCAAGCAGGCGATAGGCCTGCCTTTCAGAGACCAAGAGGGAGAAAACCTCCCCCTCTTGAGGCGGTCAAGGACGATTCTTCCGTTGCGCGCGACCCGCTCCGTCCGCGACAACACGCTTTTTGCAAGAGTTTAGTCAGGCCGGGCACAGGGGTCAGCGGTTCCCGAGGCGTTCGGCGGCATCTTTTCGGCCTCGATATCATGCAGGAACTGGGTTCCGCGCGGTGGTGCCGAGACCTTTCCTTTTCCTCAGATCCTTGTCATGCCCAAATCGAGGTTTTATTGCCTGGCGGTCGAAGAGACTTTCTTCCCGCGCTCTTGTTTCCTCTGCTTCAAGACCTCGACGGCGGAAGATCTCTGAGACAAGCTTCATACGTCAGAGCGTTCCTCCTTTTCGAAAGTGTTCCCTTTGGTCGGAAGATCGAGATTCTTAAGCCTGACGTGACCCGCGAAATTTTTCTTGCCTTGCCGTTTCCGCGCAGGAGTTCGCCGGCAGAGTTTCCGGATATGAAAATCGAATATTCTCATCTTTTTTTCTCACTTCCTGTCGGAATATAAGGAGTTCCCACACAATGCCTCTTTTGTTTTTTTTTCCCCCCCGCTCAAGCGCGCGATTGCGCCATCTCGGACTCTTTATTGTGAGAGAGATTCGCCGTAATGGGTCTCTCTTTTTTCCTCCGGTCCGCGTCATGAAGAAGCATGGACCCATTCTCTGCCTGCTTCCAGACCCTTTTCCTCTTATTGAGATATGCTCTTCGTCGAAAGCAAGAGCAGATCGAAGGCTCTTCTTTTTTACTCAGCTCGAGCCAGGCTCGAACCTTTTCCCTCCCCCTGCGGGTACGGCAGTTTTCCTCTGTCGGCCGAACTCTCTTTTTCTTCTGCGTGATAGTCAAGAAGGGCGCTTTCTGAAAGGCTGATGCGGCGCCTTTCTCCTCTGAGCTTCCATTTTTTCTCCGATCTTTTCTCCGTCGCGGTCGGCAAACTCCTTTGCGATCGCGGTGATTTTTTTTTCTCGGCATGCGTTCTTTTCAGCAGTTTGCGTTTGCTTTTTTGCGCCGTGGATCAGACACCGCGCTGCGAGGAAGGGTGCTTTTCTCCTCTTTCGACCGAGGCTCCTCTGGCCGAGACGCCGAACGCCCTTTTTTCATCCCGGCATGACTAAAAAATCTTCCTCTTTTTCCCTGCGGCGGTTTTTTTTTCAGGTCGCCCTTCTTCTCATGGAAAGTTTATGCGAAGCTATGGATCCTCTTTTTTCGCGCGCAGGCTAGGATGTTCCCTTCCTTCCTTCTTTCTCCCCCCCATCTCGTTTTCTAGCGAATTGGCATTGGCGAGCCCCTTTTTCCCCTGTTTAACTGTTCGCGCACGAAAGTTTTTCGACATCCGCACTTCGTAGCGCAATTTGTTTTTCTCCCCTTTTCTCCTCTTTCCGGTACAGCTTCCCTTTTCTGTCAGGGTCGGACAGCGCCCCAGGCTCCCCGCTTCTTCCGGCCCGCCGGCGACAGCCCGCTTCCCGCCTTGGCGGAACCTGCCCCCTCTTTTTTTTCCCCGCAGAATGGTCTCCTCGCCGAGCAGATTTCCGCCGTTTCCCTTCGTCGAAGAAACACTCGCCTCTTCCTCAGCGCGGATTTTTTGTGGTCAACGGAAGCGATGAAGGATCTTTTTTTCGGTCGGTCCGGAAAAGGCAGTCCCCCCTCTCCTCTTAGGTTCCAGCCTTTTCTCTTAATTCGCCGTCGACACTTTTTTTTTTCTGAGGTAGGAGACAGTGCCTTTCCTCGGCACAAGGATCTCTAGATTTCGGCCTTCCCCTTCGTTTAGACAGGGGGGGGGGGGGGGGTTTTTTCCAGCGATCGGCAGGCGGGCAGAAGGCTCTTTTTTCTTCGTTTCGGCGTCGAATAGCCCCCTCTTTTTCTCGGCTTTGCGACCGTCTTTCGATCATCGACTTGAAGGTCCCTTTGCGTCGTATCCGAACAGTCCCCTTTCTCTTTTCCCCTCAGATTGTTGTTCTTAACCTGGATAGATTTTTATAAGATATAGTGTCCGTCATCATAGCTCTCTTTCTTTGAGAGAGATGATGACGGAACCCCTTCTTCCCCCCAGTCCTTTCAGTGTCCTCGGAATGTCCAGAGCGATGCGGCGTAAGACATGATTTTCGGACGTCCCCTTCCCTCCCTCGAGTCTCTCGCGCGCGGGCGCCCCTTTTTGACGGAGATGTTTTTCATTCGCCGCCCGAACACGAAGAATTTTTCCCCAGCGCCTCTCCCCCCCGCTTCGCTGGCTGGTGTTCCGACCCTGCTCAACTACTTTTTTCGGCCTCTCCCACCATCGAAAATCCTTCCTGGCTTCCGAGTTTTGCTCCGACCTAGCCTCGCTGCCTTTCCGGATTGTAGACGGAGAAGTCATTTTATGGAGGACTATGGCGACTTTCTTCCCTTTTTCCGTGATTCCCCCAGAATCTGTCCTAGATTAATGGATGTCCCCCCACCCCGCGGACTTTCCCCCCCCCCTCACTCCCTTTCCCCTCTTGCGAGGTTGTCTTAGACGATGTAAGGGTTCTTTTCCTCAACCGCGGCTGGACTTTTCCCCCCCCTTTCTTCGTGTCCTTTCCCCCTCCCCTCTCCAAGGCGGTAGGCCAGTGCTCGCCTTTCGCCGGCGGGCGGGCAGAATTCTTCCTTTTTTTTGTCGCCTGAGATCTTTGCCGCGATCGACCAGGCCGTTTTTTTTTTTCAAAATACATCGGCTCGAGCTCCTCCTTCGGCGGACGGTCCGACGCGCTGCTTTTTTCCTGAACGGGCGTCCTCCTTGAACAAGGACAATTCGCTCGCCCCTTCCAGAGATGCAGTCAACCTTTTTTTCTTCGGCTCTGCAGGAAAACCCTCCCCCTCTCTTTTCGAAACTTCTACTTTTTTAAATCCGTTTTTTTTTTCGGGGTGAGAGAGAAGAGGCCTCCCCGTCGCGAAAACCCGCCTCCTCTATGGTACCGTTGAGGGCCTAGGGCGTTAGGCGGAAGCTCAGTCCTCGATCATCATGGCCTTCCCTTTTCTCCCCCATCTTCATTTTGGTGGCCCGCGACCCGGCAACCCTCCTTTAACGGCCAATGCTGCCCCCTTTCTCTTTCTTTTCTCCCCTGGCTTTAGCCCCCCCCCAGCACAGCGATCGCGACTGCTTTTTTCCTCAACGGCGGCCGCTTCAGATCTCCCCCTCTGACGTCCAACTTTCCTTCCCTCAGCGCGGGCGACGGCGCCTAGCCTGTCATAGTCGACCCTCTTTTGCCCGCCGTTCACCTGGTCGACCCCCTCTTCCCCCTCTTCATTTTCCTTCCTCCCCGAGAAATCTGATGGGAGACCGGCCCTTTTTTTTCTTCCGAGCCGGCCGCGCGGAGATAGCTTCTCGACGAGGCCTGCGATCGACAATAGCTCTTCCCTCCCCCCTCCTTTTTTCCCCCAGTTCAGTCCTTCTGGCGCTGCAGCAACCGGCCCCCCCCTGCGGCTGGAAATGACGCGGAAGCGCTTTTCCTCCAATGAGGCGAATCTCTCTCTTTATCATCTCCTTTTTTTTTTTTCCTCGCGCAGGCCTTTTCCCCCCAGCAGCAGTGGACCCAGACCGATGCGGTGCTGCACTCCTTTTGATCGAACTGCAGAAGCTGCTTCTCCTTTTCTGCCTCGTCGCGCAGCCCGAGCAGTCCTCCTTCCTCTCCCCGAGCTAATCCTTTTCCCCCGGTTCGAAACAGCAGATCAAGGCTGGAAAATAGATGTCTTTCTTCTCGTCGACAGGTGACGGAGGCTGTGATTTTCCTTCTTCGTACTACCTCCTTTCCCTCTGCGTCGCCCGCGATGGACGATGATTTCCCTGTAGCGACGAAGATCTTAATTGCCGTCTCTGCACCGCCCGCGTAGCTCTTCCCCTCCTGTGTGCTGTGCTTTTCCCCTCCCGACAGACAATGCGGTTTTTTTCAGCAGTTGACGTTGCTGCGCGTCGTTTTTTTTTCGGACAACCGCGCTGGAGAGGAAGGTTTTTCCCCCCTCATGATGATCGAGGCCTGGGCATTTTCTGACGCCGGAAACTTTTTCTCCCCGCTCTCCCCGGCATGACTTAAACTCTTCCCCTTTTTCTGGAAGGGTGTGTTCCCTTCGGCCGCGTCGCGAGCACCCGTCAGCATCCTCCTAAAGGATTTTTCCCTGGTCGACGGTTTCGCAGCTTTTTCTTCCTTTTTCCTTTTTCAGACTGCCTGCCCCCTAATGTTGAACGCATCTCGTTGCTGCCTTCTTGGCCTTGGTCTGAGCAGGTCTTTTTTTTTTCGTGCCCGAACCTTTTCCCCCTCTTTCCTGACTCCTTTTTGTTGAGCTCGGAGCTTTGTTGGCGAAGCCGGGAAGGTCGACACTCCTCCTTTCCTCGTCAGGGTCGACAGCGCACAGGCCTCTCTTCTCCCCTTTTTTTCCCAGCGACCATTCTCTTCAGACGCCTTGGCGACTGAACTTGAGCTTGCCCCCCGTTTCCCGAGATTGGCGACGTACCAGAAGCGGTTGAGCGCGTACGAGCAGGATTTTTCCGCGGCAAAAGGTCCCCTTTTTCTCCCCCCCCCCAGATATGCTTCCCTTGGGGGTCATGTCGATCAGCATTCCTTTTTTCCTCGCGGTCGGTCCGGACAGCAGCCTTTCCAAACGTCGCCATGGTCTCCCTCCCTTTTCTTTTTCCTCGTAGAATCCTCCTCGAGGCGATTTCGCCCGGATAGCGACCTTTTTCCTCATGCTCGTTCCCCTTTGGAGCAGGGTCGGGCCGCTCGCGTCCCCCTTGCAGGCGGCAGCCGGCGCTGGTCATCTCTGTTTTCGGCGTTCGAATCGCCACCCCCCCTTTTCCAGCTTTTTGCTTTTTCTCCCTAGCGCTGATCCTTCCCCTTTCCGCCCCCGCAGGAGTCGTCATCGATCTTTTTCTCTCCTCTTGCACATGACGAAAAGCCTTTTTTTTCCACGAATTTTCTCAGATTATAGTGGTCCTCCATACTACTACGTTGGTTTTTTATGACTGACACTATATATGAATTCCTCCCCCTCCTTTTTGCAACTAATTTTTCAGGAATGTACAGACTACATTGAGGTCGTCCTTTCGGGGCGTTCCCCTCCGGTGGTTCTCTGGATCGAGCGCGAGGTCGCGATGGCCGCGAGGAATTCTGGTTTTCCCTCTTTTAAGACCAATCTGCGCGACGAGCCTTCTGCCGACCTGACGATAGCTTTCTTTTTTTCCCGACCCTGCTCCACTACGTCCTCCTTCCCCCGAGCCTGGCCCCCAATCGCCAAGGGCGAGATTTCCAGGGCTTTTCAGAGCCTTTCCTTTTCGCCTCGCTGCAGACCCCCTCTCTTTCTTTGACGTCCTCTGAAAAGTCTGGACGAACTTTTTTTCCCTGGATGTTCTGCATGGTACGGCTCCGCCCCAAGAATTTCCTTTTTATGTCGCACATCAACACCCGCCCCCTCCTTTCTTGAATTTGAGAGTTTCTTCCTTCGGGAAAATAGGCTCCTTTCCTTTCCCCTTTCCGTCGCCTGGGCCGAAACGGCGTTTTCTTTCCAGGTCGCCAAGGCGGTAGGCCCTTTTTTGGCTGGCCGGGCCGACTTTTCTTCTTTCCTTTCGGCCTGTGATCTGTTCCCGGAAATGCGCGCTCTTTCAACGTCAAGGATTCGGCCCTTTTATCGGCTCCTAGCTCAACAAAATGGTCCCTTCCCTCCTTTTCCCCCGGACTCCTTTACGCGCCCCCCCGAAAAGGGAAGCCTTTTTCAGGACCAAGGCAAATTAGAAGACCTTTTGCAGCAACGAGATGCAGGGTCTTTTTTCCCCTCCGGGCTTACTAATCTGCAGATACGGAGAAACACCCCCCTTCCTCTCTTGCACATCGATGAGTAGTTCCCGTCCCTCTCGTGAGGCGCGTTTTCTCCTATGTGCGAGCACGAAGCGGCTTCTCTCGCACCGCCACTATGGCAAGAGTTTCTTTCCTTTCTTTTTTTTTCTGAGGCATCGATTTCCTCGGTAATTGCAATTTTTTTCTTTTTCCTCAACTGGGTCGGGCAGATGATCCCCCCCCCCCTTCCCCTTTCCGTTTGGGGCCCTTTTCGTGGGGGGTTCCCCCTCCCCTCCAAACTTTCTGCGAGCATAGCATGCCTCTCAACCGAAGCCAAAGCCCTTTCTCTTTCGTTCGAACGGAGAAGTCTTTTCCTCCTCCCCCTCTGGCGCCTCGCTTCAGCGCGGGAGACGGACGCCTTCCTTCGACAAGGACGCGACCGGGCGTGACGATTCCCTTTTTCTACTATTTTTTTTTTTAACCCCCCCCCCCCTTTTTCGAAATTTAATTTTGAGAATCTGCTGGGTCTACCTTTTTTTTCTCTAGCTGATGAGATGTTTTCCTTTTCGATCTGCCTGGCGAGATGCCTCGTTCTTTTCCCTTTTACACTCGCTTTTTCCGGGCAGTTCGATCAATTCTTTTGGCCAGAAGAACCCTTTTTTCCTTCCTCTTCCCCTGCTCAGCGAGAGATTCCCTCTCCCCTCCTCTTCCCTTTTTTTCATCCCTAACTTTTTTTTCCTTTTGTCGGATGGAGCAGAGACGCGCTTGAGCGAGGTCTTTCCGAGCGAGTGCTGCAGCGCCTGATATACCTCCTTCCCCTTTTTTTTTTTCCCTTCTTTCCCGGTCGATGTCGATCGCAGGAATCGTCTCTTTCTCCGCCTTCGGGCCGCCTTCCTCGCCCTGGCAAGGTTCGACCCCCTTTTTTTCTTTCTTTTGGAAAATTCTATGTCGGCCACGAATTTTTCTTTCAGCTTGTCTTCCCTTTCGAAGATGAAACCTTTCCGCCAGCTGAAGATGAGCTGGTAGCCTTTCTTTTTTTTTTTCTTTCGTCCTGCAGTAGATTTCTCTTCCTCTCGCGTAGTCTTTCTTCGGGTTATCGTAGACCGCTTCCGCGACGTCAGCACGAGATGGGGTCCTCTTTGCTGCTCGTCGTTGGAAGAAGTTTATCCTCCTTTTTTCCAGCCGCTTCGGGGATAATCGTCCTTCTGCTGGGAATGAAAGAGGACTTTTTTCTCCGAGCCGCCCCTCCTCAGCACGGGAATGACCCCTTCCCCTTTCCCTCCCCTTTTGCGGTTACGGATATTTTTCCCTTCTTTTTTTTTTCTCCACCTTCAGCATCGCCTGGCCCTCCCTCTTTATGATCCCTCTGGTCGCGCGAAGGGTCGGGCTTTTTTTTCCCCCCCAAGATGTTGAACTGCCATCACGTTTTTTTTTTTCCTTGGCCTGAGCCAGGTATTTGGCGAGCTCCTCCTTTTTCTCTACCTGATCTGCTACATCAGCACTCGTAGGCCATTTTTTTTTTTTTTCTTCCCAACCTGGACGAAGGCATGGAAGGTCGACACTGTTTTTTTTCCTTTTCCTCGCAGTTTTCGTAAGCGACCAGGCCTTCTCTTTTCCCCTTTCTCAGGAGACCTCGCCGCTTTCCTCCTTGGCGAATGCACCTTGAGCTTGCCTCTTTCTATTTGGCGACGTACCCAGAAAGCGGTTTCTTTTTTTTTCTTTTCCCCGTCGGCACACGGAAATAGTCTCCTCCCCCCCCCTTCCTCCCAGAAATTCTTTTTTTGATGCCGGGGGGGTATGTGATAAGCAGCATTTTTCTTTCTCAGCGGTCGGTCCGGGAAAAGGATTTCCCTTTCCATCGTTTCGTCCAGACTTTATGTTTTCCGCTGTCTGAGTTGGCTGTCTCGGTCGGAGCCTTCTTCCCCAGCCCTGCACAACGGAGATCGCCCTTTTCTCTTTTTTTTTTTCCCTTTTTTTCGTCTGTGCAGGAGTTTTCTCCGTTTGTCTTTTTTCTCGTAAAACATTTTTCATGCAGCCGGCGCTGGCGCACTTCTTCGTGTTAGGGTAGAATTTCCCTTTCCTCCCCCTCCCTGCGCGGTCCAGCCATGTTCTCCCCCTTTTCTTTTCGGTTGGTTCCCTCGGCCGCCCAGCAGGCCGTCGTCATACCTCCCCGCATCGGACCCTAGGAGGGGGGTTTTTTTTTTTCCCCTTTTTCGCCCTTTCACCTGAACCTGG
>Ga0179593_1447636_pt1 | contig 11780 bp, 12 predicted proteins | sample CZODoug2_1_08_16_FD_185931 | JGI IMG/M metagenome (GOLD analysis project Ga0179593, IMG submission 185931) | Vadose zone soil fungal communities from Angelo Coast Range Reserve, California, USA - CZODoug2_1_08_16fungal (PacBio error correction) | ecosystem: Environmental > Terrestrial > Soil >... | reverse complement strand
TCGGGTCTGATGGTTTTTCCCGCGTAGAGATCCCTCCCTTCGAGTATTTTCATTATGCCATGATCGCGTGTTGCAATCATTGTGGGAATTTAGATTTGCTCTGCCGCGACCGCTCCCTATTTTTCCCTTTGAGCTCCCAATAGAACCTTTTCCCTTATTGACCGACGATACGCACCAGGACTGCTGGTCACCCGTGAAAAAGAGAGGCGACGTTTGGATTGAAGCGGCCCTTCTTGCCCCAGAACAGAAATTCCTTTGTGCTTCCCGGCCAGACTCCCCCGTCTATTTTCCCCCTGCCTTAGTGCGGGATCATTGTCCGCTCTTTCCTGCCCCTCTCAAGGTCAACCAGGTGCGCCGAACCCTGTTTCCCCCTTCTTCTCCGTGAGTCTTGCTCCCACCTACGGCGCCTGACGAAAAGTTTTGCTCCGAGGTTTCTATATTAGTAGCCCAGAATCCTTGATTTCCGATGGCGTCTTCTGAATTCTAGCTATGCCTCCCCCTGTTACCTACGCCCCCCTTGTTTTCTTTACCGGGTCGATCTTCTGCTGATCGTCATGCCTCGCTACCAGAGCGTACCTGAAGGAAGGTTTGGACGCGCCACAGAGTCGATAAGAAATGATGCGTTTAAGATCCTTTTTTCTTCCTAGAGCAGATGATCCGTGGGCCGCGTCCGAGGAGAGGACCTTTTCCGATGTTTTTCTTTTCGGACCGGCCCTCTTTGACAGCCGTATAGTATAGGCGATGATTGTCTCACTTTGGTGGTATTCAACTCACCCTAACGCCACCAGCACCGCTGTGCGCCGTTCCCTGGTCGAGAGGTGGTAGGGGTCTACGATCGCCTCAACCGGACCCCTCTCAATTTCATAGACCACTGCCCTTCTCCCCGACCGCTCTTTCTTTGAGCTTGGCGATTTTCCTTTGCCGCACCTCTTTCCTTTCTCTCCTTTTGGAAATGCTCGGTATTTGGAATTTTATTCTTTCTTCCGTAGAGGACTTTTTCCGTGTTCCTTTTTCTTTACGTGAACAAGAGGTTCTCCGATCAACCCACCTTGAAGTAGCCTGTTTCATAGTCGTTGGCTCATAGCCTTTTTTGACCCAATTTTTCGTGTGATGTGTTTTTTGAGGAACTTCCCCCCCGTTTTCGCGCTCCCGATGTGCGACCCTTGTCGGCTCTAGTAGAAAGACAACAGTGATTGCGAGCATTTCTTCCTCCTTCCATTTTTGATGGTTGCGTTTTCCGTTCAACGCCCGCAATTCCCTGACCTTCGTTCGCTCCCGAAACGCATATTTTTTCGATCCGCACTTCTCCCCCCCTCCTCTCGCATGCCCTTGTTGAAAGAAGTCCGAGTACAGCTTTACATTTCGGTTCGTTCCTCTCGCGTTCTAGGACGTTTTAGTCCCTTAATCAGCGACGGTTTTTGAGAATCGCTTGCGCGGTTCAACCTCAGGCAAGTCCCCCCTGTCGAAGTTCCCGTTTTGCTTCGCGTCTAGAGCTATATTCATTCTCTTTCCGTTTCCTTTCAGGCCGGTGAGCCCGCACCTCGCTTTCTGAACTTCAGCCGGAGTTCGATTGCCTCCCGCAAGATCGTTCCCTCTCTGATTTCCTCTCCCCCCTTTGTTTTTTGTTTTAGATCTTGCGGCGGGACCATCGACCATCCAGACCCTCCCCCAGTGCCTCAGGGCGATGGTTTTCTTCCAACGTTTGATCGGCTCCGGTTTATATGAGATCCCCCTATTGCTCTATGGCTTCCGGCATCACTCCTTTTTCTTGTACTTTTTTTCATCTTGCTCTTGCCCCTTTTTTTTTCGCCGCGCCATTTTCGCGCGGACGAGTCTGATGTTTCCGACCCTGCTCCTCCTTTGATCGTTTTTTTTCCGTACACCTACCCTTACTATTCCCCCCCTCCTTATCTTTCGCTTGTTTTTCTCGGATGGGCGCGTAGAATCAGCGTTTATCTCTTCCCTCCCCAATCCTCTCTTGAGTAGGCGGGCTGCAACCAGCAAAGTCCTGTGCCCCCCTTTCCCCTGAAGACCCCTCAAAGAGGATGGTTCTGACGTATAAGAAACCTTTTGCCGAATCTTTTCTCCACTTCCCCCTCTGGAAGTGCCCCTTTTTCCCACAGTTCTTCTGCGCCCCGTTCAGGACTAGTCGCAACCGGGATCGTCCTCTTTTTTTGTTATACCTCCTTCCTCGTTTTTACGCTCGGGAGATGCCACCCCCCACGGGCATAGTCGAGGCAAGCTCCTTGACAACCTACGTCCAAGATAAGAGCATGTACAGTCGAGACCTCGCTTTCTCTTTACCCTTTCTCTCTCATCTAAATTCCTTTTCGTTGCTCCTTGGGCGATTCTCGCTCTTCTTTTTCGCAAGCCTGTGTTCGGCTACCTGCGTTTTTTCGAAGTCAGAGGAGACCTCTCGACTTCTTCTCTCGCAGCTTTTCTGTCGCTTGGATGTTCTTTTTCCCCTTTGAAGACCCTCTCGTGACTTTTTTGACCATAGCGGCTGATCTCAGGTCCCTGACTATAACGGGCATCGGCGGTCGATCATCCGCCGCGCTCAGGACGGTTTTTTTTCACCCCTTCTCATAACTGACAAGATTCGTCCATACCGCTATTACTTTTTCCTGCGGCCCCTTCCTTCTTGGCTGACGCTCTGGCTGAACGTAAGTGCAATCGAGCCCTTTCTCCCTGATCGTCTTTGCGTATTTGTTCGGCCTTCCGCTCTTTTTCCCTTCTACTACATAGGCATCTGATTCCTGTTTATGCCGCTCTCCCGCGATCGGTCCGTCAGAATATATGTCGGCGCGGCCTCTTAGGTTTTTTGCAGAATATTCGGCCTACAACTCAACTCGTCGCTTCTTTTTTTTTTTCGGCTCCTCCCGCTCGCCGGCTGTATATAAAGGAAGTGGAGAAGTTCCGATCAGGTTCGGTGTTTTCCTCTCCCCCCTTGTCGTTTGAGAAGGCCGCTCTGTTGGAAGGCCGGGCCGCAATCCTTGACCCACGTCTGCAGTCTCTTTCCCGGTGAAATAACTCGTCCGGCTTTCTCCCTGTCTTTCCCTCCATGAAATGTTACTTTGGCCCCTTCTTCATAGCCCTTTACCCCTCTCTTTGGCCGGAGACATCCTCTAAGGCACCCATTTTTCTGTACTTCGGGTGTCCTGTCTAAATGGCACAATGCCCTCGAACGCTAGATCTTCTCCCCTTTCCTCCGAAAAAGAATACACCTTCCGATCTCCTTTTTCCCTCCTCCACCTTGTTTTTTTCTTTTTGGTGTTTTTTTTTTTTTCCAGAGAGATCGTTTCCCGTTTTTCCTGCCAGTTTTCCTGATTTTGCAATTATGGCCTCAGATTTTCTGAACTCTTTTTTTTTTCCCTTTGGTGGAATTATATTGTCTGCTACAGGGCCCTTCCGTCTCTGCTCTGTGGTAAAGAGATGAATGCTTTCCTCCCCCCATAGAACCATTTCCCTGGTGTTTCCCGAAGAGCCCCCCTCGAACACTACCGGTCCTGCCGGTCAACAAGGAAACTCGGAGACCGTGGTGCCCCAGGGATTGAAGCTTCAGGAAAGTATGTTCGGTAGTCCCCTCGGCGTTTCCGAAGCGAAGGCCCCCATGAAACGTTGGAACCCTTAGTCCGGTAGTCGGCGAGGCGCGCCCGAGAACTGAAGTTTCAGCCACCATTCCGTTCTACTCCTCGGCTTTTCGCGCATCAGTTTTGCTCGCCCCCCACCTAGAGGTGAGGAACAAGTCTGCTCGGTCCCCGATTTTCCCTTCGAGCTAATTCTTTCAGCGCGTTCTGAAGAGGGCGTAGTCCGCGGACCTTTTTTCCGACCAAGCGCTCCCTCCCGACAAGTCTTTGATCTGACATCTGATGACTTGGTTGCCGCTCCTCCAGAGCTTCAGCCATGCAGGAGGTCGACTCTTCCGATACGCGTCATGAATGGTCCCTCTTTTTTTTCTTTTCAGAAGTCCCTTTTTCTGATGGCCGATGACGGCCCTTCTCCGGCGATGTGATCGCCCATCGATGACGATTTGGACGTTACGATCCCTCCTGTTGTCCCTTTCGAGAGGAGATAGAGGGTCGCCTTCCTTTTCCCTGGTGTTCCCCTCCCAAGGGCAATCTCCACCTAGCTGCCCTCCTTTTGTCCTTTTGTCGATAGTTTATGAAAATAAGGTAACTTAACCTTTCTTTGGAGCCGTACCTCCCGGCCCCCATCTGTTTCGAGCAGGTAGGAAACTGCTGTCTCCCTCCAGCTCCCTTTAGACGATTCGTTCTGTTGCCGCTACCTCTTCTTCGAATGAATTGGGACATGATTTGACTCTTTTCCCCCTGTGATGTTCCTTTTGCGGGATGTCTCCCTCTGTTCTATCCAGCAGGTGCCCCCCCCTCGGCCTTCGGCGCCTAAAACAACTTCATTGATCGTTTCATCTTCGTCCTGGACGCTTCCTCACGGTTCCAGTCGTTCCCGCCGTTTGTTGACCCCGTTTTTTTTTCCCTCCCGCTGTCGACCCCCCCCTGTGTAGGCTCGGATCAGAACCACGCTGTGATTGTCCCCCCCTTCCTCCAATTTTAGCTTGAATGCTTGTGGCGTTCCACTGGCTCGGATTCTTCTCCCCCCCTCGCCCCGCTGGATCTGCACCATGCCCCCCCTTCTCTCCTTTCTGAAAGGATAACTATCCTTTTCTTCAGTTATGGTCTGTTTCGCATCCTACGTTCCGGGTCGCCCCGGTACTCAGACGCCGCGTCTCGCGTCCTTTCCGCCGGCACGATTCCCTCTGTGGTAGGAAGGAGAATGAATTTCCCGTTGCCTGCCCCTGTCGCCATCTATCTCTTCATAGGTCTTTTCCGGTGTTTGCCCGACGACCCTCGCCTGTCCTCATGGTCTATAGATGCCGTCCGAAAAGATTTCACCCCCTTCTCTCTATATTCCTCCTCCTTTTTTTTGTTGTTTTTCTCTAAGGTGAATGATTTTTTTTCTCTGGTTCACTTTTCATCAGGCCCTCCCCCCCTTTCGGGGTCGGTGCCTCCCTTCCTTTCTTTGATACGGAGATGTATGTAATCTCTGCCAGGCGCGCGGCATGCCACCTTTACCCCCTTTTTTCCGTCTCAATACTCTTGCCGGCTTTTTCCTCTGATCTATCCCCTTCCTCTTCGTGATGGACCCGGGACCCCAGAAATTCCCGGCGCGATCTGTTTTTGCGTATCCCCTGTCAACCTAGCCAGCCCCTCTTTCCCCCCCAGAAGGGTTTTCCAGTTTAATTCTAGCCTATGCGGCCTTTGGTTCGAGTTTGCAGCGTTTCGATCCCCCTTCCTATCCTTGTACAGGTAGGTTTCGGCGGCACCCTCCCCCTTCTGATTTTGCGAAGATGAGACCCCCTCGTTTTTTTGCCTCGACGAGCCCCCCTGGTTTCCTCCCTCTGGCGTCTCCCCAGTAAAGGTTGAAGACATCACCAGCGCGGCCCCCCCCGGTGCCAACGTATCCTTCGAAGTCTCCTAGCACCCTCGCCGTTAATCCATTTTCCTCCGAGTGGTAAGTGGGGAGCGAAATCCACAGTAGCTTTCTCCCGAGGCAGGCCTCTCCTGGCACTCCTATCCCAGGTTCCAAGAGGTCATAGAATTTCCCCCCTTCTTCCCCCCCCCTTGACTACGCGTTTCACCTACATCAAAAGGCTCCCCAAAAGTTCGCTGGTCGGGCGCTTGTAGCCTTCTCATGATCTTTTGGTCGAGTTTTTTTTTTTTTTTTTCGGCTAACTTTCCGAGACGCTTCATGCCTAACCCCCCCCGCCCACCTATTTCTCCCGGGGTTCTTGTCGTGTTGGTTGATGTGTACAAAGTTCCGTCCACGCTTTAGAACAGACGGACTCTTTTAATCGATTCATCATACTGCGGTAATGAAATACCCACCGCCATTCTTCTCGGTGTCCCTTTTTCCGCCGCGATCGGAATACCTTCCCGGCCTCCATCCCAGGTATGAGGAACAGATCTCGCCTTCTTTGATCTTGCCTTTTTCGTAGTTTTAAATGAATCCATGTTTTCTTTCTTTATGTTGGGCGCATGAAGCGGCACCCTCTCCCGTTAATAACCCGCGCTCGTACGTGAGCTTTTCGTTTCGCCCCTTTCTTACCCATAGAAATCTCACCCCTCCCCTCTTTCTCTCTTTTTCGCTACCCCCTCGATCGAAGTGATCTTTCCTTTCCTGGCGCGTCGCGATTTTTCCCAGTCGCCTATCATCAATACCGACCGGGTTTCTGTCTCCTTCTTTTGTGGCCTTCCTGTTATAGGAGATATTCCGTTTTTTCTTTCTTCCTTCCCCTTCCGCAGTTTCCAGGTTTCGTATCACCGGCCGGCCTTCGCCTCCGCCTTCTGGGGTCCTCCCGTGCCGGCCGCTTCAATCCTGGTCCCCCCGTCGGCCGTTTATTTCTGGTCGTTTAAAGACGTATGGGTTTCGTTTTTTTGCGTCGTTCCTCCCTTCAATGTTATTTTTTTTTTTTCTCGTCTTCACTAGCCAGTCGTAATTTCCTCTTCTCCATCTAAAGGCCCCCAATTGCAACCTCCAATGAGGAATAGACACCATCTTCCCCCCCCTCTTTTCTCGGTAAGGAAAACTCATCCAACTGGTCCTCATTTCTCCTCTTTTTTTTGAGCCAGTTGGATGCTTTTTTGCTTCGCCTCTGATCGAGTCGATGTCGCCATTTTATGGCCTCCGATGACGCTTTTTCCCCCAATTGTGGGGCCTTAGCAATGTAGGATCCTGAGGCAAATTATTTCACCCCTCTTTTAGTTCCCCCTGGATTTTTTTTCTCCGCATTTCCCATTTTACTTCTCCCGAGAAGCGAGCAACCAAATACGGTATTTGCACCAGACTGGCCTTCAGACCTTTGGTGTCACAGGTTTTTCAGCGACCCTTAACTAGGGATGTCCTTCCCCAAACCCTACCTTCCTTCGGCTAGCCTTCCCATTGATTTTTACACCCCCTTGAAAAAGGATCGGAGCCAGGCTTAGTCCCCTTCTTCCTCTCTCGCTAAATGAAAGAATGGAACCCCAGGCCTTCCCCTCTCCCCCCCATCTAGTTTTCTCCGGAGAGGCCTCGGTTCGACGCCCTTCTTTGCGTACGTGCCTAGATCATATAGAGAAAATACATATTGATCCCCTCAGTTCTGGTTATAGAACGAGCTTCCTGCCTCAAACCCCAATACCTCTCTACTCTCACTGAGTCTCTCTTGAGAGGCATTACTGTCTTCATTTCATTCAGAGCGCCCTTTTTTTCCCCGGAATGTGCTCCCCAGAGACTCTTCATGCTCATGGATGGTGATTCCTTTCCGTAAGTGGAGATTGTTTTCTCCCTCAGAGGCAGCGATTGGGTCTTTCTCCTCCATCTTATTCTCCCTGAGTTATTGCTTCCGATTTTCCTCCTCGATGTCCTAGTCATATAATGGTCATCTTTTTCGTTTCTTTTTTTTACCCCCCCCCAGCAACAAGGGCCAAGCCTCCAATACCCCTCCCTTCTCGCGTTTTCCGAGTTGAATGAGGTCGGAATTCCGGCCGCCGGGTCTGACGAAACGTAATCGGGCACGCCCCCAGGCCTCTGCTGGAGACCGACCCCCCTCCTCCTTCTATTTCTTTGGTCTTTTCCTTTGGCTACTTCGTTGTCCGACTGAATGTTCCATTCTGTATTTTTTTTTTTCGGGATGATTTTCTTTCGCATCTCTCCTAATGTGATCAACTCCGCGTTGTCCCCCCCCAAACGCGGCCTTCGGATATTTTTATCACGGAGGTGCAGATCGCCTGCCGAGTTTCTCAAGTAGGAAAACTGGTTAGAGACGGGAACCCCCCCCCCCCGCCGATGCCGTGTGGCTGTTTTTCTGAAAACTTTTGTCTTCGCCCGCTGTTTCGTCCCATGGGTAGACTCTTAGCGCAGGACCCTCCTCTTCTTCTTGCGCCCGTCGACCTTTGTCTGTTGCGAATGCTAACAGTATTTCCCTGTTGATTGGGCGGAATTCCCATCAGACCGCTCCTTCGCTTCTTCGCCCCGTTCTTTTTTCCGCTTCCGGAATGTCCCCCCTGCTCAAGCCCTTACTCGTAGGATAGGAATTTTACGTGGTTAAGTTTCTTCCTCCCCTCCAGTTCCCTAGGCCGGTTCCTTATACGTCGTAGTAGTGAAGAATCGTGGGGGCGTCCCCTCCCTGTCCCCGTCCCCTGTAGTAGAAGCTCCTCCCCAAGTTTCCCGTTGCCTTGCTCTCTCTACATTGTAGTCTATTCATAGTTTCTTCCCCTTTTTGTTCCTCCCTGACATCGCACTTGGAAGACATTCCGGTCGATCTTTCCCTATGGTCCCTCTTGACAACCTCATAAAATTGACTCTATCTCCTCCGTTTTTTTTTTTTCTCTTTTCTATTTTTTTCGGGTTCGATCCCCCCACCTCCGAAGTGGCGAGGTCGTCTTGATCAAAGGACTTATGGCCTCCCTATGACTATATGGTCCTAGCTGCCCTTACAGGCGAAAATTGATTTCTTCTCCCTCCCCTCCCTTTCTTCTTTGCCCTTTTGCCAGGCGATTTAGATCCGTGCTGATACTTTCACGCCGTCAGGAAGTGCGACTTCGGAGCTCACCGTCCCCGTCCCCCCTCACGTCTCCTCATATCGCCCCAGGACCCCTTACTGAAGTTTCGGCTTCGATCGCCCCTGCTTCCTTTTTGCGGTTTTCTTTAGACATAGCATCGTGTGCTTTTCTCCCAGACCCTCTCGGAGTTGAGCTTGGTTCAAAAAAGTACCAATCTGTGTTTTAGCTCCTCCCACCTCCCACGCGTTGTTGGATACTCCTCCTAGAAAACCTTTTGTCCTCCCTAGGTATTCTTTTATTTGTTCATTCACGCAGGCATCTTTTTGCCCCACCGTTTTTTCCTATTCGAAAGTCAGTTTCACTATGACTCCTGCGTTCATCCGGGTGTTGATATTATCCCTAAGGCCGCTTTTTTTCCCCCTTTTTTCGGGACTGCCCCCCACACCCTTGAGGCGCGCCGCGGCAAGCCTATCCCTCACTCCGCTAACCGTCCAACTGATTTTCTTCTCCCCCCCCACTCAAGTCGTAGACCTCTCGGAGTTCCCCCCTTCCCACGCCCCTTTTCAGGCGATGGGCAGCCTGGCTTTCTAGTCTGGTTCTCCATGATGGCAGTGGTGGCTAGCGGCTTAGACGTTACCTTCTCCCTTTTTCAGAAATTCTGGAGCGTTCCTTCTTTTCTTTCTTCGGGTGGACTTTTTTGATCACCGGCAACGCTTTTCGAACTTTCGATAGACTCTAAGATGATCTGCATGATTTGATAGTTGCTTCCCCCTAACTCCCATCGAATAGGATGGGAGACATCGAGCTCCCTCTTCGGTTTCTTTTGGCTCTTTTTTCCCATTTTGATCACTGATATTAGAATTATCAGTCTGATCTTGTAGTCAGTCACTCATTTTAAGCTATGGTCTTGATCCCTCTTACTTAAGAAAGCAGGCTCTCTCCCAGATCTTCTTCCAGCTATCTTTAGCTTTAGTTCATAACTTCATATAATACGCCATCTTCTAGCCCCTCTTTACTGTCTATCTTTCCCGCCCGATCTCTTTGTCCTTTAGGAGGCGTTTTCGCTAGTTGGCTCTCCTTCTAATGAATCTGGGTGGGATCCGGTGTTTTAATGCTTTATAGGAGCGTTCTCCGGCTGTTTTTTTCTAGGAACTAAGGGCCTCCTCTCCGGTTTCCGTTTTTTAATCCCCCCAACTGGCCGGCCTTTTCGCCTTATTTATTTTTTCCCATCGGGAGGTCCCTCCACCCTGGTGGCCACGCTTCGACGTATATTCCTTGACGATTACCCGGTTTTTTCTTTTTTTCTAGGTCTTTAGTTAATCAGGAAAATTATGGAGCGTCGTCCTTTCCCTCCCCTTGCCCATACCTGTTTTTCAGGAGCAGAATGCCACAATAACCGCTCCATCATCGGGTCCAACTGGCAAAACTCACTCGAAGAGATGATCATAGGCTGCGGACCCCGCCTCCAAACTTTACCCGACCTCTTTAATAATAAGGTGTTGTTTTTTTTCTGAGATTTCTTTCCCCTTTCTGCTTTTCTTTTTTTCTCCGATCGTCTCGTGATTTGCCCCTTTCTTCTACTGGTGCAGAGGGAATTGTGGTGTTGAATTTTTTCTGCTCCTGCCCCGGCCAGGAAGAGATCAGATGGTCACCCTTCTTCCGATCCTCTCCCCCTTTTCCCGCCTGGATTTCAAGGCAGCCGTCTCAAACCCAGAAAGGTAATGCCGGTTCTTGTTCATGCCGTGTATTCTTTCTTTGAGAGTCCAGGCCCGCCCCTCTTCGACCCCCTTTTTTTTTCCAGGATCAATTGATAGGACCCACCCCGGACCCCCGTCTAGGTGGTCTAGTTCTACTATCCCTCCTTCCCTCTCCGCGTCGTTCCTGCCGCAAAGCCCCACAAGTTCGGCTCTCTTTCCTCCCCCCCTGGCGGTTGATGCGTAGAGGCTACTCGCGACCTCTGTTCCCAGACGTCCAAGTCTTGCTCAGGCAGAATAGGTCATTCTATCCCTCAAAGATGATAATCAGCCCCCTGACCTTGTTTGTCTTAGTTCTTCGGCCACAGCCTCCCCAGCCTTGCCTTCTCCCCGGTTTCTTCTCCCGGGATCCGTATATGCGCGTATCGTCATTGGTTACTCTCTTCATCCTTTTTAGCGGAGGTTTCGAGCCCAGTCGTCCCGATCTCCCGAACTGACACTTCTGGTTCCCTTTCCTGTGTGACCTTTTCTTTCATTCCGTACCTTCTTTTAGCCTATGATCGCCCCTGCCCGATGCGATGCGTCTTCCGTAGGAACGATTTTTGCATGGATGACCTCTTTCTTCGTGAGGTTTTGGCAGTTGAGGTCAGTTTAATCAAACAGTCCCCATTTCCCCGGACGGACAACATGCGCGAGAGGTTCTCGCTTTCTCCCCCCCTTTCAGGAACCCCTTCTCCTGCCTTCCCTTTCTCCCGCCACATTTCCTAGAAGACGACGATCGGGAGTCAAATGATAGGCCACTTTTGACCCCGAGCCCTTTGAGCAATCGGATCGAGTTCACGCTAACAGTTCGGTCTCTATCCATTGACATGCTCCTTTTCCCTGATGACGGACGTGCCTTCTGATTTTCTCTTCAGGCCCTTTTCATCTCACAGATTGCGTAACACCCCCCCTCCCTTTTTTAGCCTTGATCAAACAGGAGGAATACGTTGAATCTGAATGGTCTCAGATACGTGGCCCAGGCTCGGCCTCTTTCCGTTTTTTTTTTTTTGTTTGTACTTCCGCAGACTCAGATTTATACACTTGGTTGCTCACTCCCTCCTGTTTTGATTTTCTGAGCCCGCTTCTCCCCCCCCTCGGACTTTTTCGACCTAACGGTTCGGATTGTTTTTTTCGCCATTCCGCCGATGATATCGCTTGATGCGCCTCTCCCCCCTGCCGCCCTCGATCTCGATTCCCCTGTTGACCGCCCCCTATGGAGGCGGTTTATCCGATTTGGATCCTGCTTCTGTCCGGCCATTCGGTCCTTTCGCCGGGAATCAGCAGCCGATCTGCCCGTCTTTAATTTTTTTCCCTGAAGCGGCCCTCTCTGTGTTTTTCGACGCTCCCGCAAGGTTCGTTTCCATGCCGCAGTCTCTTATCAGCTAGGGGTACCATTTTTCCCTCTTTCAGCCGTCTTTGCCTTTTTTTCTCCAAGCCGTCTTCCTTTTCCCTGTCTTTCTTTTGATGTCGATGGTCTCCTCCCCAG
>Ga0179593_1436489_pt1 | contig 11780 bp, 11 predicted proteins | sample CZODoug2_1_08_16_FD_185931 | JGI IMG/M metagenome (GOLD analysis project Ga0179593, IMG submission 185931) | Vadose zone soil fungal communities from Angelo Coast Range Reserve, California, USA - CZODoug2_1_08_16fungal (PacBio error correction) | ecosystem: Environmental > Terrestrial > Soil >... | reverse complement strand
CTTATTTCCTTTGACACTTTTTTCTTTGGCCCTACGACTGCCGTTTTTCCACGATGTCCTCTCGAACCGGGTGATCTCATTACTCGTTACCCGACGTTTGCCCGCGATAACCAGAAGGAGGGCCTCCCGGTTTCAATGTCCCTCTCCCTTCCTTTTCTTTATGAGTCAGCAGGGGATCTGATTCGTTCGAATGTTCTCCTCCCCGCTCTTTGGGGGACAAGCACATTCCAATTTATGCCCTCTTACCCGCCTCGGTTGATATTCGCCCCCCTTTTCACCAGGATCCTCCGTTTTTTTACATTATCTTCCTTTTCTTTTTTTCTTGTCTGATCCGTTACTAGCCGCAGTATGATTCTTCCCTTCTTTTCACTTGAACCCTGCCTTTCCACACCAACAAAGCCCCCCCCTGCGTTTTCTCCCTGGTTCTCTTCCAACGATGAATTAATCTCATTCTAAGAAAGATTCCCTTCTTTTTTTTGAACCCTTCTTCCCATGGTCCCTTGGCATCGGCACTCAGGTGTATCGGGTTTTTTGCACAAGTTAACCCTTACCCTTTTTCATTATTCCTGCATTTATGCCACTACACGCTGAGTCTATTCTCGCCTTTTGCGAGAGTGTTTTCGAGCTCTCCTTTCCCACCTTCTCTGTGATCATCGAAAGTCCTTCCTTTCCGGTAGGTACTCTCCGTCAGCCTTTGAGCGCTTCTTTTTCAGGTTCCCTTTCTCGCGACGCCTGTCTCACGACCCATAGATTACTATGGATTCTCCTCTGCCCTTTTCTATGATTTTAGATTCATCTCCTCTGTGAATCGCAAGGAAGCTCGGATTCGTTTCAAATCATGTTCAACTCCGGCAATTCTCCCCCTCTCAATTGAATTCCCTTCTGCCGCCAATGTACCTTCATGGACTCTCCTCTTGAAACCCTTCATAGAAGTCGTTTTATGACGATATTTTTCCTTTTTGTTTTTTGTTTCCCCTTCTCCCCTTCTTTCTTTCTTTCCAAGTAACCGCTGACTGACTTCTAAGTTTCATATTTCCGCGCTCTGCAAAGTCATCCTCCCTTTTTCCTGCACTTTTCGTTGTGCGAGATCCTCACGTGTTTTTCTTTGGCCCAACTTCTCATCATCCGGACTCTGACCACAGGTTGCCACTTTAGTGAGAAAGAGAAGCTAGATCTTTCATCCCCCTCTTGGACCTAAGTCGCCCCATTCCATTTTCCCCCCGTCGTTGATCGGTCTACCGGATTCCCCCGTTGCGTATGTCCGGCATTGACAATGTTGTCCCCCATCCGGGCTGCTTCTTCTCAATTTTCTTTCCACTAGACAGTCCCCCGTTCTCTGACCCAGGGTTGTCTCCCCCCCCCAACTATGAAGTATTCTCTTTTCTGCCTCAACGGGCCTGCCGACCCACTAATCGTCCTTTCCCAAATTTTTTTTTTTACTTCGGTTGGCCCTTACCCTTCTACATTTTTGAACGTTTGAATTCTTTTTCTTGGACTCGTCTCTCACTTCGATTCGTCTGACAGACTTTCTCTTGTGTCCTCCTCCTACGCTTTTCTTAAATAATGTTTCAGACCCGACCCCACCCTGACCCGTTTTCCTCCTTCTCCTATTACCACTTCAGGTTGTCTTGCTAACATTACCTTTACTGAGGACCCTGGCGGTCTTTGCATTCCTTTTCCCAATTCTTCTGGGCCCAATCAATATATTTTTGGCAAGGATCGTGCTGGGTACTCCTCTTTGAGTTTTCCTTATACGTCCAGGTTGGGGAAAAAATGTCACACTTTTAGTTATTATTCTTCATTTTCCTTGCGTGTTCGTCGCCGATTACCCCCACCAGACCTTCACATCAGAGGCTTTGGGTTTGTCATGCTTCTTGAATTTCTCCCCTCCCCCTCTACTCTTCATTTAATAGAAGATTCTTCACTGTTTCTCCCATCCCTCTACCTCACCCTCAACCTTTTTTATCTTAATCAAGTGAGGAACTTCACACTTTCCCTTCAACCTATTGGAATCAATCCCCGCAAGTTTCCCGTTCAGTTTCCCCTGAAACAACGCTTCCTGATTTCATTATTTTGGAAGATTGGGCACCTGCTCGCTAGTTTCCCCCTAAAGTCCCCCCATTCCAGTGTTTCTTCAAATACCATCATTCCCATCCCTGTCCCCCTTACTCACAGTAGTTCTTTCTCTTCCCATCAAAATTTGCCGAAATTTCACTATCTCCGGTTCCCGAGTTCTCTTTCTTTTCTGGCCTACCCCCTCTTCCCTTTCATTTCTTTTTTTTTCGATGCCTGAGTATCTTTCAAGGTAGCGCTTTTGTGTCCCTGCCCTCGTTCTTTTCGTTCCCTTTTTTTTTTCTCATTTTTTTTATCAAGAGCTTCTGTGAAAAGGCAAGACTTTTCCCTTTCCCGATTTTCCTCTTTAGCTCCTACTTGCCTCCTCTCCCCCCGAAGCCCGGCTTCCCTTTCCCTAACCCCCCAAATTTATGGCCACCGGAGGATTAGAGTTCTTTTTCCCTTCTTGGGCGCGTCTTACTTGATATGCATCCCCTGAGCTTCCTGTTTACGCACCTTTCTACCCAGACGTCCAAGTTGTCTACCACCCCTCAGCCCGGCACGACAACTCTAATAAATTGCCTTATTTACGTGATGGATGCCGCTCCGACCTGATCCCAAGCACTCTTCCCCTCCGTCCTTTCAAGGCCTCAAGGCATAAGCGAAGCTAGATTTTTTTTTCCAAACCAATCCTCGTTCGGAACCTCCAACCATTGGTGCGACTACCGACCTCCCTGGTTTCCGCCAAGTCATGATCTTGTCCCTCGCCTTCTTTGTCGACCTTCCTTTCCCTTGAAGACCCAGTTATACTTCCCCGCCCCCTTGATGGATGATTTCCCCCAGAAGTCCCTCCCGTCCGTCGACTCGCGACTTTACACTCTAGAACAGTAGAGCCCGACAATCTCCTCCCGTCTGTTAAATAATCTTCATGAGGGTTCCCGTGCCTTCCTGTTTCAACACCCACCTGGCTATTATTTTTTCGGCAGGAGTCAATGCACACGCCGCTCAGACCCCTTCAGAGTTCTTTCCTCTTACTTCCTGATCAACTTGCGATTAAAAGCTGGCTGGGCGATTTTATTGTCCTTTCGGTTGTGAGCCTGGGATCTGGTAACTGCTCTGTTTCTTTTGACCTGGACACTGTGCGATGACTTCACACCTTTTTTACTACTAGCCTCCCTTTCGTACATACGTTCAATGCTTTTCCCAGATCGGCTTACTTCCTAACCCAATAGAACTTCATGGTCTCTTTCGTTTTCAATGATTAGTCAGGGGGCGGTTTTCCTTCGGGTTCCTTATGCTCTCCTTCCCCTATTCCTTCTCTAGCTTTGGACAGTTTCTTTATTTCTTGTGGTGAAGTGCCCTACTTAAGCAAATCCCCTCTGTCTCCCTTTGTCTGCATTCCCGATTGGTATTCCTTGTCATTTTATTTTATGGTCCCTTACAAACCCTCGCAGGAATATTAAGTTCGTGGTCTTTTTTTCTTTCCCCCTGTTTGGCCCCGTCTTCCATCTCTCCCTACTTCAGCAACTGTATCCATGTCGCGCTAACCTTGCAGCGTCCCTAAGAGATACACGGTTCTCGTTTGTTCGCTCTCCTTTCCTTATGAGGTCTCAATATTTTTCTTTTACGGATCTTGGTTTGCCAATCCACCAGGGAGTAGGGTGTCCTCCTCTCTCTCTTCCCTTCTTTTCTTTTTTTTGAGATACTATGTCCATATAAGTTCTTTTTTTAGTCCCCAACAGCACCCATCCAGGCCACCTCACCTTCTTTCTCCGAAAACCCTGCCTTCCTTCAGGATGCAGTTCCCAGATTGTACACCGTGTTATCTGCCCCAATTCTCCCGCGCAATGTCTCGCTCCTTCTCATTTGTTTCCTACTTAACTTTTGGAAGACGTCCATCCACTAGAAAGTTCTCCCCCACGACCCCATAAGAGCCGGCGAGTTTGCCTTTTTTTTTTGTTTTTCCCCCCACTCTCGACCTTGACTCCCCTCTCTCCGTTTCACAGGATTCACAGTCATGGGTCCCAAGGCTTTCAATAACCCACCCTCCCCTACAATCACAGCACCTATTTTATGATAGATTTTCCCGTACCTCCCTTCATCCCATCCTTACCCCCCCCTCTCCGAATCTACTCCTGCTCCCCCTCTTCAATTTTTTACTTCCGGTTGTTTAGGAGCTCCGCATTCCCCCCCGCGTGCTTTGTTTCGTTCGCCGTCACATTTGGGAATTGAGAGAGAGGTCTGAGGCCCGTTTCCACCGTTCGGGTCCGTTACACGCCCTAACCCTCTCCCTCATGCCTGCGACAGGCCGAACTACACCATTGATCAGACGATGCGTCCTTTAGGCGCCCTTTGTTGTTCCGCCGGCAGTCCCCTCGGAGTTTTGTGTTCTGGTGTCCTTGACTACCCGGCCCCTGCCATGATCCTCCCTTGTGTTTTTGAGTGATTCGGTAAACTTACGCTAGTATTTTTTCTTCATGTTGTCGCAGTTCCTTTTTTTATAGGCGCGAAACTGTCCTCTCAGGGTACAGTCGATCTTTTGTGCTTCCTGCTTCTTTTCCACCAATATCAGATCTTCTCTTCCCTGTGATTTCCGAGGAGAAATGGTTTTTTGGGCTCTTTACCTCCCTTTTATGTTCGTCATTTTCTTTGTTCTCAAGATGGTTTTTCATCTGCTCCTACCCATGTTGATTTTTCCCCTCCTTCTTTTTCCCTTAGAATGCGCTTCATAATGTCCTTTTTTCTGAGGTACTTTAAGGCGTTCTTCTGATTGATCAGGTCTGAGTGCCGGCCTCACGCCCTCTTTACTACTTTAGATGTCGGTTTGCTTCGTGATTTTTTTTGACTTGACCTCTGTTAGAAGGCGGTTTCATAAGGCGTCTTGCAGCTCCAGTGTAGAGCGCCCCCTCTCTAAAGGACTTTTTTCCTCTTGGTTTCCCATTTAAAAACGAGGTCCTGACCTTCCCCGTGTTCTTCTCGTAATACCTTTTTCGTATCTCTCTCAGGTACCTTCGTCTGTTCTTCAGTTCTTTTTCCCAGTTTTTGCCCTAATGATCACTTCAGCCATCGTTATTCGCCACCCAAGTTCCGCTTCATCCCTACAAAAGCGCATGAGCGTGTCTTGGCTCAGGCTTTTTTCGCCCTGCCTCTCTAGTTCCCAAGTTGGCCGTTCCCTTCCCCCCTTTTCTGCGTTTTCTTCTTTTTTCTTCTTCAAGATCCATCCTTGTTAAGTCGGACCGTGCGTGGGGCGAAGATCTTCTCTTCCTGACCCCCTGAGGAAATGGTTCACTTTTGTGTTCGTTTCCGCCGCTCTTCCGTTACCCCTCACTCTCCAATTAAGCCATAGCAAGTGGTTGCCTCAGGCCTTCTTGCAAGTTAGGACTTTTCTCCCCCAACCATTCGTTCGGACTTTCTTCTGGTTTTGCATGCCTCCTTTTCCCCCCCCCTACAACATTGATTTACTATCCCCTTTGTTTTCATGTTTTCGCCGGGGTGCCACGCAAGTTTTCTTCCGGTCTCGTATGCCCGCTTTTCTTCTCTTCTGTGCAAAGCTAGGATGTTGAAGTTCTCCTGTTTTTTTTTTTTTGTTGGCGTACGTTCAAGGAGAGGATGCGCTCTCTTTTTCCCTGTCTGCCTCCCCCCCCTTCAAAATTCTTCAGCGAACCACGACGCAGCACTCTGCCACCAAGCCCGAGACTAGCACCCTTCCACAGATCCTGACGGGTTTTGTAACCCTACCCTCCTGGGCGAAGGTGGTTGAGAGACAGACTGAGCCGACCTTCTAGCCGCATCCCGGTTGTCAATTTTATAGGCAGCCTTTCCGAGTTTTTCCGTTTTTTTTAGAACTTATTAGGTCTCCGGTCCGATTCCGCCCTTATGTCCTCCTCCTCCTTCCCAGAGTTCGTAACGCCTGGCGCATGCAACTTCAACGTTTCCTCCTCAGTTCCCCCCCTTGTCTCGCGTGAATCTTTTCGGGTTATCTCACGGTTGTTTGCAGAAGATACTTCTTATTTCTTCCCCCTTTTTTTCTACGCCCTGGCGCTCCTTTGCTCCCGGACCCTCCTTTATCCTCTCTTTTTAACCAACCCGGTCACGGCCGCATCCAATAAGGGCGAGCGGGGGTTTCCTTTCGCTGCCCGCGTTAAAGCGAGGGTGCCTATTTTTCCCCTGGACTGTCCAAAGTTTGACGGATTTTCAGTGCCACCTCCTTCGGGCTTTGTCTCACCCGGTCTACAAAAGTGCCCTTGCATCGATGAGAAATGGATTGTCTGGGTAGTTTTCGCCTTTACTTGGCCTCCGGATTTCCACGCGCCAACCGCCCAGTTCTGTTTCCCCTGATGATTCCTTTTTCATTTCGCCAAGAGGTGATTTTCCTTCCCATCATCGGCTTCGTGAACATTTCCTCCGTCTTACTTTTGCGGGCCCGCCGTTTTTGCCACAACTTCCAACTTCGTCCCTTGAATCTCTCCTTTCAGGATAGTATCCATCCCATTTGGTTCATGCATTTTCTCTTTTTCTTTTGCCATGATGGCGGATGCGGAAGAATGCCCCCTTTGGGCGATCTTTCTTCCCTTTCGCATCTTCATTGAATTCTGCCCTTCCCCACGCGGTGCCATTTTTTTTTCTTGGGGTTTTTTTGACTTTTCCCCCCGCGATGTGACCTTCGGCTGACACTTCCTACTCGATATCTGGCAGTCGGATAATGAACACTCTCTTGACGGTCTGAGGTAAAAGTTCGATCGCTGACGCTCAAGTCACGACTAGTTTTTTTTGCTAAGGCCGGCCCTTCTATTTTGACTGTTCCTGAATTTCTATGCTCTCCACTTTACTGTTGGCCTTTGTCGTTCCGCAGCCCTTCCTCGCCCTCCCCTCTTAATAGCTTCTTCTTGACCTTTTATCAGGTCCGTCCCGTACGTCCACTTTCCCCCAGATCGTCACCTCAAGCCCATTGTTCTTCTAGCCCCCATTTTTTGCTGGGATGATTTCCTCCCAAAGGATTTTTATACTGGAGTTTCTCATTTCTATTGGATCCTGAACTTCAATCCCTTAAAGCCTCCTTTTTTCTTTTTTTGAATGGTTTATTCACTTTTACATTCTCTTTTCCTGACGCATTTTTTGCCTCTTCTCATTCCGACGCTTTTTTCAGACAGGTTCAGAGGGAAGTTTCTCCGACTGTGTTTTGGTAATCCTAGCCGAACGCCGTTCAGATGTTCAGATGTATTTTCCGCTTTCCCCACCAGAAGAGTTTCTCCCCTCTGTTTCCTTTCACGACCCATAAGAACAGCTTCTTCATGGCCCGTCCCGGTAGTAAATCAGAAGGTTTGACACTTCACTGGTATTCGGTTACCGTTCCTTCTGTCCTCGTTTCCACCTTATTTTCTCTGCCCCTTGTTTTGCGATTCCTTTTTACGGCCCTCTTTTTACCTACTAATCTTTTCTTGAGTCGAGATATTCCGACGTACTTTTATCGGCTACTCCCCCCGGACCCCCTGAAGCCCCTGATTGAACGAGCGCAATCGGAACTGGGTTTGCTCCCAATGGAAACTTTTTTTACCCTCCTGGCTTTTGTCTTTCCCTTACCTAATTATGGGCTTTCCCTGGGGGAACTCCCCCCACCGTGTATTGAGTTTCTCTTTCAATCGAGCGGTTGACTGTTTTTCAGACACGATCTTTGTTTTCCATCGGACTCAATTTTTCCTGCATAATTCTTTCCCCTTCGGTCTTAATGGCTTCCCCTCTTCAAAATCGTACTCTTGCCGTCAGCCATTTTCCTCACCTTTCGGCTGTTTCCCTTTATGCCCTCGAAGATTATGTGGACTTTTCTGCGTAACCTTTGGGAAACGAGTTCACACCCAGCCAACGGCTGCCTTGAGATTCCCGGCTATTCCGTCATTCATTACGCGCCTTAGACGCCATTTTTTCTGATCCTTGTCCTTGCAAGACAGTGGCCCCCGTCATCGGGGGCCTTGGACCAGTCTTTTTTTCCCCCTGGCGTGAATGATCTCCCTTTTTATATGCGTGGTGTCTCTTTTTTTCTTTTTGCCCTTTCAAATTGCGGTTTATTTTTTATTTGCCTTCCTTTCCCTTTCCGTTTTTGGAATCTTCCGTCCAGTCGTGGATTCTGTTTTCCCGTTTTTTCTCCCTTGGGAATCCAGACTTCCGATCTCCCTAGTTCCTTAAGCATGCCTTTGTATAGCTGGTTGTTCGCACGGGATTTTAAGACCGGTTAAGGAACGATATTCAAGTTTCGGCTCGGAACCACCTTTCAATGCACCCACGATGCTCCCTAATGAAGTACCTTTTCGCTATTAGTCATTCTCTAGCCAATCGTTTCAATCATCTCAGTGCCCTACCCTCCCGGAACCCAACCTAGTGATATAACCCTTTCCGTGAGCCCCATTGACTTTTTTCCCTGAGTGTAAGACTCTCCCGCATCCGTCCGGTCATTTTGAATTAAAGCGTATTTAAGTGTCTTGCTCTAGCCCTGCGTTTTAGGATGACTGACTTCAGCCCGTTCGAATTCTTTTGTCGCGAGCCGTCCACGGTGATTCCCTTCCCTTTCGCTACCAAGCCACCCCTGGAATAGTGCCCCCTTCCTGTTGGAACGATTGAAATGAGTTTTAGACCCTCGATCTACCGTTTCTAGATTTGGACAATGTTATCCGGAGTCCTTTTCCCCCATTCCGCCTTAAGCCGATCCCTCTTTGACTTTGCGACCTGTTCCCCTTTCGCCTCTCCTTGGCTTTTTTTCACCTTTTTTTGCAACAGTCCCTGGGGATTACTTTTTTTTTCCTCCCCCAAGAGCCTCAATAGAGCCCGGCCTTAAACACCGGGCTACAATGCTTCTCTCCGAAAAAGCTCATTTTACCTTTTCAAACCGTCCTGCGGTTTGGATGAAAATTTTCTTGCTTGTTGCCTTAGAACTGTCTTCAGTAGTACTTTCGAGGCTCGTCAGCTCTCGTGTTATTTCGGTTGGGTGACCTAATAGAGTTTCCTCACTCCAAAAGGCCTGACCGTTTGGCGCCTTTTTTTTTAGACAAGGTTCCCCGTCTTTTTTTTTTTGTTCATCGTTAGTGCCTAGTCAAGGCCGGTCGAGTGGAAGTACGTCTTTCAAGGTAGGGCAAACTAAACCTTACTTCTGGAAAGCCCCTCGTGAGCGTAATGGACAGAGCCCTGCCGGCTTCCTATGCTAAGGTTGCTTTCCACGCCACTTATTCACTTCCATGCGATTCCCCTCCTGTTCCCCTTCTTGGCGAGACTTTGACCACATTGAATTCCCATCCTCGATCCATTTTCGCAAGCAAACCTCTCCTGCATCCCCTTGCCCCCCGCCAGCGGCTCTCCCCCCCCATCCTCACAGCAACCGTCCCACGGTGGAGAGTCATACCATGTTGAGATCGATGGCTGCTGCCGCATCCCCTTCAACGATGGACTCAGCCGCCCTCCCCAGGTGACTCCTTTACGGCTCACCCCCCGCTGACGATTTTTTCTGTTTTCTTTTTGCCCCTTGGCTCCGACGTCTGCCCACCCTGTCATGCACCGTGCATCGTGCATTCTCCATAATCTTGTACACACGCTGCCCCGACTAGGCTACCTTTCGTCCCCTTTCATCCAATTAATCAACAAGCGAAATTTTATTCTTTCCTAAACCATTGGTCCTGGCATCGTCAGGTCGCTGTCCTTCTTTCTGACCTACACGAGCTTCACTTTGCGTCTCTGAAGGCTTCGTTTCAATCTTTTGTTTCTTTGCCTCGAGGTTCATGTTTCGGTCCCACCCGTGCCTGGACAGCCCCGTATCATGAAAGGCAAGAAGCTCGGTTCCACCTTCCAGCTCGATTACCGGACTTTACCTCTTCCCCTTTGAAGATTTAACCGAATCCGTCCGTTTCTCTTTAAACAAAAGTTTTTTTCCCCCTTCGGGCGCGGTCGACTTGTATCTTCAATAGAGCTTATGCCTGATAAACGACGCCTTTAACTCCGGACGGGCCACGAAATCGGCAAGGCCTATACCCTAATGCGTGCTGTTTTTAGACCTGATAACCAGCTCCGTCTCAGCCCCTCACCTTATGTTTAATTGAGGGATGGACGAAACCCCGCCTTTCCCCCCCCCCACCCCATTTGTACTTTAACCCCGACCTTATGTTCAGACAGAATCTTGCTGTTACAGAAGCCTTGACTTCGTTCGTCCGAGAGCAGAAAGCACCAGTTCTCCTCTCCCTCCCCCAAGCTCGTGACTGGATTTTTTTTGGTTAATCAAGACCTTTTTCCCTTCCGTCGCATCGGCCTGGGACCCTGCTCTGTAATTCCACCCTATTCACACTTCCCTTCTTCCTCCCGTTCACATACAAGCCTTCTTTTGAGAGAAAGTGACCTCCCTTAACACGTACGGACGTATCTTGGGTACGGCTGCCTCCCCCCGCCCTTCCTCCACTTTTTGTTGCTTTTCATGCTTAACCGCGCCGCCCCCGGCATAGGATGCTGCTTGTCGGTCAGGCATTTTCCTGCGGTCTTTTTGGGATATTTTTTCTATCTTTCTTACCCCCCCCTCTGCCGCCTTCCCCCCCCCCTTTTTTCGGCTTCCGAGAAGAACCAGTATGAATTAACCCGGCATCGGTGTCCCTCACAAACGGTCCCGTTTTTTTTTTTCATCCCCTTTCTTTTGCTCCCTTGTTGGCGTAGTTCTGTTCTGTTTTTATTTTGATCCGGTCCTGTTATCATCCTTTGTTTTTTTTTGTTTATGTTTTTCTCTTCTCATTTGGCCGACCATCAGATGCTGTCTGTGTCTCTGATAGCTTTTTTCGTTCCGCTCTTTTTCTTTCCTTCCCTTCAACTTCCTCTTAAGGGTAGTTTCTCGTTGTTCTTTTCACCTTGGTTTCTGTCCCCCCCCTTTCAGATCGCCTTTTGCAACCCCTCTCCCCCTGTCCTCGTCAAATGGTTGCCCTTAGTAGTCAATGGTCCTCGAAGGTAATCGTGCCCGATGACGGGCCCTTTTTATTTTTTCCCGTCTCAAAAGATTTTGATGGTTTTTTTTCGGTTTTTCCACTAAACCTTCCCCGTGTTTAGGTCCTATCTCTTCTTTCCTCCTCTTGTTGTGTGAGACTCTTACCCTCCTTTCACGAACTTTATCCTGGGCAAACATCACCACCATCCAGCACCCCCGAACAATTGAGACGTTTACCATAGCCTTCCCTAGTATTTTCCGGCAAGATGCCCTGTTAGATTGACATTTCAGCCTCCCCCCTTTTTCTTCCAGGCCGTTATTGGACTACTTCGATTTTTGCGACGTTTATTTCAAATGTGAAAGAACCTTTTGAGACACGACCATGTCAGTCTTTCCCGGGTTTCCCCCTCTCGAACCCACTCAATCGCGAACTGCCCTCAAGAGACACGGCGACCCCCCGTTTCCTTTCCCCTTTCTTGGGCAGGGCTCGATTCGAAAACAAGCCCACCCCTACCGCCCCCGAAAACTCTTGATCGGTCGGGTCCCGACCATACCAGGACAGACCCTTCCCAAACCAGCGCCTTCACCTCCTCCTTTGCCCTATCGCCATGCCGTATTAGGGGACCGGTGTTGAGGCCGTCGTCTTCTTTTCCCCCTCTTGCTCTCTCCTAAAATGTGGATGATAGGGGACAAGAAAGATTTTTTGGCGGCCTGCAAAAGTTAGTTTCCTTTCCCCCGACTGAACCCCCTCAGCAAGTTCCTTCTCCTCTCAACAGCTGTTCCCCTA
>Ga0179593_1299383_pt1 | contig 11780 bp, 9 predicted proteins | sample CZODoug2_1_08_16_FD_185931 | JGI IMG/M metagenome (GOLD analysis project Ga0179593, IMG submission 185931) | Vadose zone soil fungal communities from Angelo Coast Range Reserve, California, USA - CZODoug2_1_08_16fungal (PacBio error correction) | ecosystem: Environmental > Terrestrial > Soil >... | reverse complement strand
CGTCTCCTAATGTCTAAGTCGGACTAAGTTGCGTGGAGGCGCTGAAGGAAGACGCCTTCCCTTTCCTCGTGGGGGCAAAGGCATGCTCGGCGGGTCCTTCCCGCAGTCCTTACCCCCACACATGTCTTCCCCCAGGGAAAATGCTGACCCGGTACTCTTTTTTCTACTCCTCCTGTTTTTTTTCCCCCGAACTGCGCTTCCGGTAAATGGACGGTTTTAAGGTAGGTTTCCATAGAGTCTCGTCCCGCTAGCTTACCTTCTTCTTTTGGCCGAGATTTCCCCGCTGAATGAGAAAGGAGAGACTTTCTGGAAAGCGGAGTTCCCGCCGGTACTAGTTCAGATCTGGGGTCTTCCAGTGGGTGGGCCTGAGGGGGGTGTGGCTGTGTCCTTTCCCGGCTTGGCCTACACTCTCCGTGGTTATTTAAGGTGCCTTTCTTTAACTAAAGCCTCGGCCCCTCACCACCGCCGCGTTCGACCATTCGTCCTTACTCCTTCGAACCCCCCCCCCCCCCCCCTGGCCTATAATGATATTTTGAAAGAGCGTTGTCTAGGCCATGTTTTTTTCCCTGCCACCTGTGGTGACAGTATGTAAAGATCTTTTTCTTTCCCTCCCCCCCTGACTTACTTTCCTTTTTACCCTTTGAGATGGTCCTTTGCGAGTGTCGAGTTGATGGGATTCACCCTTCCTTTCCCCTAAGCAAAGGGAAGGTCACTAGCTCGGCCATGGTTTCCATATTTCCTACTTTTTTTCCCCCCCCCTCCCCCCCTCTTCCATTATTGACGAGAGCTTGCCCGAGACCTCTCGCTGCGTTTTGCGCCCGGACCTTGCACTCTTTTCCCAGCCACCCTTCTCTCCAGTCCAATAATTCTGACGCTGTCGATAGCGGCTGTTGACCACCTCATGTCTACGTACGGTCAAAAAATCTGCATGACGTAGCGCCCCCTCTTTTTTCCCAGGTTCTTTTACGGCCCGCGTCCTCGGCATCCCTTTTCAATAAGGTAGAGTGCTTTCCTAGGGCGCCAGGTTCTCTTCCCCCACCTTAAGCGCAGTGTCCTGGAGTTGATCCATCCCCCCTTTCCCCCCCCCAAAAGACCCTTTGTCTTTGGCTGGCTGGGTTTGTCCCTTGCATCTTTACCATCTGCTGACCCAGCCGCTTTAGAGTAATTCCTTCCCCCCGGGTTCGTCCCCCCCTCTCATCAGCCCGCTCCCTAGCGTGCTCTGTTCTTCGTCTCTATAAATCGGTCGTGATACTGCTTGATCCCTCTCTGGATATTCGCGATAATAGTTTCCTTCCCCCATAGTAGTTCCACTGCTCGTGCCTTTAGAATTTTATTTATTGCGGGGAGGATTTTGATTTTGTTCGACCCCTCTTTGTCTCCCTTAATCGGGGATCCTTGTTTGATCTTGTTGCTACATGGTCTTTACTTTCCTTCCTGTTCCCAGGGACTCCCCTTTTCCCTTCCAGATGAAGATCAGCTTACATTGTTCCTCTGCTTGTTGCGTAATGAATTCCAGTTGGCCGTTGACCCGGGTTTTGGTCCCTCTTCTTCTTTTTCCAGACAGTTCCTCTCCTCCCCCTTTACTATTTGCTTTCTTTTTCAACGAGTTCGGCTACTATCTCTTTTCCCCTCGTTGTGGTCGTCACGACCTCCCACTCCACGACTCAGAGTCTTATGAGAGAGACCGCTTCCCCTTTTTCCCCAGCCTATTCCCTGCTAGACCCTTTTTTTTCCACGTCTCCCTTTTAAGTAGTTGACTCAAGAGTTTTCAGCCCGTTCGAGCGATAGGCTATAGTTCATGTTGAGGTCGTTGCTTCCTGACCCTTGTTGCCTCCCCCCTTTGTCGTCCACGAGGGCCCCGTCGGGCCCACTTGATGACATCCATTCCCTTGCCCAACTCAAAAACGCTCCGGTCCCCTAACGGCATCAAGCCCGGCCTTTTCTCCTTCTTTTCGCAAAATAGTCGGATAACGCCAGGGAAGCGGCTTTAAGGGCGAATCTATAGAGCTACCGAGCCGTTTTTCCTCCATTGAGATGTACCTCGCTTTGTTTTTGATTCGAATGTTCCTTTTTCCCCCCTTCTTTCTGTACCCAGAAGTCCCCATAAGCGTGGCACGCATGCGATTCTTGAATACACCGTTCCCCTGGTTTTCTCCCCCCTCCTTGAAGGCCTTTTTTCTTGGTATTGCCTGGGGGATCACTAAAGTCTTGCCCTGCGATGAGTGCCACTGTCTTCCCGGTTCTCGTCTTAGCTGACCGGCCAGTTTTAGGTTCCTTCCTGCGTATTGAACCCTCGTAACATCCTCCTTTGTTCGCTCTGTATTTGATGCTCGTAGGTCGCCATTTTCTGGGGAATGCAAGCCCATATCCTGAAAAGGCATCTGTTATTATTGTTTTCAGGCGTACTCCCCGTCCCCCGATGGATGACTCTTTCCTTTTCTGATGCGCTTTCTTCGATTCGGCCCAAGTCTTCCCTTTCTCATGAACTTTTTCGATTGTGTGATGTGAGAGTTCGTCCCACTTTTTACGATCTCGTCCGGGACTGGGCGTCCACTTGCTTTTTCTTACTGTGAGACCCTTTTTTTTCCAACCTTCCCCCTAGCTCTTTAACTTAACATCTTAGTCGAGGTCTTATGGTGGTAGCAATAAGTGAGTCATCAACTTCCAACCCCCTGCCCTCCCCGTTAGTTTTAGGCTCCCCTCACGTTCTCCCGTGAAGAGGACCATGTTTTTGCTTCCTTTTTTTTCTTCCCTCCGATAGATTCTGGCTGATGAGCGCCCTTCTCCTGTTAGTGGCCCCACCAATCGGGCAAGCCGTAAAGACCCCCTTCTTCTTTTTTTTTCGCCGTTCAGCCCCGCCCGCACGCACCGTTGCGGCCACCAACCTTCCCGGCACCTGACTGGGACTTCTTCCATCCTATACGCCGGGCGCACTTCGTTTACTTGGCCCTCGCTGTCCGTCTTTTTTCCCTTCCTCTAGTTGGACAGCTTTTTCCTTTTCCCCCCCCCTCCGTATTGCACGGTCTGGGGGGGGTTGGGGGGGTTGCCGCTAAGTTGCCCCGGCCCAGGGGAGAAAAGAGTCCGGGCTCCGTTGTGTCTCCGGTTTCCCGTGTATGCCTTTGTGAGCTGCCTCCGCGTCCCTCGTCCAGACGGGGTCGAAGTGTCTGTGGTAGCGCCGTTACTCCCTCCTTCTGTCCGCTAGGGCCTCGTTGTGACGAGATTCTCTTTCTTTTTTCTCTCCTTTTTCCTGTTGTTTTCTCTCTCGTAGAACCCGCTTTAAGCAGTTAATCCGGTAGGAGATCCGTTGCCCTCGACGCCCCTAACCATCTCCATCTCCCCGTTTTCTTGCCTTTGACGGATTCCTCACCCCCGTTCATTTTCTCCCCCCACCCCTTTAAAATGTGAGAACCCTTTGGAGAAACACACTTACGCCCGGAACCCTCTCTCCTACAGATGAACCTCTTCGGAACAAGTGCCCCGGTCCCCCCCGGAGGTGACGACGGATAGGTGAACTCGAGTCGCCTCTATCTTACCTGACCTCTTTTCGGCGGAGTCACCTTTCCTTTTTTGACCTAAGTCCCGAGCCTGGTAAAGGATCGGCTGTCCCGGAGGTTCCCTCCCCGTTTCTGAGTAGAATTTGGAGTCGGTTTGGGTCAAGAGCGGGTCTTCTTTAGTCGCTGTTTCTTTTCCGATCTTGTTTCCTTTCCTCTTTGACCCGGGACTATTTTCAATAACGTAGAAGGTCCGTAGTCCCCCCTCCCCCAAAGCCCGAAGTTGTCGCAAGTTAGGCCCCGTTTCCCTAACCCTACAAATGGCGCTATTAGTCGTTGCTGACTATTTCGTGGTCCGCGAGCCGACTTCCCCTTTCCCGCCCAGGTTAACGTGTGAATGCGTGTTGACTCTAAGTCTTCTCCCCCCCCCGAGCCCCGCTGTGATTGTATGCGCGATGTTCTCCTCCTTTAACGTCAGAAACCACTCCAGTGGCCCTTTCCGCCTCTCTCGTTGGCGTCCGCCTGGGTTCTTTCCACTCCGCCTTTCCCAACATATTAATCGTGGGTCCCCCTCCCTGCCTTTTGAGCAGACCATCTGCACTCGAGCTATCGTGGGACCCTGCACGACCATCTATCATGCCCCCGACCTGTCCCAATACCGCTTCCGTGTCTCTCTCCTGGTGCGTCTCAATTACGTCCCGCCCCGTGCCCCTACCACACTTATTACGTTCCGAACACCTCTTATTTTCATGGCTATTTCATTATTTCGCGCCCCGAGCCTCACCTTTCAACTCTGCCCAATTGTCTCCGTGCGAGTTCCCCCATTTTGAGTGACCCGGATGCCTGTGTCCCCAAACGGCTTCAGTTCTTACCCTGGAGTTGATCAAGTCCAGGTCATACCTTTGACCATGCTTTTGCCGGCGGCCTCCCAGGGCAGGTGTATTCCCAGTGTCCTCTCATTATTCTTTCCCCCCTTTTATGGATTTTACTTCTTCCTACCGGGACCTTCTTGCCGCCTCTCGGTCACATCGCATACGGAGATCCCGGTCTCGTATCTATTTCGGATTTCGGTCTGGATCCTGGCTCCGCGTCTGGATTTTCCCTTTGCGCTTCATTTTTTCACTCCATAGAGGGCTCTGAAAGGGGTTGCCCTTTTGCTGGCGGGAGCCGAGGTTTGGTGTTTTTTCTGTCCTCCACCTTTTCTTGAGATTCCTTTTCTCCCTCCGGGGTGGGTTCTCGTGTGGCGGCCCTGTTTGCGGCCGGTCGACCTCAACCTGCCCAGGTTTGACGACCTTCAGCCCCGTTCTTTCCCTACCGGTTCTCGCCTATTCATCGGCGTTCTTTCCCCGGTTGCGGCCGACAGAGCTCGTCTCTTCACTACTATGATTGTAGTTCTGCTTCCCCATTCGTCCGCGTCTCTGTAATAATCCTAGTTTTTATTTTTCTCTAGCGCCGCCGAGACGTTGCAAGAACTCAAGAAGAGGTTAGAATCCGATCTCCTTTGAAGTTTTGACGACCAACCCGGTTCCCCCTGCCGACCGAGTTCCGGACTTGCGCGACTCTCTTCTCAAGGACGTTTTTAATCTTGCCTCTCGGGCCTGTTGAGGTCGACCGGCGCCCAATCCGACCCCCGTCGCCCCCACGAGGACAGGGGGAGCCAACGATGAGGCTCCCAATCTGTTCGCACACACTCAACCTCTGCTTCCAAGACCTTGCTAATAAGCACCTTAGCATGTGAGCCATTGGCGTGAAACTATTTATACCCCTCCACAGAAGAATCTCTTCTACGACTCTGCGCTCGCTTCTCACGGAATGCTCTCCGATGAGCTTTTCCCTCCGCTTGGATGATTTTCGGATGCTTCCTCCCTTATGACGAAGCATCCCCCCTCGATGGGCAGTCTTACTGGTCGATGCTTTTCCTCTGACTGGTCGCCTCCCGGCAACTCCCACGAATTTTTTCCTTTGTCTGCCTGGTTCCTTTATAAACCCAGGAGACGTCCCTTTCCCGTCTTTTTTCAGTCTGGATACTGGTCGCCTTCAACCGTAATATGCCCAACACACGAGCCCATTGCCAGAGTCCCATGTTGATCGACCTTGTCATTCTTCATCACCCCTCATCGTGTCCCGCTACTTCATTGTTTTTGATTGCAGTTTTCACTGTACCTTGATTGTAGCGATCCCGACACGGCCGCCCCTTCTTGTGGTTACTCAGCTCTGATGGCTGGGACCTAGTGAGTTGTCCGAGCCGTCGGCGTCGCTTCAGTGGTCGGCAAAAGGCCCGGTCTGCACACGAGTTTCAATCTTGGCTTTGTTTCAGTTCTGAGCCTGTGTTAGGTCCCCGAAAATTCCGATTTGTGTGTGCGGGTCCCGGGTGACTTCGTGGTTTTTCTTTTGACGGTAGGCCGAGACAACTCGTCCCCAGAGTATCTTTTCCCACCTCCGCTCTTGTTTCCGCCCGACGTTGCGAGGTTCCTTTTTTTTCTCCTACGGGGTTGCTAACATTTCCATCACTTTGAATGTCCCTCGATTTAGGTGATAGGATCCTTCCCCGGGCTGGTAGCCCGACGATCAGGATAGAAAGTGGGATTTCCGGTAGATTTCTTGTCCTATTAGAACTTACTTTGCTTGGTGATGTCATCCCTCACCTTCTCGCTTATTGGGTCTTCAGTTCCCCCAATTAGGTCATAGGGAACTCCGTTCCCGAAAAGCTCCTGCGAGGGTATCCCGTCAATCACGCCAAGAACGTCCACAGAAAACCCCTCAGCCCCCCCCCCGATCGACTCACCTGGCTTGTCCAGAATGATTTCCCCCTTACGCCTTCTTTCCCTTGTTCCCTTTGAAAATAGTACCCGCGGATTTCCGTTAGGAGCTCGCCTACCCCTATCTCTTAATACGTTTGTGGCCCGTTCTCCTCTCCGCTTAAGCGGTCGGCCCTGGCGGCCTTCCCTCCAACTGCCTTCCTTGCGATGTAGGTGTATCCATTTTTCTTCTTACGTCTCGTTCTCGCCTCCGAGCCAAAGCTTCAAGCCCTCTCTGCGAGTCGTCGTTGCGTTCAGAGGCAAGAGACCTCGACGACATTCATTAATTTTGCAGAGTGAGTGACGCGATATCTTTTTTCCCCCAATGTTGTGGTAGAGGAGATCTCCTTCTCAGACAAGGCCCCGAGGAAGACCATGCGTTCCCTTTCCCCGTCGTGAGGGGCTGTGCCGAGGAATACGACTACGCTTTCTCGGTTTTTAACTTCTTTGCCTGGTGGCTTTTCCCCCCCCCTAGCCTTCAAACAGAACCTTCTTCTCTCACCCTTTCTTCAATAGAGTACGTTTTTCAGTTCGACATCTTGCCAGGGTCCGCCATCTTAAGAGCTCGGTCACCAAGAAGGTCGTTTTTGTGCGACGGATTCGGTGAAGATTTCGCCCCGGTGAGCTGACCCCTCGCTCTGCGGGTCCGGAGGGGCCCCGTATCAAGTCCTTCAGTTCAGATAATCAAGCGTTACCGCCGGTTCGATGTCGCTCAGCTTTTTTTTGGTCGCGCTTCGGTGAGGGCGGGCGGCCCCTTCTACCCGAGTTTGTTGTGCATATTACCTTTTTTACCAAATACCCCTTTTCCTTTTCCGCGGCCACCCCCCTCCGTTACTTTTTCCCTGCGGGGGTTCCACCCGAATTCCGCCCCATGGCGGCTTTCTGCTCGCTTGCGTGTTCCCTCGCCTGTGTCCCTCGGTTTAGATGCAGTTCTTATCTGCCCTCTTCCCCCTGTTTAAAGGTGCTGAACACTTTTGACCAAATGTCCTCCGAAAGTTTTCTTGTGAAGGACGTCGATATGAGTTTAGGGCGAGACTTTTTAACCGTTCATAAACCATAGACAATTGGAGAGAATTTTGGCAGGCGTCTCTTTTCTAAGCCTCCCTTATTTAATTTCTTTCTCCGACAGTTTCCGACTTGAAGAGACCATATTTGATTCAGTTTTGGAAACTTTCCTCTTTCCCCTCAAGACTGCGCAGCCAATACCCCGTCCCCCCTTTGCCTTGCAGTAATCAACTTTTTCCTTTTACCGCAGGCAATCAACAAATCCACTACTTTAGCGAAAATATCTGTTCCTTATTTAAGGACCTCGTCACAAATTTCACGTCTATCTCTGCTCGTTTTTCCTTTTACCAGGCTGCTCCAGTTTTCCCACACCTGCATCGTCATTTCATTAAGTCGTTTGATCAATCTTGGGTTTGAACCTGATGACTTTCCGCTGCACCATGGGCACGGTGTATTCCAAGTGTGCATTTTTTTTAAAGTTTCCTCCTTGATTTTTCCCGCTATGGCATGTATTGCGCTCGGGCGTCGTTCTTCAGCCTCTCCCAGAGAGCTCATCATTATCCCCGGTCTCGTTTTTCTGATTCTAGCGCTTCTTTGTCGTATCCTTCTTTATCCGCTTCTGGAGTCTGAGATCCTCGTTCTCCCCCCATAGCAGGATCCACATGTCTCCTTTCCTTCTTTTCTTCCTTTCTGATGGCTTTTGGGGAGACGAGCGTTTTGTGTTTTTGCACCTTCTTCTCCCCCGTCATGTGGGCCTCCCGACGGGCAGGGCTTTCAAGCGTTCATTTCCCTTTTTCCGGACCACCCTTTCCGATTCGCCTTCTCAAGTCTTCTCCGCGGGTGTCACTCTCTTCCTTCCCCGGTCGTTTTGCCCGTTTTCTTCTCAAGTCTCTTCTCCCAAGGATATCGTCCGAACCTCTTCTAGTTTGCTTCACCGTATGCTCTCTCTTTTTCTCTTTTTGTTTGTCTCCTAGTGATTCTGAATACTGACTCCCCTCACTCCCCCGCAGAGTCGAGATCCCCCATTCGTCAGACCCTCTCCGAAGCCATTGCTTCAAACGCCTACCTGTGAAGGAAGTGCCCCCGGTCCTGTTCCGACCGTGATCGACGACTGCCTCTTGCCTGGTTACCGGCCTCAAAGATTACTGCAAGACCCTCCCCCCCCATTTCACCCAGAGGCCCGTCGGGCGCCCCCCCGATGGCTCAAGGAATTTTGACCAACTCACCACTCTCGGTCTTCCCCCCCGACAAAAGTGTCTAATAAAGCCGGATATTGAGCCTTATATGGGTGAACTCTCTCGCCCTCGGATTTTTCAATTTTTATTTCTTCCCCCCGACCGCGCGCTCGATCCTTCGTAGGACCGGGCTGTCTTTAACCCTCCTCTGGCTTATTTCCGCACGCGCTGACGACTGTGACAACTGACTACACTCAGACCCTCCTGCGTCACTTTTTCTGTCGAGTACTTTGATACACCTTGCCGTTCGCCCGCGTTGCATGCCCTGCTTCCCCCTGAAATGTCAACTCCGGTCCTTCAATTTCAATGCCCTTACGTTTTGCTGTCCCCTCTTAAGCTGGTAGAACGCCCCCGTCCTCTCTTTGCCGCTGTGTCCAAGGTTGCCTCAATCGTCCGTACTAAGCTTTATAATGCAATTACATCCTTGTCCCTTACTGTCATTGATTTATTTCGTCGGGCCGTACATTGAGTTTACTGCCCCCCGCACGTATCGCCCGGCAGAGTAGTATTGCGGGAAGTCAATATTGTTTGGTTCCGTTTCCGCTTTTGCTTTCTGCTAGGGGTCGACGGCAAAGTCGGCGTCTTTACACTGGGGAATATTTTTGTCAGTGTTTGCGTCCCCAATTTTTTTTTCCGCGCGTTTTGGCCTTTCGTGGCGTGGTTTCTTTGACGGTTGAAGAGGCTCTCTCCATCTTACCTCTCCAGCCTTTCCCCTAGTCTTGGTAGCCAGACTGCTGGGACATGGTTTTTTCCTCTGTAATTTTTCTTTTCACTGTTCCCCTTGGCAGCGACTTTCTTGATCGGATCGCCCATGGCGGGGCGACGAGTGATTTTCGCCATTGGTCGGGTCGTATTGAAGGGAAGTGCTCCATTTTTCTTTTGCTGGTCAGCACCCGTTAGTGGTTTTTTCCAATAGTCCTAGTGTAACTAAAAGCTCGGCGTTTTTGGGTGCCGTCCCCTCCGACAGCACGTCAACCCTTTTTTCGCAAAAACACCTCTCCACCCGACCTAAGCCCCTTAGGCGGTTTTAAAGTTCTCTAAGCCGTTTCAGTCGGACCGTCTACGTGGAAACCTCGCGTACCTTTCGATCTCGGCCCGGAGAGCATTCCCGACTCCTTTTCACCTCCTTCTTTGACGGTCTCTGTTCCTACTTAGTCCCCCCTTCCCGGCGGCAGAGAAGACAGTTCCGGTCTCCCTAGGGTTCCCTGTTCTTCAGGTTTATCCGGAGAGTCATCTGCCTCTCTTTCAGCCGTTAAAGACAGAGATGCTGACTCTCCTTTAGGGAGTGATTCCCCGCCCCGTCCCTCGTCAATATTTTTAAATGTTTGGCTCGGGCTTTTTGTAGAAGAATTATTTAACTCCGTTGTTTTTTCTGAGAGACTAGAAGGCCGAGACCGCCTTTTTCCCCCCAAGCCTAAAGGATCGTTAGTTCTTGCCGAGGACTGAACCTACTACTTTTTCGAACTCGTGGATGGCTTTCCGCCTCTTCCGTTCTTTGACTAAAAGCAAGTTCCCCCGGGATAAACCTCCGTGAAAGGTTAGCCTTAGTTGACCCGCTCCTTCCATGAGTTCAGTTCACCGGAGGAGTGGGTCCAATGGTAGTAGTTCGAGACGTTGGAGTTTTCACTCCTTCTAAATTTTTCTTAATTGCAGGAATAAGACTTCCTTCGGGCCTCATTCTCCCGCCTTTTCCTAAGTTCCTCGTAGATCGGTGGAGGCGTTGAGATTCGCCCCCCCCCCCGTTGCGGGCCGGCTTTGTGACGGCCCCCATAGCGATTTTCTTTACTTCTTGCCCCGAGGGACTAGGTTACCCCACCTCCTCCGAGTCCCCGCATAAAAACTTCGGATTTTTTCTTCCCCGGACCTTCCCTTCCTGCACCTCCACGTTTGCGGAGAGTTCTAGCGCCGTGGTCCGCGGCTAGTTTTCAGTCGCAGAGCCAGGTGTTTGATGACCCGTTTTCTACCCCATGCCCCTCGGAGAAACCTGAGGTGTTCCCCCTTCTGCAGCGGGCCGTAGTTTATTATTTTTTTAAACCACTCGACGCTGGCCCCTGGAAGACTCTTTCCAGTGCGCCGAAAGTTCGATCCCCGAACTTTCCCATCTTCCTCTTCTTTTGATAAGATTTTGATCTCCCCGAATATTCCTTTTTTAGCCGCTTCGGGAACCTTGCATCTTGAAATCCCTATCGACTGCTCACCTAAATCCTCTTCCCCCCTTTCTCTCGCCAGGCCTGTTCCCGTCCATCATGTCCTTTAAGTCCCATGGACCAATCCATTCCTCCGTATGAGGAAACACCCTTTTTCTGTTCCTTTAATCGTCTTAAGAATCTTCTGACAGACTTAAATTTCAATTGTCGAGTCCCTTAAGGTTTAATTCGTCCCTTCTTCCAGCGGGCCAAACCGGAGCGGCAGTGCCTCTTCAGGTTCTCCTGGTTCCCCCATGACCATTTTTTTAGGAGCCCCCAGTGCCCACGGTTTTCTCCCCTTGCCCGCCAGTAGAGACACCCCGTGCTGTTTTTTCGTTCTTAGTTGAGCAGGTTCTTTCCTTCTCCTTTCCGCGGGTGACAGAGTGCGATCAATTCTCGTTCCCTCGTCTTTGTCGTTCTCTTGATTGACATGTTTTTCTTCTTTTTCTTAATCGTCTTTCGAACCGAAGGGAACCTGCTCCGTGCTTTTAGCACTTTTGCTGTTCTTCCAGCCGTCGTTTTGAGTTGTTCTACACCATCTGGAAGTCCTTTTTTTCCGACGTTGACTCGTGTGGCGCGTTCCCCGGCATCCTTACAGCGACCTTCACCCCCATCGCGAGGCGCTACTGACCTAATACAAGTATTTCTTCCTCGCCGCGTTGCGCTCCCGACTATACCCATTCTTCGGTTTTCGGTTGAGGACGGACGACGCTTTCCCGTCTCTTCTGTCTCTCGAATATTTTTGATTCTTTCTTCAAACTCATCGCGTCTGAATATTCTTTTCTATGGGTGTTTTTTTCTCTCGCCCGTCCCGAAGACGAGGTGCTTCACAGAACTCAATAAGATTCTTTCCTATCCTCCTACTTTTCTCAGCCGCATCTTTCCCTCCCAATTTAAGCCGCCCCCTTTCGGAAGTTTTTGTCGCGCCCGCGTAGTAGACAAAATTTTATAGCTCCGGTTTTTCCTGATGTAGAATGACGTACCTTGCGCTGCAGTCCTGTCGGCCCCGCGGCCCGAGTGAGCCCACTATTTTACCTTATCAAGAGTTTTCGACCCCCTCACACA
>Ga0179593_1261862_pt1 | contig 11780 bp, 13 predicted proteins | sample CZODoug2_1_08_16_FD_185931 | JGI IMG/M metagenome (GOLD analysis project Ga0179593, IMG submission 185931) | Vadose zone soil fungal communities from Angelo Coast Range Reserve, California, USA - CZODoug2_1_08_16fungal (PacBio error correction) | ecosystem: Environmental > Terrestrial > Soil >... | reverse complement strand
AATCTTCTTGGTCCATGGTCAATATTGTTGGCTTTTTGACCTCCCCCCCCCACCCCCCCCCCCCCCCCCCCCCCCCCCCCCCCCCTGCGAAAATCCTCCGGCAGCTACCGCAGACTTCCCTTTCCCAGTAGAGGTCCCCTTCCTTTTCAATTCTCTGGGTCACCTTTCCTTTAATGGTTATCCCCCTTTTCTTCCACCGCTGGGGTCACCCCCACTCGTCCTGTCCGTGTCCCCCCGGTACTACCCCATTTCTTCACCCTGCGACGACTTTTTTTTGAAATTCTGCCTATTTACCTCCAGTGTTTCTTTTTCCAGTTTTTTAGCGTTTTTCTTGCGCCCTTTTTTTTTCCCTTCCCTTGACCTGACGTCTCTTTGGTGCGTGTCCTTGAGTCGCGGGAGACCCAGTTGACGCTAACTCAGTTCAGCCATTTCCTCCATGGGTTTCCCCTCGCCTCCCGTTTTTTTTTTTTACAAACGTGGGACCGTGACTTCCCTGGATCTGCCCCAAGTGTCCTTTCCTTCCGAATCGGCGCTGGTAGTCATTGACGGCTGCGTGTCATTCTTGTCATCGGAGACCCTTGTTGAACTCCTCCATTGGTCCGTTCCCTCCAGGTGAGCGTTTCTCTTTTGCTTCGTTTGATTGCCTTCGTTCTTTTCCCCTGTCCCAAGTTCACGATACTTCTTTTTACCACGACTCTCTACTCCACACGGGCCCCCCTCGAAACTTTCGGGTGAACTTTCTTTTTTTTTTGCACCCTTGTCGAGTGACCTTTTTTCCCTTTAAGTTGGGATTTTCGTCACCCACCAAGCACGCATCAGGAAGGCCCCCAATACATCATCGCCTTCATAATCAGTTCTTCGAAAAGCCTTCGTTTGAGCCAGACTTTGGGTTTGCCGCCTTGTTGCTCTTTTCCCGCATTTTCCCCCCGTTTTTTTTTTCCCTGATCAGCTCACCTCGGTCCCCGCAATAACGTTGGTCCCCCACTTTCCTCTTCCCCCCTAAAAGCTCTGTCCCCCTTTCCCTCATAAATAGCAGCCCCCTTTTTCCCCTCGTTCTCCTCTCCCTTTTTTTTCCATACCCCCCCTCCTGTTTCCGCACCTGTCCAAATCGGATGTCTGTCCTCTCCTTTTTTCTCTCGGACTCCACTTTTTTCTTTTATGTGTTTTTTTCCGTCGGCTTTTACCCTTCGCGTACAGCCATCCCCGACCAATCTGTTCGAACCGTAGTCTTTTTTTCCCCCCCCCCTTTGATCAAGATAGATCCCGTTCTCTGATTCCCAACCCCACTTGCCTACCGTGTTCATCCATTGCATTTGTGTTTTTTTTTTTTTCGTTTTTCGCCCCCATTCTGGGCTCTGCGCGTTAAAGGCCTCCTGGCCACGTTTTAATTGTTTCACGTCACCTTGACTTTTTTTCCCCCCCGCACCCTCACGGTTCCACGTCCCCCCCTTCCTTCATCAACGGCGTGATTTTTTTCACACTTCCGAGTTCTCTTGATTTTCCCCTTGGTTCACCGAGTAGACGAGGTCGTTTTTTCGACATTTTTTAAGATCCACCCCCCGGAGTAATGAAAGTTCTGTAGCAGTGTGTTCGTGAAAAACTGGTCCCCCCCGTGCACTCTCTCTTTCCAGACTTTTCCCACCCCCACGTTGTTCCTTTCATCCATGCGTTACACAATGACGTCCCATGCGTTCATTAGATATCAGCTTCAGCTCTACCCAAGAACCCCGCACCCAACCCCCCCCATGTCTTTTTTCCGTTAACCCCCCCATGTTTTTCAGTCTCCTTTCGGCGTTCCACACTTCAAAGAATATCATCTCTTTTTCCTTCATACAGTTTGTGTTTTTTAGGCCTTTTGTTTTTTTTTTTTTGTTGTTTGCTTCTCTTTGAAGATAGGATTTTAGTTGCTCAGTCCCCCCTCTATTTTCCCTTACACCCTGTTGTTTCTTTCTTTATTTCCCGTCAATTTTTTTTGTTTTGTTGTTTGTTGATTTGTTTCTACTCATATTCTGCATCCCCTAGCCTTCAGGACCGTTTTTTTTTTGACTCCGTGTTTGATGAATTTTTTCCCGTTGTGTTTTGAGGTTTTCACGGCTTTTGCGCGTCGCGTTGCGTGGTGTTTGAAACTGGGATTTTCCCTGAAAACATGCTAACAGAGCTCCCCCTGATCCTGTTGACCCTTTTCAGTTGTTTTCTCCACACTACCTTCGTTTCCCCCCCGCTTGTAAAAATTTTCTGTTTCCATCAAACCCCACTAGGACCTGTTGCCATCGATCACTCCCCCTTTTTTCTTCGACCGGTGCCTTTCTTGACGCCGTGTCATGCCCCCCATTACTTTGGATGTAGTATTGACGGTGACCATGACCTTGCCTGCCTACCATCGCTCTCCTTCACTTTATAACACAGGACCTGCCTCTACCAACGAAACCCCCCACCCCATTTTTGCCCCCCCCCCCCCTTCCCGGCTTCCAGGGAGGTGGAAGGCTTTAGTCCCCCCCCAGATTTCTTAGTTTCCAACTGTTTCGTAATGAAGTCTACCAACCATTATTGTTTTTAGGGACTTTCCCACCGCCAACTCACCCTTTAGAAACAGGAAGTACTAAACCCCACCCATCGAAGTTTGGATATCCTCTTATTCCCAGTCTCCGGCCATCCTTCATCTTTTTTTCTTCTTGCTGCCCTACCGACCCAGGACCTGTTTCTTGTATTGACCGACCCAAGTTTTCCAGCTTGTCTTTGACGAAGGACCCCTACTTCTTGTCTGCTTGTGATTTTCGTTCACCCTTCTCTTTTAGTTTGAACTAGAAACTTGTGGATTTTCAACGTTTGGTTTTCGGGTTCCAGATTCTGGAGATGTCTTCCCCCCGCCTTTTTTTACTGTAGTACCCCCTGGATCCTTTCTTCAAACTTTCATGGTCCCCAGAGGTCAAGGCTCGGGACAGACTCTAGTCTGGGGTCCAAGTCTTGAGCGAGTTTTCATTTGTTGCCGGCGGAACACTATGTTGTTCTTTCATTATTTAGTTTGTCAGCACCCATCCCCCCTTTCCAATACTCGTTCCATTTTGGGGTTTTTTAGGCGCAATTTCCCCCTCACCTTGGTTCTGGGGAATTCCTCTGATTTGTGCGTTAGCCCTTAAGTGTCGCGAGCATTCGTCTTTCTTCCCCCATCAAGTGGTTTTTTTGTTTTGCAACTCGGACTTCACACGTTGAGAACTTCCGGTTTTTTTTCTTGAAGCTCCCCTGTTTTCGTTTTTTTCCCATGGACAAATGCTTGCACTTTTCCCCCCCCAAATTCAAGGTTATCCCTTCCTTTTTCTGAGACCTCGAGTCTCGGACTACGCTCCCCGTTTTCCTTCTGTATCCTTTATTTACCCATGTTAATCCGTCCTAAAAGTTCATCTTCGTTTGGCGCGGCAATTTTGCCGCTGGCGCCTGATAGCTGTTTTTCTATGCAGTTTTTGTGTTGTCGATGTCCCACGGTTAGCCTTTTTCTGCCAACTCGACTACCCGTTATTTATTATCTCTTCAACTGTCGCCCTGGTCCCCTCCCTCCCCCCCAGCTCCGGGACCAGTTTTTACCCAGGAACAAATTGCAGTACAGGCTCTCTCAGATTTTTCTTTTGTCTTGCAAGTCATGTTATTTCCAGGGGACACGCACCATTCGTCGTTTTGTTGAAACCCTTCTTTCTCCTTTTGCCCCCAAATTAAGAGTTCCGATCTTTTTCCCCCCCCCCCCGGCGCCTTCTATTTTTTGTTGGGTTTTTGACTTATTTTCATTCGGGAGCTGCCCCTTTCCCTACGTGCGTTTTTCGGCCAGTCCAATCACCATCGTTTTGTGCACCAAATGTTCAAGTCTTCTTTTTAAAAATTCTTGCACCTCCAATAATTGACCTCTAACACCATTTTTTTTGTGAGCATTTGATTTTTTGATTTTTTCTCGACCTATTCCCTCCCACGGTTCGTGTCTTTCCTTTTTATCCCCCCCCCCCCCCCAAACTAAGTGGATATATTCTTGACCTAAATTTTTCCTACAGGACATAGATTCGTCGAGTTTTTGCGAGACCTTTGGGCTGCGTATGTTTTTTTTTACTCCTCTTGGGAGTGGTAGAACTCCCGTCGCCACGCCTTCTTGCCCCGGGCGCTTACCCCTCGCTCTCTCTCCCCACATTTCATCCAAGCTCTGTACCTCATGGTCGATTGTTTTGACTGGGGGTGTGTTATGTCTCTTCATTTGTCATCCATTCCCCCCACGGGTGCCTCTGCCTGTTTGTTTGCCGAGTCCAGCACGGAAAAGCATTCTCGGGTCATCTTGAACCTTCTTTTTTTGTTCGGCGGTTTATTTTTTCTCGTCCCCCCAAAGCTTTTAATTCCCCCCCTTTATTGTGCACGACTTGTTAGGGGCTGATCGTCTCCCTACTTTACCCCCAATACCTAGCCCCTGTCCTTGTTTCTGGAAGTCACCCTGCGCGATTGGCCATTACAAAATATATGTCCTTGGCGTTTTTTTTTTCCTCTCCGAATTCCTGTTTTTTGTGTTGACTCCCTAGTCAAACCCGGCCAAATTCGAGGTTTCCGGATCTTTGTTGTCCTTTCCTATTTCACCCCCCCTCCCAGAACCCGTTTTGTTTTGCTTTCACCCCCCCACCAACTCTCTCCCCAAGTACCCTCCTTGCGCTAAAACCCGCCACACCCACCATTTCTCTGTCCCCCCCCTGATTTTAGGCTTTTCTAACACCGTAATGCCCATGTAGTGTGCCTGACGTGGTAATGCTTTGGCCCCCATCCCTGGAAATCCGACCTTAGTGCCAAAACAGGGTACCCATTGAATGTTCGAGAATTTTGTTGTTGTCGTTTTTCCGCCATTCTGCACCTTACCATCTACACGTCTACCCCCAACCCTCCACAGATTGTCCTCTTTTCACGAGGTCCCTCGTTTCTGGTTTCGGTTGATTCGCTCCCCTCGGTTCTTTTTGACGAAACACTCGGTCGGTCCACGCAGGGGTGTTGGTGATCGCGCGTTAGCCACTCGATTATGATGTTTGTATGAATGTCATATATTTCCTCCCCGGGGTTTAACCCCCTGCCCGGCATTTAGCAGTATTTACCCGGTTAAGTTCCCCCACTGGCCTTTTCTCATCCTGGTTCCCCTCAAAACGTCGTGCCAGGTGTCTTTCACGACCTACTCGTGAGTGTCCTCTTTCTTGGTTCGATATTCTCCTGATTTTACAATACCCAGATTTACCGTTGTGCCCATTAACTTCCCGTCCTTTAATTTCTTGCTATAGTTACATATCCTGCCTCAAAGCTTTCCTCATTCTCGGTAACATGAGACAAACTCTTTTACCATTCTTCCCGTTGCGTACCAGACCGTCTTCCTTCTGTATTAACCTCCCCCCCCCCCTCCTGTACCCCCAATTTTCGAGTCCCTCGCCAGTGTGATTTGTTTGCTTTTCCTTGCGCTCATAAGGGGGGGGTTTTGTTGGGGACCCCCCCCCCCCCCCCCCCCTTTTTTTTTTGGTACCACTCGTTCGATTTAAGCGGGTTCTGCTAATCTTTCCGGTTTTCCAGGTTCGTGATAACACTTTTGCCAGCCATGTTCGTCACCTTTGCTACTGCTTTTGAGACCTATTTCAATTTTTTTTTTAACCCCCCCCCGTCATCTCTCTCTTTTTCCCCTTCCTAAAGTTTTTTTTTTTTATGATCTATTTCTTTCTGTATTGTAGTGAAATAGGTTTTGCCCTTCAGTCGTCAAAGTACACGAATTCGTTCCTTTTCTCTTTCCGTCCTTCCTGTACCGTCCCCCCCCGCCAGCCGCCGGATGAAGCGCCCGAGTTTACGGCCAGGAATGTCTTTTGAGCCTCCTCCAGTCCTAGCCTCTTCTGAGCCCCGACTGGTTTGTTTTCCCGGAGGGCGTAATACTATCTTAATTTTTTTCACTGCCGGTTGTCTCCGTGGACCCCCGATTTTCCCCAATGTTCGTTGTTCTTGCAGTAATTACCGCCTTTAGAGGTTTTTCCCACTCTTTCCCGACTGTGAGGGACTGTCCCTTCAGTTCACTAACTCCCCCCCGATTTCCTCTTCCCCTCTTTTTTCACAACACATCTCCTTCCCCCCGCGCCCTTCTATCGTCCTATCATCCGCTCTCCTACCTGCCCTCCCTCACCTTCGCTCCACTCGCTCCCCTTCCCCCTTCATCTCTTCCCTCGAATCCCTCTTTCTCTCAGCCCTATTCTCCTCCCTCCCTCCCGCATCACTACCATTCCCCCCTTTCTTCTCTTCTCCAACTTCTCCTCCTTCTACTTTCCTTACCTCTCACCCTCACCCCTCCCTCCTTCCCACCCCTCTCACCCCCCTCCCCTTCCTCTCTCCTTCCCCTCCTGCTTCGCAGTTCTCCCATGCACCTCTTATGTTGGTCTTCGTTTCTTTCTCTCAAACCGGCCTCCTCCCTTTCACCTCCTCTCCCCTTTCTCTTTGCCCCCATGCCCCCCCCCCGGCTGCTCTCTTTCTTCAATTCCATTTCATCACCCCCCCCTGGCTTTTCTTCTTCTTATACTTCTCCCCTCCCCCAACTTCTTTGCCCCTCCTTCCATCTTCCCTCTACCTTCCACCTCTCCTAAGTTATTTGTCTATTTTCACCCTATCATGTTCCTCCTTCGCTCCCATTTCGTTCCTCACCCGAGACTTGGACAGGTCATAACCAATCTTTCTTTCATCAATTTTCCTCTCCCTTTTTTGAGCCCCGTATCTCTTTGAAGTGTGGACTTACAGCCCTTCCCCTTACTTCTCCCTTCAGTAGGGTTTTGTGTTTCAAACCGGAGAAACCTATCTTCCCCTCCCTAAACCCCCCTCTTTTTGACCTCCGAGCGATACCCTTTCTCACGACACAGATTTCTTTACGAATACCCCCATGATTTTCAGTCCCCAATCACAGTAACCCCCCTCACAGAGTAATCGACTTCCCCCTCCCCCTCTTTAGTTTCCCTTTTTTTCCGCATGTGTAAATTGCCCTCAGGGCTGACGTTTCTAACTTTGCTTTTTCTCACCCCCTGTTTCGCCCCCCCATGTGGGTGTCCCCCTTTTCATGTCGACGCCCCTCCTTTTTGTTTCAAATATCTTCCCATATGCCCTCCCCTTTTCATTCTCTGTATAATCCTTTTTTCTTCCCCCCACTCTCCTCCTAGGTCGGCTAGACGGTTGTATTTTTTTTGTCAAAGCGCAAAACGATGTCTGTTCGATTGCTTTTCCTTCCTTCCAGTCCACCCTGCTCTTGCTAATCCCCCCCCTCCAATTTGTCTTGTGCGAAGCTTCGAAACCCCTTACTTTGATTTTGTCTCTTCACCGCCAAGGTACCTCGTGATTTTTTTCCTGTTTCTTTCAACCCATAAGAGTTCTTCCATCTTACCCCTGCTGGTCTCCTTTGTCTTTCTCTGAGATTGTCTCCTCCGCTCCCCTCCAATAACAAGTCGTTTTCCAAAGGTGTCCCGTATCTTGTCTAGAACGCCCCCACTTTGTCATTAAAGAAATTTTTCCCCCGGACTGACTCGGCACCGGCCCATCCTTCTTTTTTCGGATGCCCCTTTCCCCCTCCCCACCCCAGCAAACTGCGTCCGCACCCCCCTGTGAAGAAGCCCCGGTATATCCCCCACCTCTATTAAGATCTCTTTCGGTAGTAGTGATAGTCATATATATACCAAGGAGTTTTTTTTTTCCCCCCCTTACAGATCCCCCCCGATTGTAAACGTTGATTAGTACGCTAGTCGAATAGCCTCCCCCCAGAACGAATTTTCTGCCTGCGGATTCCCTTTATTTTAAATTTTTTTTCCCATTTTTTGGAAATGGGGCCCTGGCCATTTGTTATATTTGGTGATTTTTTTCCCCGACCGGCGCCCACTCCCCTTACGAATATCCCCGAATCACTTCAAAGGTCCTTCTCTTGCAGACCGTAATTTTCCCAATTATTTTCCACTCTTAACGTTCTTCCCCCCCTTCTCCTGATTTTTTCCACCCCAAGCGCATGTACGTTCAAGTTAACCCCCCCCCCTTTCAAGACGAACTCTTCCCTCCATTCGTCTTAGCCTTTACCTCTTTCTTTCCTGTTTTTCTCACCTTTGGTTGCTGGTCTAGCATTTTTCTCATTTTTTACTGACAGGAGACTGTATTTACACCTTTCGGCTTGCGTGAGTCCTGTCAGTCATTGACCCTTTCTCCCCCTTTTTTTCCACCAGTATACTTCGTCTCATTCTGATCAGGGGCCCGCGTGGCATTTCGCTGCACCACCCCTTTTCCCCCCAGTCGTACTTGTGAAGTCTCTCCACCTTGTCGTTACCCCTCCTCCTCATGGCACGTTCGACGGGCCTAGACCCGGGCGCTTTTTTCTCCTAGTCCCTCCCCCTTAGCCATTTTTGCACATGCCCCTTATTGTCAGTTCCCCCCCCTTTCTCCATTTCTCGTTCTCTCTTTTTGATTCGGAGTTTGCCATTTGCCCCGTTCTTGGTTCGTCCCATACTTTCAATGACTTAGCGACCCTTGGACGAGTTCTACCTTACCAATTTTTTTTTCTCCCGTTCTTCCCCCCTTTGCCACTTTCGTTTTTCAATTTTCGCTCCCCATTTTACGTGACCTTGGTCCCCATTGATGTGTTTGTTCTTCCCCCCCACAAGAAAGCATCCTGGGTTCCCCTCCCTCAATTTCTCTTTATTTCTTATTACCGAGAAAGCCTTTTCCGCGCGCCTGGAATTGTTCAGCCCGGCGATGTGCAGGTTACCTTGTTTTTTCTCTTCGGGAATCTCAGCTCCCCTCGGCCCGGGACCCTCTTCCTTTTGTCCTCCACACGTTTTTTTTGAGATTTCCACTGAAAAGTTCTGCCCGCTCCCAGTCTACTCTTGCAGCAGTAGTTTCCTTGAGTCAAATAGCGCTGAGTTCACTTTGTCCCAATTTCACCCATGCACCTTCGCTCCTCCCCCCAGCGCAAACTCGTTTTTTTCGCTGACGCTCTTGCATTTATTCCTGGATGTCTGCAATTAGAGTTTTTGTTTGGAGGTCGGTTAGTGTATAATTTTTGTTTTTTCGTAAGACCTCCCCTTCCCCCTTTTAGACTCCCCTCTCCCTCACCCCTGGGCTAATCCTCCTCCGTCGGCGCGTGCCTTCCCCCCCCTCCACTTGAACTCCCCGTTTTTTTGTTCGGCCCTTATAATTGTGGTTCGTTTCCGGCTTGTTGAAAGGCAATTTCGCCTCGCGTTCAATTAAGGGCCATGTTTTTCATTTTACACCCTTTTCACAGACGAACCGTTCAACTTTGCACCCCCCTGGTACACTTTACCTTCCCCACCTGATCGGCATCCTTCGTGATCGACTCACACTGTTCGTTTTGCTTGGCCTTTCTTTTTGTTGTACTGTTGTAAGTAGGTCCCCCAACCCCCCCTGAAGAGTTAACAAGGAGTCCTTGACCACCATCCTTCTGTATTCATTGTGTTCTCTGTCCCCTCCCTTTCCCCCCTCAGTTGATCGGTCACAGCCCCGTTCTCCAAACACGTTTTGGGCTTAAGCAACCCGCGTTCAATTCCCTCATTCGACCTTCTCTTTCTTGACCGCTATTCTCTACAAGCCCCAACGCAGAACACATTTGCCTTCTTCGAAACACCCCCCACAGCTTTTCCCCCTGAGAGCTTTCGGCCTCAACTAAATCCCTCTTCTCTTCCGTACTCATAATCCGTTTGTATTTTTTTTTTTGTTTAGAGAGTTTATCGGCTTGAAGGTTTGCTTCGATCTTACAGTTGACCCCCTTTTGTGTGGTGGCTTCGGAGAGGACCCAACATTGGGTTTTGTGATTTTTTTTTGATTGTCGCTCTTAGCTTCCCTATCCATTCGAATTCCTTTTCAGTTCCTCGTGTTGCTGAATTTCCGTTTTTGAGGGAAGCTTTTTGAAGTACCAGCGGACTTGCGGGTGGCCCCGGGTTTGAGTTTTGCGACCACCCTTCTACACTTTTCCCCCCGCCGCTATGTTTTTCTTTTTTTCCCCGCTTCCTTGGTGGTCCCCCCTAAGACATCCTTTTTCCGACGTAGTCACGGACTTCCATTCCCCCCCCACCCACCTATCAAGTAAGGTTTTGGATCGCTAACGTCAGGTTGATTTTTTTTTCTGTTTGCTCAGGTTGTACTTGTCGTTCACCGTGGCCGTCCGATTTGCGTGTTCTTCTTGACCCCTTTGACCCATGACCTTTGCCACTTTTTGTAACCCCCCCCCTCGATGCCCCTTCACTGTTTTTTCAGCCGTTTCCAACTTTTTGAACCCCCACCCCTCAAACCTTCCTTTCCCCGGATTTCCCCCCGTTGGATTTTTTCCCCAGGCCTCCTCCCGAGACGTATTTCATCACAATTTTGTCGGGACCCCCTCCGTATCCCCCTGCTTTTTTTGTCCCCCCTTTGGAGTTTTGCTTACTCCCCACTCCCCCCTTCTAAACTACCCCTACAACAACCCAACCCATCGAAATGTCTCCTCCTTATATTTCAAGACCTTTTTAGATCATTGATTGCGCTGTTTTTTTCCCCGACCTGTCATTGTCTTTCCCCTACCCAGTTCCTCATCAAGCTTTCTTAATGGTTAAGACTTCACCAATACTTTGATCTGAGGTTTTCTTCAGGTTATCTTTTTCCCCCCCTGTTTGAGTTTAGGTGGCAGTCCACCAGGTGGACTCCCAAGGGTATTCGGGGACCGATTTGATATTATCCCCTTAAAGCCCTGCGCCCTTTGTACCTTTTCCATTATCTGTTTTTGCTGTCCGGTTTCATTTCTATTTACCAAATTACCCCATTATTTAGTTCACTAAGAGTAGGGTGGTTGGACAAGACCGAATGTAGTTGATTTCTTTCCCTTCCCCGGTACCGCTTATCTGTTGTTGACGTCCCATTACCATCCCTCCCCCGGTCCCTCGACTGGGTGTTTTAGCGCAATGCACCCCCTCAACAGGAAGGCCGTAGCTCATGTGTTGAATAATACCACTCTTTCTGTTCCCGCTAGTTTCCCCTCTCCTTGTCTCTCAGACTTCGCTTCTTTTTTTGCCACTCGATGGCTTTGGTCCCCCCTTCTCCTACCACCCGACGAGTGACCCCACCCCCCACGTCGCCATGTCACTGGAGACACGGGTCACCACTGCGTGCCAGTGCAACCCCCTTTTCTCCCTTGCTCTCCGGGACGGGATTGCCCTATTTGCTAAAAGTTTTGAAGCTTCTATTATCCCCCCCCTGACCGGGCCTTCTTGCGTACTAACAACATGTTTTCTCAATCGCCCTCCAAGTTTATTTTTTTAACCGTTTGGTAGTTCAATCCTCCGGTGCTGCCCCTGATGACTGCGCTGTAGGTTCGGTTTTTCCCAGGCCCCCGGAGACCCCGAGACTCTCATTTTTACAACCCCCCCCGCCAGCACTGTGCCAATTTGATACTTCTCCCTTCTGCACCTCTCCCCCGGCTCGCCCCTGCTCCGGTTCGCCCATGCGAATTACTGGTCAGTTTCCTTTCGCGACCTGCTTCGCTCTTTCGATCGGTCGACTTGACATCCCTTGGAGTACGGTTCCCACTTCTTCAGCTGGTGTTTTAACCCCAGCGGTCCTCCGTTTTCTTGCCCCACCCATTCAGCTTGGTCTATATTGAAAACTTTTGCCAGGCGCCCCCCCATTCTCTTGGTTACTTTTATTATGTTCTATGACGGCGGAGAGTTTCTCTTTCAGGTTGCACGTCACCCTTCCCCTCTTCACAACTGGTCCAAGGGCCCTTTCAACCCCAC
>Ga0179593_1259463_pt1 | contig 11780 bp, 12 predicted proteins | sample CZODoug2_1_08_16_FD_185931 | JGI IMG/M metagenome (GOLD analysis project Ga0179593, IMG submission 185931) | Vadose zone soil fungal communities from Angelo Coast Range Reserve, California, USA - CZODoug2_1_08_16fungal (PacBio error correction) | ecosystem: Environmental > Terrestrial > Soil >... | reverse complement strand
TCAAACTCGCTTCGGACTTCCCCCCCCTTCCTGCACCCTCTTTCTCTCCCCCTTTTCTCCACCATATATCTTAATATTTCCCTCCATTTTGTTTTTGGATTTATATGGAGATGGTCGATAGTTCCCTCCCCGACGAGGTCCCCCGCCTACCGAGGAATTTTTTTCCCTTTCCTGCCCTCTGTTTCCGACCGACTTTCCTATACTCACAGCCCCACGGCGACCAGTCTTCCGCCAATTTTTAAATTTACGCTGACCTTTTTGATCGCTGGTTGACTTTCCCGGCGGATCACCCAACCTGTTACCAAATTCCTTGGGGTACCTCCTGTCGTACAAGTTAATCTCGGTCCCTCCTTTACTTTAGTTTCTCTCCTTACCTTCCCTTGCGGTTTTGTTAACAAAGAGACTCTGGTCGGGTCCTTTGTCGATGGTACCTAGACAGTGAAGTTTAAAAACTAACTATTTGTTGCCCTCTCCGTAGTGAGACTGACCCACCACCTTCCCCCTGTCCTGAAAACAAACTTAGGGCTCCCCACGAGTCCGTAGGCAGAGTCGCCAAGAGACGGGGCAAGTGGCTTTTTATGAAAATGCCGAGCCGACCCCTTGTCTGGCTGCACAGCGGTAAAGGAAGGATTCCACAAACCTCCAATTTTCTCGGGTTTCCTTACCGGCGTACCCACTCCCCCCCGTCCTCCTTCGTATGTGCCTGCTCACCTGGTGGCTTTTTTTCCTGGGTTCTCTATCTAGTGATGAGCCTTTTTGATAATTGACGGGTTCAGGAGGCATGCCTCACTTCTGGCCTCCTCTACCTTGGCTCGTCCTTCTCTACTTTCCGCTGAGGACGGTTTTAGGCGACCTCTTACCTGGTTCAAAGGGCTTCTCCTGGCTCTCCTACTGACCAGTTCTCGGTTCCGTATCTGGACTCCGACTGATTATCGGGTACTATGTTTTCCTTTTGTACGTTGACAAGGATTTATCAGTGCCTCCCTTTTTGGCCATTTCTTTGCTCCTCTCATTCCATTTCTGAAGGGACGCCTTCATTGTTTACAACTTGTTACCAGTAGTCCCACCCCACATTTGTTAAACTTACTGCCAAGATCAGCTTGACCCCCCCCGTTCTCCCCGGGGATATACCCCATTAATTTTATGAGATGCGCGAAATCAAAGTTTCTGGTCGACGTTAGATTTGGTGCACTACCTTGCTCCTTTCTGGGCTGACGTTGAGAAAAAATCCGCTCTACTCTTCTTGTTCCCCGTAAGTTGGGACGCCGACGGCAAAGCGTCAACCCTCCCCCCCACCTCAGTCATCCTGGATTTGTTACCCTTTTGAAACGACGGGCTAGTTTTTGCTCCCATCCCAGAAAGAGCCCCACGGCCCTTCGCCTTGATGCCAACCCCCGCTCCGCGTGAACAACACCTACCTTTTTAAGACCTGTTGGACTTTCTCTATAAGTGACGGGATTACCCCTGCATCACCGCTGATCCTTAACCTTAACGTATGGATTCTCATGTGCAAAGCCCTTTTCCACTTTTTCCCTCACCATCTGGTCCCGGGTAATTGCTGCCTGATGACTTGACGCAGTACGGTCGGAGCGGTGACACCCTTTAAATGGGCTTCGATGCTCGGTACGCGTGCCATCCCCCTTTTCACCAGACACACTCATGGAACCTTCTCCCCCCCGACTTGCCACCCCGTTAGACCCCCCAGAAAAGCCTCAACGCAAGCCCCGTTCATACCTCTCCGTCAACCCCCCCCCCCGTACCTCATAGCCCCCCCCTGAGCCCCCTGCAACCCTCCCCCCCCCCATTCCTTCTCAAATCAACACCTAAGGCTTGCCACCACTTTTCCCGGGTGGGTTTCGTCCGCGCACTACCTTGGGCCTCCTCCCTGACTCTCTCCCTTCTGTAGAGCTTCCACTTAAAGTTGCCCTGTCTTAAAAAGACCCCCTTCCCTGAACCCCCCCATTCTACGTACTTTCGCCTCTTACGCAATCAACTTGCAGCTTCCCTTTTTGGTATGACCTTCGCAAACGCACCGGAAACTGTCACCCCCTAAATCTTGCCCCCGGCCTGACTAAGGTTCTAGACTTGCACGGGTGACGTCCTCACACCAAGTGTCCCCAGTAAGATTCCAATTTAAATATTCCTCCGCGAGGAAATATCCCCGCATCTTTGCCAGGACCCGTTGAACCATTTTTCCTCCCTGACCGTCCACCCTCCCTTTTTGATCCATCGACTTTCGTGGATGTCCCTGATATAATCCCCCCCACGCGATACGGACCCGTCTCCCCCCCCAAAATAACCCTGACTCCACTGGCCCTCGTGTCCCTGGGAATTACTCCTGCTTCCCCTTTATACTTGACTATTGATTCTTTCAGACTTTCTCCAGTCCCCAAGACTTTCCGACGACCGCTATACTCTTCTTCTCCCGGGTACTACCTCATTCTCCCTTGTGCCTTCCCCTCAACTCCCTTTCATTCTCCCCTTCCTTCCTTCCTCCCCTCAGTAAGGTCCCCCCCCACTCTCTTTTTAGGTGCGGACACTGTAGTCCCCCCCTTTCCCTCTTCTCCCCCTGACTGTTACCGTGCTTTTTTCTTCTCTGTCCTTCGCGCTCCCCCCCCTGATGACTGGTCCGCCCATGCGCATTTTATACCGGGTCCTGCATGATTCTCGGCCGATTCACCTCCGCCTATCTTGTACGCAACTCGCTATCCTGACCCCACCTGTGACTTCTGGTCGTTCGCAGTCATCCCAGTTTTCTGGTTTTTCCTTCGACCTATAATAGCCCTCTCCCACGCTACCCACTGGGTTTTTTCCGGTACATGTTGTGCCACCGGATTTACCTGTCACCTTTTAAGCCCGCGCTTCCCATTTTCCCACCCCCGTTTAGACATCGTACAAAAAGAATATCCCATGTCCTATATTTCATACTCATCTGTTTTTTCTACTTATTTCGGGGTTATCTATGTCTTCCCATGCCTTCTTCTACCCCCTTTTTTATCCCCCAAAGAGTTTGAGTTATTCATGGGTCCGTTATCAGTTCCAACTCCAGGACGAAGGCGCCCACATTCCGCGCAACATGTTTTAGCTTGGTACCTTCGATTGAAATTAGGTCAACGACTGTTCTTTTCCCCTTGAATCTTCTTCCCTAAGTTTCCTTTGTTGTTCCTTTTCTCTCTCTTTTTGCTTCCTTCCAAGCTAATTTGGTTGCAGTTCTTTGATCCCTTCCTCCCCACGGGAACTCACTGGGATACACTTTCTTCTTGCTGCCCTGGCCTAGAGATGTCCCATTTCCCGCGCCAGACCAAAGAAAGTCGGGCGTTTCGAACGTTCCTCTTTTCGTTCCGCCACCTTTTTTACAAAGCTCGTAGTCCCTTTGACCATGTCGGAACTTGTGAGAGACGTTTCGCCCACCATTTTTCTCCTTGCCTCCTCTCCCTTCCTTTGTACTTTTTCCGCTAGGTCTAGCGCTTTGCCCTTAATTCTCGTTGGCTGCTCCATATTTGAAAGACATATTTTTCCCCCTTCTACCAACGGTTTTCCCTTTAGGTATCCACATTCCAATCGGTTTCCCCAGTGCCTGACCTATTTCTCCTTTTCTCGGCTTTTTCCTGTGCAGTACTGTGTGTGGGCCTTTCGATCATTGAATTTTTCCCAATACTCCCCAAAAGGTTATCTTCATCATTCTTTCAAGGCTTATAAGAGTTCCTGATCTCCGATATCTCGCTCTCGAATGACGTCTCTCACTTGAAATGTGAATAACTTATCCCGATGCCGATTCAAATCCTCTTAGGGTGCACATGGCCTTTTTGTGAGTGTTTTGCTTCTGCCTTAAACCTTATTAGTATGACTGTGGATGGGGGTGCCGAGGTAGGACTTCTTTGATGTTTTTTTGTTTTCTTTGAAGTCTTTCACAAGGAGGTTGCACTGCCCTCCTCCCTCAATTTCTGAGAAGTCGGATCTTTTCTTCTTCCATTCTTGGAGTTTTGTGAGAGAGGTGTCCCCCCCGGAGGTTGCGTTGGTGGCTACTTGATGTGTGCTTCTGAAATGGGTGTGTTTTTTTAGTTTGTTTTCTTTTTCTATGATTGTTTTAAGAGAGGCATTTTCGCGATTGTTCTTTGTGTGTTCAGTTGGTTGAGGACTTTCCTTCCCTATGGTTATCCGGGTCCCTTTTCTTTTTGATGTGAGATTTTCTGGATACATGATTAAACCCTATGTGGTACAGATATAGCACAATGATTATTTTTCATCTCCCTTTAAGTCCTAATGATCCCTTCTTTTCCTCACTTTTCCCCCCTCTTCTCCATGGTGCATTTCTGGAATCTTCCGATTAAGTCTCCATGATCCTTTCCCCTCCTTTACAGTGACTATCCCTCTTGTGTGACCTCGAGAGTTTTACACCCCTTGAAGCGTAACTCCTTAGGATTTATAGCATTCCGTCACAGGGCTTCAAGTGGGCTTTGTTCTTCGTCTTTTCCTCCTCGTCTCTTATTTTTCCTCCCCTTCTCCTCTCAGGCGGCTTCTTTCCTTTGTGCGGCCGGCCCGAGGTTCCCGTTCCCCTCCCTTTTTCGGCCCTTGTTTGTTCGGTTTGGAAGACAGCACAACGGTTGCCCGTCGTTTAGGATCCTTTCTTTGAAGTCAGAGAGACCCTCCCCTTCGCCAGGTTCAACCTGCTTACCCGGCGGACAGCAAGGTTTCTCCCGGGTCCTTGACGATCATTCCCTGATCTACTTCGGCCAGGTGTTTTCAGCGTTTCGTTTCCGTCCCTTCGGGAACCAAGGTTCGGGTGAAAAGTCTCAAGTGCCATCCCAATGCGGAACTTAAGTTTTTTATCTGTCAAGGGCCGCCCCGTTGCTTCGCATAACCCCTTACTTGGAGCCCGGTTTAGCCCCCGTAATTTTTCCCAAAGTACCAAATATACTACTGGTACCCCCCCCGAGGCCCTTCCGTACTCCGAATAACCGACCCTGCGTGCCTTTTAGTTCTTCTTACTTTCCGTTCCCCCCCCCCAGATAAAAGTTCACACCAGGTAAGCTCCCTTCATTCCCGACTGGTCTCCCTCTTCTATCTTTTTAGAAAGGGTCAGTTTTTTTCGGGAACCCCCCAAGGTAGTGATCTCCTCAAGTTCTTCCCGCCTCGCCCGGGCGGTTTATAAACTTTCCCCGCGGAGGGAGTCAACCCTATCCCCGGTGCATTCTCCAGACGACTTCTTGTCGGATCGTGACCTCAATAGATTCTGCCTTTTCGTTCTTTTTCGCTGGCCAGCAAATCAGGTCGTCTCTCTTTTTTCCCTTTAACTGGTCCCGCCTCTCTTTCCTCTCTCTCCTTTTCCTCGGGTTGGGGACTGATTTGGTTGACTTGGGATCATCTGCGATGGAAAAAAAGTCTTGGGGTACCCGTCCTCTCGGCCGCCTGAAGCCATCTTTCCTCTCCCCCCTTCCGCTCCGTTTAGCCACCGTCATCAGCGGCTCCCCCCCCCGTCCGATCCTCGCGGGTGCACCTTCAAGAAATTAGGTCCACCCTTGTACGGGTTTCTTCTTTTGTTTAGATACAGAAGTTTTTCCTTCACGCCACTTCCCTTCTTCCCCTGTTGGGTGGTCAACTGCCGCTGACGGTGCCTTTCTTCCCCCTGGTCTCTCTTCTCCTTTCCTTTTTCTTCGTGACCTTAGCGGAGGCCCCCAGTCTAGCAATTTCTGCCCCAAGGCCCGCGGCTCTTCACCGGATCAATATTGCTACCCCCTTCCAGATTTTATAATCGGGTTTTTTTTTTTCGATCACTGGCGTCTTTTCACTAGCGCCGGTGGAAGACCGAGCCGCTTCCTCTACCGTTCTTGTTTTCCTTCTTAAGGGTATTCCCATGTCGGCCCGCCGTCCCGTTTCCTATAATACCCTGCACTTCTACCCTGCTTCGCCCGTCCTACCTGAAAGAGTTCATTTCAGATTAAACTCGTTTCAGCAGGGACCGTAAGTAAACAGGAGTCTCGACCCAATCACACTGTGTGGTAACTTCTTTCGGAAACCTTCTCACCTCTCTTCCTCTAATTTCGGTCTCGCTCTAAGGCCCTGCGGGTGGTTCCAACCCTTGCTGGGGTAGCTTGAAGACGATGAGTGGAAATATCCTTTTGGTACCCCACGCCCCTCATTTTTCCCGCTGAAGGCTTTCCTGACCCCCCTACTTCCCCGGTTCTCCCCAACCTGACTTAACAGGAGATCTCGTCTTTCTGGACCGGCCGTGAACTCTGAATCCCGGATGGAATCTCCTTGCCTGCTACCGCCTCTCTTTGGCGGTTCACTTCCCCCTCCTCTACGTTCTGGCGCTCTCCACCGATCAGGTTTGGCTAGATCTGATGTTAGTGATTCTAAGGAGCCGGGCATGGCGGATCGCTTTGCCGGAGAGGCTCCTCCCAGTTGTTCTCTTTCCCCCTTCTTTTCTCCCCGATCTCCGCGTCTTCCTTCTTCCCCAGTTCCTCTTCTCTTTACGTTTTTTTCACTTGGTCTCCCTTTTTCAGAAGAAAGACCATGAACTTCTGTCGTCTACTGAAGAGGCCTAGGGTACGATTCCTGGCAGTGGTAATGTAATTACGGTGCCATCTCCCGCCTGTTCCCTCTGGTTCTCCCTTGAGACTGACCGTTCTTCATTCCCTTCCCTTTCCCAGTTGGTGATCACTTTGAGAAGTAAAGGGGTAAAAATCGGAAACTTTAGTGTTCACACCTGAACCGGAGGAGATCATTCCTTTCAAGTTTTAGCCTCCCTGAACCTTTTCGTTTTTCGCTTTTGAGAAGTTTTGACCTCACTTTCTCAGTTCTCTTTAGTTTCGAACAAACTAGTCTTTACACTAAGGTGACAGAAGACAGTTTTTGTTTCGGGCGCACCCCCCCAACCCAGCAACAAAACAACCAAACCACCCCCCCCCCCACCCCCCCCCCCCCCCCCACAAAAAAACAAAAGGAATAAATGTCTGTACTCCCCAGTAGTTTACTCGCGAATTCTCATGAGTAGGCGCCGTACCCCCAATCCTCTCCGCGGTCTCCGCCCCCCCTTCCCCGCCCCCCTTTTTCAAGCCCGTTGTTGCTTCGTATATCTCCTTCTCCAACACGTGTTTTCCCCCACCCCGAGGCCCAAGCCTGATCGGACCCCCAGCTGTCACCCACCTTGCGCCATTCCTCCCAATATGTGCGCTTTCCTTGATGACCTCCTCTCATGCAGTTCCTCAGTTTGCTTTTTCTCCCCAAGGACCTGGGTGACCCTATTGGTGTCTCAGGGAATCCCTTCTCACCTCCCTCCATTGCCCCAACGGACTAACCCATCCTAATTTACACCCCTTTATTTATGACCCCCTCCATCCAAACCTGAAGACAACAATCTCAGCGTGCCAAAGGAATCCGGGAACCACCGTTCCCCCTCCCCATCTGACCTCTCCACCCGCAACCCCCCTGACCCCCCCCCCCTGCCCCTTCCGATCCATCCAAACAGCAAAGGAGCGCCCCCCCCCTCCCCCCTCCGGTTTTTTCCGCCACCCCCTCTTTGGGAAAGAAAGCTCTGGAGTTTCTGTGCGTCTTCCCCCTCTTTTCCTTAAGTAACCCTTTTTGAACCCCTTCCCCTCCCCCCCACAAGTCTCATTAAGGTCTCCCGCCTTTTTCCGAAATACAAAGGCTTCCCCGAAGTCAATTAATGGTCCCTTCCCCCTCCGTCATGTGAAAATAAAGAGTTTTTCTTCTGGCCTGTTCCCTGTCCCCTGTCCTTTTCTTTGCCCTGACTGACCTCCCTTCCCTCCTTTCCTCCGTACGACCCCGTCTACTATCGACTCACCTATATTCTCTCAGAACTTTATGAAGAAGCTTTCAATTGATGCAACCTTACCTGGTTCCCTCACGAGTTCTTTCCCCCGAACGAACTTCCCCACCCTCCGTTCCTCAGGCCCTCTTCCCATGGCTTTTCTTCTCTTCCATTGAATAATTGTCATGTGGACCTTTGATACATTGTGAGCACAGGTGACGGCAGTTTATTTTCATCCTCTTCCTCTTCCTTCTCACACAGATTTTCCTCCGCCCCCTCCCTCCTTATAGCGCTAAACTGCCCTTGGCGATAGTCCCATGCTCCACCTCCTTCATTTCTTTTCCCGTCGCTTCCTTGCCTCTCCCCCCTTTTTTTCCATGAAACTCTAGATTCCAACCTGTGTGTGAACGTCCCGCCCGGCCCCCTCAAGAGGACCCTTGCTGGCTTGATTTCTGATGAAGTCTTAGCTCTTCTCCACTGGAACCATGCTCCTTCTCCACGGCAGTTTTTTTTCTTTATAGGCAGATCACCTCCCGTTTTTGCTTTTCTGTTTAAGTGACTCCCCCCCTTCAACGAGCCCCGTCCCCACAAACATTGGAATTGGCCTGCTAATGGCCCCGTCCCCCTGTTTTTTTTACTTCAGTACCTTTTTTTTCTAGCCCGAGGACACGATAACACCATTTCTAGGACTGTTGATACCTTGAATGGTCTGTACCAACCGGTCACCTTGAATCCCTGAGGTCCACTACACCCCCTTTTCGGAACGCGGTCAGAAATAGACCCTGTTTATCTCTTCTTCATCTCCGTTGTTGATTTCTTCTAACAGGGGGATGTCTTAATTTGAGTCTCCCACGGTTGTTATTACTCTCTTCTTCCATTTTGTCCCTTATTTAATGGACCCCTAAAGTTAGAAGAATCTGTGAACCCCTGGTTTTCCAACCCCAACAGTTCGTGTCTCTTCTCTTCTTACCGTTCTATGACACCCCATACGTGTATTTATTTCTTACTCCAGCAGTGGTGGTTAAGGCTGAGTGAGTAAAAGATAGGAGGTCATTTGGCCTCTCAGGATTTAATTCACCTTCCCTTGCAAAATGTCCGGTTCCCCAGTGCATCGACAGGCAGTAACGACCCCCGCAAGCCCTTTCCGTTGCCTACCTTTCCTTAGTTTTTGTCCTTTCCGACACCTTTTTTTCCCCACGTTGATTCAGGGTGCATGTATTCGGCACTCCCCGGTGATCCCACCTTCTAGTTTCAGTCCTCATCCTGCGCTCCTTCCCTTTAGTACCCGTTATTCGCTCTGCAGTAGTATAGATCTCCATTTTTGTTTTTCGCCTTTCCTCTTGTCATCTTTTCTTCCACTACTTTTCCTTCTTCACCTCTTCCCCTTTTCTAAGGCGTTGACCCCTTGACCCCAATCGTTGTTTTCCTGAACCGACCCCTGCTGAGAATTAGGATTTTGTTCCTGAAGGACGGTCTTTTGGGCCAGCGTCGATTCTCCCCCGTCCCCACTGTTCCTTGGATTTCAAATGGTTTTTTGAACCACGAAAGGGTGCTACAGTTCGTGGAGTCAAGTCTGCGCTCTGCTTGATCCCAGCTTCCGGCCCCTTAAGCTTTTATGCGTTCTCTCCAATCCCTTCCCTCCTAGAGGTTAAACCCTCGCTTCTTTGCAAATGTTTTTTGGCTTTTGTAATTCCCGTTATCGCTTTTTTCTCCTGTGAGATGCTTTCAAATCTTCTGCTTCTTTTCCCCTTCTTTTTTTTTTGTGCCTTGTTTTGGTGTTCAGTTCCCCAGGATGCTCGCGAGACCGAACTGGTGGCAGTAAGGCGCTATCTCCCCCGGAGGGTGAGGTGCGGTCTTACCCAACACCCGGATTTTTATTGTGGTGAGGCAGTCCCCGTGTTTCGTTGCTCTTCTCCTGTTTGTTTTTTGTTCTTGCTGTTTGGAGTCTTCTGGCTGTAGTTTAGGGCCATTGCTGGTCGAGCTGGGTTGTAGTGTTGGATGGAAGCGTCTGTCACTTTTGTCTCACTTTTTTCCCTTTAGATTGTTAGCCGGTGTCCTTTCTGTGGGGCTTTGATTTTAGGATTAACTGCAAATATGTTTGTACCTAAATGTCTCCTTTTGTCGTGTTGCTCCCCCCCCTATGGACCCTTGCACTTTCCTTCTCTTCTTCAGCCAGTACCTCTCCCGTCTTTGGGACATTTTTACAGGTTTGTTTTTTTCACATGTCCATAACCCTTTTTCCTATAATGTAATCAGACTTATTTCAATCCCGTTTTTTACATCCGTTCCTCTTCCGCCTTAGGATATCCGATCGCAGGTTTAAAATGATCATTGGGAGGTTCTGATTTCTTGGACCTCTGATCAGTGATTTGTGTAATCCTTTTCTGCCTTCGCTTCTTCGGAGGGTGATTCCTTTAGGAAAGTGGGTCGGGCCATAATTTAGGCATGCTTGGTTTCGTTGAAGATGGGTTTCCCAACCGGCGTTTTCCCTCCTATGATTATCGAGTCTTTGTGAGGAACCTCTCCCACGACTTGCGAAGGAGGTAACCAGCAGAACAAATGAGACCAGCCCCAGGTTTTTTTAGTTCCGCAGTTTAAACTTGATCTCAAACCACAAAATGGGAGCCCGTGGGGTTTGACTTCTTGGCTCCCTCCCCCCTTTCTCCACCTTGTTAGGGGCGTTTTTCCGAGGACTGTTGGATCCGTCGCAGATTTTCATATTCGGATCCTCAGTATCTCCACCCTCCCCTTGGATGTTTCCCGCACTTGAGTCCCTTTTCTTTGCGGTTGTGTTTTTTCTCTCTGTCCTTTTTCAGCGTGTCACAATACGCCATGCTACCTTCAACCATTTACGCAGAAGGTGCATTCCCGCGCGGCTTTATCAAGCCGCCCCAGGGTTCTTCTTGGACTTTTTTTTTTCAACCTCCGCTTCCTACCGCCGAAGTGGCTCAATTTTACCACATGGTTTTCATGTGACTTGTTTTCCGCGGGGCCTGGCCCCATCATTTGCCACTTTCCTGTCCCTTTATCCTAGTTGTTTCTTTTTTTCTGACCTACCTCTCTTTCCAGCTTCCCCCCAAAACTCGACTGTCCCCAATTTTTGAGTAACATTGCACGGCATATGGGTGATGCTTTTTAGTCCTAATCCTCCTGACCTCCTTTCAGGTGTCGGGCAGCCTTCCCCCATACGCCCTTTCCTGTTCTTCCCCTTTTTTTTTCACAGTCCTAGGGTAAGACATTTCCGATTTTCACAGTTGTTTCGCAGCTGTTTTCTTCTTTTCACTACTTTGCTTCTTTATCCCTTCTTTCCATTAACCTAAGTGGATGCAGTGTGATCAAATTTTTCTTTTTTTGGAAAAATTCGCTTCCTGCCTTTCGTCGTTATGTACTTCCTGACGCAGATCCTTACTTTTACAGGGGATATTTCTTCTTCGACCTGAAAACTTGCTTACCTGCCCCCCAGTATAACTGCTGGCCGGTTCACGAATATGCCTCCACTTTCCATTGTGTTTTGGTCCGGGTCCCGGCCGCTTGCCGTTTTTGTGCTCCTTTCCTTTTTCAGGTTTTTTCTTGGGTCTTTGGTAGTTCCATCCAGTGTGTATGCCAATTAGGGTTCCGGGAATCGCTATTTCTTGTGAATTCCCCATTGTCCACACCCCTTCCTTTTCGTTTTCTTCTCCACGAAATGCGGTCTGAGTTTGAAACCAATATGTGCCCATGTTGGGTTATTCATGTTGGTCCCAAGCAGACTCAGGTCTCTTCTCTGTATCGGCTCCTGCTAAAATCCCAGGTTCCGAGCCCGTTTCCCTTCCTCTTCTTCTCCCCCTCCCCAATACAATATTTGGCTTGCCTTGTGCGAGTTGGATGGTATGCAAATATTGTCTTTCCCCCCCCCCACCAAACCTATTGCCTGTATTTCTTTTCTTTTTTTGCTCCCCCCTCCGGCTCCCAGCCACTACAAGGCCCCGGCTTGTTTTTTCATTATGAAAAAGAAGAATTCGACTTG
>Ga0179593_1667249_pt1 | contig 11781 bp, 12 predicted proteins | sample CZODoug2_1_08_16_FD_185931 | JGI IMG/M metagenome (GOLD analysis project Ga0179593, IMG submission 185931) | Vadose zone soil fungal communities from Angelo Coast Range Reserve, California, USA - CZODoug2_1_08_16fungal (PacBio error correction) | ecosystem: Environmental > Terrestrial > Soil >... | reverse complement strand
CCTGCCTTAGTTTTCTCGTCCGGGCCACGGATTGACGAAGGACATCCCCGGATCCCCCCATTCAGACCGTTTTTTTTCTCTTTCTGTAGGGCGCGGCGTCTCTCCTCTCCCCCGCCCGCAGCTTTCCGCCTGCGGACGGATCCTGTTGGAAATAGTAGCGAGGACCTGTAGGCACGTTCAGTTACTTTTTTGTAGAACCCTATTCTTGAAGCTGAACTCCTCACCCTTTTGACTTCCATTTTTCCCCTCAATGGCGTCTCCGCGGATAGGCTACCAGGTGTGCACCAGGTGCTCGCCGGACGACTGCGCCGTCATTGGTTCGTATTCCGTCCTCCTCCCCCCAATCTCTCAGTCGAACGACCGGTGCCGCTTTTTTTCTTTCTTGCACGGTGACGGAAGATCCGCCGCCGAGCGACCTCCTTCCTTCTTCCTCTGCCGGCGACCTGGGTATTTATAGGGTCGTCCCCCCGTTTCCTTGCGAGAGAATTGCCGCAAGGTCCCTCTCTCCACAAGCGCACCAAACCCCCATTTCTATCTTACCATGGTAGGCACGGGTCCTTTGTTAAAGCTCGAAGGGCGGGTACTCTGCCTATCCTAGTTTCTTTCTCGGCTGCCGCCCGCGGAAACCCCCCCTGCTCCCCTGTGACTGCAGGCCGTCCAGCGGGAATTCAGGGAGTACGCCATTATGATCACCGGAGACCTCTACTGTCTGTACAGTCCCATGCCTGGCTGCCCGGTTTTTTCAGCACTTGCCCCTTAGGAGCAAGTTTGCTTGTGTTCTCTCCGCGCCTTGTCGAGCGCTCTCTGAGCATGTCCCCATCACGGTTTGCGGTCATTGGCGCAAACAGGTGCCGCCTGAACAACGGTCCTCTTTAGGTTTATCCTTTTCTGTTTCTGCGACCTTCCCGTGAATCGCAACCTTTGATCTTACGGTCCTGATCTGTCCTCCCACTTTTCGCGCACATATAGTCGACTTCCTTCCTCCTGAGCTTCCCTTTTTTTTTTTCATTGGACGACGTCGGTCAACGTTTTTGATTCTCCAAGAGGCTTTCGTGCCCGACCTTCGGGCCTCGCGGCGCCTATTGCCCCCTTTCTGTCTTACTTAGGGAATGCACGCTATCCTTTTTTAAAATCCTTGCGCGCGAGGACACCGGTGCGCCCAAGCCCGCTTGGCCAAAATTACTTTGCAAGGTTGTAGCGACAGAAAGACTCTTTTGTTTCCATGCGCAGCCATCAGGGCTGGAGAGATGGCGCGTCGATGCGTCATCCTCTCTTGTCCTCCTGTTTTTTGATAGATTACCACCTCCTATGTTTGTTGTCTCCCCCCCAGCCCTGATGTCACCCATCATCTGTTCATTTTTCCCTCCGCCCTCTTCTCCGCGCTCTATTCCTCCGAAGTCGTTTTTTTGCGCAATCGGTTTTCAGAACCTTTTTTTTCTCTCGCGCAAGGATTCCGCCCAGGATTCTCCTTTTTCATTACCGAACTTTGACACGCTGATATGGTCCGTTGTTGTTCTTTCACGACCTGCATCTTGCCACGATCTTCCTCCTTCGATCACGCAACGGGACCGGGCCTGCTCTGACATGCTTTGCCTGAGTCGATTTGCTCCCCTTTTTTCCCCAACTTTTTTCCTAGAGATAGGTTTCAATTTATGCGATCGGAACGAATGTCGCAGCCGGGTGCGGATTTCCGACCGCCCCAGGAAGCGTTTTGCCGGGGTTCGAGGCCGCTTTTTGGAACGAAGGACACGCCCCCTCGATCACCCACTTTTTTTTTCCGCGCTCGGACAAGACGCGACAACTTCACCCCGCACCTCGCTCGAGCTTGGCCCGTGCTGCCCACAATCACTTTTTTTCACAGGCATTGCATTTTGGTGTACGAGCGGAGGCTCCCGCCGAGCTCTTCCGTTCTTTTTAGAGAACGAATTCACGTGCCTGGCGTTTCGCAGTTTATGGCAGGGTTGTCCAGGCGTGCGGCACCTTCGCCCGAACAGATGACGCCTTTTTCTTTGAATGGAAATCCATTTTCCTTTTGCCCCTTACATTGTACCTTGATCTTCCACATTGTTTTGTTCGCTGGTCGTTTCCCCCACTCCAGCAGGCGTCCTGCGCCTTCCTCCTCTGATGGCAACCGGGTTTTCTATGGCTACACTTGTCTTCCTCCTCCGACCAAGATGATCTGGCGCCTCGAGATTCCAGTAACAGTCAATACACGATACCCGTCCCTCTTTGAAAGCCCTTTTTTTTTCCTTTCCCGAGTTGGCTACACCGCTGGACCATCGGCATGAATTTCTGGACATGCCGGCGCTTTTGGAAACTTTCCGTTTCTTTCCCAAACCTTTTTCCTTTTGCCTGACGATTCTCCTTCTTTCCCGGACGCCCAAGGCCACTTCTAATTGCTGGAAGGTTCAGCGCAAGCTTGCGGGCCCCCTCGCCGGCCGGGTTCCTACGGGATCAATATCAGACGTGCCTACAAGGTCTTCTTATTCATTCGATCTAGTCGAAGGACGTTGACGCGTTGCCTTTGGCTTCGAATACCACCCCAGATTTTTTTTGTAAGTTGAAACGGATAAGGCTGGTTCCGGTCGTCAATCCCCCTGGTGACGATTCAAGGCTGGCGGCCTCTCATCTCTCTTTCTCCGCTCCCTTTTTCCTTTTCTTTTCGATGGCCAGCTTAGCTGGCACCTCGTCCGGGAACGGATTGAGCCGTTTTCTCCAGTTTACAATCGGCGCGAGCGACGAGCCTGAGGTCTGGCGGCGGCGCCGACGATAGAGCTGCACCCTTTTGAGGCTTCCGCCGCGCCGGATCGATCTGCACCTTCCCAAATCTTCTTGCAAGTTATTGAGCCAGTTCATCCCTATGAAGCGGTTCGTTTTTTCCCCCTCCAGAATGAAAATGCGTGGCCTTCGTTTGCGTGCCACTCCATTGCGTACCGTGTGCACCAAGCGTGCCCCCCTTCGAATTTCTCCCTTTTTTTTGTCGAGTTATTAAGTAATGACGATGTCCTCTGTAGGCTTTCGCCTTTCCTTTGGCCTTTTCGTCGACGGATAGTTTGACGGTGTTGTCCCTCGAGCGACTCCTCGACCGTTTTCCCGAGTGGCGACCTATAGGTGTCCTACACCTTTTACCTTTACGACTTTTTTTCGGTGTGCGACGCCATCCCCACAAGGGCGTTCGATCCGCGTGCCCCCAATGGTAAGGCCCTTTGTCCTCGTCCTCTCTTCTACGAACGGGCGGGTAATTTTTCGTTTTCCTATTGACGGGCGAGGCATGTTTTCCCCCGTACGTTAATGCGATGACAGTTCAGAACGTCTTTCGGTCCCTCTTTATGGCGCCCGTCCGCGCGACCGCTCGTTCACCAGGTGCCAATGCTTGCGGTCTTAGGGCAAAAGACCGCTTTTTCGGGTTTTTCCCTTCAGAGCTTGTCGAGAGCAGGAGCATGAGTGTTTTCCGGGGTTTTCATGGACCCTCCCCCAGTGCGTTCCGCCGGCCTCGAAACCCCGCCCTTCGCGGTCGGACCTCCGGCGCGCGGGCTTAGGTCACCTTCGTGAATCCTGATCTGGCCGTTTTTCCCAAACATTGACGATCTGTTCGACATACGTCCTAACAGGGCGGTCCAGCGCCCGGTCCAGTTTGAACGTCTTGTTCAGGCTTTTTGAGCAAGAGGCATTATGCAAAGGATTTTTTTTCGTGAGCATATTCAGCTTTCACATTCGTTTTCCTCGGGAATCCCGCCTCGAGATATTTGCGGAAATCCTGCGCTGATTTTTGCTGCCACAGCCTCTGGCGCAAACCTCCCGTCCCTGTAGGCGGTTTTCGGCGCGAACCGTGGCGGCGTGCCCATGCTTCTTCTTTAGGCCATTGGTTCGCGAATGTTCCTGCGTGGCGTGTCCCTTCATCACTGTTGTTGTTGAGAGATTTACCAAGGACGCGCGCCATGGCGACAGCACCCCTGATGGATATTTGGCACCATGGGCAAGCACTCGCTCGAGATTATCCTTCCACAACGGAGTTGATGCAATCGGGCTGTTCCGGTTTTCCCCCTCGGAGCATTTTTTCCGCCCAAGGGTCCTAGCGTTCGTCCCTAGTGTTAAGCCGAATGTTGCCAAGCTGTAATATGGTGGCTGGTTTTTTGTAGTCCTCCCTGCCATCTGCATTTGCCCGGAAGCCGAACTGATCCCGTTCACCCTTCCGTTTCTTCACGCCCTTTGATTGAGGAGGTCGATTCTATGTTGGTTCTAATAGTGGGCTTCCCTTTTTTTTTTCCAGGATCAGGCTTATGCCGGAAGTGTCGCAGATTTTTGTCCCCCCCCGGAAGCGGCTTGCGGGTTCGAGGTCAGGCCTGAAATCCCTCTCAAGGACACGCCCACCTCTCTCTCACATCGCACGCTCCTTTTTATAAGATTGTCACCCGTTGATATCTTTTTCAGTTTGCTGACCCAAGACCGGGCCTCCCACAGCCTCTGGGGTGACGATATCCGATCGAAGCGGGGATTTTTTCCTTTTTTTTCGGCAGCAGCCGAATTCAAGGTTTGCGACCTGTCTTTTGGCGGTTCCCTTTTTTTTGCCGCGTGCGCATGCCTCGCACACGTTCCTCTCTGCCGCACATTGACCACGCCGTTGAGAGCCTTGATCTGCGGCCGGACCCTTCCTTTGCATCCTTTAACCTCCTTGTGGTTTTTTTGGTTGTCGTTTTTTAAATCGTGATTTTCCTGCGCAACTTCCAGTCGATTCCGCTTTGGTCACGGCTGTCATCTTGCTATTTTTTTTTTTGGTGGACCCAAGATGATCGAGGAGCGCGGCTTTTTTTTTTTCTATGCTCCTTCCTCCTATCGTCGACGGTCCTGAAGGCCCCCGTGCTCTTCTACAAACAACAAAACCTCTGACATCTGATGAAGGGACCCTTTTTGTAGTTCCTTCCACTTCCGGGGTCAGGGGGCACGAGGGTGACATGCCTCCCTATGCGACGTTCATGTTTGTTTTGCACGATAGAAGGACAGCAGTTTCCTGACGCTTTCAAAAGCCTTTTTACTCGACGGCCGTCGCTTTCCCACTTCATATATAAGTGCCTTTTCTTTTGCATGTGCAGCTCGATCCCGAGTGCTCTGCAGGATCCTTTTGATTTTGAGCATTTACACGACCTCAGCCGTCTTTTTCCGTACTCTTGAAACCGTCGAGTAAGGGCGATGTCCCTTCAGTTTTTTTCTTCTCTCAAGGTTTTGCTTGCGGCCTCTATCTATCTCTTTTCACCTACGTTTTGTGCTCTTTTTCTTGAGTTGCCGCCAGCCTTGCGCTTCGGTCACCTTTCACGTCTTTACGACTTGACGCAGGCTCCACGGAGACGGAAGCGCCTGAGGTCGTTGTCGGCCCTGCGACTTCCGTTTCACGTTTTTAGTCTTCTTTTTCATCATATGAAACAGCCGGATCGTAGCGCGACCTGGCAAGTCTTACGTCCCTTTAACCCCCTTCGAGTTTATTCTTGCCGATCCTGCCAACTTCCTTCTTGCGTGCCAAATGAAGCTCCATAGGATATTGTACCCCATCCATGACTTTTTTTTTTTTGCCCGCAGTCTGGTCGCGTATTCGTCATGACGCCTTAGGGTTAGTTTTGCACTAGAGTTCTCATGGTGGCATGGACGCTGTTTTAGGTTAAGGCCAGTAGCCGCTGGCGGTCCGCTCTCCTTTTTTTGGGCATTTTACCTTTGTAGCCATATTTTTTCGTTGGTTTTTCTGCATTTATCGACTTGTGTTTTGTTGCGCCTTTTTGCCTTGCGACCCGAAAACAAGGTCCCCCCATTAGTGCCTCGCTTGAAATGGTCCAGGCAACGGGTCTGGTTTTTCCTTCTTCCAGGCTCGTTACGGGTTGCGGGGTAATTTTCGGGGGGCAGGCTACTATTAGTCGCGGGACACCCTGCCGATAAAACTGCTACTGTCTGTTTGGAATTCCTTCTGCTTTTTTTTTTCTGAAGTGTCTCCAGCGCACGCCTCCCTTTTAACGCCTGCCCTCCATTCTGTGTTGGAGGTATTTTTTTTAGACGTCCCCCTTTCAAGCGTTTTGAGGGTGAAATAGTCTCCCCTTGTCCTTTTTTTTTTCATGTTGACGATCGGCCTTGGTTTTTTTCTTGCTTTTTTGGGCTTCAGTGCGCTCGAACCACTGCAAGGAACGGCTTTCCTTTTTTTTCTGGCAGTCCCGGGCTGCGGTACCGGCGCTCTCTCACCTTTTCCCTTTGGCCTCTGTGAACTGTTGACGTAGGTGCCCCGACTTGCAATCAGGGCCGGTCATATTTTCGGCGGTAACATCGAAGTAGGATTCTTGATTGGCCCCCCTTTTTTAGTTCCGGACCCCGAGACGAAGTGAGTGAGCATCCCTTTCATTTCTTCTTACATAGGGAATCACTCCGAGGGCGGACTTGCGCCGGAGGATCCAGCAGTTTTTTGGACACCCAAGCAGATTTTCTTTCCCATTCCTAGCTGTTCTCCAGGTTGGGATATTTCTCATCAAGCGGCGTGGTGCGGCCCCATGATGATGGTTTCTTATCATGGCTGCTTCGCTTCGAGGATGGTTATATTTCGGTTGAGTTATTTTACCACCGCCTAGAATTTTCTCTTGAAGCCCTTGGTCCAATAATCTGAACATGGTCAAGAACGCCCCTCTTCGCATTCTTCCAAAACCTTCCCCTAAGTTGTTGTTTCTCAATCGGGGTGTGTCGGCCCCCCCTTTTGTCAATTTTTCCCAAGGGTTATAGTGAGGCGTCCCTCTGTGCTTCTTTCCCCAAGTAATCTTTGAGCCTCCGCGTCCTTGTTTCCTCACCTTCAATTTTTCCCTCTGTTTCCCGTGCAAGCGACGCGATTTTTCAACGGGCCCTTGACCTGCTTTCCTTGACCTTCCTTTATGATCAACCGTCAAAGTTTTTTTTCATATGGCCTTTTCCAGATCCCTTTTTAGGACTCCTGTCCTGAGGATTCTTAGGTTAAGTTCAAAGGTTCGCTTACTGGTTATGAGCGACATTTCGCAGGACCAAGACCAGCCGATCGTCAGAGGGCTCGATTCCGTTAACTTTCTTGATAGGTTCACCGCAAAACATGCGTTGTTTTCAGTTCTTTACCCGATTTTTTACACAGCAGGGCATTGAAGACATTACAGATCCCATCAGCTAACGATCAGGACTTTGCAGGAAAGCATAACTGAATTCACGTTCTTCATTTTGATCGGTTTGATTTGTGTGCGCCCATTCCTTCCCTTATCCTTTCTTCTTCTCCAACCTTCTCCCCCTCCCTTGCGGGTGGGCTCTGAGTTCTTCCCCCCTCTGGTTAATCGCGATAGAACGAACTTGTTGGTTACTTGTCGTTTCATCGAAAGAACTCACCCAGTCCCTCTTCTCCTTTTTAATTGTCCTCCATTGACATTTCTCCGGTCCTCTGTGATTTATCGAGGAGGACGCTATTCCAACTCTTTCAACCAAACCCCGGAGCAGCTTTACGGGTAAGGCTCGATTTTCTACACATCTGAAATCCGTCCCTCCTGACCGAGCCCTTCTGGGGTCTCGTACAGGGGAAAGACTTGTGCCGGTATTCTCCCCCCCTTTTTCAGGTCCCTCTTGACGGCAAAGCAAGTTTGTTCGTTTTCAGCTGTTTTCTTTGAACCATGTCTCAATATCAGACTTGACTACCAATTTCCTCCTTTCGAGTTCCTTTTCCCCCTCATAGATTCCCCATTTTGCGGATTTCGCGATGTCGCCTCCCGCCGACTACAAGTCCATCAGTACTCTTCTCGCGGCGGCCCAATTGTCACAGGTCTAAGGGACGAGGTTAACGACCTTCCCTTTTCTTTCAATCTTTCTCTCCTAGTTTTGTTTTTGAGAGTTCTCTCTTCTCTTTCCTTAGTACCTCTTCCTTTGCACGGATGATCCCTTTCCCTCAGGATATAGAGAAGCTTACTTATGTAGTGTAGTTTCCATTTCCTCTCTCCTCAAATCTCTTCCTCTCCCCTCTTGATCTTCTTGAACACAGTGCAGGAAATCGTTTGACCCTAGACAGCCTTCAGCGCAGCGATTACTTCACAACGCTTCAAACCCTCCCCTGGAATTCTCTCTTTGAACCGCATGAACTTTCAATAGGACTGGTTTCCAATTTTTACCCTCTTTCCCTGGTCCCCCCGGAAGTTACGGACCTACTCTTAATGCCCCTCTGTAAGCTGTGTAGACCCCGTCTGCATAAATTTTTCCCCCTTGCTTTTCTTCGCCTGATATTTGAGTCAGTTTTCTGCTTTTTCGAACCTCCTATTCACTTCCGATCATATTTGGTCCCCTCTTCGTCATTTCAACTGCATCGGTGATGCTGCGCCTTCGACTGACCCCATGCCCCCACAAAGGGAGGTTGCGCTTCCCCTCCACTTTGCACGGGTCATGGGCCTGTCCCTCCAACCTTTGCTCACTTCGGTTACTCTGGCGGGGGAACCCTTTCTATCTTTTTAGTACTTCCTTTTTTCCCCCCCCCCTGTGCTCAAAAAGACGACTTTCTGCCTTTTTTCCTTAAGTTTTCGGAGGCCGCCTGGCGGCTTCTCTTCCCCTCTTTTCTTCACCAGCTGCAATTCCCCTCTGTGTGAGCCCTTTCTTTCCAGAACCTTCCCAGCTTGCGGGGAACTCGTTTCTGTCGTCCCTTTCTCCTTGTAGACGCTTTGCGTGTCCCTTTTCCCCTCAACTCCCAGGCTTGCATACGAACCTCAATCCTTTCTTTCTGGTAGTTCCCTCAAGGAAGTTCCTGTTCCTTAGTCGATCGCATATCTCTTTTACAGGACCGTTCACCGGATCTTTTTTTCCTCAAACCTCGACTTTTAACCTTGGAGTTTAGAGAAGTCCCCCTTTTGACCGGGCCGAGTCGTTTCCCAGCTTATTCTTTTCTTCAAGCTTCTTTTTCTACCCCTAAAAAGTGCCTCCATTAGTGAAATTCCGATTTCCCATTCTCCCCCGGTATTTCCTTCTCCCCGTACCATCTCCTCCTCGGATCATCACCAGGTGATCCTGCTTTGTCACGAAACCCCCACTTCCCCCCTTTAGGAAAGGTCCGCAGTCCTTCGTGCAAATTTTCCCCACATTTTTTTGGTCTCCGGTTTCTTCTTTCTTGTCCTCGGTGGTACTCTCCTCTTTACCCTTTTTTTAGAGAGATTACCCACTCTTCCCCCGCCGTTACTTACCCATATGGAATACCCCCCATAATTTTTCTTGCCCCTTTTTCCCCCCAGAATTTTTTCCCCGATTCTAAAAACCTTCCTACACAAGCCCTTCTGTTTGATTTTGCGCACAATCGGGGCGTTCAGGCAACCAAGTTCCTCCTCTCCCTTGATTAAGCCCATTCCTTTTTAGTCCTACCTAGTACTCTTTTTCCCTACTCCTATGGCGTCACGAATCCCCTGTGTAGTTTCACGCCCTTTATTGACCCACACTTTTTCCCCACCATCCTTCCGATCCATTAAACTTTTCCCCGGCCTGGCTGACCCTTGATTGCCTTTAATACTGTGCGACCCCATCATTCAGCTCCCGGCCGGCCAGATCAAGCTTCTCTTCCGACATTCGGCTTCTTTCCTTCTGTTAAGTACTAAATTCTCCCTTCCGGTAAGGGTTAGACTTCCTCCTTCCTCCTTTTTCGCCCCCCCAAGGACCGACAACTCGTTTCCTCCATGCCCCTCTCCGATTCCCCATCGACGCCCGGTACCCCCTTGACTTCCCCCTAGCGTCTTTTCAGCTTTTTCGACAAGACCCGGGCCCAGATGCTTGCCTTTGGCGTCGAGATCTCTCGTTTTCCCTGTTTTCTCCATGATCACGTGCTGTTCCCATTTCCAGGGTTGTTTCGCGTGAGTTCACATTCCATATGATTATGTCCCCAAACGACCCTCTCCCTCAGTGCGGCGCTCGAGAGGAATGTCCCCCTCCCCCCTTTCATCCGTCAAGATGATCCCCGACCTTCGGTCGTCTAAACCCCTTGAGGTGCGCAATCCTCTCCTCCAGTTTCCCTAACGTGTCCTCCCCCTATGGCCCTACCTTTCATCTTCCTTTCCCTCGGAGGCTTTGCGGGATATGCCGTCACCGCCCCACCCCCTCCCCCGATCTCTAGGCCACATGGACCTTGGCACTTCACATCCTTCTCAGAAACCTTTTCGTTCGGAACTTTCCTGGATCACAGGGTGGTCGTCCCCCTTTTCCCTCTTTAGCTAATTGCGGGGAATCCTTTTGAACCCTCTGGAATTCTTCCTTCCTTTCACGCGGACTCGCCGTCATCCTGTTTAACTCTGACCCATGTTTTAATAGTCTCTTTCGGAATTTTTCATCTTCCTCCTTCCTTTCTCCCTTGCAGGTCACTTTTTGCAGATCTTTCTTTTCGCCCCTCCCTTTTCCCCCCCTCAATCAGTCGTCGCTCGCCGCCGTCGTACTTTTGATCTTGGATCCCTTTTTTTCCTCCCTCCGTTCTTCACTCGTTGGAAGCCTTCTCAAGGATGGCGGGCCTCTCATATCTCTCTTTTTTCCTCCGTTTCTTCGATTTGCCCGCTGAGTTAGTCACCGTCCCTTTCACGATTTCCTCCCTTCCCTGGATATTTTCGCTCGTACTTGCGCCGAGCGACTTCCTTTTATTTCGTGTTCCTTCTGGCTCCCCTTGCGCCTTTAGAGTTCCTTTCCCTCCTTATCGCTCTTCCAATGCCGGGTAACTTATGAGATGATCCAGGTAATGAAGCCGGCCCTTGTGTTTTGAGTTCCCCTCTTCTTGACGTCTGAAACCCGCTTCCGTTTTCACCGCAATGAAAGTCATCTGCTAGTCCCCCCTGTTTCACCCCTTTTGGACTTTCCCTCTTCACAGTACGTCATTGGTCTCTACGTTTTCCTTCCTTTTGTGTTCTCAATCTCGCGTCGCCCTACATTTTCACTACGGTCGTCTACGTATTGTCCCCTTCCGCATATTAGCCCTCTCTCCCTACTCTTTTGCATTTTTTCCTCAATTTATCTATGTTTCGAAAAAGAGGTCCCTAGCTTGCGTTGAGTTCTGCGCGGCTTCTATGTGTTGACCTCACCCCATCTCCCCCCAGCCCCCTTTTGCGCTAGATTGCCCCCTTTACGTCAAAGGTTCTGGTTTTTTCCTAGCCTTTCCGGTTTGTATATTAATCTCTGTGCTCAACGGCGTCCCCTTATTCCCCAAAATTCGTCCCTGACAGGGCTCTTTCTTTTTTTTCCAAGAATAGGTCTCGGCGTACATGAAGCTTTCGTATTTCTTTGCTGTGTTTGCGGTTTTTTTGCATTGCAATTTCTAGCAGTCTTTTGATTTTTTACCTCGCTTTCTTCGATTGTATTCTCTTTTCTTATTATTTTCCCGACCGATCTTTCTTTTGAGTTTTTCCCCCTTTGTTTCGTTTCTTCATGCGCCTAGAAAACCGGCACTTTTTCACATCCGGCATTTCTTGATGACCATTGCTTTATAATTCCGGAATACAATGATTCTTCTCCCCCCTTTTCTCTTAACATCTCCTTTCCGGCAATCAGTTAAGATTTCCTCCCTTTTCCTTTTATCGCTTCGGCTTTTGTTGCTTATCTCTGCAGGTCGCCTCAGCACGGCCAGCGTGCGCCATATCACTAAGGTTGATTTTTCCCCGCTCGAGATCCTTTTGCGGCTTTTTTTTTTTGCCGGCAACCCCCCTTTAAATCAATCGTCCCCTGACGTTGTTCGGCTCCCGCATGTATGGCGTGTCATGTGCACCCTGTCTCTTTTGATGGCAGTATGGAGCGCGGTTTTTTGGA